>Ga0210407_10000751_pt1 | contig 34005 bp, 28 predicted proteins | sample IncBWC27MmetaG_FD_150860 | JGI IMG/M metagenome (GOLD analysis project Ga0210407, IMG submission 150860) | Forest soil microbial communities from Barre Woods Harvard Forest LTER site, Petersham, Massachusetts, United States - Inc-BW-C-27-M | ecosystem: Environmental > Terrestrial > Soil >...
CCACGGCGCACGTGGAGTATGAGACGGCGAACCGGCACTACGCCCACGTGGATTGTCCCGGTCACGCCGACTACATCAAGAACATGATCACCGGAGCGGCGCAGATGGACGGCGGCATTCTGGTGGTGGCGGCGACCGACGGCCCCATGCCGCAGACGCGCGAGCACGTGCTGCTGGCCCGCCAGGTAGGTGTGCCGTGCATCGTGGTGGCACTGAATAAGTGCGACGCGGTGGATGATCCGGAGTTGCTCGACCTAGTCGAGTTGGAAGTGCGCGAGTTGCTGAAGAGCTACAAGTTTCCCGGTGACGATGTGCCGGTGGTGCGGCTTTCGGCCCTGGGAGCGTTGAACGGAGAAGAGAAGTGGGAAAAGCAGATTGACGCGCTGATGGAAGCGGTGGACAAGTACGTTCCGCTGCCGGCGCGCGATATTGACAAACCGTTTCTGATGCCGATTGAAGATATTTTCTCGATCTCCGGCCGTGGCACGGTGGTGACGGGGCGTATTGAGCGCGGCAAGGTAAAAGTCGGCGAAGAAGTGGAGATCGTCGGTTTCCGCGAGACGCGCAAGACGGTGATCACGGGCGTGGAAATGTTCAAGAAGCAGTTGGACGAAGGCCTGGCCGGAGACAATGCCGGACTGCTGCTGCGGGGCACGGCGAAAGAAGACGTGGAGCGCGGGATGGTGCTGGCCAAGCCGGGATCGATCACGCCGCACACCAAGTTCAAGGCGGAAGTGTACGTATTGAACAAGGAAGAAGGCGGGCGGCACACACCGTTCTTCAAGGGGTATCGTCCGCAGTTCTATTTCCGGACGACGGACGTGACGGGAGTAGCGGAGTTGCCGGCGGGCACGGAGATGGTGATGCCGGGGGACAACGTGGCTTTGATAATCGAGTTGATCACGCCGGTGGCCATGGAAAAGGGTCTGCGGTTCGCGATCCGCGAAGGCGGACGCACGGTAGGCGCGGGGACCATCTCGGAAATTATTCAGTAAGAAGATTCAGCCAAGGCCCTTAGAGAACGAAGCTAAAGGCCAATGGCTAAGAGCTAAGGGCTGGTTTTATGAGAGAGATAGTGACATTACAGTGCGGCGAGTGCAAGGACCGGAATTACTCGACAACCAAGAACAAAAAGACGACCACAGGCCGTCTGGAGTTCAGCAAGTTTTGCAAGAAATGTCGTAAGCATACGCCGCACAAAGAGGTTAAGTAATTAGTACTTAGTATTTAGTAGTTAGCACGCTGGCGAAACAATGAGGCAAGCTAAATACTAACGACTAATTACTAAATACTGATTTACAGGGGCGTAAGCTCAACGGCTAAACTGCCGGTCTCCAAAACCGGACTTGGGGGTTCGAATCCCTCCGCCCCTGCCAGAATTTGGAGTACGGAGCGGAAGAGGGCGGCGCGGCGGCGCAGCGAGAAGGAAAGCAGGACCAATGGCAAAGGCAGCAACGGTTACGCGGGACGATCAGAGCGCAGGCGGCAAGCTGATGCAGATGCCGGCGCGGGCCATGGGGTTTTTCTCCGATGTCCGCAATGAAATGCGCAAGGTCACTTTCCCCAGCCGGAAAGAAGTCGTGGCCACAACCATGGTGGTGATCATTACCGTGATCATCTTCGCGGCGTATTTCTGGGTGATTGATTTGGGCATGCAGAATGGAGTTACCTGGTTGCTGCACCGCACGGCGCGGTAAGTAACAGAAAGTCCGGAAACTTATGGCAGAAGAAAACATCAGCGAAGCCGGCGGCGAACAGCCTGAAGGCGTCCCGCTCGAACAGCCGGCGCCGGTAGAAAACGCCAATCCGAAGATGAAGTGGTACATCATCCACTCCTATTCCGGATTTGAGCGCAAAGTGAGGGAGTCGCTGGAGTCCCGTGTTCAGGCCTTTGGCCTGCAGGACAAGATCGGCAAAGTGCTTATTCCCACGGAACCGGTCACCGAGATCCGGAACGGAAAGAAATATACCGTCGAGCGGATGTTCTATCCCGGCTACGTGCTGGTGCAGATGGACATGGATGACAACGTGTGGCATGTGGTGAAGTCCACTCCGCGGGTGACCGGCTTTGTGGGCACAGGCCAGCAGCCAACGCCGCTCTCGGAGGAGGAAGTCAACCAGATTGTGCACCGCGTGCACGTGGGCAAGGACAAACCGAAGATCAAGGTCAAGTTCGAAAAGAACGAGACCGTGCGCATCACCGACGGGCCGTTTGCCAACTTCAACGGCATGGTGGATGAGGTCAATGAGGACCGCGAGACCGTGAAGGTCATGGTCACGATTTTCGGGCGCTCAACCCCGGTGGAACTGGAATTTCGGCAGGTGGAGAAGGTTGCATAAACATTCAGGACTGAAGGTTCAGGAACAAATCAATGGCAGCTCCTAAAAAAGTACAGACATCCGTTAAGTTGCAGATTGAGGCCGCCAAGGCGACACCGGCGCCTCCGGTTGGTCCGGCGCTGGGTCAGGCGCAGATCAACATCATGGAGTTCTGCAAACAGTTCAACGCCCGCACTTCCAACAAGGAAATGGCGGGCCTGATCATTCCGGTGGTGATCACCGTCTATGTTGACCGGTCGTTTACCTTCATCACCAAAACGCCGCCGGCTTCGGTGCTGTTGAAACGCGCAGCCGGGATCGCCAAAGGGTCCGGCACGCCGAATAAGGACAAGGTCGGCAAGGTAACGGAGAAGCAGGTCCTGGACATTGCCAAACAGAAAATGCCGGACCTCAACGCCGCTTCGCTGGACGCCGCCGTCAAGAGCGTAAAGGGCACGGCCCGCAGCATGGGCATTGACGTCACGGCCTGAGTTTTTGATCGCGTAGCTTTTGATTGAACGTACTACGGCCCGGAGATGTTTTCCGGAGCGGTGGGAGACAAGGAAAAACCATGAGTCGCAAAACAGGAAAGAACATAACGAAAGCACGGGCCGCGGTGGAAAACCGCGCGTACCCGATCCAGGAGGCGGTCCCGCTCCTGCAAAAGGTGAAGTACGCCAAGTTCGATGAGACGGTAGAAGTCACGCTGCGCCTGGGCGTGGACCCCAAGCACGCTGACCAGATGGTCCGCGGTACGGTGGTCCTGCCGCACGGGCTGGGTAAATCGAAGAAAGTGCTGGTCATCGCCAGCGGCGAAAAACTCCGGGAAGCGGAAGCGGCGGGCGCGGACATCGTCGGCGGAGAAGAGATGGTGGAAAAAATCCAGAAGGAAAACTGGACGGATTTTGACGCCGTGATCGCCACGCCGGACATGATGCGGTCGGTCGGCAAGCTGGGCAAGGTGCTTGGTCCGCGCGGCCTGATGCCTAATCCGAAGACCGGTACTGTCACAGTTGACATTGCCAATGCGGTCAAGGAAATCAAGGCCGGCAAGGTGGAATTCAGGACCGACAAGACAGCGCTGGTGCATGTTCCGGTAGGCAAGATCTCTTTCACTCCGGACAAACTGGTGGACAACGCCACCGCGGTGATTTCCAGCGTGGTGCGGGCCAAGCCCGCGGCCGCGAAAGGCAAGTACATCAAGGGCGCATATATTTCTTCGACCATGGGGCCGGGGATTGCGGTTGACACGTCGGCGGTCGAAGCAGCGTCCAAGGCCTAACGTGGCGGCAAGCCCGGGGCAGACATTGCTGGGGTAGCGATCGAAAGAAAAGGAAGAGGATTTGAGACATGGCAGTCACTAAGGCCAAAAAAGCGGAACAGATTCAAAAGCTCAATGCTGAGCTTGGGAAAGCCAGCAGCATGATTGTGGGCACCTTTTCCAAGCTCACTGTCGCCCAGGACTACCAACTGCGCAAGACGGTGCGCACCGCCGGCGGCAGATATCAGGTCGTCAAGAACACCCTGGCCAAACGCGCATCGGAAGGCACGAAAGTCGCCGAAGCCCTGCAGAGCCTGGAAGGCGTCAGCTCCATCGCTTACACCTCCGGCGACCCGGTTGCCCTGGCCAAAGCGCTGAGCAAGTATGTGGAGGACAATCCGGAATTCTCTTTCAAGTCCGGGATTCTGGAAGGCCGGCTGATCTCGCAAAAAGAGATCAAAGCCCTGGCCACCATGCCTTCGAAGGAAGAGATTTATTCCAAGCTGCTGTTCCTGATCAGTGCTCCGGCGCAGCGCCTGGTTACCGTGATGAACGCCGCAGGCCGCGACCTGGCCGTGGTGATCAGTCAGGGTGTGGAAAAGAACAAGTTTGCGGCGCCAGCGGGCGTGAGCGAGGCGTAAGCCGAGCGTTTTGTCACCCGGAGGTGATTCCGCGAAGCGGAGAGCCGAAGGGCCGCTGCAGCAAATCCTGACCCTGAGCCTGGCGAAGGGGAAGGATCTAGGTTTTAGATCCGGCGGCGAGTGCGGTTGCCGGGGGGATGGTTTCTCGCTGATCGAAACCCGCGTGGCGCTTGTCTGGGCGCATTGGAACACGGTGGGCGGAGGCGGCGAATCAGCACAAACTGATCGCAAAGAATTGGAGAACACACAATGGCAGACCTGCAACAGTTGGAAGAACAAATCGTAGGGCTGAGCCTGCTCGATGCGGCCCAGCTGGTCAAGAAACTTGAAGAGCGTCTCGGCGTCTCCGCGGCGGCCGCGGCCCCGGTTATGGTAGCGGGCGGCGGAGCAGCGGCAGCGGCCGCGCCAGAGGAGAAGACGGAATTTACCGTAGTCCTCACCGGCGCAGGCGCGAACAAAATCAACGTGATCAAGGCCGTGCGCGAAGTCACCAGCCTGGGCTTGAAGGAAGCCAAGGACCTGGTGGACGGCGCCCCCAAGAACGTGAAAGAGAACGTTTCCAAGGAAGAAGCCGAGACCATTAAGAAGAAGTTCACTGACGCCGGGGCGACAGTCGAAATCAAGTGACCGCGCTAGGCGGGCGTGAGCCCGCTGCGGTCATCCTGAGGGCCAGCCCTAAGGATTTCTAATATGAATCCGGAAGAGGACTTTTGTTATCTAATGACTACGAGAGTCCTCTTCCAAACCGGAATTCGTGGATACAGGTCAGGTAATTCGAAAGTTCATATTTTGGGGAACGGACTGACCTTCCACCTTTGTCTTTTAGTAAACAGGTCCGTGAAAACGGACTAAGAACGGTCTAAGCAGACGGGCGCGGACAAACACAATTTAGCGTGGCGATTTCGCCAAACGGCGTCAGTGGGAACTCTTGTCTCCCGCTGGCGTGATCGTGTTTTGTCCGGTCTTTCTCCTGGCGTTCCCGAAAAGTTCGTGAGCGCGGCAGATCTTTGCTGCATTAGTTAACAGGTTCGTTCCTGAAATGCAAGTTAAGTTTTGGAACAGCCTCTCCGGTCGCGGCAACAGGCGAACGGAACACAGCAGAAGCTTTTAGGAGTTATCCATGCCCAACAAGAATGGCGCCTTTCGTTATCGCCTCGATTTTTCCAAGATTCCGGCAACCCTGCAGATTCCCAACCTCATTGAGGTGCAGAAGCGTTCCTACGACCGTTTTCTGCAAATGGACAAGCTGCCGAGCGAGCGTGACGATAGTGGCCTGCAGTCGGTGTTTCAGTCGGTCTTTCCGATCAGCGATTTCCGCAATGTTTCCGAACTGGCGTTCGTTGATTTCGCCATCGGCAACTGGGAGTGCAAGTGCGGACACCTGAAGGGTCTGCATCACCTCCGCACCACCTGCCGCAACTGCGGCAACACGGTCATTACAGATCCGTTCCATCCCGGGGAAGTGCTGTGCGGCAAGTGCGGCACGTACAACGCCAACACGCCTGATTTCTGCAACAAATGCGGCGATCCGGTCGGACTGCAACTGAAATATGACGTGGCCGAGTGCGAAGAGCGCGGTATGACGTACTCCGCGCCGCTCAAGGTCACCATCCGCCTGACCATTTACGACAAGGACCCGGAGACCGGCAACAAGAGCATTCGCGACATCAAAGAACAGGAAGTCTTCTTTGGCGACGTTCCCTTGATGACCCAGAACGGGACGTTCATCATCAACGGGACCGAGCGCGTGATCGTGAGCCAGTTGCATCGCTCGCCTGGCGTCTTCTTTGAGACGGCCAACAACCGCACGTATTTCCTGGGAAAGATCATCCCGTACCGCGGATCGTGGGTGGAGTTCGAGTACGACCAGAAGAACATTCTGTATGTCCGGATTGACCGCAAGCGCAAGTTTCTGGGCACCATCTTCCTGCGCGCGCTCGGCCTGCGTGCCGACGAAGACATTCTGCGCACGTTCTACACGGTGGACCGCATCAGCCTGAAAGACAAAAAGCTGCGCTGGACGCTGGAGTCCGGCGTGGAACGTCCGACGAACCTGCTGGGACTCAAGCTGGCGCACAGCATCAAGGACAAGAGCGGACATGAGATCGCTCATTCCGGCCGCAAGATCACTCCGGCGATCCTCAAGGAAATCCAGAAGGCCAAGATCACCGAGATTGATATCGACACCACCGATCTGGAAGGCGCCTTTGCCGCGGCCGACGTGGTTGATACCAATAGCGGCGAAGTCATGCTGGAGGCCAATAGCGAAATCACCGCCGACAAGCTCTCCAAGATCATGGATGCCGGCATCGAGGAAGTCCACGTTTTCTTCCCCGAGCGGGACGACGTAGGCAACGTCATCAGCGCAACGCTGCGGCGCGATTCCGTCAAAACGCCGCAAGAGGCGCTGATCGAAATCTACCGCAAACTGCGTCCCGGCGATCCGCCGACCCTGGACACCGCCACCGCGCTGTTTCACGGCATGTTCTTTGATCCGCGCAAGTACGACTTCAGCCGCGTAGGCCGCTTGAAGTTCAATATCAAGCTGTACGAGAAGAACGACGCGACGGAACTGGAAAAGCGCACGCTGGATCCCGAAGATTTCTACGCGACCATCCGCTACCTGCTCAAACTGCGCAAGAGCATTGGCGCGGTGGACGATATCGACCACCTGGGCAACCGCCGCGTTCGCGCGGTCGGCGAACTCATGGAAAACCAGTTCCGCATCGGCCTGGTCCGGATGGAACGGGCGATCAAAGAGAAGATGTCCGTGTACCAGGAAATGTCCACGGCCATGCCGCATGACCTGGTCAACGCCAAGCCGGTGATGGCCGCGATCCGGGAATTTTTCGGCTCGTCACAGCTTTCCCAGTTCATGGACCAGACCAATCCGCTCTCGGAAATCACGCACAAACGGCGTCTTTCCGCACTGGGGCCGGGCGGTCTGTCACGGGAGCGCGCGGGATTTGAAGTCCGCGACGTCCATCCCACGCACTATGGCCGTATCTGCCCGATTGAAACGCCGGAAGGCCCAAACATCGGTCTGATCAGTTCGTTGAGCTGCTATGCCCGCATTAACGACTACGGGTTCATCGAGTCGCCGTACCGCCGCATCAAAGACGGCCGCGTGGTGGACTACGTGACCGTGGTCAACGCGGGCGACAGCGACTACCGTGTCAACGATCACATCGAACTGAAGGAAGCGGAAAAGGCCAACGCGGACCTGAAAGAGCGGCGCCGCAAGGTGATTGATGTTGAGCCGTTTTCGTTTTATCAATCGGCGTGGGAAGAAGACCGCCACACCATCGCGCAGGCCAACATCGAACTCGATGACAAAGGCCGTATTGTCGGTGACCTGGTCAACGCCCGCAAGGCCGGCAATACCGTGCTGGTCCCGCGCGACGAAGTGGACTACATCGACGTCAGCCCGAAGCAGCTCGTTTCCGTCGCCGCTTCCCTGGTCCCGTTCCTGGAACATGACGACGCCAACCGCGCTCTGATGGGCGCCAACATGCAACGCCAGTCCGTGCCGCTGCTCCGCGCCGCGGCGCCGATTGTGGGCACCGGCATGGAAGGCGTGACCGCCCGCGATTCCGGCGCTGTCGTGCTGGCCCGCCGTAACGGCATCATCGACTCCGTGGATTCCGAACGCATCATCGTGCGAGTGGAAGGTGAGCACCATCCCACACAGCTTTCCCGAGAAGTGGGCAGTGACATCTACCAGCTCACGAAGTTCAAGCGTTCCAACCAGAACACCTGCATCAACCAGAAGCCGGTGGTCAAGAAAGGCGACCGCGTCACCAAAGGACAGGTCATCGCTGACGGTCCCTGCACCGACAACGGCGAGCTGGCCCTGGGACGCAACGTCCTGGTGGCCTTCATGCCCTGGCGCGGATACAACTTTGAGGACGCCATCCTGGTTTCCGAAAAGCTGGTCAAAGAGGACTACTACACTTCCGTCCACATCGAGGAGTTCGAACTCGAGGCCCGCGACACCAAGCTGGGACCGGAGGAAATCACGCGCGACATTCCGAACGTCAGCGAATCCGCGCTGCGCGATCTCGACGAAAGCGGCGTGATCCGCATTGGCGCCACGGTGAAGCAAGGCGACATCCTGGTAGGCAAGGTCACGCCCAAGGGCGAGACCCAGCTCACTCCGGAAGAGAAGCTGCTGCGCGCCATCTTCGGCGAAAAAGCCGGCGACGTGCGTGACGCTTCCCTTACCTGCCCTCCGGGAATCGAAGGCACGGTGGTGGACGTCAAGATCTTCTCCCGCAAAGGACAGGAAAAAGACGAACGCGCCAAGTCCATCGAGGGCACCCAGATCGAGCGATTGGAAAAGAACCTGGCGGACGAAATCCGGATTCTTACCGACGAACGTTTGAAGCGTCTGGAAGCCATCCTGGGCGATAAAGAAGTCCAGGCCGATCTTCACGACGAGCGCACCAACAAACGCCTGCTCACGAAAGGCGTAATGCTGGACCGCGAGACCATCGAGCGGATTTCCACGCGCAACCTGAAGCGCATCAAGTACGCGGACAAGGATCCCCGCGTGAACGAGCAGATTGACGAGATTGAGGAGATGACCTCGCGCCAGATTGACGTGTTGCGCAAGATCACCAACGAAAAAATCTCCAAGCTGCAGAAAGGCGACGAACTGCCTCCCGGCGTGATCAAGCTGGTGAAGATATATGTCGCCATGAAGCGCAAGCTCAGCGTGGGTGACAAGATGGCCGGCCGCCACGGTAACAAAGGCGTGATCGCCAGGATCCTTCCTGACGAAGACATGCCCTATCTCGCGGACGGCACTCCGGTGGAGATCGTGCTTAATCCTCTGGGTGTTCCCAGCCGCATGAACGTCGGGCAGATCCTGGAGACGCACCTGGGCTGGGCCGGATACCAGCTGGGGCAGCGCATCACGGAGTTCCTGAAAGAGAACTCGCGCGAAGAAGTCGTTCGCCGCGAGCTTAAGAGCATCTTCAAGGACACGCCGTTCGGTGAAAAGATTTCCGAGCTGGACGACACCGAATTGATGAACGTGGCGCGCACCATGACCAAAGGCGTGTATTTTGCTTCGCCGGTGTTCGATGGTTCGCGCGAACATGAGATCAAATCCATGCTGCGTGAGGCCGGGCTGCCGGAATCAGGCAAGACCGAACTCTACGACGGCATGACCGGAGAAAAATTCGAACAGCCGGTGACCGTGGGTTACATCTACATGCTCAAGCTCTCGCACCTGGTAGATGACAAGATCCATGCCCGTTCCATCGGGCCGTACTCGCTCATCACCCAGCAGCCGCTGGGCGGCAAAGCGCAGTTCGGCGGACAGCGCTTTGGAGAAATGGAAGTCTGGGCGCTCGAAGCTTACGGCGCGGCTTACATCCTGCAGGAACTGCTGACCGCGAAGTCCGACGATGTTTTTGGCCGCACCAAGATCTACGAGGCCATTGTGAAGGGCGAGGCCGCCATTGAACCCGGCGTGCCGGAATCCTTCAACGTCCTGATTCGCGAATTGCAGTCGCTCTGTCTGGACGTGGAACTCATTAAGACGCTTGAGGGCAGCACGCGCAAGCAGATCGCGGCAGCGGCAGCGGCGGCGGACTAACTGCCTCTCGTCTCAACTCCGGACCGCTTCCGGCCGGAGTTGAGACCGCAATCAGTATTTTGAGTACCACCGGGAGCCGTACTCGGCATCGTAAAAGCCGCGGGAGGACACCTTGTACCGTTCAAGTCCATTTGACCTAGGTAACTCGATAACCGACTTCGACGCGATTCGCATCAGCGTGGCATCACCGGAAAAGATCCGGAGCTGGTCGCATGGCGAGGTCACCAAGCCGGAGACCATCAACTACCGCACCTTCAAGCCGGAGCGCGATGGGCTGTTCTGCGCCCGCATCTTCGGCCCGGTCACGGACTGGGAATGCCTGTGCGGAAAATACAAGCGGATGAAACACCGCGGAGTCATCTGCGACAAGTGCGGCGTGGAAGTTACGCTCTCCAAGGTCCGGCGCGAGCGTCTGGGACACATTGAGCTGGCTTCGCCCTGCTCGCACGTGTGGTTCTTCAAGGGCCTGCCTTCGCGCATTGGCCACCTGCTGGATATTTCCCTGCGCGACCTGGAGTCGGTCCTCTATTTCGAGTCTTATGTTGTGGTCGAGCCGGGCGAAGCTCCGGTAAAAGACCACGAGGTCATCAAGGAAGAGACGCGCTTCCGGGAGCTCGACCAGCAATTCCGCGCTACGGGCTTCAAGGCCATGATGGGCGCGGAAGCCATCAAGGAATTGCTCAAGCACGTGGAGGTGGAAGAGCTTTCGCAGGAACTGCGCGAAAAAATGCGGAATGAGACTTCGCTGCAGAAGCGCCTCAAGTACGCCAAGCGCCTCAAAGTCGTCGAAGCTTTCCGCAAGAGCGGCAACAAGCCGCAATGGATGATCCTGGATGTGATCCCGGTCATCCCGCCGGAGCTGCGCCCGCTGGTTCCACTCGACGGCGGCCGTTTCGCCACGTCTGACCTGAACGACCTGTACCGGCGCGTGATCAACCGCAACAACCGTCTCAAGAAGCTGATGGACCTGCACGCTCCTGAAGTGATTGTGCGCAATGAAAAACGCATGCTGCAGGAAGCCGTGGACGCGCTGTTTGACAACGGCCGTCGCGGACGCGTACTGCGCGGGGCCAACAACCGCCCGCTCAAGTCGCTCTCCGACACGCTGAAGGGCAAGCAGGGCCGCTTCCGCCAGAACCTGCTGGGCAAGCGCGTGGACTACTCCGGACGTTCGGTGATCGTGGTCGGTCCGGAACTCAAGCTGCACCAGTGCGGGCTGCCCAAGAAGATGGCGCTCGAACTGTTCAAGCCGTTCATCTATCACCGGCTCGAACAGACGGGCCACTGCACCACCATCAAGCAAGCCAAAGAAATGGTGGAGCAGCAGGAATCCATTGTCTGGGACATCCTGGAAGAAGTCATTAAAGACCATCCGGTACTGTTGAACCGCGCTCCCACGCTGCATCGTCTCGGTATTCAGGCATTTGAGCCGGTGCTGGTGGAAGGCAAGGCCATCAAGATCCATCCGCTGGTCTGCACCGCGTTCAACGCCGACTTTGACGGCGACCAGATGGCGGTCCACATTCCGCTCTCTCCGGAAGCGCAGGTTGAAGCCAGCGTGCTCATGCTGTCTTCGCACAACATTCTGTCACCGGCGTCCGGCCAGCCGATCACCGTGCCTACACAGGACATGGTGCTCGGTCTCTATTACCTGACCAAAGCAAAGCCAGGGGCCAAAGGCGAAGGCCGCGCGTTCGCCAACATTGACGAAGTGCTGCTCGCGCTCGAAGCGGGCGAGGTCGAAACGCTCAGCCCGATCCGGCTGCGCTATACCGGCCAGGTCGTTGACTTGACCCAGGCGTACGACGATCAGGACATCGTGCACGCGGATGCCGTCGACTTCAACAAGCAGTTCATCAACACCACGGTCGGCCGCACCATCCTGAATGACCATCTGCCGGAAGGCATGCCGTACATCAACGGCTTGCTCAAGAAGAAGGGCATCGGCCAGCTGGTGAATTTCACTTACCTGAAGTTCGGCCTGGAGATCACGGTCAAAATGCTGGATGAAGTCAAGGAGCTTGGGTTCCGCTTCGCGACCCGCGCCGGCCTCTCCATCGGCATTGACGACATGGTCATCCCCGAGCACAAAAAGGGCCTGGTGAAGGACGCGGAGAAGCAGGTGATCGCGGTCCAGCAGCAATATCTGGACGGCGCCATCACCAACGGCGAACGCCAGAACAAGGTGATCGAAATCTGGTCGAACGTGACCGAAAAGGTCGCCGACGAAATGTTCAAGAACATGCAGGAGTTGGACAAAGCCGGCCAGTTGAACCCGATTTACGTGATGGCCGACTCCGGCGCTCGCGGATCGAAACAGCAGATTCGCCAGCTCTCCGGCATGCGCGGACTCATGGCCAAGCCGTCCGGCGAGATCATTGAAACGCCCATCACCGCCAACTTCCGCGAGGGACTGACGGTGCTCGAGTACTTCGTGTCCACCCACGGCGCGCGCAAAGGCCTGGCCGACACGGCGCTCAAGACAGCTGACTCCGGCTACCTGACCCGCCGTCTGGTGGACGTGGCCCAGGACGTGATCATCAGCGAACTGGACTGCGGCACGGTGGACGGCATCTACGTCGGTTCCATCATTGAGGCCGGCGACATCATCGAGCCGCTGCGCGACCGCATCGTGGGCCGCGTGTCGCTCGAAAAAATCAAGGACTACGAAGGCAACGTGATCGTGGACGTGAACCAGGAAATCACGGAAGACCTGGCCGGCGCCATTCAGGCCGCGGGCATCGAGCGGGTGAAAATCCGTTCCGTGCTCACCTGCGAATCCAAGCGCGGAGTCTGCATCGCCTGCTATGGCCGCAACCTGGCGTCCGGCCGCACGGTCGAACTGGGCGAAGCCACGGGCGTGATCGCGGCGCAGTCCATCGGTGAACCAGGAACGCAGCTCACCATGCGTACCTTCCACATCGGCGGTACGGCTTCGCGGATTTCCGAGCAATCGCGCCTGGAAGCCCGCAATAACGGTATGGTGCGCTTCCTGAATCTCCAGACCGTCAAAGCCAAATCCGGCGATCTGGTGGTCATGAACCGCGCCGGGTCCATCGCCGTGGTGGACGAGAAAGGCCGCGAGAAGGAGCGTTACGCGGTCCTCTACGGCGCCAAGGTGAAAGTCCAGGACGGCCAGCAGGTCAACCTGGGCACCATCATGGCCGAGTGGGACCCATACACCTTCGCGATCCTCACGGAAATCGGCGGTACGGTCCAGTTCAAGGACTTGCAGGAAGGCGTGACGCTCCACGAAGAGGTGGACGAAGTCACCGGACTCTCGCGCCACGTTGTGGGCGAGTCACCGGACGAAAAGCGCCAGCCCGCGATCGTGATCAAAGCCAAGACTACGCGCCGGTATCTGATGCCGTCGCGCGCTCACCTCATGATCCAGGACGGCGATGAAGTCCATCCTGGCGACGTGCTGGCCAAGATCCCGCGCGAAACCACCCGGACCAAAGACATCACCGGTGGTCTGCCGCGCGTGGTCGAACTGTTTGAGGCCCGCAAGCCGCGCGAAACCGCGATCATCAGCGAAATCGACGGCATCGTGAAATTCGGTGAAGTCACTAAAGGCCAGCGCAAGATCTACGTGGTGGCCGATAACGGTACGGAAAAAGAGTACTCCGTACCTAAGGGCGTCCACATCAGCGTGCAGGAAGGCGAACGTCTGCGCGCCGGTGAACCGCTCATGGACGGGCCGCTCAACCCGCATGACATTCTGGCCGTACTGGGAGAGAAGGAACTCCAGTCCTACCTGGTGAACGAAATCCAGGAAGTCTACCGGCTGCAAGGCGTGACTATCAGTGACAAACACATTGAGGTCATCGTCCGGCAGATGATGCGCTGGGTGAAAGTGGAAGACGTGGGCGATACGGGCTTTCTGCTGGAACAGCAGGTGGACAAGTTCCGCTTCCGCGAGGAAAACGAACGGGTCATCGCCAGCGGCGGCCGCCCGGCCACGGGACGTCCGTTGCTGCTGGGCATCACCAAGGCCTCGCTTTCCACCGAGTCGTTCATCTCGGCGGCAAGCTTCCAGGAAACCACGCGCGTGCTCACGGAAGCCTCCATCCAGGGCGCGGTGGACCACCTGCGCGGCCTGAAAGAGAACGTGATCGTAGGCCGCTTGATTCCGGCAGGTACAGGCATGGATTACTACCGCAACGTGCGGCTTTCACCAGAGCTTGAGCAAGCCGCGGCCAAAGTGCAGGAAGAAGTCTCCCGCGAGTACGCCGAAGCCGAGCGCGCGCTGGAACTCCTGCGCCAGGAAGGCGAAGCCGAGGAAATGGCCGCAGAGTAAGCGTCACTTATCAACCATCAACAGCGGGCCGGAGAAATCCGGCCCGCTTTTTTTCTTGTAACCTAAAGGCGTCCGATAACCCGTGCGGCAAGGTCCTTGAGTTGCTGCTGGATTGCCGGAGTGAAACTCTGCATAGGCTGAAGATTGATATAGAAACGAACCTTGCCTTTGCGGACATGGAGCGCATGGACCGAATCAAAATAAGCTTCGTCTCCGAGGCCGGTAATCGGCGTTGGCGGGCCATAAAACTGGCGCAATCTGGCGAACAGGTCAGCCGCGGCGGCGGGCGAGGGATCAACATAAGCCCTGAACCAGAGCTTGCTCCCGTCCTTGGACAGATAATTGCAGTCCGTCCCCGTGTTGGTGTTGGCGAAAGGACGGGGCGCGACGCTCTTTTGCGGTGCGTCGTAGGCACGTCCTAATGTCTTGCTTACCTCCGCTGCCGGCAGCAACGAGCAGAGGTCTGCGGGGGGCTCAGCCGCCCTGGCTGGCAGGGCCGCGCAGGTGGTTAAGACGCAGGTGGTTAAGACGCAAGCCGCGGCAATCGACCACGATCTATTCAAGTGGGCCATGTGGCACTCCTTTCGGTCCGGAGGAAAAAAGCGCACAGCCCGCACTGCCCGATGCTTCAGCGCAGACTGCGTGATGTAACAGGCAACCCGCACAAATCTTACCGGGGGGGCGCTGATTTTCAAAATTCCAGTGATCAGCTTCTTTTTCCGATCTGCGTCATCCGCGTAAATCAGCGTTAAGATTTTGCTTTTGTCTGGTTGCGAATTCAATACGGCGCTTCGTTTAAGCTGCCGGCAAAAGCGGTCGACCCCTGGGGTCACCATGAGGTCGAATGGGGTCAAACCGGGGGGTGGGGGAGGGGGGCGCCTTTGGGTACTAAGGAGTTAACAGAAGGGAGTCTTCGGAGCCCGTTTACAGGACGGCGGAATAGGCTTAAACTTGGCAGTTTTGCCAACCCTTACACAATCGAGGCATCTATGAGCTTTAGGAAACTATCAACTGCAATCTTACTGGCGATTATGGTCCTGGCCATCGGCGTTCAGGGACAGCAGTCCGCCCAGCAGGCCGTTGCCGCTCCTCCGGACACCAGTTCGAAGCCAGTAGTCCGTCCCAAGTCTTTCGACCTGAGCGCGATGGACAAGACAGTCAATCCCTGCGAGGACTTCTACCAGTACGCTTGCGGAAGCTGGCGCAAAAACAATCCGATTCCCGGCGACCAGTCGCGCTGGGGACGCTTCAACGAGCTGGCCGAATACAACCGCCAGATCCTGCGCGACATTCTGGAAAAAGATGCGCATATGACGGGCAAGCGGACAGCGGTCGAGCAGAAAGTCGGCGACATGTATGGCTCCTGCATGGACGAGTCAACGATCAACGCCAAGGGCATGGCGCCGCTGAAGCCCACTCTGGACCGCATTGCCGGCATAGCCAGCAAAGACCAGGTCATTGAAACCATCGCTTATCTGCAAAGCCAGGGCGTGGGCCAGGGCGGCGTCCTGTTCCAGTTTGGCGCGTCGCCGGATCTCCACAACGCCAGCCAACTCATCGCCAATGTTGCCCAGTCGGGGCTCGGGCTTCCCGACCGCGATTACTACCTGGCCGACGACGCCAAGTCAAAAGAGACCAGGCAGAAGTATCAGGAACACATGGTGAGAATGTTCGTGTTGCTGGGCGATGACCAGGCTGCCGCGGAAAAAGAAGCCCTGGCGATCGTCAGCATTGAAACCAAACTGGCGCAGGCCACCCTGGAGCGCGTGAAGATGCGCGATCCCAAGAACCGCGACCACAAGATGAAAGTGACGGAACTGGAGGCCCTGGCGCCCAATTTTAAGTTTGACCGCTTCTTCGCGGCGGTCAACGCGCCCGCGTTTACCGACATCAACGTGGTGCCTCCGGATTTCTTCCAGCAGGTAAACGGAGTGATTGCCAGCGTTTCCGTGGATGATTGGAAGTCTTATCTGAGATGGCATACTGCCCGCGGGGCTGCGCCGTGGCTATCGGAAGCCTTCGTGAAGGAAGACTTTACTTTCCAGCAGTACATGAGCGGCGCCAAGGAACTCCCTGCCCGCTGGAAGCGCTGCGTGCAGTTGACGGACCGTCTGCTCGGTGAAGCGCTGGGCCAGGAATATGTCAAACAGACGTTCGGCAAAGACGGCAAAGAGCGCATGCTCAAGATGGTGCAAGCGCTCGAACAGTCACTGGGCGCAGATATCCAGGACCTGCCCTGGATGACGCCGGAAACCAAAAAGCAGGCCGCGGTCAAGCTGGCGGCCATCGCCAACAAGATTGGCTATCCTGACAACTGGCGCGACTACAGCACGGTGACCGTGACGCCTGGAGATCTTCTGGGCAGCATCCGCAGCGCCAGCGCGTTTGAAAGACGCCGCAATCTGAACAAGATTGGCAAGCCGCTCGACAAATCCGAATGGGGCATGACGCCGCCTACCGTAAACGCCTACTACAACCCGGCGGAAAACAACATCAACTTCCCCGCCGGCATTCTGCAGCCGCCGTTTTTTGACAAGACCGAAGACGAAGCTGTGAACTTTGGCGGTATTGGCGTGGTGATCGGGCACGAACTTACTCACGGTTTTGACGACCAGGGTAGCAAGTTCGATGGCAGCGGCAATCTGAGCAACTGGTGGACGGAGGCCGATCGCAAGGAATTCGACAAGCGGACGACTTGCGTGGCCGACGAGTACAGCGGGTTCGTCGCCGTGGATGACGTCCATCTCAACGGCCGTCTGACTCTGGGAGAAAACACCGCGGACAATGGCGGCCTCCACGTCTCGCTCATGGCACTGCACAAAGCCATGGCCGGCGATCCCAGCATCGGCAAGACCAAGGAAGGCTTCACCCCGGAACAGCGCTTCTTCCTGGGATTCGCCCAGGTCTGGTGCCAGAACGCAACGCCGGAAAGCTCGCGCCTTCTGGCTAAAACCGATCCGCACTCGCCCGGTGAATATCGCACGAACGGGACCCTGCAGAACAGCGAAGACTTTGCCAAGGCCTTCGGCTGCAAGGCGGGACAAAAAATGGTGAGCGCCAACGCTTGTCACGTCTGGTAAAAAGGGCGGGGTAAAGCGCCGCAATCCGGCAACTCAGGCAGGAACGGCAAGTCGTTCCTGCCTTTTGTGCTTCAGTAACCAAAACACGAGGGGGTAAAAAAAATGAAGCGTGTGTGCGTTCCAGCCATCTTAATGTCGGCATTGTTCATGGCTTCGTGTTCCCCGTCGGGTCCCAGCAAAGTGAGTGGACCTGGCATTACGACCTCTTCCGGATTGCAGTACTGGGACGTGAAAACCGGGAATGGCCAGGTGGCCGAACCGGGCAAGATTGTGGTGGTCGATTACACTGGATGGCTCGCGGACGGCGCCAAGTTCGATAGTTCCCGGGACCGCGCGGAGCCATTTCAGTTCCGGCTGGGTGCGGGACGAGTCATCAAAGGCTGGGACGAAGGTGTTGCCGGAATGAAAATCGGCGGGAAACGCCAGTTGCGCATTCCGCCTGGCTTGGGTTATGGGGCGCGCAAGATGGAGTCGATTCCGCCGAATTCAACTTTGATTTTTGACGTCGAACTACTGGAAGTGAAATGACCATGGAGACCGCTAAAGAAGTACAGTACGGACTCGTCTCACGCGAACAGGCGCACGGCCTTACGGGCTACGAGATGCTGCAAGCAATGATCGAAGGCAAGGTTCCCCGGCCACCCATCGCGAAGACGCTGCAATTCGAGCTGGTGGAAATCGACAAAGGCCGGGCATTATTTACCGGAGTACCAGTGTTTGATTTTTACAACCCGCTGGGAGCGGTTCATGGCGGATATGCAGCCACGCTGCTCGATTCCTGCATGGGCTGCGCGATCCACACCATGATGCCCGTCGGCGTGACCTATACAACGCTTGAATTGAAAGTGAACTTCGTTCGTCCGCTCACCAAGGACACCGGCCTGGTCCGCGCGGAAGGGAAAGTCATCTCTCTCGGCAAACGCATTGGCACGGCGGAAGGCAAGGTCTTCGACGAGCACGGAACTTTGTATGCGCATGGCACGACAACCTGCCTGGTTTTTCCGGTGTGACCGCATTCGTCTAGTAAATTTCGCGGTTACGAATTGTTTGCTTGCTGGCAAGTGAGAACCGCGGCTCCGCTTCCGCGCCGTGCAGAATTCGCGCGGTAAGGTATTCGCCCACTGCGGGGCCATGTTTGAAGCCGTGTCCGGAACCGCCTCCGGCGATCCAGACGTTCTCAAGCTCAGGATGGCGATCAAGCAGGAAATCGCCATTCCAGGTGTTTTCGTACTGGCAGACGCGGCTTTCAACCACCGGCGCATTTTCGAGGTCCGGAATATGCTGTTTGAGGTAGTAACGCAGTTGCTCGATGGAAGCGGGACCCATGGTCCGCTCGGCATTATCCGGATCAAATTCCGGACCGTGACGGTCGAAAGCGATCTTGAAGCCGCGGCCTTCAATGTCCGGCACCGCGTAAGGACGGTCAGGATGCATGTGATGCAACCACACTGGCATTCTGGGCGCGCGAAAGTCATTGTTGCCGGCCGGAACGCCCAGAAAGAACACTTCCTGCCGTGTGGGAAAGATGCGGTCTGCCAGCAGTTCGGGAAATAACTTCGGCAGCCACGGTCCGCAGGCAAAAATGAACGTGCCCGCGGAAAAAGTTTCGCCCGCGGTGGTCCGAACTTCACTGAGCGTGTTGCGGCCCTGCGGTGGAAGGACGGCACTTTGCAGATAGTCCATACCATGGTTCACCATCTCGTGCACCAGCGCCTGCACGGAACGGCGCGCCATGAGGACGCCGCTTTCCGGCTCGAGAACGCCCCAGGTAACGTCGTCAAATCGCAACTGCGGCCAGGAGCGCCGGATATCTTCGGCGGAGAGCCGCACGCGCACAATGTTGGCCTGCCTCAGCACCTCGAACATGCGCGTGGTATAGCTGTCATCGTCATTGCTGAGCCAGAGCACGCCGGTAGGATCGAAGTAATCTCTGCCAATGCGCGCAAAGAACTCCAGCCAAAGCGCAAGCGACCGCGCCGACCAGCGCGTATAAAGCGCGTCAGGGCCGTAGCCCATGCGGAGCACGCGCGTTTCGCCCGAAGAACTGGCGCGGCTGTTCGCGGGACCATAAGCATCTATCAGCGCGACGCTCGAGTTGCCGCGGCGAAGCCAATGAGCGGTCCATGCGCCAAAAACGCCCGCGCCGATGACAGCGAAGTCATACGTCTTTCTCATGAAAGTTTATTGTGCCTGACGGCGCGGCTTTGTTGGAATACCAGATTTGCGGTTACCAGGTCCTCCAGCGCGCAGCCAACGCTTTTGAACAGAGTAATGTCGCTCGGCTGCACGCGGCCACGCTTTTTGCCGCTGGCAATTTCGTGCAGGTCAGCGACAACGTGTTCGCGGGAAATGATGCCTTGATGCAGGGGAACCAGAATGTCGCCGGCTTCGGCCATGGCGCCCTCATAGGTGTCCACGACGACGCGGGCGCGCCGCACGGTTTCGTCATCCACCTCGCGAGCGTCCGGTTGAAACGCGCCCACCAGGTTCAAGTGAGTGCCCGGCCGCAACCAATGGCCATCGAAGAGCGGAACACGGGAAGTAGTGCAAGTGCAAATGACGTCAGATTCGCGGGCGCAAGTTTCGGCGTCCACGGGTTCAATAACGATCGACTGTTCCGTCCGGAGGGTGCGACAAAAGGCGCCGAGATCGGACCTGGGCGATCCGGAAATCAAGATGCGCCGAAACTTGCGTACGCGAGACAGCACCGTCAAATGCGCCCGCGCTTGCCGGCCGCTGCCGAATACGCCGAGGGTTTCGACATCCGAGCGCGCCAGCAGGTCAGTCGCAACTGCGGACGTCGCGGCGGTGCGCAGGTCGGTAAGATAGTTGGCTTCCATCACCGCGAGCATTTCGCCGCTGGCGGCATTCAGCAGTTGATAGATCGCGTTCACCCCCGTTTGCGGCGTGACAGTAACGATCTTGACGTCTGCAACGAGAAGCGCACTGTCGTAACAGGGCATGATCAGCAGAACAGCGCCGTTGCCCATATCCAACTGCGCGCGGACCGGCATGCGGACCGTGCGGGAGTAGTCGCGGGAAAAGGCTTCCCGAATTGCGCGGATCACGTCATCAGGGTCAGCCAGTTGCCGGACCTGTTCTTCGGAGAAATATTGCATGAAGGGTTCAATTAATCAGCCCTCGCGGTCGTGCGCTGAGTGATTCTTGTCAGCCGCCGCTCACCGCCGGGACGATCAGGACTTCAGACCCGTCGGGAACAGGAGTCGCCAGGCCATCGGCAAAGCGAATGCATTCATTGCCGACGAAAATGTTGATGTGCTGGCGCACTTCACCCTGCTCGTCCACGACGCGGTCGCGCAGGCCAGGATGCAACACCCACAGTGCAGCCAATGCGTCCCGCATGGTGGCCGGAGAACCGTCGAGCGAGAGGCTATTGCTGTCTCCGGCGAATGCAGCCAGGTAGCTGGGAATATGAAACGTCAACGCCATGACAAACTACTTCCTGCGAGCCAGCTTGCGGCTGGCCGCGACACGCTTGGTCGCAACCTTCCTGGTTGGCCTCGTCTTCCGCCCCTTGGCTCGCGGACGCGATGCATGTTTTGCTCCGCTCTCGACTACGGCCGCTTTCACGCAGACGACGGCAGGCAATCCCTCTGCGATGAGCTGCCAGGACTTGCCTTCATCACTGGAACCGTAGACTTTGCCGCTGCGTGTGCCCAGGTAAATTCCTGCAGGATCGAGAGTGTCGGCGGAAAGGCAGTCACGCAAGACAGTTTCCAGCGCGTTCTTCTGGGGCAATCCGCGGGTGAGCGCTTCCCAGGATGCGCCGGCGTTGCGCGTGCGATAGACGCGCAGCTTGCCTTCAGGAGTACAGCGATATTCGTCCGACTCAATCGGCACGATGTAAACCGTGTCCGGATCGTGCGGATGAGCGACCATGCAGAATCCAAAGTCCGAGGGAACGCCGTTGGCGATGTCCTTCCAGGAGTCGCCGCTGTCATCGCTGCGGTAAAGTCCCCAGTGGTTTTGCAGGAAGAGCCGTTGCGGGTTGGCCGAGTCCTGCACGATCTTGTGCACGCATTGTCCAAATTCCGGATGCTTTTCCGGAAGAAAGTCCGCGCGAACGCCCTGGTTGCGCGCTTCCCAGGTTTTCCCGCCATCAACCGTGCGGTAAACGCCGCCCGTGGACATGGCGACCATCATGCGCTTGCGGTCTGTCGGATGCGGAACAATCGTGTGCAGGCACATGCCGCCGCCGCCCGGAGTCCATTTGGCGCGGTGCGGATGGTTGAACAATCCCTGCACCAGCGACCAGCTTGCGCCGGCGTCGCGGGACTCGAAGAGCGCGCTGGGCTCTACGCCGCAGTAGAGCGTGTCCGGCTGGTCGGCTGCGTTCACGCAGATCTGCCAGATGTTCTTGAGCGTCACGCCGGATTCAGCCGGAAACTTGATGGAATAAGTTTGCGGTTCAGTCACAGTCCGGCCATAGTCGTCCGAAGAAGCGAGCGAAGTGCCCCAGCGGAAACTCTGCTGCGTCCACCACAGACGGTGACGTCCGTGTCGCTGATCAAACGCGGCAGCATAGACGGGAGAGCCAATCGAGTAGGGACCGCCGGGTTCCCAGCGCTTGCGCGCGCCGTTGGAGCGCAGCACAAAAAGTCCCTTCATGGTGCCGACAAGAATGAGTACATCGCCGCCGGCGGGCGCAATATGACGGACGGAAGGCATGAGCAGACTCCAGGCACAAGAAAGTGTGCGCAGATATTGTAATCGCGGAGTCGTGATCGTTCCAGACAATCACGCACGCCGACTCGAGGAAAAATCGCGGCGTCGCAGACAGACTTCAGTCAGTGCGCCTTGGTGGTTCCCCGGACAGGCGGTCAGCTCTTGCTTTGGATTTTCGGCTGGTGCGGTATTACCAGCGGGGTTCGCGGCGCTGACGGGCATGGCCGCGATAATCGTCGCGTCCACCACCACCGCCGCGCGAACCGCCGCGGTCCACTTTGGGGCGGGCTTCGTTCACCGTCAGTGCCCGGCCGCCTGCATCCTTGCCGTTCAGGGCCGTGATGGCCTTTTCCGCCTCGGCATCGTCGGGCATTTCGACGAAGCCAAATCCGCGGGAGCGTCCGGTATCGCGGTCGGTTACGATGGAAGCGCTCTCTACGCCGCCAAATGGCTCAAAAAGTGACCTAAGCTCCGCTTCGGTCATGCTAAAAGCGAAGTTACCGACAAAAATCTTCTTCATTTTGGTTCCTTTGCAGTGGGAGGTGGCATAACAGATGTTCTCAAGCAGAAATAGGCAGGCAACAGATGCAGCGGCGTGTCTATCCGATTCGAGGACACTCAAAAACCCAGGCACCATCATAGCAGAATGGCAAGTGAAAAGGACGGCCAACGTCCCGCTGCCCTTGTTGGAAGGCCTAGCTCGCCGGACGGAGCACGACCTGCCCGTGGACCGCCGGAAGCCTTGGAATGGCCGACTGATATCCGTTGTAGACGCGGTCGAAGACCGAATCCCATGACGCCGAGAAGGCGTGAACTCTGGCGGCTGCGCCCATCCGGCTGCGCATTTCCTTGTCCACGGTCAGTTGCGCTACAGCCTGGGCGAAGGAGAACGAAGTCGCAGTAACGAACCCGGTTTCGCCATCGCGAACAATGAACTTAGGTCCGCCGCCATTGGTGACTACGGCCGGAACACCGGAAGCCAGCGCTTCCAGTACCACGTTGCCGAAGGTGTCCGTGCGCGAGGGGAAGGCAAAGATGTCCATGTTGGCGTAGGCGCGGGAGAGGTCATCTCCATGGAGCACGCCAGCCAGCTTCGCGTGGCGCATGTTTTCGCGCAGCCAGGCATCGTCTGAACCCTGGCCAACTATGTAGAACTGAAAGTTGCCGATGCCCCTGGCCAGCATCATCTGCTCGATATCGGCCAGGAAGCGAATGTTCTTTTCCACCGTGAGCCTTCCCACGTAGCCAATGCGCACAGCGTTGTCCGTGCGCTGGCGATGCGCCGGGGAGAACAGCTCGGTATCTACCCCGCGCGGCATGGGCAGGCAGGGACGCTGGCATCGCCTTTCCAGCAGCCGGCATAGTTCTGGGTTGGGTGCAAAGAGGACGCGTCCCAGCCGGTAGTAACGAACGCAAGCCGCCAGGCTGTGGCGCTCGGCTTGATTGGCCAGCTGCTCTCGCCACACCGCTGGCAAGAACGGCAACATGCCGGCAGCGCGCCGGCCGGAATACTCGTGCAGGTTGGTGTGCCATGAAGCCACCAGCGGTGTTTTCAAACAGTGCGCGACCAGGGCGCCGAGGATCCCGTTGTCATTCGGTCCGGTGATATGGACCACATCGGGAGCAAAACGCCTGCATTCAGCAATGACGTGGTCGAGATGCCGGAGATAGAGCAAGTCGAAGATCAGGTCGCGGTCCAGTCCAAAGGAAGCCGGGCTGCGCTTAAGCTGCACGCGGCGCAGGTTTCCCCCCGTTTCGTTCATGGTCTCCGGACCGGCGTGCACGCACAGGAACGGCAGATTGCGGCGTCGCGCGTAGTCCACCAACTGGCGGCTGGTGTGGGCCACGCCGTTGACTTCCAAAAACGAATCGGGGAAAAACGCAGTCCGGACCATGATGTTTACTCCTGTGCGCTGGGGACCAGTTCCAGCGCGAGACGGACCTTTTTTTCGTCATGCAGCGCGAAACGAAGAGCATCGCGCATGGGGCCACGCTCCGCCAGGCGCAGCATGCCAAAGATCGCGCCAAAGAACCGGGGCCGCCCGTTGACCCACATGGCGCTCAGCGGCTGGTACGTGCCGTCGGGCTGCGGATGAAATACGCGGCCGTCCCAGCTTCGCGAGCCAGGTGGCCGGCCGGGATATTCGCGGACCACATCGAGCACGGTTTGTAAGATCCGCAACGGCATAGGCTCGGCGTATTGCGGCATCATCAGGACCCGGCTGAAGGAGTCGTCGCGCACTTCAGAAACGAATTCGGAGAAAGTGGAAGCATTCGTGAGATTGAGGTTGGCATTGGGCTCGCACCCGTGGCGGTCGCCGCCGGAGATCACCGGCAGGTTCCAGCCTTCCGCCAGTTCGCGGACGGCCCGGTTTTCTTCCCAGCTGCGCAAGCCATTCAGTTCCAGTGCATGAACAAATCGGCCGTTTTCCTTGAGGAAGCTGAGCGTTGCGCTGCGGTGGACCTGCGCACCGTTCCCGTAGAGGTCCCACAACGGATGATTGAGGACCAGCAGCACATCGGAGACCGCCAGCAGCGACTCGAGCAGTTCCGCCAGACGCGTGTCCCGCGGCGCGGCGGTGTAGGCGGCCATCTCAGCCATGAACTGTTGTGCCCGTTCGCGCGGAAGATTGTGCACTCCCAGGTGGAACATCACTTTATGAAACTCAGCGCTCCATTCCACGGAAACAGGAACATTCAATGTACGGTCCATGGAGTTCAGCGACTCAGGCGCTTCAATGTTGTCGTGGTCGCTGAGGGAAACCAGCGGATCAAGGTACAGTTTTCCGCTAATCTGTCCCGCTTCCAGGTCATAGGCCATTTTTGCAGTCAGCGGAGGCGTCCAGAAGGAGCGTTCCAGGTCTACGTCCACACCCGTGCTTTCCCTGCAGCGGCTGACTCTGCTTTCGATCAGCTGCCACGCAAAAGGCACGCTGCGGCTCATCCGAGCGATGAAGTCCAGGCTCTCTTGCGAATGGCTAGTGTGGCCGTGGAGCGATACCCCGGTACGGTATGGCAACGATGCCCGTGGCTCGCTCCATTGGTAGAAGACCTTGCTATCCATCAGTCGTCCCTCCGTTGCGAAGAAATCAACTGCACTACGGATAGTGCAATAGGTTTGTCAAAGGACGATTACGTCTTGAAGATTTTCTGGTGAAAACCGGCGCCGACACTTTTCAGTAAACATTTCCCGTGTGAAATGTTTTTCACAAGCAATTCTCTGAACTCTAACCGCGTTGTCATCGAGGCTTAACAGCAGCGGAGTAGTACTCGTGCGTGACGTCTCCCTCAAAATCTCTGGATGGTCTGGCGTTCCGCGGTATGCATGGCAACAATGTCCCGCCGCGCCAGGACTCTTATCTGGTGAGTGTTCTGGCCGGGATGGTGCGACGGCCGATTTCGGCCTTCCTGTTGCGCTGGAATTGGAAATCGGCGATCGTCAGTGCCGCGTATCGCGCGCCTATCTTCTTCGCGGTGAGTGTGCGCCACGGCATCAGGATGGCAACGGCGGGCGTGCTGGTGGAAGCGGGCTTTAATGCTGTCGGCGCCGGATTCTACGGGGCGTTTCTTGAGTCGGTACGCAACGCGCAGCCAGCGTGGCTGGCTTCGCTCCTGGCAACTTGCGCGGTTCCCGTGCTGACGCAGATCGTCTTGAATCTGGTCCACTATGCTGCCGGGACTTCGGTCCTGCACCGCGGCATCATTCTTTCTATCCTGCTGTCGGCGCTTTCCGCGGCGTTCAATCTGTATGTGATGCGCCGGGGCGCCATGCTAACCGGCAATGACGCCGAACCATTCCAGCGGGACCTGGCGCGGTTGCCCGTCATGATTGGCGGCTTTCTCATGATTTTGCCGCGCTCGCTGGTGCGTATGTTTCGCAAGCAAGACGCTGGCCGGGGTGACAAGCGCCCGTGAAGACGCTGCATCTGACCAGCGCATGGCATGAGACGTCCGGCGGCATCGCCACTTTTTATCGAGAACTGATTGCCGCAGCCAACCGGCGGGAACACTACATCCGCCTGGTAGTCCCGGCAGCGGAAGACCGCGTGCAGGAAGCCGGACCCTTCGGCCGCATCTATCACCTGGCCGCTCCAATTGCGCCGCTCAATCCTTCGTACCGCGTGCTCTATCCCAGCCAGTTCCTGTCCGCAGGCAGCAAAATCCAGCGGATTCTGATCGCGGAACACCCGGACCTGGTCGAGATCTGCGACAAGTACAACCTGAACTACCTGGGCGCATTACTTCGTCTGGGTCTGATGGAGCAAGTGGACATCAGGCCGGTGGTCGTAGGCCTGAGCTGCGAGCGCATGGACGACAACTTTGCCGCCTACCTGCCTTTTGGGCCGCTGGGCCGGTTATTTTCGCGGTTATACATGCACTGGCTCTACTTCCCCATGTTCGACCATCACCTTACAGTCTCCGACCATACGGCGGCGGAACTTGTGCCGGCGTCAAAGGGCCATCCGGTGAGTCGCAGTGTCTGGGTGCGTCCCATGGGCGTGGACACCGCGCTCTTCTCTCCCGCACGAAGGTCGGAAGCCAAGCGCGCACACCTCCTGCAAGATTGTTCCGCCAATTCAGACGCCGCTCTGTTGCTCTACGCCGGGCGTCTCGCGCCGGAGAAAAATCTCGGTCTCTTGATCGAACTCATGCAGCGCCTGGCAACTGCCGCCCCGCACTGCCGCTTGATGATTGCCGGACAAGGCATGGAGCGCGAGAAGCTGCAGCGCCGCGCTGAGGCCCAGGTTGCCGGCAGAGTCCGTTTCCTGGGACACGTCGCCGACCGCGATCAACTGGCGGACCTCTACGCGAACTGCGATGTCTTCCTGCATCCCAACCCTAACGAGCCGTTCGGGATTGCTCCGCTGGAGGCCATGGCTTCCGGACTGCCGCTCGTGGCGCCGAACTCCGGCGGCGTCACCAGCTACGCAAATTCCACAAATGCCTGGACGGTCGAACCGGAGGCTGCAACTTTCGCTGAAGCGGTACGCGAAGCGATCACCAATGCGTCCCTTCGTGTGAATAGGACGCAAGCAGCGCTGGCTACGGCGGCGCAATATGCCTGGCCCAACGCCGCCGCTGAGTATCTCCGGCTGTACGCCGAGATCCATCGCCGGCAGCAGATTAGAGAAATCACAGCCGGCATGGAACCGGCGTTTATCTCCACGCCGGCTGCTCACGCGCGCAATCGTGCGGTGGCAGACGCAGCCCGGCTGGCAACGGCAGGGTTGGCAACCTGGCGACGCTGGACGGAATCCAAACCGGATATCCCGTCCGAGCGCTCTTATTCGCCCCCACAATCATCATGAGGAGGTCGGCCATGCGAAAGGCACGTGTTTCCTGCATTGGTGTAAGTGGGTTGGCCATGCTGTCCTGGTTACAATTGCCGCCGGGTTTTGGCGAAACACCTGTCCATCCCCGCCCGGGAGTCGGCGACGCGACTCCGGTTGCGCGTCCCATCATGCGACTGGAACAAGTCGTGGACGGCATGGTCGCCAGGAACGCCGACCGTGCGCTGGCGCTGAAAGGTTTTGAGGGGAAACGCACCTACCGGCTGGAATACAAGGGCTTCCCTTCCGGCAAGTCGGCGGAGATGCAGGTGGAAGTCAGGTATTCCGCGCCCGCTACCAAGGAGTTCACCGTGGTTTCGCAGAGCGGCTCCGGCATGCTGATCAATAGAGTCTTGAAGAAGCTGCTGGAGGGCGAACGCGAAGCCATGGATGATAAAGCGCGCGAACGCAACGCGCTCTCACCCGCGAACTACAAGTTCACACTCGACCACACGGAGCAGAATGACGGACGCTTCCAATACGTCTTGAAAGTAGAACCGCGCCGTGAGGACAAGTTTCTCTACCGCGGCAAGATCTGGGTGGACGGAGACGACCTGGCCGTAGTGCGGATTGAAGCTGAGCCGGCCAAGAACCCGTCTTTCTGGATCAAGAAGACGGAAATTACGCACCACTACGTGAAACTCGGCGATTTTTGGCTGCCGGCGCAGAACCGTTCCAAATCGAACACTCGTTTCGGCGGGCACGCCACGCTGGAAATCGAATACACGGACTATCGCGTTAATCCGCCCGCGGTGAAATAGGGGACCTTGTCCCGAAGTTGGTTTCTTGTCCCGACGAAGGAGGGACCCCTACGACCACAGCACTCTAGATGGTCAGCCGATGCCCGCTCTTCCTGTACTGATGGCCATAGGGTTCACTCACTTCGTTCGGGATGTAAAAAAAACAAATCTGTAACGCCCCCTCCACTCTGCAACTGAATCTGTACGCCATCGTCACGAAAAGCAATAATTTGAACATGGATACGCTTTCCTTCTCGTTGGCGCAGCTTGACGGGACTGCCGCTCTGGTCCATTCCGTTGTGCCGCCTACTCCGCAATACCGCTGGCCCCTTCTATGCCAGCGCACCGGAGCTGAAGTATGGGTCAAGCATGAAAACCACACGGTGATTGGAGCTTTCAAAGTGCGCGGCGGAGTCACTCTTCTTGATGACCTGATGCACTCGCGGACTGCGGTCAAAGGATTGATTTCCGCCACTCGGGGGAACCACGGACAGTCTCTCGCGTTAGCCGCGCAGCGTTGCGGCATGCGAGCGGTGCTGGTGGTACCCCATGGCAACAGTCGCGAAAAGAACGCGGCCATGCACGCTTTGGGCGCCGAGTTGATCGAGTACGGCAGCGATTTCCAGGCCGGCAACGAACATGTGGCGGAACTCGCAGAGGAACGGGGGCTGTTCCGCGTACCGTCATTTCACCCTCTGCTGGTGCGCGGCGTGAGTACTTATAGCGTGGAGTTTTTCCGTGCCGTGCCTGATTTGGACACGCTTTATGTCCCGATAGGCATGGGGTCAGGTATCTGCGGCGCTATCGTTGCGCGTGAAGCTCTCGGGCTGAAGACAAAGATTGTCGGCGTGGTGTCGGCCGCCGCGCCCGCGTATGCGCTGTCCTTCGCAGCGGGAAAAGCAATACCCCATGCGGTCACCACGCGTATCGCCGATGGTGTTGCCTGCCGCCAGCCGGATGACCTCGCGCTTTCAGTCATTCTGAAGAATGTCGAAAGGATCGTTCAGGTGACAGACGATGAGGTGGAAGCGGCGATGCGCGCATTTTTCAGCGACACTCACAACGTGGCCGAAGGCGCTGGTGCTCTGGGCCTTGCGGCGTTGCTGCAAGAGCGGGAAAAGATGACCGGCCGCAGAGTGGGTTTGGTGCTGACGGGTGGAAACGTGGATAGAGACGTATTCGCCCGCGTGTTGGACGGCCAAAACCTTTGAAACACGGGGGAACAGAGGAAACAGAGGAAACAGAGGAATAAACTTTCAAGTGTCCTCTGTTTACTCCTTTCCTCTGTGTTTTCAAAGGTTTTTGGGATTTAGCGCATGGACGTTTCCACTTCCGGCGTGGCTTCCAGCAGAGATCGCGTGTATTCGTGCTGCGGACGCATAGTGATTTCTTCGGTCGCCCCGATCTCCACAATCTCGCCGCGCCGCATTACGGCGATGCGATCGCTCAGATAGCGCACCACCGGCATGGAGTGCGAGATAAACAGATAGGTCAGGCCGAAATCGCGCTGCAATTGCTTGAGCAGGTTCACGATCTGCGCGCCAACGCTTACATCCAGAGCTGAAACCGGCTCGTCGCACACAACGAACCTGGGTCGCAGCATCAGGGCGCGGGCAATGCCGATGCGCTGGCGCTGGCCTCCGGAAAATTCATGCGGGTAGCGGCGCAGGGCGGATTCCTCCAACCCCACGGCGCGAAGCATCTCCGCCGTTTGCTGCCGCAGGTGCATCTTTTTTTGCCGGCCATCTTCACCATGAATTATCAGCGGCTCCGCGATGATTTCCTCGATTCTCATGCGCGGGTTGAGTGAAGCCACGGGGTCCTGAAAGATAATCTGCACGTCGCGGCGCAGCCGCCGCAGCTCCGAGGAAGAAGCCGCCAGCACGTCTTGTCCGTTGAAGACAACGCTACCGGAAGTAGGCTCGACCAGGCGCAGAACCATGCGGCCCAGAGTGCTCTTGCCGCACCCCGATTCGCCCACCAGGCCTAAGGTCTCTCCGGCGTGAATGTCGAGCGAAACCCGGTTGACGGCCAGAACTTCGTGTCGCGCTTTGCCGAAGATGCCCTCCTCGGCCCCATAGACTTTGACCAGATCGCGGATTTCGACCAGAGGCATGGATCAAATATAGTGCAAGTTACTGCCTTGCTTCCCGACCTGACCTCAGATCAGTGTCATCAGTGTGATCAGTGGTAGGATTTTTGCTTTTCCGAGGGCTGCAACCAGCAAGAAATCGCGCAAGTTCGTCCAAATCTCGCGTTCTCAACATGTTAGAATCTAATAACTTTGGCTGAGAGCAATCGCCTTGATTGAACTAGCACCCTCCATTCTGTCAGCAGACTTCGCGCACCTGGCCCAGAGCGTCCAGGCTGCGGCCGAAGGCGGCGCTACCATGCTGCACGTTGACATCATGGACGGTCATTTCGTTCCCAACATAACCATTGGCCCTCCGGTGGTTGCGAGCTTGCGGAAAGCAACCGTCCTGCCGCTGGATCTGCATTTGATGATTGAGAATCCAGACCAATTCATTCCGGCGTTTGTGGAGGCCGGGGCTGACTGGATCACCGTACACCAGGAGGCCTGCGTCCATCTTCACCGGACGCTGCAACTGGTTCGCGATCTCGGTGTAAATGCCGGAGTAGCGATCAATCCGGCAACTCCGGTGCATACGCTGGAAGAAGTGCTCGACATGGTGGACCATGTGCTGGTAATGTCCGTGAATCCCGGTTTTGGCGCCCAGAAATTCATTCCCTTTACTCTGGACAAGGTGCGTAAACTGGTGGCGCTGCGGACCGCCCGCCGGGCCAGTTTCCGGATCGAGATGGATGGCGGGATAGGGCCGGACACCATCGCGGACGCTGTACGCGCCGGCGTCGAGGTGTTGATTGCGGGCAACGCCGTGTTCGGCAAAGGCAATCCCACGGAAAATACGCAACGCTTACTGAAGCTCGCCACGGAAGCTACACTGCAGAAAGTTTAGCAATCCTAAAGTTTAAGAACCTGAGGTAGGAAAATGCTACGTCGCTCTCTTTCATCGATTATTCTGGTCGGCTTTCTGCTCCTGGTGGCCGCCGGATGCCGCCACGCCAAAGTTACCAACCCAATCGCCAACGTTGATTCCAAGCAGCCGGACAAAGTGCTATTTGACCGCGCGATGGAAGCCATGAAAGGCGCCAAATATGTTGTCGCCCGCACGCTTCTGGAAACTCTGATTAATACCTACCCGGATTCCGAGTACGTGGCCCGCGCCAAGCTCTCTGTCGGCGATTCCTGGTACGCGGAAGGCACCAAGTCGGCGCTCCAGCAAGCGGAGGCCGAATACAAGGATTTCATCACCTTTTTCCCCAATCTGCCGGAGGCGGCGGAAGCGCAGTTGAAGATCGGCAATATCCATTACCGGCAAATGGAAAAGGCCGACCGGGACTACACAGACGCGATGCGCGCGGAAGATGAGTATAAGACCCTGCTGACCCAGTTCCCGAACAGCCCGCTGGTGCCTCAAGCCAAGCAGAAACTGCGGGACGTGCAGGAGGTCCTGGCCCAGCGCCAGTACAACATCGCGCGTTTTTACTTCCTTCGCGACAACCTGGCCGCTTCCCAGGCCCGCTACAAGTCGCTGATTGATTCGTATCCCCTTTACAGCGGCATTGACGAAGCCCTCTTTTCGCTCGGAGGGATCTATGAGAGGGAAGCCAAGGCTATGGCGGCAACGAAACTCTCCGACGCGCTGAAGGAAAAAGTCACGGCGGAGTACGAAACGAAAGCGATTGAAGCCTATTCCCTCATCCTCACGCGCTATCCGGCAATGGGTCGTGCGGACGATGCAAGGAAGCAACTGGCGGACTTGAAGGCCCCCATTCCCGTACCCACGCTGGAAGCACTGGCACAGAGCAAAGCTGAACAAGAGAGCCGCAGCGACATTGGCAGGTTCCGTAAGTTGGTGGACAACTTCAAGCGGCATCCTGATATGTCCCCGGCGGCCAAGACCGGCGAACCCAGCATGAATCCACCGACCGATGTGAGCGCGGTGGCCATCATGAAGGAATTGGAAAATAGACTGAAAGGTTCCGCGCCGAGCGACGTGAGCGTTGAACCGGTCAAGGGCGGCTCAGGGACGCCGCCGGGGCCGAATCAGCCTCCTCCCAACAGCTCGAACAACGCGCAACCCGCGACCGGAAACGGCCCGACTCCGGCCCCGCAGCGCACCAATGATATTCAAAACTCATCGAGCGACGCGCAAAGCAGCGCCCAGCCGGTTTCCGCTCAGCCAGGTACGGACAATGCCCAGGGGAAGGACTCGACCAGCCAGAAAAAGAAGAAAAAGGGCCTGCGTAAGCTGGTACCGTTCTAAGGCGCCGTTTTCGTACGGACGGGCCAGCACCTTCGCGAGGTATACCGCGTAGATACCGATGGTGTGTTTTCGTTGACTTACGGGATAATAACCATTTAGTTTGAGGCTAGTTGCCGCGTGCAAAGGTATTTCTGTGTCCTTCAAAATTCTATTCGCTGACGACAGTATGACCGCCCAGAACATGGCCACCAAAATCCTGGTGGGCGCCGGGTATGAAGTCGTGACCGTCAGCAATGGCGCCGCCGCCATCAAAAAAATTGCGGAGCAGAGACCGGACATCGTCATCCTTGACGTTTACATGCCGGTTTACAGCGGCCTGGAAGTCTGCGAAAAGATGCGCGCTTCGCTCGACACTCTCAGCACCCCGGTACTTCTGACGGTTGGCAAAATGGAGCACTATCGGCCGGATGACGCGACCCGCGTCAAGGCCGACGGCATAATTATCAAGCCGTTTGAGGCCAGCGATCTGCTGGCCATCGTCAAAAAGCTGGAAGAGCGGCTTGCTCCAGCCCCGCCGCCCCTGGCCGAGCAAACCCTGTACCTGGAGCGTCCCGAGATGCTTCTGGACCAGCTTTCTGCGCCAACGAGTCCAACCGAAACAGCGTATCCTGCATTTCGTCCGACACGAACCGGATCCGTCGAAGTGCCCGATCACATGACGGAATCCGCGGCATTCGGTGACTGGATGAGTCCGGAGCAGCAGCGTTCCGAACCTGTTCCGCCACCGCTTGCGCCGGAGCCGGCAATCACGGCCCAAGAGCAACCTGCGCCGGACAGAGAGCCAGAAACGTCCGGAATCTCGGCTTCCTGGGGTGGGTCGTATGAACGGAAAATGTCCGAAGCCACCGGATCCGGGACGCCGCTGCCGCCAAGCTTCCCTGAAGCGCCAGCCACGCCGCTCGACCGCGAGGTTCCGGTTAGCCTCCCGGACAAGCCTGGGACGCATTCCGCTCCGGAAGAACGTGCTGTGCCTCCTCGCACTGAGACCTACCCTGTAGCGGCCAGCGAACAGGTGAGTGCGAGCCCGACGGCCGCGGCGGAGAGCACAACCACCAGCACTTCACGAGATCCCGAACTGATCGTTCCTGCTCCGGCTGAAGCCCCGACCGGTGTCGATCCGGAACTGATAACCGATACCACTGAATTGGCGAGCTTTACTACCAAATTTGGCGTCAACAATCCTGAGGACGTCCCGGTAGGGATATATGCCGAGGAAGACTGGCGGGATGCTCCAACAGCCCAAAGTGAAACTCTGGCTCCGGAGAGCAGAGAAGCCACGGACCCCTCGTTAACGACGGGGTATGAAGTCGCCCCGGTAGAACCGGAAAGTGCCGTTGCCCCCGAAGATGATTTTGAGGCGCGCGTGGCAGCTGCTATGGCCGCTTATGACCAACCCCATACAGCGGAGCAACAGCCGCCGCAAGCCGGGCTGGGAGCGTACGAAAAGTATGAGCCAGCGACCCAGGTAACCTCTCCGGATGCAGCAGAAACCCGGGGCCGTACCGGCGTGCGCGAACAATTTGTCCCCGTGCAGGTGGGTGAGCCGGCAGGCTTTGATTCGACTGCTCCGGAAATCGCTCACCGGACTGAGCCCGCCGCTCCAGCCAGTCAACAGGAAGAACCCGCGGCGCCGGCTGCGGAACCAACGTCTCCGGAAAGCGTGGTGCACACCGCCGTTGAATCCTTGCCGCACA
>Ga0210407_10000752_pt1 | contig 33992 bp, 31 predicted proteins | sample IncBWC27MmetaG_FD_150860 | JGI IMG/M metagenome (GOLD analysis project Ga0210407, IMG submission 150860) | Forest soil microbial communities from Barre Woods Harvard Forest LTER site, Petersham, Massachusetts, United States - Inc-BW-C-27-M | ecosystem: Environmental > Terrestrial > Soil >...
GACATCAGCCATGCCCTTGGTCGCAGCGAGTTCGAAGGCGGCATTTAAGAGGGATTCTCTAACGAAGAGAGGGTCCTTCTTTTTCATGTACGCGTTTTTTGCTTTAGTCGCCTTCATTTTCCACAGTCTCCTCAACGTCTCAAAATTGTATTCGATTGGATGAGCCAGCTGCACAAATAAAGTGCTTGGCTTCAAAGATACCGTATGGTATCTTTAGAAAGCTCTTCAAAATGGTGCACGGTGCTGATCGTATTTGGTAGGGCAATTTTGAAGAACAACCTGTGAGGTGAATTATGAGTGAGATGAAGACTGTCGTTGACCCAGAATTAGCAGTGGCGCACCTTGTTTTTAAGGTGGCTGACCTTAAGAGCAGTTGCCAATTCTACTCGAATCTCGGCCTTCCCCCATTTTATATTGAGAAAAAGATCGCAATTGTTGAACTACGGGGAGGCACTCATCTTGTATTGTTATCAGTTGATGAGCCAGCTGGAGAAGAAGTAGCGGAAAGTTTGACAGGACAATTCCATAAAAGATTCTCTGAGCAATTTGACCTAATGATTGAAGGCAAAAGCCTGGATGAATTGAAAAAATATCGGTCGGAGCTAATCAGTCGGGGAATCGCAGTAGGAGAGATACCTGATGAGGCTGTTTTTGGACATTATCTTTTTTGCATAAAGGACCCCGACGGGAACGGTATAACGATTTATACCAACCACGCAAATTAGTGATCACAGTGCTCTGGAGCACGATCTCATCTGCAAGCGGTAGCGGAGTCGTAGTGCTCAATTGGTCTCCTTGGGGAAATGGGGACGCAGAGCGGCGGCGAGAATGCAGTCGAGCATCCGGTCAGGCAGGCGTCTCAACCTCTTCCTCGCACATCGGCATAAACGAGCAGTCAGAACGTAGTGCACGGAAACAGTTTCAACCGTACCTGGACACGGTCAACGATGCGACCCCGAAATTACCGCCGAGAATTGGTCTGACACTTGCGGAATTTGTCGAAGACTGGCGGACCAACGTTGCGGTGAACTTGAAGGGCAGTTCAACGCGGGCAGCAGAATCACATCTGCGCGCGCACATCATTCCGAAGCTGGGCGACTACCACCTGCCCGAGATCACGACGAAGATTGTGCAAATTTTCGTTGCGTATCTGGCCGGCGGCGGTCGCTCACGAAAGACGGCGGAAAACATCTTGCTTACACTCTCTTCTCTTCTCTTCTCAAAACGGCGCGGTCCTGGGGTTATGCCTGTGGAGATTTTCGCTTCGCAGACCTCACCTTGCCGCGAGAAGGCGTGAAAGCAGAGCCGCGCTCTTTCTTGGATGATGAGGTGCGGAGGCACCTACGAGCGAAGCTGGTACGGAACCTACCTTCGGCAAAGATTCTTCAGTTTGGAGACTATGGACACTCACATTGGGAAGATGCTGAGCCGCGGCTGGCAGATCTTTTCGCAGGTTGCCCATTCTGGGCAAGGGCGCGGCCTTCGTCCTTTCACCAAGCGCGATACCATCACGATCGCCTTCAGGAAGCCTTGAATCTCGCAACGAAGAGGAGAAAGTAGAGAACAATTTGCCGAGACAAACGCCGGCCGAAGAGTTTCACGTCTGCCCAATTGCTGGAAAAACTTCATTCTCTTCGCGACCGGTGGTTTCTACGACCATCGATAGCATACCCGCCACGGCGACATTTTGTCCCGCCGCTGCGCAGCCATTCGCTCAAATTGCAGGACCCGTAAAGACGAGTGTGTTCGAGATCGATATCCAATCGAGTCAAGAATCGTCTGCAGACGCTCCGGGCTCAGACTGGAAGTGTGCATGACCCTTATTGACTCCCGGTAACGCCCCGGCGTAGCATCCTCCCTGAACGGTGACGGTATCAAGGCGTAACTACCCGATACGATCACTCGCCAAGCGCGGGACGAACCCGCAGAGCAGCAGCGCCATGACCATATTGGCCTCACTTCGCATCAAAAGTGTCCGCCGCCGCTTTGCCTCGCTCGCCATCGCCTTCGCCGTGGTTGCTCTTTGTGTCGCTGCGTTTGTGCCGCGAGCGAACGGCGGCCGCTTGACTTCGGTGTTGCTCGCGCTGGTTCTCGTCGCGCTCACGGCGGCGATTGCCCTGCACGTCCGCTTCTTGCTTCTGGCTCGCCGGGCGCACGGCGAAACCGCACGCGTTCTGGACGCAACCGAACGCGAGTTCCAGTCCATCTTCGATAGTACCCTCGATGCCATCGTGATCCTCGATGACCAGGGGACTTGCCGCGAAGCCAACCCCGCCGCGCTAGCTCTTTTCGCAACCGCGCGTAAGGAATTCGTGGGTTACCCAATCCAGAGGTTTCGTTTGGATCCGGGCCGCTCCGAGAACGCGGGGGATCCGTTCCTTGCCCCAAACTCCGGCGACGGCGAAATCGAGCTCCTGCGGCGGAACGGAGAAACCCGTCTGGTCGAGTACACCGTTAAGACGAATTACCTGCCGGGACGTCACGTGGCCGTGCTACGTGACATCACTTCCAGGCGCGAGGCCGAGAGGGCGCTGCGGGAAAGTGACGAACGCTACCGGCAAATGGCAGCGAACATTCAGGAAATATTCTGGATGATCGACGCGGGCTCGAAGCACGTCATCTCCGTCAACGAGGCGTTCGAGACGATTACCGGGCGTTCCCCGGATACGTTGCGCGATAACCCCACATCGTACCAGGAGCTGTTTCATCCCGAGGACCGCCTGCGCGTCCTGACGCGCCTGGAAGAAGCGGCCGAGACCGGCCAGATCAACGAAGAGTTTCGGATCATCCGGCCCGATCGGGCGGTACGCTGGGTGTCGGTGCACGGCTTTCCGGTGCGGGACGCAGCCGGAATCGTGCGGCGTCTGGTGGGGACCGCGCAGGACATTACGGCACGGAAATCGGCCGAAGCCCAGATGGCGAGAAATCTCGCACTCGCGGAATCGGCGTCGGCCGAAGCTGATGCCCTCCGCAACTCCACCCTTGCTCTCACGCAAAACTTACGCATGGACTACGTCCTCGATACCCTGCTTCAGTCTCTTCTGAAACTCGTCCCCTGCGAGTCAGCGCGCGTATTGCTTGTGGAGACCGATACCTATCTATCCCTCGCGCGGGAGATGCGGCAATCTGAAGCAAGCCGGCGCGTTCCGAAATGTCCAGTAACGTTCGATGCCACTGACAACCGGTTTCTGATGCAAGTTCTCGTGACCAAAGTCCCTGTGCTCATTCCGGACACCGCCGCCGAGCAGGAATGGCAAAGTTTCCAGGGATATTCGCAGATGCGGTCCTGGTTATGTGTGCCGCTCATCGCTTCCCAGCGAGTGCTCGGACTTCTGTCGCTGGGCGATGCGCGAGTGCAAGCCTTCTCGCAAGAGCATTTGCGTTTGACGAAGTCCGTAGCCATTCCCGCCGCTGTCGCCATCCAGAATGCACGCCTCTATGAACGCGCGGAAATCTACGCTGGGGAGCTCGAGCAGCGGCTCGGGGATTTGCAGCGAACGCAGAATGCCTTGCGGCAATCGGAAGAGAGTCGCGAACTCTCCGAGGAGAAATTCACCAAGGTCTTTCGTTTGAGTCCCATCGCTTTTTCCATTACGACCGTTGACGACGGACGCTTCATCGACGTGAGCGAAGCCTTCGAGCGCCGATACGGATACGCGCGCACGGAACTGCTCGGCCGCACCGCCTCTGACATCGGAATCTGGGGCGACTCCCGCGAACGCAAGCAGATGTTCGACGAGATTCGCAAGCACGGCCGCGTTAGGAACCGCATCACTCTCTTCCGCAAACGCTCGGGAGAGACCATCGAAACTTTCTATTCGGCAGAGATCATTTCGCTCGAAGGCTGCGATTGCGTCTTGGCTGTCTCGGAAGATCTGCCGGGGCGGGCGGAATTCCCGGGGCGGTTCGCGCGCAACGTGGCCCCTTAGCTCGCGTAGCAATGTAGCTACATAGACCGGTCCTCGCCTTTCTCATCTTGCCCGTCTCGGTTTTTGAACGCCCCTGCAGTCTGTCGTGCCGGCGCGGACTAAAAGGTGACGGTGGGATGTACGGCAATGTCCAAACGAATATCCACAAGAGAAAGAGTACGACGGGAACGTGGGCGACGAACTGCAACACGGAATAGCCGACTAGTTCCCTAGCCCGGACATTTAATAGCCCTAAGACGGGCAACATCCAAAAGGGATTTATCAGATTTGGGAGTGTCTCAGCGGCGTTATAGATTTGTACGACCCGGTCCAAATTAACACGAAGTTGGTTCGCAGCATCAAGGGCGTAGCGCGCTTCGATTAGCTCAACCACTTAGGCAGAGCTTCTGCTCACTAAGCCGGACAGTCGCCTACAACAGCTCCCTTCGTTTTCTTTAACTACTAACGTTTACAACAAATCGGGGAATCTGCTTTTCGCTCAAAGCTAAGTCCAACCGATTGAAAACGATCGATTCGTACACACTTCGTACACAGCACCATTTCTAAGAAAATGTGCACCGTGGACCCCTCGGTGAAGCAAAAGTGTGCATCGTCTCTTCTTGGATTGAGCTGGAACCGAGAATGAGGATGCCGGATATCTCGCTGGCTCCAGAGAAGTCCGGTTCTGGGAAGTGTCTGACTTCAGTGACTGGTCGGTGAATGATTAACGCATTATCATCCGTACGTCCGGACGGCCAGGAAGGGCAACTTCTCGCGCGCGTGCTTTGTTCGCGGTTCGAATGCTCCCGTGAGCGATGCGTCCTCCAGAACGAAGACGAATTCAGTACGTGTCACGCTTTCGTCGTCTGCAAATCAGAGGGGGCCAGCGCGCGAGGTCAAAGCAAAGTTGGCGTTTGTTACGCAGGGCCAGCAGATAAGTAGACTGCGGACGGATCCGCTCCAACCGGCCTGGGATATGAGAGCCTCCCTCGAGCCGGCGGGAATAAACCCGAGGCGAACATTTCGTCCAAGGAGACATTTCTGGGTTGCAGCTGACCACGGATATAGCGGTTGGGTCGATTCACAACGGGGGTCCGCTAAAGCCAGTCCGGGGAAAATAGCTGGAACGTTTGACGGGAAATGCTGGACCATCTGACCAACGTAGGTGCTGATTCTCGCCATGGCTTACGTCGTCTTGAGCCAAGGCCTTGCCCCCGCGCTGCTCCAACCCCTAATTGGCAGGAGAGTGAATCCTTCTAAGATTCATGTTGAACATCTAAAGTTTTTGGTCTAACCTCAGTCCTCACGTTACGCGATTCCAGCGACGAACGAAAGGTGACGGCGTCCATCCAGGCGGCGCGATGAGCGATCTAATCCCGAGACTTTCGCTGGCACAAATGCCTCAAGAGCTCGCAGCAATGTTAGCGCCACGAGTGCAACGGCTCGGTTATTTGGGCGAGTTTTTTCAATGCGCCGCCAATCAGCCGGACGCGTTGATGTGCTTTCAGAACTTCACCGAAGTTCTCAAGCAAGCCCTACCGGATCGACTCACCGAAGTTGTCGCGCTGACGTCCGCGCAGCTAATGGGAAACGCTTACGAACGCGTTCAGCACGAGCGTCTCTCACTCAAGCTTGGTTTGGGCCAGTCCTGGATCACGGAAGTTCTTTCCCTTGGAGAGTCCGTCAACGGAGAGTTGCTAGAGCCAGAACTCGCTGTGCAGCAACTTGTGGCTGCCGTTATCCAACGACGGGGACACAGTACGAGGGCCGAGCTCGAGCGGGTCATCATGTTAATCGGCTACCAGAAAGCAGTAGCCGTTCTCATGTTGATCGGCCGGTATATGACGCATGCCGTAATTGTTAACAGCCTCGAATTGGAACCGCCCGTCCCTCCTTCATTGAGATCAACTACATGAAAGCGCCCGTGACGTTGTGGCTGTCCGAGTCGGATGTACTGGAACTTATGGATATGGGGAATGCTATTTCCGCCTTGAAACGGGGCTTGCTGCTCGAGGCCCATGGACAAGCGCTGAATATGAGCAAGACTCATATTTCCTGGGGGCAAGGCTCCACCCTTCACGCCATCGGGGCGGTTTTCCCCAACGCGGGATTCGCGGGAACCAAGACTTGGGCTCACACATCCGAAGGAGCAAAACCCCTTCTCGTACTTTTCGACAGTAATACCGGGTCATTGCGGGCGGTGATTGAGGCTTTCGCACTGGGACAGTTACGTACGGGCGCAATATCTGGTATTGCAACAGAACGGCTCGCAAGCGAGGAGGCGGACGAATTCGCAATCATCGGCACGGGTAAGCAAGCGATGATGCAGGTCTGCGCTGTTCTGGCCGTCCGACACATCCGCCGCATCCGTGTTTTTGGTCGCGATCAAGAAAGGCGTGCTCAATTTACGGTACAAGTGCAAAAGGAGTTTGGCGTCGAGGCTGTAGCGGAGAACACGATCAAAGCTGCTGTGAAAGACGCAGCCATCATCACCCTTGTGACCCGTGCGAAAGAGCCAATTCTGGACGCGTCCATGATAGCGCCTGGCACGCACATCAATGCGGTAGGGGCGATTGTGCCGGGCCGTTTTGAGTTGGCAAATAACGTACTCGAACGGGCCGACGTGGTGGTTGTAGACTGCATCTCTCAGGCTCGCAAATTGTCCAGTGAATTGATCGAATTCTGCCGTGAACAGGAAGTACGATGGGCCGCGGTGCGATCGCTAGCGGACATCATGGAATTCGAGAATCTGCGATCCCCCAATTCAGACATAACGATTTTCAAATCGCTCGGGATGGGTATTTCCGATCTTTCACTGGCCATTGAGATTTACGAGAAAGCGGTAAAGATCGGCAGGGGACGAGACCTAGGTTCTCTCATGAACTTGGGCTCCCCAGTAGCCCATTCGGAATGGAAGGTGATGTCATGAATGAGAATACGGCATTTGGATTTGTCGATTGTATGGATGTGCAGCGCCAGGGGCCAAACGATTTGGCACCTATCGTAATCAAGAAAAAAGCTATCGATCTCGAGATCGAGCGCCTCGCGACTCTTCCAGTGCCGGTCAACGGTCGTCGCATGTCACTTGTTTCGAATCCCTCCTCAGGGATAGGGAATGGCCTGACCCAAGGCATTGCGGTGGCCATCTGCGTTCTGAAGCCTGGAGAACAAACGAAGCCGCTGCGACACAATTCCTCTCTCGTAAACTTCTGCATTCACGGCCGGGGAAGCACGATCATTAATGGTCGTCGGTTCAATTACTGTCCATATGACGTCTGGACGACTCCCCCTTGGTCAATATATCAGCACTTCAACGACACTGACGACCTCCAAGTTCGGCTGACGTACAGCAATGCACCGCTTCTTGAGAAGCTTGGAGTGCATATTGTGGATGAAACTCCTGAAATGGAAACAGCTCTCGAGTCACACGCGAGCACAGAACCACAGAACAAGGCGAGGATTAGTCCCTACGGGACGTTTCGATTGGGCGAGGACGGGGGTTTTCTGATGCCCTACGAACAACTTATCAATCCTCCTCCGATTGATCTGAAACCGCTACACTGGCCCTGGGAGAGCGTGAAGGCGGAGCTAGACAAACTCCGAGCTTTAGGTCAGCAATATGTAGGGCGCCGCCTATACCTCCTGTACGACCCAGCTACCGGCCGAACGAACGGAACCACCAGCAGTTTTTTTGCGACCTTCACGGTTCGACCCGGAAACATCGTCGATCGTCCCCACCGACACGTCTCAGCCGCGGTCAACTACTATTTCTCTGGGAGCGGTTACAGCATCGTGGACGGCAAGAGGCACGAGTGGGAAGCCGGAGACTTAATGTTAAGCGCTCCGGGTTGGGCCGTACACAACCACGCGTCAAACGCTCAGGATGTGTACGAGCTGACAGTTCAAGACCAGCCGTTGCACATAGCGCTGGGCTCGTTGCTGTGGCAAGAAAATTTGCGTGACAAGCCCAGGCTGCTTGGTATCCAAAACGGCTTCGCAACCAATCGCGTAAGTGCAGTCTAATCCGGGGTCAACGAATGCTAAAGTTGGATAAAGCATTTCTCCGAGGCTCTTATCCCCCTGTCGTCACGCCATTTCGGGATGGCAAAATCGATTTTGAAACGTTCGCCTCCCTAATAGATCGCCAGGTGAAAGGTGGCTCGCATGGAATCGTGATCGGTGGAACGACTGGTGAACCGAGTAGCTTGACAGTGGATGAAAGATGCGAATTGGTGAAGGTAGCAGTTCAAACGGCTGCTCGGCGAATCCCTGTCGTAGCGGGAACCGGTTCGCAATCGTTGGCAGAAACAATTGAGATCACGACGAAAGCCGAGAAGTTCGGGGCCGACGCCGTTCTGGTGGTCACACCCTATTACATTAAACCACCCCAGCGAGGCCTCGTTCAGTATTTCCTGGCTGTGGCTGAGCGGATCGAAATTCCCCTTCTGATCTATCATATTCCAGGCCGAACTTCGGTAACTGTTAAAGCGTCGACGGTCGCGGAGATAGCAGAACGCACTCCAAAACTCGTCGGAATAAAACACGCCTCTACGGACTTGGGATTTGTGACCGAAGTCCTTGCAAGGCTGGGACAAGAATTCCGCATATTCTGCGGGCTCGAGGCACTGAGCCTACCCATGATGGCAATTGGCGCCGCAGGTACGATGAATGCTGTCGGCAATCTGGATCCCGCGCGCGTCGCGAAGTTGTGCGAAGCGCTGACGGGAAATCAATTGCAGATCGCCCGCCAGCTTCACTATAGTCTTTCTGCCCTAAACGAAGCGATCTTCCTAGACACCAATCCAGTTCCTCTCAAGTATATGATGTGGCGAATCGGACTGTTGCCTTCCGCTGAATTGCGTTTACCTCTGGTTCCTGTCGGTTCGGAATGCCGTGAGCAACTCGACGCCGTATTATTGGAAGCGGACCTGCTTAAGAATAGACGTGTGAGCATGCAGCAACCCTCGGGGAGTTGATACATCCCGAGATCGTTCCGTGCGGCTCGGAAAGCATCGAGGACGGCTATCTGCATACCATTGGACAAACGGTTTTCGCGCTGCTGCCCTTCGGGATGCTCGTCGCGGGCTTTCTGGTGTTCCGCTTTAGTGCTTTAATGACGGCTCTGTGGACCTGTGCCGTCGAATTTTTCGTGGTCCTTGCTTATTACCGCACATCACCTGTTCGAAGCATCGAGGTGGCGCTTTGGGGAAATCTGACAATGTGGAGTGTTTTCCTTCTGCTCTGGTCGGGTCAAATCTTCGGATATGCGTTTCGCGCCACCGGGCTTATTTCCGTTCTTCTTGAATCCTTTGGATCCATTTGGCCAGCGAAGGACAAGCAAGGCCGCGGATTGACAATGATCGCGCTCCTAAGCGGAGTCGTAGGAACCTTTAATCTTTATGCAGTTTATTCAGTTGCGATTCCCGGTTTGGCAGAATTTGGCTTCGATGGGGTCCAATCGGCAGCCGGCTATCTGACCTTTGTTTCTTGGTGCATCCCGTTCGCCGCCTGGTTCATCGGAGCTGAGGTTGCGAGTGCGGCGACGGGCGTTCCGGTTTCGGCAATCGCGCACGCGTCCGGACTGCTCGCGATTCCGCTCGTCTTCGTTTCGCTTTTCGGAACGTTTAGGATTCTGGGCATCCGCTTCTTTGGCAGGCAGGGCCAGATTCTCTTTTGGCTCTTTTCGCTGAGCAATGTCGCCGGCCTTGTCCTCTTCACACAGATTTGGCCCCAGTATCACAATTTAACCCTGATGTCGGGGGCGACGATCACCCTAGTGTTTCTGCTTTTGTACCGAAAGGTGAGCCAGCATCGAGAGGTTTCCGACAGTGTGGAAGGAGCGTCCGGTTCACGTGGAAGTTCGAGCTCGGCCCACGGCCATTCCTCGCACTCGGCGTCAACCATCTTCAGGTCTTTCGCACCGCTACTACTCGCGATGGTGTACGCAATTATTATATTGATTCCTGCTATGGCAGGACTGCTGGCTCATTTTGAAATGTCGTTTGCTGCCTGGGGGTTTAGCAGAGTCAAAGTTAGCATCTTAGCAGCTCCGGCCTTTCCGATCTTCATCGCGGTGGCGTGTTGCTATCTCTTTCGTCTGAAAGACTCGAACCCCCTAAAGGATATCGCTTTCGGAACCCGGCATGGTGCTTCAAGCCTGATCACACTTTTGTTTGGCAGCGCGACCGTTTACCTTATGAGCTATACCGGCCAGATAGCATTTCTAGGCGAAATGCTCTCGAATCGAGGAAAGTCGGTTTACGAGATACTTGAATCCGGCCTGATCTTCCTCGGAGGGATGACATTCGGTCAAGGAACGCCGGCCGTTTTCCTTTTTTCTCGAATGCAATTGACTCCTGCGGCGCGCCTCGGGCTTCCGCTGGTGCTACTGCTCGGTCTGGTCAATTTGGTGGCCATGGGGCCCACAAACGCGATCAAACCACCGCTCATTCGCTTCGCGGCTTCGCTCGTGAATCTTACGGGGAGGGATCGTGAAGTCTTTCGTATTGGTCTGTTCTGGGGCCTCATGCAGATATTTGTCGTGACGATCTTCGTCTGGTTCCTTGCCCCTATTTGGAAGTAACGTAAGGAGGTAGGTCGTGAGTTCACGGCGCAATTCAATGTATGCCGGTGAGTTTGGCAAGCCGCATGTGGATTTGCGGGATTGGATCGAGCGAGTCAGTAGCGTCGGCGAGCTGATGCGGATCTCCGGTGTCGATTGGAACTTGGAGATGGGTGCGGTTGCCGAGATGATCTATCACGCGCGGCCCGAGAACCCGCCCGCCATTCTTTTCGAGAATATCCCAGGCTACTCGGCGGATTTCCGAGTGCTGTCGGGCATGACCAATTCACCGCTGCGATTGGCGCTGACACTCGGCCTGCCAAGGCCGAAACACCCGCTCGACGTCGTGCGCGCCTATCGCGACCGAATGAAGCAATTCCAACTTATTCCCAACGTCTTTGTCGATACCGGCCCGGTGCTAGAAAACGTAGACCGCGATGCCGCGGTTGATCTTCTTAAGTTTCCGGTCCCGTTTCTCCATGAGCTCGACGGCGGGCGCTATATCGGTACGGCCGATCTCGTCATAATGCGGGATCCGGACAGCGGATGGGTGAACGTCGGCACTTACCGGGCTCAGGTACACGATCGCAACACTCTCGGACTGTGGATGTCACCCGGCAAGCACGGGCGCCTCATTCGCGAGAAATACTTCAAGCAAGGCAAAAACTGCCCGGTGGTAATCTGCTGTGGCCATGACCCCTTGCTGTTCCTTTCCTCCGGCAACGAGGTGGGCTACGGGATCGGGGAATTTGCCCATGCCGGTGGCCACCGCGGGGAACCGTTTGACACAATAGGTAGCGAACTTCATGGATTGCCGATCCCGGCACAAGCCGAGATCGTGCTGGAGGGCGAAATACTCCTCGACGATCTGCGCTCCGAGGGGCCCTTCGGTGAGTGGACCGGTTACTACGCCAGCTCGATGAGGGAAGACAACGTGGTGCGCGTACGGCGCGTCTATTATCGGAATGCGCCCATTATGACGATGGCGTGCCCCATGCGTCCGCCTTCGGACTACTCACTGAGCAAATGCGTTATCAAATCGGCGATGATTTGGGATCAGGTCGAGAAGGCAGGGCTCTCGGGCGTGCGAGGGGTGTGGTGCCACGAGGCCGGAGGCGGGCGGCTTTTCAACATCATTTCGATCGAGCAAGCCTATGCCGGCCATGCGAAGCAAGCCGCCATGCTGGCGGCGAATGTCCACGCTGGCAACTATTTGGGTCGATTTGTAGTGGTGGTTGAACAAGATATTGACCCGACCAACACGTTCGACGTCATTTGGGCGATGTCCACCCGTTGTGACCCTGTGGAGGATATCGATTTCATCAGACAGGCGTGGAGTGGTCCGCTGGACCCGCGCAAGAACGGCGCGCACAATTCACGAGCGATCCTCGTTGCTTGTCGCCCCTATGAGTCCATAAAAGACTTTCCCGCCGTAGCGGAATCGAGTCTCGAATTGCGCGGCAAGACGTTAGAGAAATGGGGACATCTGATCAAGTAGCGAGGCGGGTCTGACTGTCCTTAAGGACGCACTTGTAGGAGTAATGTTCGTGCCTGAGATTGAACTCTCGCTGGCAATCAGCTATTACGAGCATGTGAGTGACCTTCTGCGCGGCCGGGTTCGTGCGGAAGGTATTCGTCTGGCTACGGTCGATCTTCCCGTGGAAGAGATTTTCTTCCGGATGCTACTGTTCGTCGAATGGGATGTCGCAGAGTTCTCTATGGCGAAGTACGTGTCACTCGTCGCATCTGGCGCAGCGCCATTCCGCGCGATACCAGTATTTCCGTCGCGCATGTTCCGCCAATCGGCATTTTACGTCGCGAGTGGAGCGGGAATCTCATGTGCGGGCGATCTTGCGGGTCGACGTGTTGGAATTCCGGAGTGGGCACAGACCGCCGGAATTTATGCCCGCGCCTATCTGCAGCATCAGTGTGGCGTCCGACTCCGAAACATTCACTGGGTACAGGCGGGTGTCAACCAGCCCGGACGCATTGAGAAGGTCACGTTATCGCTCCCCGACGGCGTGACGATCGAGCATATTCACGACCGTTCGCTTAACGAGATGTTACTGTCCGGCGATCTAGATGCCGTCATCTCCGCGCGCGAACCTAGCGCCTTCGCGGCCAGAGACCCGCGTATGTCTCGCTTGTGGCCGGATCATCATGCGTTGGAGGAGGCATACTACCGCGAGACAGGCATATTTCCCATCATGCATGTCATCGTGATCAAGGCAGCGACGCTCGACCGCCACCCCTGGATCGCCATGAACCTATTCGAAGCCTTTGAGGAAGCAAAGGACAATAGCTTGCGATCTTTATCGAGCTCACTGAAATCGCGGATCCCGATCCCGTGGTCGCACCAGAGGACTCATGAGGCTCGGGCTTTGTTTGGCGATGATTTCTGGCCTTACGGGATCGAGCCGAATCGGCACACGCTCGGCGCGTTTCTCCGGTACTGCCATGAGCAGGGCGTCACGAAGCGTCCTGTGCAGATCGAGGAGCTGTTTCCACCGCAGCTCGGTAGGTTCTTCAAGGCCTGAACGCTGGCGCATCGGAATCTGCTAATCGGCCAGCGCAAAGATCTTCTCTTACTATCGAGAATGATGGAAAACATCGGGACCAAAGGCGAAGCAGCAATCCTCATGCTGGTCGTGTTTGTGCTTGGAATCCTGCTCGGCGGGTTAGGGAGTCATGCTTGGGAGGAGCACATGTGGGGCCCTTCCGGTCCCCCGAGGTCGTCTTCGCGCCAAATCATCAGCGACTTGGCCGACGAACTGCAACTGTCAGCTGATCAACGAAAGGAACTGAGTGCCATCGTGGATGACTCCAAAGCTCAGATTCGTGCGGCCTATGCTCCCGCCGATGCGCAACGCGAACAACTTCGTCAGCAAGGATCTGCACGCATCCGGGCAATCCTGACGCCCGATCAACTTCCGAAATTTGACGCTTATTGGCAGCGCATAGATGAGCAGCGGAAAAAGGCGACAGACCGACCTCCTTCGCTACACTGAAGACTGCTTGTCGCCGGTTCCGTAGCGGCAAACAGGGGATTTTCTTGACATGAGCAAGAGTTCGTAGTATTTGTTGCAGCGTGGTATGATGTTGGTCCATAGTGGCTGTGGTTGCCGCGATCCGAAAGACGCAACCACTGCAGATTGTCTTCCCATCTTCGGAAGGGCTGCCGGGATTAGTTCAGCACAAGCGCAAGGCTTCAGATAAAGTGTGACTCGCCTAAGCGATGCCGGGCCAGCCAATGCAGCCTCGACCCGTGGAAGGCGTAGCGGACCTCGCGCAGGCCACGCAAGAAATGAGAGGAGCGCGATCACATTCCGGTTATCGCGAACAGGCCGAGGCGGTCTCCGTCACATATCCTGAAGCGAAGGTCTATTGAGGCGGCGTGTGAGGAGAATCAAGCATTGGAGATAGAACTTGGTAGTTGAGATGCATTCAGACCGGGCGAATCGCAAAGGGTTGGCATTGCGTTTAGCATTCGGGCGCTGAGCGGTCGTAGGGTAATGACAATAAAACAATCCTTATGGGAGATGTGATATGCGCAAAGGATCGACAGCTTGTATCGCCGTCTTGGTCGGTCTGCTCGTCGTCGTTTCGACCCCGGTGTCGGCTCATCACGGGGTAGCAGCATATGACATGAACAAGACACTCGCCCTAAAAGGGACGGTCACAAGCTTCGAACTCCGCAATCCCCATTCTCTTCTCTCCTTTGACTCCAACGACGATAAGGGCAACGTTCAGCACTGGAGTGTGGAAACGCACAATCCGCGCGCACTGGTCGAGCTCGGCTGGACCAAGGATAGTCTTAAACCAGGCGATCAGGTGACCGTCCACCTTCATCCCGCCAAGAACGGCTCGACGGTGGGATATTTGGTTAAAGTAGTGTTTGCGAATGGGAAAGAACTTTACCCAGCGCCGCAAGTTGACTAAAGGCGCGAACTACGGGGAGGGGTTTCAAAATGCAGAATCGCTTTGCGGGTGTGATATTTTGGCTGGCAGTGTCGTTACTTTTCTCGCCTGCTGTGCTGACGCGAACCGCAGCGCAGTCGGAAGGGACAAAGCCCAAGGCTTTTGATCCCCATGACTTGTCCGGGGTGTGGTATGGCTACCGTCCCGGGAGCGGTGGAGTAAAGGTCAGTTCTTCGCAAACTTCCGATAAGAAAGGATCCATCAGAGGCCTACTTTACTCTTCTCCAGAACCTCCTTTGACGCCATGGGCTGAGGCGAACCTAGTTTTCAAGGAAGGCGTCTCGCACGGGAGCCACTCAGTGCCAACTGGAGCGTACCCAGGTCAGAACTGCGATCCGATAGGCGTACCTGCGCTTCACAGTGAGCCCAACCCGATGGAGTTCGTTCAAGTCCCTGGCCGGATTTACCAGTTTTTTGAATACCATCGCGAGTGGCGGGTGATCTGGATGGATCGGCAACATCCGAAGGATCTCGAATCAACGTACATGGGAAACTCGGTTGGCAAGTGGGACGGTGATACCTTGGTTGTCGACACAATCGGTTTTAATGGCAAGGACTTCGTCGATATCGATTCATCTCATCGCATGAGCGACGCCTTCCACCTTGTGGAGCGATACAAACGTGTGTCGTATGACGATATGGAGCTCAGCATGGACTTCCACGATCCCAAAGCTTGGGGGGGAACCGCAGCATGGGAAGGCGTCAAAAGAAACTTCAAATTCAAGCCGGATTGGAAGCTTCAGGAATATTATTGTACGAAAGAAGAATGGGAAGACTTTGACCAAAAGGTTCTGAAGCCTGCCGCGGATGCAAAATGAGAACAGTGTAAACAGCCAGGAGAATAGAAGAACAAAAGTCCCGCAATCGACAAATAGCGGATCGATGAACTACCGATCAAGTACAAGAAACTCTAGGATATTACCCGCGGGAACGAACCGCCCAACCAACTGAACTGAGGCCATCGCACCGCGGACCTTGTAAGCCGAGTTGACAGATCATGGGACGATGAGAAGCACGATCTCGCCGGCACCTCGGCGACACACGCAACGGGTAATACCAGAAACCCGGCATGGCCACTTCGGCGAGCTGAAGCCTCAGCGCGAGGGTTAAGCCACATGCGATCCAAGATCGTAACTAACAGTCTGGCAAAGGACCTCTTCGCCGGTTATTCAATCGAACTTTGTAATCCCTTAGCAGTACTCGCTGGAAGAGCAGACACTTACGAGAGAAAGCATGCCAGGTCGTGACAAGCGTTCTTTGGTTCTCGCTGAAAGTCCGCTAAGACGCAAGACCACCATAGAACCAACATTTGGCATTTGCGACATCCGACTTTGCGAGACAATTTGCGCAAGTCGCGTAATCAGCATTCGCGCACAAATTGTCTAAATGGTCGAGAATCCAAGCACCTCGACGGAGCCAGCGCGCACTTTCGACCCTGAGAGGCGCGTTCCCGAGGCCCCACTCGCGCGCGCCGGCATGGCCCTAGCGGATTGGTCAGAACGCTGGTTCCCGGATTCGTTTGTTTTTTCGCTAATCATGTTGGTCGGTGTGTTTGTGACGGGACTGGTCGTCGGTACTCCTGCCCGGAATCTGGTGCAATTTTTCGGACAAGGGTTCTGGAGCTTAATTCCCTTCACGATGCAGATGGCGATGATCATCATCGGCGGATACGTTTTGGCCACTTCACCGCCAGTGCATGCGCTCATTTGCAGACTGGCGCGAATTCCGCAGACGCCGCGGCGCGCGGTTGCGTTCGTGGCGTTTTTCTCGATGATGATGTCTCTGATCAGCTGGGGATTCGCGCTGATCTTTTCTGGCCTGCTGGCGCGCGAGGTTGTGCGGCACGTGCGCGGAATCGACTATCGCGCGATCGGCGCGGCGGCTTATCTGGGCAACGGCACCGTGTGGGCGCTGGGGCTTTCATCGTCGGCAGCGCTATTGATGGCGACTCCGTCTGCTATCCCGGCGGGATTGCTCAAAATCAGTGGGGTGATTCCGCTGAGCCAGACGATTTACACGTGGCAGAGCCTCGCAATTGTCGCGGTCCTGATGCTTATATCCACAAGCGTCGCGTACTTTTCCGCGCCGAAAAATTCGGCCAGGACGGCTGAGTCCTTCGGCGTCACCGAAGGAATTGAGATTGGGAAACCGGAGCCGCGGCGCACACCCGCGGAATGGCTCGAGTATTCGCCGGCCCTGTCGATCGTCATCGGCGCGCTGGGGTTAGCTTATCTTGCGCAGGTTATCGCCGCGAAGGGGCCGGTGGCGGCCCTCGATCTCAACACGTACAATTGTTTCTTTCTCATGGCGGGGCTGTTGCTTCACCGCTGTCCGCGGTCGTTTACGCGCGCGGTAAACAATTCCGTTCCCGGGACCGCGGGTGTGATGATCCAGTTCCCGTTCTATGGAGGGATTTTCGGGATCGTCACGATGTCGCCAATTGCGGGGGATCTGGCGCACTTCTTCGTGCGCGTGTCATCGCACGGGACCTTTCCGCTCCTGGTGGCAATGTATTCGGCTCTGTTTGGCCTTTTCGTTCCATCGGGAGGCAGCAAATGGATCATAGAGGCACCGTACGTGCTGCAGGCTGCCAAGGATTTGCGGGTTCACCTGGGATGGGTGGTGCAAATTTATAATGCGGCGGAAGCGTTGCCAAACCTGATCAATCCGTTCTGGATGCTCCCACTGGTCGGTATTCTGAAAATTAAGACGCGCGACCTGGTGGGCTACGGGTTGCTACAACTCGCCGTCAACACGACACTAGTGTTTTTCTTGTTGTGGTTTTTCGCGCGCACGCTGCCGTACGTGGCTCCGCTTTCTCCTTAATCCCGGATTTTCGTGCTTGCCCCATTCCTCGAAGAGTTCTCCGGCCTTCTTCGCGTCTTCAGTCAATCCCAAATGCCTAGTCACGAGAGTAGTCACCATCCAGGCCGCAAACGTACAGACTCGGATCACTTCGATGATTTCTCCGTCCCGGTATGAGGGCCTCAAATCATGATCTTCATAACGCCTCGCCAACTGCGAGATACCAGCGTGGGTGCAGCCGTGGGGTGCGTTTCTTGCGTGATCATACATATTTGTGAACAATTCTCCGGCTCCAAACGTACTGTCAATCCACGGGCCAATCGTCAAAACGTTCGTCCGGTAAGTATCGTCTTGCAGACTGTTAATTTCGGATTCTCGAAGTCGCCTACGCGTTCACTTTCGTGACGGCCCGACGACTTGCTCACCGTCCCGTGGATGGCTTTGTCGATCGACTCCATGGGCTTCGTTTCTTCCGCGCATGCGATCCTGGCTACAGGGCTCTGACTTTTACTCTGGTGGGTCTACCAGCTGAACACATCAGGCTTCTCCTAGACATACGAATGGGCCCCCCGCTCCTTCGCAAGACGGAGTTTGAACGGGTAATCATGGTCGAAATTAGGATCGGAGAGATGTTTGGGTCCGACTGAAGCCGACCGAAAGATTACAGGCGAGCTGTGGTGTAGAGCAAGGGCCAAACAATACAACGAATGAAGAAGCTCCCAGAAGCTAACGGAGAAGCACGCTCATAAATAGTTTGACAGAGCCGACGTTATTAGAGATGTCCGATTTGTCGGAAAAAGCTTCAGAGCATCGCTCGGATTGTCGAGCATTTTGTGTCGAATGTTGTACCGGTAACCGAAGATAAAATAATAGAGACTTAAGACCCTCTGAGTGAGCCGATGTTATGACAACTGGTGCTCGACCGATAGTGACCAAAGGGATGACTGGAATCTCGCGTAGCTTCGACGAGAAACTCCGCAACTATAGACCGCCGATCTTTTGCCCTATCCGCTGATTTTCCGCAGTTGAAAGATTTGCCCTCCTTATTTTGTCTCGTACACAAGAATCTCCGCGCTCTGTTCGCCTTGGCGACGTGCGGAAACAAAGAGTTCTCCCCACTCGGGCACAAAAAAGCCGGTCCGAGCGCCCGGCCCTGTAGGGTAGCTCGCAATCTTTTCATAGTGGTCGGAATCTTTCTGCTGGAAAACATCCATGAAGCCGCTGCCAGCGGTCCCATTCCCGATCGCCGCGCCGAGCACATAGACTCGGCCTTTGCTCGCGTCGTAGAAGATGTCATCAGAATTGAGCGCTTCGAGGGACGCCACCGTCTTGCCGCTCTCTGTATCGAACACGAGCAAGCTCGCAGGAGTGCGGCATCCAACGAACAGGCGATGATGAGTTTCGTCAAGCGTCATCGGGAAATTGTCCGCGCAGGTTTTAACGAGCCAATGGGCCAGCACGCTGCCCTTCACAACGTCAGCGACCTCGACTTCCTGGTGATCCGGAACGTTCACGAAAACGCGCGTTCCCAATTTCTCGAGTTGAAAAGATTCGGGATGGGCGTCGATGGCGATCTCCGCGGTCTGCTTCCCCGCGGAGTCCAGAAACGCCAGCGCCCCGTCTCCCTGCCCGCGTGCCACTTTGCCCTGCAAGAACTTTTCCCCGCCGTAGCCGACGAGCACCCGCTTGCTGCGGGCGTCGTAGCGGACATTGTCAGCGTCGGAGGAGAGCTTCACGGTTTGCAGAAGCTGAAATGTGCTGCCGTCAAAAATCTTCACCGTGCCGTCGCCCCCGCAGGCGACGAACAGGCGATTGCTGGAAACGTCGTAGAATGCTGCCTGCGGCTCGTACAGATCCGCAATCGTGTGTACTTGCCGGCCCGCTTGCAGGTCGATCACCTCGAGGGTGTGATTGTCAAACGCAGTCGCGAAGAGGCGCTGACCCTTCACATCGACGCCGAGATGATCCAGGCGTCCTTTGACATTCGCCAGAGCGATGCGGGTCTTCAGCACCAAGACCGGGGACGATTGGCCCGTGGCCAAGACAGGCAAAAGTAGCATCTGCAAAATAAGCAGTCTTGCGGTACGGTTCCCCACTTGACCCTCATTTGAGATTTACCTGCGCCAGGATTTCCATTTTGACTTCCCGCCCGACCGACGACGTACACTTAACCCCGTCAGTACGTAATGCTCCCGCCGTGTTCTTGAGCGAAGAGTTTTTCCGACGGCCGCAGCAAAATCTCAAAGTCAAAAACTGATACTTCTCCACCCGTTCCTCGAACACTTTTCCTTCGGCAGTCTCGCTCAGCACCGAAATCCCTTGCGGCCTAGGACTCACTTATCCTGCTGGTGGGCGTTTACATCGAAGAACCGAGACGCCCAGAGCATTACAAACGAGAAATCTCGAAGATCACTTAACAATACGCTTCTTGGATTCCGGCGCTTCCAGGTGGCCCTGCACTGCGAGCACGTGATCGCTCATTGACTTCTGAGCTCCCTCAGGGTTGTGGTCGCGAAGCGCTTCCAAGATACTCCTGTGATTACCCACGACGCGCGCCCGCATTTCCAGGCTCAACTTGGAACGAAAAATGGACGCCCGCAAAGAATCGTTAATCGCGTTCACCACGACAGCAAGCACCGGATTGTGGGCTGCCTTCACGACTAAGCGATGAAATTCCATGTCGTATCTGCGGCTGAGCACACCTGTTCTGAGTTCTTCCTCCTGAGCCAACACAATATTCTCGATCTGCTGCAAATCTGAAGGAGTAGCCCGGAAAGTCGCGACCTGCGCGATCTGAGGCTCCAACATCCTACGGACTTCAGTCAAATGAACGCTCTTGGCCCGTCCAAGCTTAACTACGGTGTTCAGGGAATCACGTAATGCTTTCAGAGCATTGTCGAAGTCGGAAACGAAGGCACCGCCTCCAAAACCCCGCTTGATAATAATCATCCCTTCGTTCTCAAGTGCGCGCAACGCTTCACGAAGAGCCACACGACTCGTTCGATATCGGGAAGCCATTTCCCTCTCCGGAGGCAACTTGTGGCCGGGCAACAGCTTTCCAGAAAAAATGCCTTGACGAATTGTGTCGGCAACCGCTTCGAATACGCGTCTTCGAGGGATGGGTGTGATCTGGAACTTCGACTTTTACTTCGAATTGGGCGGGTTCATCGTTCTCCGAGATTAGCAATCAAATTGGGTCGCACCCGGGAAGTCCATAGTTTAAACCAAGTAGGGCCTCTCAGATCAGAATTAGTTCGGGTGCCGCCAATAAGAGCGAAGGCGTTGTCAAGAGACGTTCGTTCGCTGCGACGCGTCAGCAACCCTATGATCTTCGATGGTTGGACAACCGAAGCACAGAAACTCTGACAGTGAAACAGCTCTTGGGGGTCGTTCCGCCAACTCGCGCTGACCAGCTGCATCGGTGGGCTGCCCTCCGCACGAATGACTTCTGAATACTTTCGATTCATAGACCCAGTCCCGTACAATCGAACCGCCAACTCGCTCCGGCCGCGCTCGAGTGCCGTCCACAACCGCTCGATCAGCGTGGTGGCGGAAGCGGCTGGGGATGGACGAGCGAGGGGAGATCGTATAGCAGCTAGCGTTTCTCCACTTCGTACTCTTCCGTGAAGCCCGACCTTTTTGAGATCCTGTAAACTTCGAAAAGGATCTCTGAATTATTCGAGCTGCAGCATGTGTGGCGCGAGACTTGGATGGACGGCCGATCTCTGGCCAATGATTGGGATCTTACAGATTGGGTTATTCGGTTTGGCAGGTTGAAGCAAATACACCCGTCGTATATAAGTGGGTCTTGATGAAAAAATGTGAAACGATCAGGACTTGGATTATTGGCATACCGGCGCGCTCAGGGTCATAGAGCGATGCCAGTGGCGGGGCGATGAATCAACTTGCGAATTGAGTTTGCCGATGACAGTGCAATAGAAGAGCAAAGAAGATCGGATCTCAGGAGGAGGAAACTATGCGTGAATTTGAGGAGACATCGGCTCCGCAGGTTAAGCGGCGAGCCTTCCTGTCAGGGATTGCGAGGACTACAGCTGCATCGCTGTTAAGTGCCGTACCCAGCGTTCCTCAACAGGAGGAAACACGGTCGCCATCACCGAGCAATAAACCCTTTGAGACGACGGATGAGGAGCGCGTCGACGACCTAGTGACCGCCAATCACATATTGTTTCAGCAGGGAGTCGTGGATGGTTTTGGACACGTCAGCGTGCGCTCGGTCGCGAAACCATCACACTTCTTCATGTCCTGGAACAAAGCGCCCGCCCTGGTGACGAAGGACGACATGCTGGAGTTCGATCAGGACAGCACGCCGCTTAACGCAAACGGCCGATTTCCTTACGGGGAACGCTTCATACACGGCGAAATCTATCGCGCGAGACCGGATGTCCAAGCGGTCGTTCACAGCCACTCTCCGGCCGTCATCCCGTTCGGGGTCACGGGCGTCGCGCTGCGCCCGATAATGCACTTGGCCGGATTCCTCCCGCAGTACGTTCCGGTATTCGACATTCGCAATGTCTCCGGAGAAAACAACCGCATGACGGTGAACACTAACGAGGAGGGTGCCGCTCTGGCCAAAGTTCTGGGAAAATCGCCCGTGGCACTCATGCGTGGGCACGGGGATGCGGTGGTCGGACCGAGCGTCAAACACGCCGTGTATCGAGCGATTTATATCCAAGTTAACGCGCAGATACAGCTGCAAGCGCTACCGCTGGGCCAAATTACATTCCTAAATCCAATGGAGGGCGCGAATGTGGACGTATCCAATGAGATGGGCGGAGGGCACAAGGCATGGGAGATTTGGAAAGCCGAAGCAATGGCCAATTCAGCGCGGTTAGCTCCATATATGAAAGCGTAACCTAACCCGATGTTTGGCGAGTTGCTCGGTGCGTACGCACGGTGCAGGATAATCATAAGCCGATCCGTTCCGCTGAATGCGCGCCGGGCAACCCGGCAAGGCCAGCAGAGCCAATCTAACAATACATGCCTTGCCGTAATAAGGGAGTCAATCAGTATTCGACCTTGGCACTTCCCAAAACGGTGCGCGACGACAAGTTATCTGAGCGATTCGACGCCAGCCAAAGATGCGGTGCGATTTCAGCATGTCACTTCTGGCGATTACGAGCTTGACGACAATGCGTATCCCCGAGCGCAAGACGAAGCTCGCAGATCTGGCTTCCAGTCGCTGACATGCGGAAAAGCGCAGCTCATCGGCCAACGCCCACCGCATAAAATCCTCGACGATCCTCACTTTGTGAGGTCGTCACGTCCATTCCCAAAAATGAACGAAACGGTTTTCAATTCTTTCGGACCAACCGTTACCGTTCGGTCTTGTGTTCCGAAATATTCTTGCCATGCCTCGAGCGTATAGGTGCCACTCGGAACATTTCGCAGTTCAAACCTGCCGGTCTCCGAAGTAACCGTAAAATATGGATCGTCGAACACAAAAACAAACGCATGCATCCATGGGTGGACACTGCACAACATGGGCATGGCAAACTCGGGCCGCGCAAATGAGGATTTGAGCACCTTCGATCCGGCAGGCTGCGATGCGCTCCACTGTCGGTTGTTTTTCGGGAGAGGGTGAACATTGTGCATTGTCGGATCGTCGTTCGCAACCTCGAATGGCTGATTGGACATGAGCGCCAGGACATGTGGCGCATACATACAGTTCTTTTGAACTAGCACCGCGGGTTCGCTTTGCGTTTTGAACTGGTAGTTCGACAAACCTTTTTTGAGATAAACAACCACGTTTGCCAGCTGTCCGTCCTTGCCTATTACAACTTGCTGCGACGCGACTGATGTGGCATTCGCTTGCACGCAAGCAGGAGAAGCGCTCATGTCAATTGGCTTCACAGCTGGTAACGATCCTTGTAGCGTAACGGTGCCGGTGATGGAACCGGTCGTACTCGAATCGACCACCGCTGAGGCCACGTCGGATTGAGTAGTTTTCCGATTGTCGCAGCTGGCGAAGGCCAGAATGACGCCAGCTACCGCAATTACTCCTCTCATTGACGAGTGGGACATCTGAACTAGTGGATTTCGAAACTGGGAATGGAAACAGCGGCTGCAATCACGCAGAGCCACAAAACCATCTCGATCAGGCCAGCGATTCGACCGGCCATCCGAACTTCCCGGGTCGCACCCCATGCAAGCGCTTTCTGCTGTACAACAATGTGAGCTATCAACGCGAGCGGAATCAGAACTCCCAATTTTATTTCAAAGGCAGGATTGGGAATATATTTTGTCGCCGCCGCTGAAAATAAAAGGAAGCCGCCGGTAATAGCTACGCCGAATCCGACCCAGTTCCAGACGAAGAGAACTCGCGCCAGTTCGGCACCCGTTGGATCCTTCTTGCCGAGGCCGACCAGGCGGAGGTCCAGTGCAAGACTTGTTCCGATCCATAGCGACAAGCCGGCGAAATGAGTGAGCTGGACGAACGGATACGCCCATAGCGAACTGCTGATGTCGACGGCCCACCAGGTGGTTTGCAGCCACTTGGCGAATGACATAAAAAAAACGAGCATTTGTTGATGCCACAACCTCTTATTATGAAAATGATATTTTACAAGCTATCCAACGCCGGAGAGAGCCGGCACTTCCACTGCCGCAAGGATCGCGCTAACCCACAACAGCAACGAAACAAAAGCCAAGAGCTTGGCACCGAAGGGTATGGCCTCCATTCGACCCCACCGCGCGGCATTCCATTGAACGATTAGTCCAACTATGACCGCTAGAGCGATAATAAGTAACTTGACGCGGAAAAGCGAAGCTAGTGCGAAATCGGTGGCGTCGCCCGCAAACATTAAAAAGCCTGACGCGAACGCCAAGAGTAACCCAAGCCACATCCACGGAAATAATTGCTTCGCTAGAGCAGCAAGACCGTTTCTTCGACTCGCAATACCCATAGCTCGCAAATCAAGAATAGCGATCGTTCCTACCAACAGGAAGAAGCCAGTAAAATGCAATAATTCCAACAGTTCATAAAGTACGACCGAGTCATTGAGGGCGACGATAGTCGAATTGTGCTCAAGGAGCGCACAGAGGTGAATCAAAAGCTGATGCATTTATTTTCATCCGGAGAAATTTTGCAGCACATAAGCGTAGTTTCTACCATAGTCGCTGCACCGACTGTCAAGGGCGGATATAAACCGTATAAATCGAGCCAGTGGAAACAAAACCAGTGCGCAATCGCTCGGGTGGACGAAGGTCGTGAGGATGCTGAAGAAAGTGGGATGCGACGACCGCCCATGGGCGAATGGCTGTTTGTCTTCATCGGCGCCGCCTACAACAGCTGCCGACTACGAAACCTGATGACCAAAACATAACACGCAGCTCCCCGGGGAGCCCCGCTGAGTACATAGAACAACTCAGAGCACTCTTTAACAACTCAGCCTCCGCGGCTCGAGTTCAGGATCCGAAGGTTCAAAAACTCCATTATTCAACAAGCCGCTAGAATGTGAATTTGGTAGCGAGCTGGACCAACCTGGGAGCCGCCGCGCTCACAGTCTCGCCGAAATGCGGATCATTCACCTCGCCGTCCACGGAAGCCGCCCCATAAAACTGCGCATGGTTGAAGGCGTTAAACGCTTCCAGACGGAATTCAAACGAGCTCGACTCGGTGATTCGCAGCAATTTCGTAAGCGTCATATCGAAATTGTTGATCCCGGGGCCATAAAATGATCTGCGCGACGCGTTCCCCAACTGTCCCAGAGCCTCTGTGCTAAATGCCGACGTATTGAACTCGGGCCGCCCATTTCTCGGATTCGTATTGATATTCAGCGGAGCACCATTGTACTCCGGCGTGTCTAACAGGGAGTTGTTGACACCATTTCCCAGAGTTCCAAGCAACGAATTGTCGGAATCGTCGTAAAGAGTCACAGGAAAGCCGGTGCTGAAGCGAGTTATCCCCGCCACACTCCATCCATCCGTCAATCGATTGCTCCGCGCGAATACACGATCGAACGGCAAACTCACCTTATAACTTGCAACGAAGTTGTGCCTCATATCAAAAGCTGAGATCGCTCTAGTCGCCCTCATGTTCAACGGATTTAGCTGCTCACCTAAATTCGAACCTTGGTCGATCGATTTGCTGTAAGTGTATCCCAGCAGGAAATCCGATCTCTTCCCGACGTACCGCAGATTGGTCTCAAGCGCGTTGAAATTTGAATTCGCCATTGTCTTTTGAGCAGTGTCCTCTCCGTAGTTCGGCCCCAAACCGACTCGCGTTCCGTGATAGACCTGACCCGTCTTGCTGATGATCAGCGCATTCTCGCCAAAAGGGCCGCATGTCGGGCTCCCAGGCGCCACTTCATAAGGTTGGCTGAGGCTGAGGCAAAGCGCCTGGTTGCTCGGGTTCGTCGGCAGAAGCGCGAGGATGTGATGTCCCTGATTCCCCACGTAACTCGTTGTCAGCAACATGCTCGGAGCGAACTCCCGCTCGAATGAAAGCATGTAATTCTCGGTGTATGGAACAGAATTCCGATTGTAAAAGTAAGGATCGCCGGCGATCGGTGTGACGCTCGGCCAATCGAAAGTAGTGTCCGGATTCCTTGCCGATACCTTGTGTGACGGAAATATTAATGGAAAGGGATTCCTGTTTTGCTCGCCATCGGCCGCGTTGATAAATGGCTTTGCAAAAAGCGGCGGCTCCGGCGTCAGGTAGTTATAGCCGAATGGAGGAACAGCGTACATGACCCCGGCCGACAACCCCGGGAGGGCCGTGTAGAAGATACCAAAGCTTGCGCGAACACTACTTTTTCCATTATCTCCAAAGATCTGTTTCAGAATTCCGTGATCGAATCTCGAAGCATAAGCGATTCCCAGGCGGGGAGCGAAGTTGTCTGCCTTCGATGTGGAAATCGTACTCGGAATTCCCGGATCGCCGGAAGCGACCAGACCGTTCGGGGCACCGGGATAAAGAACCGACTGCTTCCCCGGAATGATAGTCTGCAGCTGGTTATATTTCTCCCAGAACGGCATGATGTAGTCCCAGCGCAGTCCAAAGTTCACCGTCAAATCGCTTCGCGCCCGCCAGCTATCCTGGACAAACAATCCCGCATATCGATTCCGCAAATAGAAAGCCTGACCTGACGATTGCGTGAAATTGCTCGGTACGCCGATCAGGAAATCGGCGAAAGCGGAGCCCGTTTCAGTCCCATCAATGTTGAAAGTTCCATTGAATGTCGCATTGGGATGCTCGTTGACCTGATCGAAATGAAATTGGCCGCCGAATTTCAGACTGTGCGGGCCGATCAGTCTTGAAAACGTGTCGCTCAAATACAACGTGTTGTTCACCTGCGTTTCATTGGTGATCGGAACGCCCATCACAAACGAGGGAAACGTGATATTTTCCACACCTTCAAACTGCGGCGCCTGTATTACGATCCCGGTTGGCGGCGCTGCGAAACCCTGAGACAGAGAACTCACGCCGGTTCCGCCCCGCGGTTGTCCAATAACATTGGCATAACGGAGGAATCCGACATGGAACTCGTTAATCAGGCCGTTTCCAATACTTTTCGCGTCCCCGAAACTGATTAGCTGCGCCCGTCCGAACGATAGCGCGTCAAATCCGGGTATGCTCGCTCCACCCTGCTGCCCGGGATAAGGGTTATCAAGCCAGTAGGCGTCAAAGAAATAGTACGCGGAGAGCTGACCCCAGCGGGTATTGCCGTCGACTCGGCCGGAAGTTTTATCGTCCCGCACTTTCTGTGGATACGCGGAAGTGGAAAATTGATCGGCGCCTAGATTGGGCGCGGGGATGTACTTCAAAAGCTCGAGAGCGGGCGCGGACCATGCGCTCGTGGGAATTACCGCGTTTGGAAACACACAAGTTGAACTCGACGTGCATCCCGCCGTGTGGTAAGGCTCGCCCGCTGAAACTTGGTATTGGAGATCTTTCGAAAGCAGTGCGGCGAGGTATGCTCCGCTCACCGTCCCGGTCAGAGAGGTCGCCACGTCCGACAGATTTCCCACGCGGTCCTGCACGGAGGGAACCGAGATGAGCCCCGTCTCCACGCCCTCGATAGTCCGCACACCTTGATAATCGGCAAAGAAATAAATTTTTCGCAATTTGATCGGACCCCCGAGCGTCCCACCAAACTGATTTTGCTGAAAGTCGGGGCGGTTCGGATCAAAGAAGCCGCGTGCATTCAAAGCCGTGTTGCGCAAAAATTCGAACGCATTACCGTGAAATACATCGTTTCCTGATCTGGTGACGACGGTTACGATGCCGCCGTTGAAATTGCCATACTCCGGATCGAAATTATTGGTCAATACGCGGAATTCATCGATGGAGTCAAGGTTCGGCACAATCGAGGTCCCACCATTCATGTGTTCCTGCACGTCGATTCCATCTACGATGAAACCGTTTGATGATTCCCTTTGTCCGTCGATCGACAAATTACCCGGATTCAGATCGCCCGATGGTGAAAGCCCTCCCGTCACCCCGGCCATGATAATCGAATCGGGCCGCAGCGTAGTTACGGGGATGACTCCGGGCTGGATTGGCAGGAGATCCGTGTAGCTCCGGCCGTTCAGCGGAAGCGAAGTCATTTGCGAGCCAGTTACCAGTTCCCCCAGATGCGTTGCGACTGTGTCGACTTGGGTTTCCGTTGTCGCCTCAGTAGCAGCAACTGTTACGGTCTCCGAGCGTTCGCCCAAAATGAGCACTACGTCCACTGTGAGCGCTGCATCGATATCCACCCTCAAGTTCGTTTTCTTCTGCGTCTTGAATCCGGCTGCTTCGATCGTCAGATCATAATGGCCGACCGGAAGAGACGGGAACGAATACGATCCTTGGCTGTCCGAAAGAGCCTTATACTCTGATTTCAACGTCTTGTTGACCAACCTGACCGTCACGCCGGGAACAACGGCGCCGCTTGGATCCTTGAGAGTGCCCGAAAGACTACCATTCGCCGCCGCCCACAAGGAGGCGGTCGAACACGCCAGAATCAAAATTTTCCCAATGTATTCAGTAAGCTTGCTTATTCTTGGCAGTCGTTGGAGTGCCGCTCGAATGACGCTCCAATGTATTGCCTCGTTCTTTGGCCCTCGCAGCCTCACCGATGGTAGCGAGCAACTCGTGGTGTCTTCGCCTTCGTCATAAACCCCTTTTTCACACGAACTTTCTGTATCGCCGGACGAACGCGCCAGCGAAAGTTCAAATCCTTTAGGATTACGGAAGGCGAAATCGCCAATGGGCGCCGGCGTTGCTTCTCCGTTTGAATTAAGCTGTGTGTATAGGCCGAATTAATCCTGTGCGGCAAAGTTTTCCCTCGGTACCGCTTGATATGCACGCAGCGCGTTTCGTGCCGTGCCGACGCTCTGATAGTTCCTCTGCGCGAAAAGCTTCGTAATCGAAGATTCCGGTATGACCCGATGTGCCAGTACAACGCTGCACACGTCAATCGGTAAGGCATCATTGAGCCGAGGGTCGCCACGCACACTTCTCTTGTTTGCGGCTTCGACGGAGGCCCTGGGTTTCGTGCTCCGCCTTCTTATTCCGTAGTTTTAGCCGCATTGGAACATGACTCTATGCTTCCACAGCTCCCAATCTCGCGGGAAATCGAGCGTCCAAGTCGACTGATTCACTTTGCGGGCTTCTTCGGGATCGAGATACTTGATCTCTCGACCCAATGCCATTGCCTCCCCCTGCATCTTGGCATTGGTCACAAGATACACACTGCGAGGCACCACTTGCTGCACGGATTCACCTACGATGACGGCTCCGTGTCCACGCATCAGAGCCGCGGGCTTATCCCCGAGCGTCTGGGCCAGAGCGTGGCCCTGGGCTGAGCTGTGTATTAACATGTTGGTTATTCCGAAATCCTTCTGAATATCGAAAACCGGAACTTCGTCCACGATAAACGCGGACATGTGGTAGAGGGGGCGAAGCTTCACCCCGGTAACGCCGAATGGTATGAGCGCGGGCGTGTGACAGTGTACGACGGCTTTCACGTCGGGCCGCGCCTTGTAAATCTCTCCGTGGATGAAGCGCTCTCCAACTCCCTGATGTCCGCGCGGGTCGATCGCATTGCTATCAAGGTCAAACTCCATGATTTCGTGGGCGGTGACCAGCCCAGGATTCGAATCAATTCGGTTTACGAGATAATGGTCCGGATTCACAGGATGCCGCACGCTCAGGTGGCCAAAACCATCGTTCACGCCTTGGTCGACCAAAATGTGGTTTGCGATCACGAGATCGTCAACCAGGCTTCCAAAATCTTGAACAAGACTCGGCGCCGCCGGCGCGCTCCGCTTGGTGGTTTGCTTTGCACCCCCTGGTAACGCACCAGCGAGTAAGAGGCTGAAGCAGTCCAGGAAACGTCGTCGACTCAACCCGATGTGCTGCTCGGTCATCCCCAGTACCCCCTTTTAAAAGAATAAACAATTCAGTGTGTTGCTGAACGATTGTGGGCCGTGATCCTGTGCTCCACCAACACTCGAGACAAATGCCGTGTTGCTCTAAACAAACTCAACTCGCGTCGTCGCCGCGGTTGTGTATAACAACCAAAATGCGAAGTCAATCCTTCCCAAAGGATTCGCGAGCTCAGAATATGCAAATCCGGTCGGTCGAAGTATGAATTGCCGAACGCTCGGATCTCAGACCTCGTCCCAGACAATTCACTACGCAAACTCTTGAATAGCACCGGCCATTACGGACGATAGTCGCACCTGCGAATCGTCTGTATCTCGTCACTTCAAGGTCTTCCCTTCCAGCGATATTGCTTGTTCTGAGGCAATCCAGCTTGCGCCAGCACCCGATACGAAAACTGGTCGACGATGTCGTCGATTGTTTGTGGCCCATAGTAGAACGCAGGCGTCGCGGGCATCACGATCGCGCCAGCATCGTGCAGTCGCACCATGTTTTCGAGATGGTTTCGATGGAGCGGGGTTTCGCGAAGGCAAAGAATCAGCGGCCGACGCTCCTTCAGGCAAACATCGGCCGCACGCGTCAACAGATCGTTGGCAATTCCATTGCCAATCGACCCCAGCGCTCCTGCCGAGCACGGTACGATAATCATCGCGTCGACGATCGCGCTGCCCGACGCGATGCTGGCGCCGATGTCCTTATTCGGGAGGCTCTCGATTTTTGCTGCCGCCGTGCCGGTGAGGAGGGAAGGAATCTTCTTGCTGTCGGACGCCACAATATTGAGTTCTGTCGCCAGCAAGCGCAAGCCCGCATCACTCGTGACCAGAAACACGCGCCCGACACTCGAGTCAGCGTCGAGCATCCGCAGGACGTGTCGCGCGTAGATTGCGCCGCTCGCACCCGTCAGACCTACCGCAATGACGCGCCCGCCAGTCTTGGCCATTTTCGTTACCGGAATCGGGGTGTGTGGGTAGCGCATTTCCGCAAACTGAAGGCGAGCGCCGATCCGGAAGTTACGAGTATGTCGCGCGCACGCTGCATACTGAAATCGCCGCGGCGCTAGGCCGTCCGACGGTCGGGCCTTCGAAGATAAGCGTTTTTCGAACCACTGCAAATCCGCCCCCGGAAGTGACCGTATTTTCTGAACTTGGATAGCCTACCGCGGCCCTTAAAAAGCACGTTCCTTACAGGACTAACCTTATACCACATGGTTGCCTCGTCTGCAATCAGGCTTGCGTTGGATGCTTCCGGTAAGACTACCACTCGTTGCGTGTCCTTCTGGCTCACGGCTATGCCGGTTTTGATGTCGAGCTGGTGACATGGGTGCGCTGACAGAATGTCGGAGCGAGGGACCGGAGATGAGCATCCTACAATATTCTTGACAGCACCAATGTTGCATAGTATCGATAGCCGGTATCGGCACTTGGTATAATGTTGGTCCAGAAGTTGAATTGTCTTGTTGCGCAGTTCGAGGATATGAGAAAAAGAGTCGACGGATCGCCGGCCCTTCGGGCTGGGGGACACGGAATCGTAACCTTTAGCGTCCGTGTGAGCGGGAAAAATAGAGTGGGGCTTGGCTGATGCGCTATGGCAAACGATCGCTGCTGGTTGGCTTAAGTCTTGTGATTTTGGTGCTTGTGATTGCGGATCGTCGGGCCCGATCTCAGGCTCAGCCTGTGAGCGACACCCTGGTTGTGCGAGGCGGTACGGTTCTTGACGTACGGCAAGGACGACTGCTTCCGAATATGGATATTGTTGTTCAGGGGGAAAGAATTACGCAGGTCGTACCAACGGGACAAGTAAAAGCTCCAGCCGGCGCGCAGGTCATCGAGGCGACTGGCAAGTTTGTGCTTCCGGGCCTGTGGGACACTCACGCTCATACGCGCGATTACGACGGCGCTCTGAACATTCACTTCGGCGTCACCTCCACGATGGATATGGGCAACCTCATGGACTGGATCCTCTCTCTTCAAGAGGCGCGAGAAAAGCAGATGTCATTTGGCCCGCGCGTCTTTCCTGACGGAATGGTCATCGGCGGGAAACTGGGCCCGCATGAGTGGAACGTCAAATCTCCCGAGGAAGCCCGCTGGGCCGCCCGCCAGAATATCGCCGCGGGAGTGAGTTTTCTAAAGGTGTATCAGGAGGCGACCTGCGAAATAGTGAAGGCCGCCGCCGAGGAAGCCCACAGCGCAGGCCTCAATCTGCACGGACATCTGCGAGATTGCGATGCGCGAGGCGCTGTCTTGGCGGGTATCGATGCCATTGCCCATGAAAGCGGCGTCGCCGCAGCCACGACTCCACCGGCCGTGCTTGCACAGAACCTTGCACGCAACAAGGGTGAAAGCGGAGGGCTGGGGCTGCCGGAGGCTCTCGAGGATCCGGAGATGTTTGACGAACTCATTAAGCTGATGGTGGACAGGAAGGTTCGACTCGAACCCAACATCGTGGGAGTTTTTCACGGCGCTTACCCTCAGTGGGATAAGTACGAGCTGGAGCAGCACAGGCTTAGTAGAGATCCAAGCCTAAGCTATCTGCCCGAAATGTACGTGCGTATGTGGTTTACGGATTTTACCTTTCATCCGTATCCTCCCGCTCCGGAATTGCATGAGAAATTACTCAAGGCCTTGGCAAATCACCAGCTATTTGCCCGGAAGTTCGTAGCGGCAGGAGGCAAGATCTTGGTGGGAACCGATAATTATTATCACGCGCCGGCTGGAATCGCAGTATGGGAGGAAATGGAACTATTGGCCGAAGCACAAATCCCGAACCTCGCGATACTGCAGGGGGCGACGATTAACCCGGCCATCTTCGTTCACCAGGACAAGAACCTAGGCACTGTTGAAGTAGGCAAGCTCGCGGACATGGACATCTTCAACGAGAACCCTTTGCATGACATCGCGAATGTGCGATCCCTGGAAACAGTTATTCAACACGGAAAAGTGCAGGATCGAGTGTTTCATTCGGACTATCGGGAGCCCATCCCCCGGCCTTACTTGCCGGTGAATGGACAATTACCCCGCCCATACATCTCTTCGGTTCAGCCGAGCGCCGTGCCCATCGGGACTTCAACGCTCAAGATCACCATCAAGGGCCAAGACTTCAACGCACTAGACCACGTGATGTGGCAAGACGTGGAACTGAAGGTTGCGAGTTTTAGCCCCACAGAAATTACCGCCGTAGTCCCGGATGAGCTGCTTTGCCGTGCCGGCACTTACAAGGTTCAGATGATCACGGGCGGTAGGGTGCGTCAGGCATCGTACAATTTCCAGGAAGTGATGGTGACATTCGGGCGGAAGTTTGATCAACGCTGGAACGGTCAGAAGTTGAGCAGCGAATTTTGAGAAGCGGGCGCCGGACCGAGATGAACTTCCAGCGAGGAGACCAACCGATGCGCTTGGGATTTATCTCTCTTTTTACCGTGATTTGCTTGTTCATGACCGCACCGGTCGCCAACGCAGAAGCAAGTGCAGGGAAGGCCGTAAAGATCTCGAGCGGAATCCGGCAGTACTCCGCCTTTCTCTTTGAACCTAATACGCCGGGGTCATTCCCAGCGATGATCGAAATCCACGGCATAGACGGACTTAAGGAATACGATACGGAGGTATCGCGGAAGCTCGCCGCCGCTGGTTACGTGACGCTGGAGGTTGATCTCTACGGGCGGTCTGCACGGGACTTCCAGGATGGACTCCATCTGCGCGACGCGCTTCGTCCGCATTTGAACGAGGATCTGCTCGCCGCCGCGAACTATCTCCGGAGCCTGAAGACAGTATTGCCCAATCGAGTCGGTGCGATCGGTTGGTGCATGGGTGGGGGTTTCGTATTGCAGCTCGCAATCGCGGATCCGCTGCTCGCCGCCGGTGTCATTTACTACGGCCCCGTCATCGTAGATGAAGAACAGCTACGCAGTATTCATGCTCCTCTGCTCGGCTATTTCGGTCAGGAAGACCGCAGCATTCCCGTGCCGGCAGTCCGGATGTTGGCCAACAGTCTCAAGGATGCCGGCAATCCCATGGAACTCCATCTCATTCCAGAGGCTCGTCACGGTTTTGCGGAGCCTGACAAGACAGCCGTCTACATGCCCGACGTAAGCGCGGAGTTGTGGGAGAATACGCTCCGATTTTTGAATGCGAAACTTTCCGGGGAACGGCGTGAAACAGGAAGTCGTGCTAAATCGCAGCAATAGCGAGCCATGAACAAAAAGTATCCGGATTAAAACCGTTCCGTGGGTTTGGACGACTCCAGAAAATCTCTCAATGGATCGCGGCAAGAGCGATCAGCATAGGGAGCGATGATGCCCAAGGTAGATGTCTGTATTGTAGGTGCGGGCGCCGGTGGTGCGACAGCCGCTATG
>Ga0210407_10000753_pt1 | contig 33991 bp, 31 predicted proteins | sample IncBWC27MmetaG_FD_150860 | JGI IMG/M metagenome (GOLD analysis project Ga0210407, IMG submission 150860) | Forest soil microbial communities from Barre Woods Harvard Forest LTER site, Petersham, Massachusetts, United States - Inc-BW-C-27-M | ecosystem: Environmental > Terrestrial > Soil >...
GTGCACATTGACCGGGCCGGTGTCCAGCAAACTGGCATGCAATCATTCTTCGCATCCATGCAGACCCTCCATGAGGAGATGGTCCTGCAACGCGAGAAATATCCCGCCTGGGAGCCGGTGGTCGCAGGCAGGAACGGGAACCACTAAATACCGGCCGTCTTCAGAAGAAGCTGCTCTGCTGATGGTACTGCCGGCCCGAATCGACCCTTTTTTCGCGCTCTTGACAAGGCCCGGCCGTGTCGGCATAATAGCGAACAAAAGGCGAATCATTCAATGGCTTGGCTTTTTCCGCAGATCGGGCCTGGAGAACGGTTGATCGGCATTGCCAAACTGGCGGCAGAAGGCGAAGCCCTGGATGATGGCCACAACGTCGAATACCTGGCACTCGATAACCGCTCCGTTCTCTGCCGCTGCAATTCGCGCCGCGTGCCCTTTGCCTGGACCATCAATCCGTACCGCGGCTGCGAATTTGCCTGCAAATACTGCTACGCGCGCTATACCCATGAATTCATGGAATTACGCAACGGGCTCGATTTTGAACGCCGGATCTTCGTCAAACAGCACACCGCGTGGCTGCTGCGGCAGGAACTCAAAAAGGTCCGCGCCGGAGAAAGCATTGCGATCGGCACGGCGACCGACCCGTATCAGCCCGCCGAACGCAGGTTTGAGACTACGCGTTCGCTTCTGGAAGAGTTTGCGCAGCACCGCGGGCTGAACCTGGGATTGATCACCAAGTCCTGTCTGATTCTGCGCGATGTGGAATTACTGCAGGCCGTTGCCCGGCACAACAAGTTGAGCATTCACGTGACTGTAACTACGGTGAAGACCGGTCTAGCCAGGATTCTGGAACCGCGCGCTCCGCGTCCTGATCTGCGTCTGAACGCCGTGCGCAAACTGACCGAAGCGGGACTCCATGTTGGCGTAAGCTGTTCGCCCGTCCTGCCGGGAATCACCGACTCTCCCGGCGATCTGGAGAAAGTAGTACAAGCTGCCGCTGCAGCAGGCGCCAGGTCGGTGTTCGCCAATTCCCTGTTTCTGAAGCCCTGTTCGGAGAAGATCTTCATGCCGTTTCTCGAAGAGAATTTTCCGCATCTCGCTCCGCTCTACCGGAAGCGTTACGCCGACCGCGCTTTTCTGCCGCTGGAATATCGCCGGCGTATTTCTACTCTGGTGAAAAAGTACGCTGAAAAATACGGCCTCGGCCAGCGGCAGCCGGATGGTTCCACAGACGCCGGGTTGCTGACTCCCGAGCAACAAGGCGCGGAACAACTAGGACTCTTTGCATGACAGAAACGTCATTCCGGCTGATCGAGGGTGCGCTTCAGTTGTCCACAGGCCGCGTAGATGTCGCGGCCTCGGGGACGGCGAATGTAGGCCGGGACACCAGCCTGCATCAGCAGTTTTTGAAATGCCAGCACGTCGGGCGCGGCTGGACTACCGAACGGAATCCCAGGACCGGGATTCAACGCAATCAGGTTCACTTTGCAACGTATGCCGCGCACCAGCTCAATCACCTGGCGCGCATGAGAAACATCATCATTCACTCCCTGGAGCAGGACGTATTCGAACGTAATGCGCTCCCGGTTGCGAAGAGGAAATTCCCGCGCCGCCTGCAGCAGCAGATCCAGGCCCCACTTTCTGGTGATGGGCATGATGCGCGCGCGGACCTCGCTGTTCGGCGCGTTCAGGGAAATTGCCAGCTTGGGACGAACCGGCTCGTTCCCGAAATCGTAGATGCGCGGGACAATGCCCGCCGTGGAAACCGTCATCCTGGACTCCGAGAAGCCGACCCCTTCCACGAGAAGTCTCACGGCTTTCATGAGCGCACCGTAATTCAGAAAAGGCTCACCCATTCCCATGAACACCAGGTTGACGCGCCGGCGCTCGAGATCAACACCCTGGTCCTGAAGCAGGGCCGTGACCTGGCCGACAATTTCTCCGGCACTCAGGTTCCGCTTCACGCCCAGAGCGGCCGTCAGGCAGAATTGGCAGTTCACCGCGCAACCAACCTGACTGGAAACACAGATGGTTGCGCGATCCCAATCGCCGTCGCCCGCGCTGGTGCCGTCACCAGCCTCACCGCCATCGCCTTCGGGCATCCAGACGGTCTCGACAGTCTCGCCATCAGGCATGGCAATCAGATATCGAATGGTGCCGTCGGTCGAACGGAAACGTTTTTCGATGCTGGGCCGGACGATTTGCAAACCTTCTTCTTGAAGGGCTGTGCGGAACTGCTTGGGCAAAGTGGAGATATTCTCCAGATCGCCGACGCGTTGCGCGTAGAGCGCCTGAAACAGCTGCCGGGCCCGATAATCGGGCTGGCCGTGTTTTTGCACAATCCCGCTAAGCTCTTGAAAATCAAGGCCCAGAAGCCCGGTTTGTTCCGGTTCAGACATACGTTTAACCGCTCTGGGATACGATTTTACCGCTTTGCCCCTTGCTTTCCCGCCAAAACGAGGATTTCCCTTAACTCATTGAAAATGAAAGACATATATTTACCCATGCGACCATCGAGCCTGTGTGAGAATCTAATCAACGGAATAGAGAGAGCAAAAAGGAAGTAAAAACCACAAATGCCAGCGCCAGCCCTGAAACGTCCTTTGAACGAAACACGGAACATCAAGCGTGAGGTCCTTCCCAACGGCCTGATCGTGATCACCGAAGAGATGCCGCACATCCGCTCGATTTCCATTGGTATCTGGATGAAGAGCGGCTCGCGCGATGAGACCGCCGAGCGCAACGGCATTTCCCACTTCACCGAACACATGGTGTTCAAAGGCACCACCAGCCGGACGGCAAAAGATATCGCCCGCGAAGTGGATTCCATCGGCGGCAATATGGACGCTTTCACCAGCAAGGAAACCATATGCTTCAACATCAAAGTCCTGGATGAGCACGCGCCGATTGCCATCGACATTTTGAGCGATCTGGTTCTGAACCCGGTCTTCAATCCCAAGGACATCGCGCGCGAAAAAGGCGTGATCCTGGAAGAGATCAAGATGGATGAAGACAATCCGGATTACCTGGTCCATGAACTGTTTACCCAGAACTTCTGGAAAGACCACGCCCTGGGCAAACCGATTCTGGGCACGAAGGAAACGGTGCGCTCTTTTGACCAGGCAGGTCTTCTGGATTTTTACCGGCAACGGTTCACGCCCAACAACATGATCATTTCCGCCGCCGGAAACCTGAACCATCGCACTTTCGTTGATCTAATCAAGGACCGTTTTGCGGGTTTGAAGCGGGTACCCAACGGGTTCCATCAGCCGGCGCCGGCAATCACGCCGCGCATCATTACGCGGAACAAAAAATCGCTGGAACAGGTGCAGCTTTGCCTGGGAGTCGCTTCCCACCCGATTTCGCACGAAAAAAGATACGTGTCATACGTGCTGAACACGGTCCTGGGCGGCGGCATGAGTTCCCGGCTCTTTCAGAAGATCCGCGAGGACCAGGGACTGGCATACAGCATCTACAGCGACCTGAATCCGTATCGCGACACCGGATGCCTGGCCGTCTATGCGGGAACATCTTTGGAGTCCACGCCCAGCGTGGTGGATTCCGTGCTGGCGGAATTCCGTGAACTCAAAAAAGAAAAGATGCCCGACGACGAGTTGCGCCGCGCCAAAGACCAGCTCAAGGGCAGCCTAATGCTGGGCCTGGAATCCAGCACGTCCCGCATGTCGAACCTCGCGCGCCAGGAAATGTACTTTGGACGCTTCTTCACGTTGGATGAAACCATCGCCCAGATTGAAGAAGTCACGGCGGCAGAAATTGTGGAAATGTCCGAGCAGCTTTTTCAGCCCGACCACGTGGCCATCGCGGTGCTCGGGAATCTGGACGGCCTGAAACTGTCTCGCGAACAGCTGGTCTGCTAACGGACGCTTACCTCTCGGTCACGCTCTCCAGCATCTCAAAAAACGATGGGAAGGAAATGCGCGCGGAATCGGCGCCCTGAATCACTGTTTCACCTTCAGCGCGCAGCGCGGCTACGGCAAAGGCCATGGCGATGCGATGGTCGCCGCTGGAATCAATTTCCGCACCATGCAGTGTTTGCCGCCCGGGAACGCGCAATCCGTCGTCGCGCTCCTCGCATTCCGCGCCCATGGCGCGCAGGTTTCTGGCGACGAGAGCAATCCGGTCGGATTCCTTCACCCGCAGCTCTTTCGCGTCGCGTATCTCGATGCCTTCACGCGTGTATGGCGCAATGGCCGCGAGGACCGGCAACTCGTCAATGAGCGTGACCGACAATCCGCCGGCGATTGTGGTCCCCTTGAGCGCGCCGTACTCGATCTTGACGGTGCCTACAAGTTCTCCGTGATGCTCTTCCAGGTTGATGACGGAAATGCGCGCGCCCATAATCGTCAAGACATCCAGCAAGGACGCGCGTGTGGGATTCAGCAGCAGGTCCTCAATTACCAGGTTCGATTCGGGAAAGATCGCAGCCGCGCACAGAAAGAACGAGGCCGAGGAAATGTCGCCGGGAATCGCGGCCTGAATGGCATGCAGGCTTTGGCCTCCGCGAATCGTGACCCGGTTCTTCGAGCGGGAAAGCTCGGCCCCAAAAGCGCGCAAGGCCTGCTCTGTGTGGTCTCGCGTGCGCTGCGGCTCTTCCACCGTGGTTTCGCCTTCCGCCAGCAGGCCGGCAAACAGGACCGCCGACTTGACCTGCGCGCTGGCGACCGGCATGGTGTACTCGGTCGCGCGCAGCTTCGCGCCACGAATACGCAACGGCGGACGATCGCCCTCGGCCGCGCTGATCTGCGCTCCCATCTGACGCAATGGAACGATGATGCGCGCCATCGGCCGGCGGGTCAGCGAGGCGTCGCCGTGAAGGCCGCATTCGAATTCCTGTCCCGCAAGAAAACCGGAGAGCATGCGCATGGTGGAACCGGAGTTGCCGCAATCCAGGCTTTCCGCAGGTTGTCGCCAGCGAGGCTGTCCCGCGATCTCCAGCGCGCCCTCGGACATCTTGATCTCGCAGCCCAGTTGCCGCAGACAACTCAAGGTGCTGGCGCAATCGGCCCCCGAAGAAAAGTTTGAGAGGCGCGTTGTCCCCTGCGCAATTGCCCCCAGCATGGCATAGCGATGGGAAAGAGACTTGTCGCCCGGCAAACGAATGGCGCCAAGTATGTTTTTTGCGGGCCGAACAATCACCGGCAGGACTTCCGGGAAGCGATGGCAACTCTCGCTTCACAATGCACAGTTATTCGCATACTCATTGATAATAAACCACGGCAAGATGGAAAGACGAAGGCGCGCAGGCGCCCATTGTCCGGGCGGTCGCGCAAACTTGCGGATTCCGATTTCAATAAATCGGGTAAACTGGTTTGTAGTGGTTCGCATGACACCTAATCGGCCCTTTCCCCCATCTTTTCTTCAGGCACTGTTTTGTCTCTTGATTTCGGCGATTGCTCTGGCGCCCGCGCCGGCGCAAGCACCCTTCCGTGTTTTGGACCCGGTCAGCCGGAGCGGCTTTGACCATTTCTACAGCCTGGAATACGACCAGGCGATCCAGGACTTCCAGAAAGGTCTGAAAGACGATCCGAATGATCCCAACAAGGTGAACTATCTTCTGGAGGCCGTGCTGTTCCGCGAATTGTACAGATGCAACGCGCTGGATACGCGCATGTACACGCACCAGCGGTTCATCAACGCCAAACAAGTGGTGATTGATGCCGCGGTCAAGAAGCAGATCAAAGACCTGACCAACCGCGCGATCGGCATCGCGGACCAGCGTCTTAAGGCCAATCCTGAAGACTTCCAGGCGACTTACTCTCGCGGCGTTACCGAAGGCCTGCACGCGACATATCTCGCGGTGGCGGAGAAAGCCTGGTGGTCGGCCCTGCGCAACGCCCTGGCGGCGCGGCACGATCACGAACAGGTGCTCAAGCTGCAGCCCGGCTTTGTAGACGCCAAGACCATCGTGGGCGCGCACAACTACGTGGTCGGAAGCCTGCCTCTGCCGGTGAAAGTCATGGCCGGCATTACCGGCATTCGCGGCGATAAAGAAAAAGGCCTGCAATATCTCGCGGAAGCGGCCAAGGCCGGAGGCGAATCCAGCGCCGACGCCCGGTCCGCTCTGGGGCTCTTTCTGCGCCGCGAAGGAAGATTTCAGGAAGCCCTGGACAACCTGCAAGCCCTCCAGCACGATCATCCGCGCAACTTTCTCTTCGCGCTGGAAGAAGGCCATCTGTTGATGGACTCCGGCAAGCATGCTGAAGCGACGACGGCATATCGCAAAGTGCTGGCCGGTTGTAAGGCGGGCCAGTATCCCAATGCGCACGTTGCCATGGCGCAGTTCGGACTGGGTGAGGCACTTCGCAGTCAGGGACAATACGCCGAAGCGCTGCAAGCGTATGACGCGGCCAGCGCAGCCGGCAATAATGACAAGGACCTTCGCCAGCGCGCGCTGTTAAGCGCCGGCGAGACAGCCGATCTTCTCGCCCGGCGGGATGAAGCCGTAAACAAATACCAGGCCGCAATTGCCGTGGATTCCTCCACCGAGGAAGCCGGCCAGGCCCGCAAGTATGTAAACAAGCCGTATCGCAATCCTTGAGACATGGGAACCAATGGTGGTGTAAATTCGTATTGAGTATTGAGGAGATACAACCATGTACTGCAACTATTGCGGCAAGGTCATACAGGACGATGCCCAGCTTTGCGCGTACTGTGGCAAGCGCGTGGCAGGCGTCGAGGCCCGCAAACGGCTGGTACGTCCGCGTCAGGACAGAAAAATTGCCGGCGTCTGCCTCGGGGTCGCCGAGTATTTTGATCTCGACGTAACTCTGGTGCGGATCGCGTGGCTGCTCTGCTCGCTGTTCGGATTAGCTGGAGCCATCGCGTATACGGTCTGCTGGATCGTGATGCCGGAAGAACCGCTTCTGCTCACCGCGCCCGCGGCGCCGCAGAACGGTACTTTACAACGACAGTAAGAGCGTTCCAGCGGGCCGCCTTCCGGTGGATCTGGGCTTCGCCGCGTCAGGCTTGGGCTTTTGCAGCACGATATCGTGCCGCGCAGAGCATTCCGCGGAGGGGCTATACGTGGCCTCCCCTGTCAGCTGGTCCTTGGTGGCCTGGAACACTGCCGGCGGGTTGTGCAGTTTTGCCGGAAGTCCGATGAACTTCGCTTTGCCGTCATGATTCGTATAGACGCTCAGGTCCAGCTTATGGAACCCGCCGAATCCATAGGTGAGATGGACATGGACGAGTGCGGAGAAAACCGGCTTTCCGCCATCATCCAGCACTGTGAGTTCCACTGAACACGGTCCGGCTCCACCGTCCATCACGTAGGGATCGGGAGTCGTCGGAACGTCCTTGGCCTGTGAAGTCTCCTGCGGTTTGGACGCATCCTGCGATCGGACTGCACACGCGGACGCCAAGAACAGCAATCCCAGGAAAATATAGCGAAACGCAAGTCTGCGTTGAGTGCTCATGGTCCTTGTTTATTATACGACTGCAAACTCACTCGTGTCGCAGGGCCACGATCGGGTCCACGCGGGTAGCGCGGCCGCCTACCAACTGCTATACGCCGTTCCATCGGTGCTCATAAGACTGGAATTGCTGTGGACATCGTCAATTCCCGTCTGGGTTTGATCAATGGCCGTGTTCACATCTTCCTGCACGACCTGCCAGTCCGCTGCGCCGGTCATCGGGTCTTTGGGAATGACCTTAAGGTATCCGGCGGCAACCACGTCGTCGAGCGACTGCGGGGCGCGGGTCTTGTCCTGAGTGAATTGTTCAATGGCCTGGCGCAAGGTGAACAGGTCTTCCTTCAGGACGGCTTCCCTGGCGTGGAGCACATGGGTCTTATAGATGGGGATAGCGATACCCACAAGAATGGAGATCATGGCAATGACGATGATCATCTCAATCAGCGTAAAGCCGCGCTGCGTATTGTCAGATCGTGCTCTCGTGGCCATTACCAATCCTTGTACTTTGTTCCGTCGAGGCCCGTGCCTTCCGACTTGGAGTGGACATCAAAGACGTTCTGTTCGCCCCACGAGTCGGACTTGGGATCGTCCTGCTCGGAGCGCAGTCCCCATTCCGCTTTGCCGGTCATCGGGTCGATTGGGATGCGGCGCAAGAAGCGGACTTTCTTGCCCTGGACATCCACGCCCTTCACCAGGGTTTCCAGGTCTTCGGGATAGCCATCCGTTCCCAGCTTTTGCGTGAAGGCGTTGTTGTCCGCGGCGGCCTTGTAGCGATCAATGGCGGAGCGCATCTCCCAGAGGTCGCGGCGCAACTCAGTTTCTTTCTGCCGCTTCGTGGCGTAGCGGGCCACCGGAACCGCCGCTCCCATCAGAATCAAAAGGATGCTGATGGCGATGATCAGTTCCAGTAAAGTAACGCCGCGCTGTGGCCGGTACCGCATACTTGTGAGGGCCTCCGCTAATTCACCGTCACGGCCGCCTGCGAACCTAAAGCGCGAATAGGCTGGTTCTGGCTGTTGCGCGCACCGGGAATAGTGATGGAAACCACACCGGAGCCCTTGGTCTTGGCCAAAAACACCACCTTAAATACCGTGCCGTCGCCGGAAACTCCGGACGCCCCGGGAAGCCGTTGCGCCGTGACCTGCAGCGTGCCGCTGGTGGCATCATTGCGGTGGACCGGACGCGGCACTGCCTGGCCGTCTTTGGACAAAAAGTCGCCATTGGTGACGTCCACAAACTGCAGCACCTTGGGATCGTATGTAATCTGCAGCGGAACGGCATACACGTCACGCCCGTTGGCCAGTGACACATTCACGGTAAAGTTGCTTCCCTGTGCCGGAGTAAGCTGCGCGGGATCCAGTCGGAATGTCAATGTGTCGCTGCCGGCGCCGGAAGCAGCCGGATTGCTTCCAATCGTTGGACCCGGTTGCGGAGCAACCTGCTGCGTGACCCGGACCGGAGCCACAGCTGGAGCAGAGGCTTCCTGGTCATTCTCTACCCGCGCGGGCCGCGAAGCTTCCGCGCGCATTTCGATGTTCCCCTGGGTCCCAATGTCAATCGGGCGGCGGTTCGCGTCGTTAAACTCCTGTCCGCGAACGATATGTGGCACCATCAGAAAAACCAGTTCGTCGGACGTCTTTTTCTTCTGCGTCTGGGAGAAGAAATACTTCAGGATCGGGATGGATCCCAGGATCGGCGTGCCGCTGACGGTCTTGCTTTCCGATTCCTCCAGAATTCCGCCCAGCAGGTTCGCCTCTCCGTCCCTGAGGCGGATGGTCTGCTCGACCTTGTCGAGGCCGATAATCGGCTGGCTGATTCCGCCAATGGGGTCCGAGGGGCCCTGGTTGCTGGAGACTTCCAGCGAAATCTTGAGAGTCACCTCACCATCGGGATGCACGTGCGGCGTAATCTCCAGGATCACGCCCACATCCAGGTAGGTGAATTGCGTGTTCACACCCAGGCTTGCGCCTCCGGTGACGCCCAGCGGCGTTCCAAACGAACCGGTTGCGATTGGGATCTTGGTGGCAATTCTCAGGCTGCCCTTCTCATTGTCGGTGGACCGGAGCCGCGGACTCTGGAGGACCCTGGAGTCGGCATCCGCCAGCAGCAATTGAGCTTTAACAGAGTCAACAGTTACCGAGAAGTTGCCTTCTCCAAGGTGTTCCAGGTTTTTAAAGGTAAGCCCCGAGGCACTGGTGGTAGCAGTGCTGCCGGTGCCGCTGGTGGTGGTGCCGGTACCCTGCAAGGTCACTGAGGCGTTCTGCGGGGGAATAATCCCATAGTTGCGGCTCTTGCTGCGATTGACCAGGGCCACAACGATGTCCACCACCACTTCAGGCTTGGCCTTGTCGAGATCGTCAATGATCTTCTGCGCCAGGGCAATCTGGTCCGGCGTGCCTTTCATGATGATCGCGTTCTGCGACGGGATATGCTGGATTTTCTGTTGCTCCGTCATTTGGCGGATGGCCTGGACTATGTCCGTGAGATCGGTGTTGGCCGTACTGCCGCCGCCGTTCCCCAGATAGAACGTCTTGATCACGGTCTGCTCAAGGTCTTTGCGCTTTTGCTGGGTATCTTGCGCGACAAAAATCGTATTGGGCGTGACCGGACGCCAGAAGGTGTGCGACTCCAGCGCCACGATGTCCAGGGCGTCGCGCAGCGAGACATGCTGGAGGTCGACGGTAATGCGTTTCGATTGCGACTGGTAGTCCGCATCGAACAACACGTTGATCCCGTTTGTAGACAGCTTTCCCAGGGTCTCATACACGACTTTGGAGTCCGTGTCAGTCATCTTCACCGTGATGGGAACATCGGAAAGCTGCTCGAGTTCCACCGGACCGCGGGCCCGCTGCACGCGCTGGCGCAAGAGGTCTTCCGCTGTGGGCACCCGGGGCGGCGCCGGCGTCTGGCTCTCGCTGGAAGGCGACGCCTGGTTCTGCATCATCTGCCGCGTGCGGCGGATTTCCTGCAGGGCAAGATCGTTGCTGGGGTCGATTTCTGCAGCGCGTTGGAAAAGCTCAAGGGCTTCCTGCAGTTTGCCCAGTTCGCGCAGCTTCTGCCCCCGCCGGACTTTGGACGCGGCGGCCAGAAAACGCGTTCGTTCGTAGGGGACCCGATAGTTCAGGTTCTTGGGCTCTTTGTCGTAAGCCGCTTTATAAAGGTCGTAGGCGGTCTCATAGTCCTGGCGCGAGTCGGCGTCCAGGGCCTTTTTATAGAGCGACTTGGCGGACTCAGCGGCCGCCGCAACTGACAAAGTTATAAGAATTACAGCGAGCGCGCTTCTTAGGGTCCTCATAAACTCCTAATGGAACCGCTCAGACCTGAAGGTGGGGGGCAATCTGCGCCCTCCAGTTAGCGGCGAAAGATGTCAGAAACCGCGATTATACACTGCCAACCTGCACTTCCTACGATAGAACGTCCTTAGGCGGATCTTTTGCGCTGTGTTAGCATAAAAAGTTTGCGGACGCCTCCAAGTGCTGCCATGGCCCGCCAGACCGCCCATCAAATTACGCCGAACAAGCCCAGGAACGTCAAGCGCGACCCCGTGGCTTCCGGCGAACGCGACGCCGCGGTCAACCGCTCGGCCGGCCACAATTATTTCCTTGAAGACAGGCTGGAGACCGGCGTTGTACTGACCGGGTCGGAAGTTAAGTCCGTCCGGTCGGGACGCGCCAATTTGAAAGATGCATACGCCCTGGTAAAGGATGGCGAACTCTGGCTGCTCAATGCCCACATCGGGGCCTACGAGCACGGCGGATATGCGAACCACGCGCCCGTACGCACCCGGAAACTCCTGGTCCATAAGGAACAATTGCGAAAGCTCCTGGGCAAATCCCAGCAGCACGGTTACACCCTGATTCCCACCCGAATGTACTTCAAAAACGGCAAACTGAAATGCGAAGTTGCCCTGGCCAAAGGCAAACAGACGTGGGACAAACGGGAGACCGAGCGCCGGCGCACGGCGGAAAAAGAAACCCGCGAAGCGATACGCGCCCGGAAACGATAATTTTTCAGCAAGAAAGAGAGAGAACCCCAAAAATGGATATCAAGCTCGTTGCAGGAAGTCCCTCCGCCATTGACACCGAGTGCCTCGTGGTCATCGCACTCGACCACGGTGAAAAACACCAGAACGCACCTAAGCTCTCCTTCCCCAAGTCCCCTATCAACGACGAGACGATGGAAAAGGCCCTGGCGGAACTGCTGGCCAGCGGAGAAATCACGGGTAAAGCGCTCGAAACGGTCCTGCTGCACCGGCCCGCTGGACTCAAAGCTAAACGACTTCTGGTGGTTGGCGGAGGCAAGGCCAAGACCTTTACTTCCTCGGAAGTCCGCAGAGCCGCCGGCACAGCCGTGCGCTTTTTGCGCTCGAAGATGATCAAGAGCTGCGCCTTCACTTTGCCGGAACTGCCGGCCGGAGCGGATGAAGCCGCGCGCGCGACGGTGGAAGGCGCGTTGGTCGCCGACTTCGATCCGGACACTTATCGCACGGACCGCAAAGATCTGAGCTTCAAAGACATTTCCATTGTGAGTCCAGGAGGAGCCGACCAGGGCAAACTGCAAGCTGCAATTTCCCAGGCCCGCATCGTCGGTGAAGCGCAAAACTTCGCCCGCGAGCTGGTCAACGAACCCGGTAACCGCCTGACGCCGACGGTGCTGGGAAATCGCGCGCAAGAGATGTGCAAAGGCGTGGGCCTCAACTGCGAACTGATGGGGCCGGACAGGATCAAAGAATTGAAGATGGGCGCCTTCTGGAGCGTCTCCCAGGGCTCGGACGAAGAACCACGGCTGATCGTGATGCGTTATGAGCCGCAAGGCGCTCCCGTAACGCCGGTCCTCGGGATGGTGGGAAAAGGGATTACGTTCGACACCGGCGGCATTTCCATCAAGCCCGCCGACGGCATGGAGAAAATGAAATATGACATGGCCGGCGGCGCGGCCATGATCGGCGCCATGCGGGCCATCGCCCTGCTGAAACCCAATGTGAGGGTGATTGGCATTGTCTGCGCCAGCGAAAACATGCCCAGCGGCAAAGCCCAGAAGCCGGGTGACGTTCAGATTGCCATGTCCGGCAAATCCATCGAGATCATTAATACGGACGCCGAAGGCCGCCTGGTGCTGGCCGACGGTCTCCACTATGCCCGGACCCTGGGCTGCACGCACCTGATTGACGCCGCCACTCTGACCGGCGCATGCGTGGTCGCGCTGGGCATGGTCAACGCCGGCGCCTTCGCCAACGATGACGATATCTACAAACACTTCGCGCAAGCGCTCGATCGCTCAGGCGAGAAATTCTGGCGCATGCCGCTCGATGCCGAATATCTGGAACAAATTCGCTCCAACATTGCGGACATCGTTAACTCCGGCGGGCGGTGGGGCGGCGCCATCACCGCAGCCATGTTTCTCAAAGAGTTTGTGGAAGACACGCCGTGGATTCATCTGGACATCGCCGGCGTCGCGTGGATGGAAGAAACCAAAGGCTGGATTGCCAAGGGACCGTCAGGAATCGCGGTGAGGAGTCTGGTGGAGTTTGTGAGGAGTTACGAAAAACAGTAGTTAGTACTTAGTATTTAGTAGTTAGCGGGGCTTTTCCGGCAGTCTGTTGTTGCAATGAACAAGCTAACTACGAAGGGCTAAGTACTAAGGGCTGTTTTTTTCACATGACAGACGGAGCTTCAATCCCCATCATCTCCAGGCACTGAATCAATGCACGCCGAACAACCGCTGCCGTGGCCAGCAGGAATCGCTTTCGTGCTTCGTCTGTTTCGGTCAGAATGTGATGCTTGTGATAAAAATTGTTGAATTGCTGTGCCAGTTGGAAGGCATATTTGGCAGCGTATGCTGGCTCGGTCGCTGCAATGCACTGGTGGACAATATTCGATAGCTGTCCGGCGGTCAGCCACAACTCCCAAATCTCATCGTAGTTATTGAGAAACTGCAAATCGATGTCGCCCGACAGGATTTCTTCCGCACTCAGGCCGGCCTTCCGGAAAATATTTGTGGCGCGCACAATGGCGTACTGTGCGTAGGGTCCCGTCTCGCCTTCAAAGCTCAACGCTTCTTTGAAATCGAACGCGATGACCGAATTCTTGGTGAATTTGAGCATGAAGTAGCGCAGCGCGCCAATCGCGATTTGCTCTGCCGTTGCGCGCCGGCCGGCCTCTTCCAACTCCGGATGGCGCGCATCAACTTCTTTTTGCGCGGCGGAGATGAGAGTGTCCATCAGGTCATCGGCTTTTACGCCAAAGCCTTTGCGGCCTGAAACCTCAATGTAAGAGCGCTTCTGGTCCTCTTCCGCGATTTCATAGCCCAGGTCCATGGCGCAGCGCGGCGTCAGAGCGACCATCTCATAAGAAAAATGATGGTAGTTGTCCGCCTGTTTCGTGTGGCCTAGGCCGCGCAGGGCCTCGATCACGTTGTTCTGCGGATCGCTCTGGCGCGAATCAATGACGTTGTAGATGGCCTGCACGCCGCCAAAATGGGGAGCGCCGGGCTCGCTCGACTCGGCGGAGATCCACACGTCGTGGCCGTCGGGATAGCGGTAAAACCTGCGGTATCCAAAATCCTTGCCCAGCAAACCGAACTTCCACAGGTGATACGCAATATCTTTACCGACGTAGGTCACTGTTCCATTCGAGCGGACGATTACCTTGGCGTCTTCGTCAGGTCCGGTTTCTTCTTCCTCTTCTTTGAGCTTCTCTTGTTCTTGGGGCTCGGCTGTCTTCCCGCCCGCGCGCTTCATCACCCAGCAGCCCTTGTTCTTGCCTTCCGCTTCGAGATAAAGCACGCCTTTTTGCTTGAGCTGTTCAAAGGCCAGGTCCCAGAAATGAAGGTGCAGAATCTCGCTCTCGCGCGGCAGAAAGTCATACTGGATGCCGAGCCGCTGCATGGTTTCCAGGTGGCGGCGAATGACGGCGGTCGAAACCAGCTCCCCGATTTCCGCGGCTTCATTCCCGCCTTGCTCAATATCATGCAGCGTCTGCGAACGCAGATTCAGGTTCTCTTTGCTTTCTTCATACCATTGCGAAACACGGGCATAGAGGTCCCAGCAGTAGTAATCGAACGGCTTGCCTTGAGTTCCCTGCTGAATCAGCGCTTCGATCTCGCGCTTCCCTTTTTTCTCCAGATACAGGAAGCCCACAACCACGTCCGCGACTTGCACGCCGGTGTTGTCAATATAGTTCTGGACGTCAACGTGCGGGCCGGAAGCGCGCAGGAGGCGGACAAACGTATCGCCAAGAATCGCGTTGCGCAGATGTCCGATGTGCGCTGCCTTGTTAGGATTGATACTGGTGTGTTCGACCAGTATCTTTTCGCCAGAGGCCGAACCTTTACTCGAATCTTTTTCCAACAAAAGCCGCGCGGCTTCGGGACGATTCACCCGCGCATTGATGTAGCCCGCGCCGGCGACTTCAAACTTGTCAAACCCCGGCACCTCGCCTAACGCTGCCACAATTTCCTCGGCAATCTTGCGCGGCGCCTTGCGCAGCGTTTTCGCGAGCTCAAAGCTCAACGGCAGCGCGTACTCGCCCAGCCCGACATTCGGCGGCTGGTCCACAACAATGCGTGGCAGGTCGAGGCCGTATTGGCGTCTGAGAAGATCACGGACTTGCTGTGTAAGCTGCTGCTGTAATTCCAGATACAAAGTTTGTCTGCCTTAGTGTCTTGCTCCGCGTATATCCGCGGGAATCCGCGGTAGGTCTTTTACTGGCTGCTCCGTAAGTTACTGACGAAAAAGGCGATTATAACAAACACGTCGCAGGCCTCCGGTTTGACGCCGCAACGTACCCGACCCTATGATGAAAAATTCAGGCCCCTCATGCGAATCGCGTATCTAGAATGCTTTTCCGGTATCAGTGGCGACATGTTTCTGGCCGCGCTGGTGGATGCGGGAGTGTCTCCGGATCTGTTCAAGAAAACCATCGCCGCGCTCGGTGTGGATGCCACGATGGCAGTCTCGCGGACCAACCGCAGCGGAATCAGCGCGGTCAAGGTGGACGTGCTGGCCGCCGGAGAAAAAGAGTTGCCGCGCGAGGAATTCTTCAAACAGCACGATCACGCCGCCGGACACAGCCATCATCAGGTGCACGAGCATGAGCATCACGAACACACACACGAGCACGGCCATTCGCATGAGCATCACGAGCACGCGCACGACCATCACCATCGCGGCCTAAAGGAAATCGGCGCAATCATTCAGGGCGCCCCCTGCGTCAGCCCTGCCGCAAAGCAACGCGCCATTGCGATGTTTGAAGCGCTGGGCGCCGCCGAGGCTCGGGTGCATAACGTGGATATCGAAAACATTCACTTCCACGAAGTCGGCGCGATCGACGCCATCGTGGACATTGTCTGCGCCGCGGTCGGCGCGGAAGCGCTGGGCGTGGACGAATGGATTTGTTCTCCGCTCAACGTCGGCGGCGGCATGGTGCAGTGCGCGCATGGGACTTTTCCCGTCCCTGCCCCTGCCACGCTTGATCTATTGCAGAACGCGCCCATTTACTCCGGCGAAATCCAGAAGGAACTGGTCACGCCTACCGGCGCGGCCATTGTCCACGTGCTGGCCTCGCGGTTCGGTCCATTTCCGCGAATGAAGACGCACAAAATCGGTTACGGCGCCGGCTCGCGCGATTTCAAAGACTTTCCCAACGTCTTACGGCTCACCGTGGGCGAAACCACCGACCAAGGGGATTCGCCGGCCCCGGTGGAAGAAATCAGCATTTTAGAAGCCAACCTGGACGACCTGACGCCCCAGGTCTTTGGCTACGTAATGGAGCGCGCCTTGCAGGAAGGCGCGCTGGACGTTTACGGCACCTCGGTCCAGATGAAGAAGAACCGGCCGGGAATGCTGCTGAGCGTGCTCTGCCGTCCGGAAGACGTGGCGCGGATGACGAAGCTTATTTTCGCCGAGACCACCACGCTGGGCGTCCGCATGAGAAAAGAAGCTCGCGCTACTCTCGCGCGCCGCCACGTCACGGTCAGCACCAAATGGGGCGAAGTGCGGATGAAGCTGGCCAACCTGAACGGCAGCGTGAGCAATTACGCTCCCGAGTACGAAGATTGCCGCCGCATCGCCGAACAACAGCACGTTCCGCTCAAGACGGTCCTGCAGGAAGCGATCAGCGCGTACCGGAAAAGTGAAAATGGCTGAGGCCAAAAAGTTCTACATCACCACGCCGATTTATTACGTGAACGCCCGGCCCCACATTGGCCATGCGTACACCACGCTTACCTGCGACGCTATCGCCCGGCGCAAACGCATGCTCGGCTGCGACACTTTCTTTTTGACCGGTACGGACGAGCACGGCGTTCACGTCGAGCGTGCGGCCACCGCTGCCCGGACCCCGCCGCAGCCATGGGTGGACAACATTTCCGCCGACTTCCGCCGGCTCTTTGACAAGATGGGCATCTCCTACGATGACTTCATACGCACCACCGAACCCCGCCACAAACGCGGAGCGCAGGAATTGTGGAAACGCATCCAGGAAAACGGCCACATCTATAAAGGGACTTACACCGGGCAATACTGCGTTTTTGACGAGGCTTACGTTGACGGGGCCAAGCCCGGCGATCCCTGTCCGGATTGCGGACGGCCAACGGAGACGGTGAGCGAAGAGAATTATTACTTCAAACTCTCCGCTTTCGCTGGCCAGTTGCTCAACTACTACGAGCAGCATCCGGAGTTCATCCGCCCGGAAACCCGGCGCAACGAGGTGATCGCTTTCGTCAAGAGCGGGCTGCGCGATCTCTCCATCAGCCGCAGCACGTTCAAATGGGGCATTCCCGTCCCCGGTGACGACAAACACGTCATGTACGTCTGGCTGGATGCTCTGAGCAATTACTGCACGGCTATAGGCTTTGGCGCGGAAGACCAGGCGGGACAGGAGAAATTCAAGCGCTACTGGCCGGCCGACGTCCACATGATCGGCAAAGAGATTATCCGGTTCCACTGCGTGTACTGGCCGGCGTTTCTTCTGGCTGCGGGGCTTCCGCTGCCGAAGGCGGTGATTGCCCACGGCTGGCTGCTGTTCGAAGAGAGCAAGATGTCCAAGTCGCGCGGCAACATCGTGCGGGCGGAGACGGTGATTGACGTCCTGGGCAATGACGCCTTGCGCTATTTCCTGTTGCGGGAAATTGTTTTTGGGCATGACGGCTCCTTCAGCTTTGATGCCGTGGTCCAGCGCTACAATGCCGATCTGGCCAACGACCTGGGCAATCTCTCCAGCCGCACGCTGACCATGATTGCCAGATACTTTGGTGGCGCCGTCCCGTACCCTTCGGCCACCGCGGGCTACAAGCCGGCGGACGATAGTGTCCGGCAGCACGCGGAAACGGCCATCTCGGAGTTTGGCAAACTGTTTGACGACTACCAGTTTTCCCGCGCGCTCGAAGCAGCGTGGTCGCTGGTGAGTTCGGTCAACAAGTACCTGGTGGAACAGGAACCGTGGAGCGTCGCCGAGAAACCAGGGGAAGAGGGCCGCGCCCGGCTGGCGACAATCCTGTACACTGCCGCAGAAGCTCTGCGCGTGGTGACGGCGCTGGTCCATCCGGTGCTGCCGGAATCCACCGCAAGAATATGGCAGCAACTAGGGTTGGGCGAGATTTCCCGATTTGACCTGACTGGCCTCAAATGGGGCCAAATGCCGCTGGGCGGGAAACTGGGCGCAATTGAGCCGGTGTTCCCCCGCGCCGACAAAACCGCAATCGAAAGGATGAAACAAATGGAACAGGACCGCACAGCGGCACTCAACATCGCGCAACCTACTCAATCATCTTCGGGCGGCGCTTCCGCCGTCCCCGCTCCCGCCGCAACTCCGGCTGCGCCGGTTGCCGCAGTGCCCGATAGCAAGATCAGTATTGACGACTTCATGAAAGTCGAACTGCGTGTCGGTCAAGTCAAGGCCGCTGAAAAAGTGAAGGGCGCCGACCGTCTGCTGCGTCTGGAAGTGGACATAGGAACCGAAGTCCGCCAAGTGGTCGCGGGAATTGCCCTGGCGTACGAGCCGGAGAGTTTAATCGGGCGCAAGGTGGTCATCGTCGCCAACCTGCAACCGCGCAAACTGCGCGGCTTGGAATCCAACGGCATGATCGTGGCCGCTTCCGTGGGCGAAGAAGGCAAGCCTGTGCTTGCCGGCTTTCTGGAAGACGTGCCGGTGGGCTCGAAGCTGAAATAGCGTGTCAGCGTTGGGTGCCGCTCTTCTTTCGCGTCGCGGTCATGGAAAAGATCGCCGTACCACTGGGATCAGCCAGGGTCATTTTCAGCGTTTCACCTTCCAGGCTGCCGGTGAAGTAGGCGAGATCTTTGGGTGGTCCGGCCTTAAACGAAATTTTGCCGCCGTTTATCTTTCCATCGGAGATCGGCTGTGGCTGGGCGCCTTCGGGCGTAACCGTACCGGTAAACGTCTCCCCTTGAACGTCAAAGACAAAAGTAAAAGTGTGAGAAGTGCCCTCTGCCTGCACGTTCGCCACCCAGGTGCCGGACAGATCGGTGGCAGACGCAATCGACGTCAAGAGGAGACACAAGGCGGCGATAAATCCCGATCGGCGGATGAACATAGTCATCAAACCTCCCGTAATCTCTCTGGACCAGATTGTAACCGACGAAGTGGTGCGACTGCGCCACCCGCTAAAGTCCATGTCCGGCAGTGCTCTGTGGCATTGTTAGAAACTGCCGCAAGTGGCTGAGAAAACCATGTACATCGATTCACACGCCCATCTCGATGGCCCCAAATTCGACCAGGACCGCAATGAGGTCCTAGCGCGCGCTCGTGATGCCGGACTGGAGCGCATCTTGTCCATCGGCAGCGGCGCCGGTCCGGGAACGCTCGATTGCGCAATCAAGATCGCCGAGCAGCATGACTGGATCTACGCGACCATCGGCATTCATCCGCATGAAGCCAAACTCGCGACCGAAGCGGACTACGTTGAACTGCAGCAGCTTGCTCCACATCCCAAAGTGATGGCTTGGGGAGAGATCGGCCTGGACTATTTCTACGATCACTCGCCGCGCGAAGTGCAGCAGGAAGTGTTTCGCAGACAAATGGAACTGGCGCGCGCTGCCAGGCTGCCCATCATCATTCATTGCCGTCCCAGCAACAACAGCGAAAACGCATGGGACGACACCATCAAGATGTTGCGCGACCACTGGGCCCCTTCGGGATTGCCGGGGACACTGCACTGTTTCACCGGAGAATGGAAACACGCCCAAGCCGCGTTGGACATCGGGTTCTATACTTCGTTTGCCGGCAATGTCAGTTTCCCAAAAGCGGAAAATATTCGCGACGCCGCCCGAAGAGTCCCGCTGGACCGCATGCTGATTGAAACCGATTGCCCGTTTCTCGCGCCCGTGCCGCATCGCGGCAAGCGCAACGAACCCGCGTTTGTGGTGAATACAGCCGAACTCATCGGCGGACTACGCGGCCTGAGTAAAGAGGAGATAGGCGAGAGGACGCGGGAGAACTTCTATAGGCTTTTCCCGCTGACTGTCTTCTGAAATCCCGAGCGCAGCGAGGGATCCCTATCCTCTGAAAGGCACTCTGGGCCTGCACGCCTTTCAGCTCCGGGTCGCATCCCCCGGGTGAAGTCCATGGAGCCGATAGGGGTCCCTCGCTTCGCTCGGGACTTTGGTAGAAGTCCGGGCCAGCAAATTCTTACAACTCGCCGTGCATTTTAGGGTTGACACAGCTTAGGATCAGGCTGCATATTTATACATACGAACGTATAATTATTCATATGACGAAATTGGCCCGCCAACAACTGATCGTGGAACTCGCGCATACCGGTCCTCTGCCCAATCAGCAGGAACTGTGCAAAGTCCTGGCGCGGCGGGGATTTCCCGTGACTCAGGCCACACTCTCGCGCGACCTGAATGAACTTGAGCTGGTCAAGACTTCCGAAGGCTACATTCTGCGCAACGGCGACGCCACGGCTGATCCCACGCCCGCGGTTTCACGCGTAGTGCGGGAGTTCGTGCGCGAAGTGAAGCGCGCGCAGAACCTTCTGGTGATCAAGACCATCCCCGGCAGTGCCCAGCCGGTGGGCGTGGCCATTGACGCTGAAGCCTGGGAAAAAGTGGTTGGCACCATCGCCGGCGACGACACCATCCTTCTTATAGCGGCCAATAACAAGAGCGCGCGGCAACTGCAATCGCAACTTGAGGGGATGCGCGCCTGATGTCGCACACCATCCAGCCCGCGGTGGTGGGGGCCACCGGTTACGCCGGTTTTGAACTGGCGCGCCTGCTCTTTCGCCATCCTCACGTGAAGAAGCCTGTGCTGTTCACGCGCGAAGGCGAAGAAGGCGGCCCGTCGCGCCTGGACGACGTCTATCCCCACATCAGCGGCAACGGAGCTTCGCCTCTGGAGCCGTTTCGCTGGGAAGCTCTGCGCAACAAGGAAGTGGATGTGCTCTTTCTCTCCACGCCACATGAGGTCTCGCGAGAGTGGGTACCACAGGCGCTGCAGCAAGGCGTGCGCGTGATTGATCTGAGCGGCGCCTGGCGTCTGGCTACGCCCGCCTACCGGGCTGTGTACCAGTTTCATGACACCGACGCCGGCGCGGCCGACGCAGTGGCGGCGCACGCCGTTTACGGCATTCCGGAACTGCATCGCAGCGAACTGGCGGACGCGGACCTGGTCGCGAACGCCGGCTGCTACGCCACGTCCATTATTCTTCCGCTGGCGCCGCTGGTGCGCGCCGGGCTGATTGATCTGGACCACGGCATCATCTGCGATTCCAAGTCCGGCGTCTCCGGCGCGGGCAAGGAGCCCACCAGGAAGACGCATTTTGTTGAAGTGGCCGAGAATTTTTCTGCGTACTCGTTGTTTTCCCACCGGCACACCGGAGAAATTCTGGAACAGCTGGGACTCACGCCGGACCAACTCGTCTTCACTCCGCACCTGCTGCCGATTCCCCGCGGCATTCTGTCCACAATCTACGTGCGGCTGAACTCGGCCATGCAGCCGCGGGAGGTTGAAGACTGCCTGCGCAGCTTTTATGCCGGCTCGCCCTGCGTGCGTGTGTTTCCCGCGGGCAAGCTGCCGCAGATACAGTATTCGCTGCATACCAACTATTGCGATATCGGCTTTGCGCTGGCCTCCGACGGCAAGCGCCTGGTGATCGTCTCCTGTCTGGACAACCTGATGAAAGGCGCAGCCGGACAGGCGGTACAGAACATGAACTTGATTTTTGGGTGGAAGGAAGAGGAGGGCCTAAGGTGAGGATTGTCGTGAAAATGGGGGGCGGCGCCCTGGAAGACGCTGCTCTGCTTCATCGCGCGGCACAAGCCATCAAGCTGCTGGCGGCAGAGCACCAGGTCGCAGTGGTCCATGGCGGCGGAGCGGCGCTCACGCGCATGCTGGCCCAGGTCGGCAAGGTCAGCGAATTCGTGGACGGTCTCCGCGTCACCGACGCCGAGACGCGCGACTTCGCCGTCATGGTCCTTGCCGGACACATGAACAAGAAACTTGTCGCCGCTCTGGGAAGCGTTGGCCAGTCGGCCATGGGGCTTTGCGGCGGTGACGGAGGGGCCTTCCGCGCCCGCAAGAAGACCTCAAACGGCCACGACCTGGGTTTTGTCGGCGAGATTTCTTCCGTGGACCCGCGCTGGATTGAAACCATCTGGCAGCAAGACTGCGTGCCCGTGGTCTCCAGCGTTGCGCTGGGTTCGGACGGCCAGTACTACAACGTGAATGCCGACCAGATGGCTTCCGCCTGCGCGGTGGCCTGCAAAGCCAATGCCCTGATCTTCCTTACCGACGTTTCCGGCGTGAAAGATGCCGATGGCCTCGTCATTCGCTGGCTGGCGCTGGACCGCGCGGCTGAATTGACGCAACAGTCGGTCATCGCCGGGGGAATGCTGCCCAAGCTGGAAGCCTGCAAAGATGCGCTTCTGCACGGCGTCAATCGCGTGCGCATCCTGCCGGCCGTGGAAGTCGAAGTCCTGCCGGAGTTTTATTTCGCCAAAATCGAATCAGGCACGGAGGTCCTGGCGTGACCCTGGAGCAGGTTCAGAAGCTGGAATCCAACCTACTGCTCGCGACCTATGACCGCTATCCGGTCCTGCTGCACAAGGGCCGGGGCGTTTACGTCTATGACCATCGCGGACGCCGTTATCTCGATATGCTCAGCGGCATTGGCGTGAACGCGCTGGGCTACGCGCATCCGGCGATCACCCGGACCATCGCGCGGCAAGCGAAGTTGCTGGTGCATACTTCCAACCTTTTTTATCACGAGTATCAAGGACGCCTGGCCGCCGCGCTCGGCAAACTCTCCGGCATGGACCGCGCTTTCTTCACCAACAGCGGCGCCGAAGCCTGGGAAAGCGCTTTGAAAGTGGCGCGCGCCTATGCCAAAACCACGGCCGGCGGCTCGAACGGTCAAAACTCCAAGTGGCGGATTCTGGCGCTGGAAAACGCGTTTCACGGCCGCACCTTCGGCGCCCTGGCCACCACACACAAGGAAAAATACCGCGCGCCTTTCGATCCCGGCCTTCCCGGCGTGCAGTTCGTGAAATTCAACGACGTTGCCGACCTGGAGCGCAACTTCAACGACTCCGTCTGCGCGATTGGCTTTGAATTTGTCCAGGGCGAAGGCGGAATCCGCCCGGTCAGTAATGAGTTTGCCCAAGCCGCGTGGAGACTTTCCCGGAAACATAACGCGCTGCTGATTGCCGACGAAATCCAGAGCGGCCTGGGACGCACCGGCAAGTGGTTCGCGTACCAGCACTACGGCGTTCAGCCGGACCTGGTGACCCTGGCCAAGCCGCTCGCCGGCGGACTGCCGCTGGGCGCGCTGCTGGTCAGCGAGCGAGTTGCCGGATGCATTCATCCCGGAATGCACGGGACAACTTTTGGCGGCGGCCCGCTGGCCTGCGCCGTCGCGCTGCAATTGCTGAACACCCTGCAGAAAGAAAAGATGCTGGTCCACATCCAGAAAATCGGCGGCTACCTGCTCGAACAATTGCAGGGTTTGCAGGAACAACATCCGGCCATCACCAAAGTGCGCGGCATGGGGCTCATGCTGGGCATCGAACTGGAATCTGCCGAACTGGCCAGGACCATTCACAAGCAGATGCTGGAACGCGGGTTCATTCTCAATCGCACCGATGAGACCGTGCTCCGGTTTCTGCCGCCCTACATCATCCGGAAGCAACACGTGGACGCCGTTGTCCGCGAGTTAGACCGTGTTTTCGCCGGCGCCCAGGCGAAGACCGCACCTACCGTCAAAGCGAGGAGCAAATGATGCCGGCAAGAACATATGAATCCGCGGCGGTGGCCGCGACCGCGGATAGTTCGCTTGTCCACCGGGACCTGGTGTCCATCGAGGACTTTTCCCCGGAAGAGATCATGGTGCTCTTCGAACTGGCCCACGTGATGAAAGACCGGCCGGCCAATTTTCGCGCCGCGCTGGCGGGCAAGCAGATTGTGCTCTTTTTTGAAAAGGCGTCTCTGCGCACGCGGCTGACGTTTGAAACCGGCATGGCCGGCCTGGGCGGCACTTCGGTGTTCGTGGACCAGACGCAGGCGCCGCTGGGTCAGCGCGAGCCTCTGAGCGACATCGCCCACAACATCGAACGCTGGGTGGACGCGGTCGTCCTGCGCACCTTCGACCATCAGACCATCGTCGAGATGGCGCAGCACTCTTCCATTCCGGTGATCAACGCGCTCAGTGACCTGGAGCATCCATGCCAGGCGCTCGCTGACTTCTTCACCCTGCACGAAAAGTTCGGCGACCTGCGGGAAGTCCACCTGGCTTACATCGGCGACGGCAACAACATGGCGCACTCGCTCATGCTCGCCGCCGCCTCTGTGGGCAGCAAGATCATTGTGGCGTCTCCCCGGAGCCACGCGCCGCGCAAGGAGATCACGTCCGCGGCGCTGGCGATTGCCGCGCGCACCGGAGCGGAGATCATCATCACCGACGACCCAATCGCCGCCGTGAAAGGCGCGGACGCCGTCTACACTGATGTCTGGGCCAGCATGGGGCAGGAAGCGGAAACGGAGAAACGCGCGAAAATCTTTGCCTCCTACCAGGTGAATGAAGCCCTGTTCGCCCACGCCGGGCCTGAAGCCATCTTCATGCACTGCCTGCCGGCGCATCGCGGTATGGAAGTCGCGGCCGAAGTCATAGATTCGCCGCGCTCGGTGATCTTCGATCAGGCGGAGAACCGTATGCACGTGCAGAAAGCAATTTTACTTTCATTACTGGGCGGAGTAGTCCGCCGCAAACCTTCGAGGAGCAATCATGCGTGAGAAAGTCGTTCTGGCATATTCCGGAGGGCTCGATACCTCCATCATCATTCCCTGGCTGAAAGAAAATTACGACTGCGACGTGATCGCTATGATCGCCGACGTCGGCCAGGGCGACGACGTGGACGCTGTAGTGGAAAAAGCCCGCAAGACCGGCGCGGTCAAAGTCATCGTGAAAGACCTGCGGGAAGAGTTTCTCGCCGACTACGTCTTCCCCGCCCTGCGCGCAGGCGCTGTCTACGAGCACAAATATCTTCTGGGCACGTCGCTGGCGCGCCCGGTGATCGCAAAACATCAGGTCGAAGTCGCTTTGCAGGAACGCGCCACCGCGCTGGCCCACGGCTGCACCGGCAAGGGCAACGACCAGGTGCGGTTTGAACACGCTTTCCAGGCACTGGCCCCCGAACTGAAAATCATCGCGCCGTGGCGCGAATGGACTTTGAAGTCGCGCGAAGATTGTCTCGACTACGCCGAGCAGCGCGGCATCTCCGTGACCGCCAGCCGCGAAAAGATCCACAGCCGTGACCGCAATATATGGCATTTGAGCCATGAAGGCGGCGAACTGGAAGACCCGGCGAACGCGCCGCTCGAATCCACGTGGCAGATGACGCACTCGCCGCAGGCGGCGCCGGACCGCGAAGAGACCGTCACCATCGGGTTCGCGGCAGGCACGCCGGTTTCAGTGAACGGACAAAAGCTTCCCGCCGTTGCACTCGTGGAGCTGTTGAACGAGATTGGCGGACGCAACGCCATTGGCCGCGTGGACCTGGTGGAGAACCGCTTTGTGGGCATAAAGTCGCGGGGTTGTTATGAAACTCCCGGCGGCACGCTGCTGCTGACCGCGCATCGTGAACTGGAAGCCCTCTGCCTGGAGCGCGAGGTGGCGCACTTCAAGCAGCAACTCGCCCTGAAATACGCTGAGCTGGTCTACTTCGGCCTCTGGTTCACGCCGCTGCGCGAAGCGCTGGATGCGTTCGTCGCCCAGACGCAGCAGGAAATCACCGGCACGGTCACGCTCAAGGTCTACAAAGGCAATGTCACGGTCGCCAGTCGTGAGTCTGAGTATTCTCTCTACCGCACGGACCTCTCGTCCTTCACCATGGGCGAAAGCTACGACCAGAAGGACGCTGCCGGCTTCATCCGTATTCTTGGTCTGCCCGCGCGCTCCCGCGCTTTGCGGAACAAAAAAGCCAGCTTGCAGGAGACGACGAAGTGAAAATGTGGTCCGGCAGATTTCGCCAGCCGCTCGATCCCAGGTTCGAGCAATGGCAGAGGTCTTTTCCTTTTGACCAGAAGCTCTTGCGGTATGAGGTCGCAGCCAGCCGCGCCCACGCCCAGGCGCTGGCCGCGGCCGGAGTGCTTGACGCCAAAGAGTTGCGCCTGGTGCTTTCCGGCCTGGACCATGTCCAGGCAAAGAGCGAGACCGACCCGGCATATTTTGACGATGCCGAGGCCGAAGACGTGCATCACTTCGTGGAAAAGCGCCTGGTCGAACTGATGGGCGAAACCGCGAAGAAGCTCCACAGCGGGCGCAGCCGCAACGAGCAGATTGCCACCGACCTGCGGCTGTTCACACGGCACTCGATTGACGATCTCACGGCGCAACTCACCGACCTGCTGGAAACCCTGCTCAGCCGCGCCGAGGAATCCAAGTCCGCGGTCATGCCGGCGTACACGCACGTGCAGCGGGCCGAGCCGGTCCTTGTCGCGCACTGGCTGCTGGCGTATTTTCAGATGTTCTGGCGCGACCGCGAGCGTCTCGCCGATTGCCGCGCGCGCCTGAATGAGTGTCCGCTTGGCTCCGGAGCGGTTTCCGGCGCAACACTCGCTCTCGACCGCGAGCTGGTCAGCCGGCAACTGGAATTCGAGCGCCCCACCGCCAATAGCATTGACGCCACGTGCGACCGCGATTTCGCCATTGAATTCGTCAACACGGTCTCTCTGCTGTGCGTGCATCTCAGCCGCTGGGCGGAGGAATTTATTCTTTTCGCCACACAGGAATACGGATTCATACATCTGCCGCAGGCCTATTCCACGGGTAGCAGCGCCATGCCGCAGAAACAGAATCCTGATTCCCTGGAACTCATTCGCGCCAAGGCGGCGCGCGTGATCGGCAACCAGGTGGCCTTGCTGGCCACCGTGAAAGGGCTGCCGCTGGCTTACAACAAAGACCTGCAGGAAACCCAGGAGCCGCTGTTTGAAGCAGTCGCCACGGCCAGGGCTTGTGTGGAGATTGCGGCGGGCTTTATGCGGCAGGTGGACTTTAACCTGGAGCGCATGAGCAGCGCATGCCAGCGGGGCTTTATGAACGCGATGGCCGCGGCCACTTATCTGGCCCGGCGCGGTGTTCCCTTCCGCGTTGCGCATGAAGCCGTGGCCCACGCGGTGCAAAAGTGCATTGAAAAAGGCAAAGGCTGCGAGTTGCAGGACCTCTCGCTCAAAGAGCTGCAGGAGTTCAGCCCGGAGTTTGCGGCCGATATCTACGACCACCTTACTGTGGAAGCCGTGCTGGCCTGCCATGACGTCCCCGGCGGCACCGCGCCCCATCGCGTGCAGCAGGCGCTCGAAGAAGCCCGCAGAAATCTCTCCGCCTTGCAGGGGGTCCATGGTACGTACGCGTAACGCCGTGCTCCCGGACGTGGAACAGATCCACTCCATCATTGTGCCGTACGCGCAGAAAGGCACGCTTCTGCCGCGCACCGGGGCGGAACTCAGCGAAAACGTGCGCGACTTTTTCGTCGCCGAGGACGGCGGCCGCATCATCGGCTGCGGCGCTCTGCATCTTTACGGCATGCATCTGGCGGAAATCCGCAGCATCGCGGTTGATCCCGCAGCCAAAGGCCGAGGCGCCGGACGCAAGCTGGTGGAAGCCCTGATTGACGAAGCGGAGCGGCATCACGTTAGTTGCGTCTGCCTGTTTACGCGGATTCCCGAATTCTTTTCTCACCTGGGCTTTTCCACCGCCCTGCGCGAAGAGCTGCCGGACAAGATATACAAAGACTGCGTGCACTGCCCGAATCTGCTTGCGTGTGACGAAATTGCCATGGTCCGCGGCCCGATTCCGCGGCAGACCGGCCCGCGCGATCCCCAAGTCTTGATTCCTCTGGTGAGGCTCGGAGCGTGAGCTTCGCTCTTCCTCAGGGATTTCTTTTTTCCACCAGCACAGCCGGCATCAAGGCCAGCGGCAGGCCGGACCTTGCGCTGGCCCTGGCGCCGGACGGCGCGTCCGCCGCGGCCATGTTTACCCGAAACCAGGTAGTCGCCGCACCGGTGACGGTTGGCCGCGAACATCTGCGCCGGTCCCGGGGAAATGTCCACGCACTGATCGTGAACTCGGGCAACGCGAATTGTGCCACGGGCAAACAAGGAATTCGGGCCGCCAATGCCGTTTGTTCCGCAGCCGCAAAAGCCCTCGGGAAGCGTCCCGGCCAGGTCTTCCCTTCTTCCACCGGGATTATCGGCGTGCCGTTGCCGTTAGAGAAAATCATCGCGGCGGTCCCGGACCTGATCGGCAGCGCTCACGATGGCCCTGAAGCTTTCGATGCATTCGCTTCCGCCATCATGACCACCGACACGCGCAAAAAAATCGCGGCCGAAGAATTTGCATTCAAGAAACAGACCGTCCGTCTGGCGGGCGCGGCCAAAGGCGCAGGAATGATCCATCCCAACATGGCGACGATGCTGGTCTACCTGTTTACGGATGTAGTCGCCACACCAGGCGAACTACAACAGTGCTTGAAGAGCGCGGTCAACCAGAGCTTCAACAACATCTCGATTGACGGCGATACCTCCACCAATGACACCGCGCTGCTGCTGGCCAGCGGCAAAAGCGGCGTGCAGCTTAAATCCGCGCGCAAGCAATTCGAAAACGCGTTGGCCGGAGTTTGCCGGTCGTTGGCGCATCAGATCATCGCGGACGGTGAAGGCGTGCAACACGTCGTAACTCTCAAGTTCGAGCAAGCGCGGAGTACCGCTGAAGCCCGGCAGATCGCCCGGGCCATTGCCAACTCGGCCCTGGTCAAGACCGCCTGGGCAGGCTCCGATCCCAACTGGGGACGAATGCTGGCGGCTATCGGCTACTCCGGGGTCAAAATCAATCCAGACCGCATCAACATTTATCTGGGCGACCAGCAGATCTGCCGCAACGGCGCAGCATCGGCCTTCGACAAAGCTCGCGCACACGATTACATGAAACAGCCGGCGTATGAGATACGCTTCACGCTCGGCGCGGGCAAAGCCAGGCTCGACTTTCTCTCTTGCGACCTTACCGCGGAGTATGTGCGGATCAACGCGGATTACAGTACGTAGTATTTAGTTGGGGCTGGTTCGTAGCGTCTTGTCATTCGGTACATGCCGCGGCACCAAGCGCCAGAGGCGCGACCACACGTTAGCCTATGGTGGAGTCGCGCCAGCGACGGAACCATAGGAGACCGTTCCCAAACAAACTCCCCCGCGCCTTTAGGCGCGGCATCGCCGGTACAGTAACGGCCTCGGAGGGACAACGCAGCGGCCAATACCTGCAATCCATGGGTTCTCGTCGTTTTCGGAACCAAAAGACTGACGCCCGAGGAATTATTGGCGCTGCTGAAAAAACACAGGATACCCTTTGACCCAAACTATGTCTTCGGGTAAACGTCTCTGTGTCGCGCCTACGGCGCTCCGGAATCTTTATCTATTTCACACCTACGGTTACGCCGCTAGACGCGGCTCCACCGTAGGCTAACCTCTGGTCGCGCCGATGGCGCTTAGACCGCGGAAGGTCCACCGTATCTCTTCGTTGCTTGGGACGAACTGCGGAGTTCTGGCAATTTTATTTTGCGCTGGCTCGAGCACTCAGGCGTTCGAGTATTTCCTGTGAGAGTTGCGCGAAGCGCCCTGCGGGGTCTTGTTGGATGGATTGCTCGAAAGCGGCCCGGGCTGCCGGATAATCTTTCAGTTCCAGGAGCACTCGGGCTTTTGTATAAAAGACCGAGGACCGATTGTCCGGGTCCGCCGGATTGTTTCGCGCAGCCCGGGAAATTGCATTGAGGGCGTCTTCATATTTTCCTGTGCCCAGATACGCCAGGGCCATTTCGTATTGCACTACCCACGTGGTGGGCAGGATCGCGTCCGCGCGGCTGAGCGGAATGACCGCCTCCCGGAAATGGCCGAGGCGATTGTAAGCTGCCCCCAGGGACATATAAGCCGCTCCGAAATTCGGATCGGAGTCAATGGCCTGCTGGAAGTCCGCGCAGGCCTGCTCGAGATGCCGCTCGCGCAGGTCCAGGACCCCGCGGAGCTGCAGGGCCAGCGCGTAATCGGGATAAATCTCCAGCGCACGCGCAATATGTTTTCTCGCATCGGTGTAGCGCCTGTGCTCCAGTGCTTCGCGCGCGTGGTGGGCCTCCGCCTGGGCTTCATGCGGCGCACGCAACTCATTCGTGGATACCGCTGCCTGGCGTTGCGCATTTATTTGTGCGGTACCCATCAGGACAGAACCGGCCATGAGCACAGCGAGAAAAAGGCACGGCTTGCCTGCCTGCCGTCCACTTCGGCCCGAGAAGCACTGAATCGCGCCTGTGACGAACAATCTCATGTTCAAGTCCCACTGTTCTGTATCGGAAGTCGTTAACAAGTATTTAACCGGATTTTCACATGAATTTAATATGACGTTTAGCACACTCTTCACGTTCCAGGTCAGATCTTTTTCGCTTTTGCCGCGTTGCGGGAGCGGCGGCAGAGCTTTCCCTGGCCCAAAGACCATTTATGAAGCAATACGCTAACTCATTGAAACCATGGACATTTTTCCAGTTGACATTCGCCGCAGTTTCGCGTTATCATGCGCGTCCTTTAAGGACAGAACTGGGTAGTTACTGGAAAGGAACCACTGCAGAAAAATGACATCTGGCAGGCACAAAATCAGCAGGAGATTACCGAAAACCAAAGCCGAAAAGGCCGTTTGCGGAGGCGACTTGCGGCCCTCAGCCTTGCCGTGGAGATCTGACTCTGCGGCAAGCAGTGGGTCGCAAAGTGTAATTTTTGCATAGTTTTTGGCTGATCGTTGCAGTGTCGAGTTGCTGCAGCATGCGTCCAGAGTGCAGAAATTGGCTCCTGTCGCGCCATTTGCGTGCAGAAAATCGTCGAAAACGGGTCCGCTCAGGCGGACTTGGGTACAGGTCTTTGACAACTTAAAGTGAGGAGGCAGGCCTTCTCCTTAGAACTCAGTCACCCCAAAGACAAGCCAGAGAAATGGGGTCGAATGGGGTGGAATAGGGTCAAACCGGGGGGAGGAGATCGCCGTGATCGGTTCATCGCCGTCATCCCACCCCAACACGCGAAAACCGCGCGTGTCGGGGACCCCGGTCATCGCCGTCATCGGAAAACCACAGAACCTTAATCAGTGGTATGGTTTTCCGATCGCGGCGATCACGTGCGATGACGGCGATTCCCCCCTGTTCCTCCCCTGTTCCTCCCCTGTTCCTCCCTGTTACGAATTGACTTCGTCCGGGAAAAAGGTTCACGAAAGGCCCGTGGAATCGAGGTTTTGCATGTTTGGAGTATCCAAGCGCTCGTTTTCTCCCCTGTTTTTTTCCCTGTTAGCAGGGGTAAACCTCAACACCGTTGTTTGGGGGGCCGCTTACGTTTTGTGAGAGTGCTGGTCAAAACTGGCGTACACCCTGTCGAACTCGGCCTTCAGGAGCGGATTGGGCGAAGACAAGCCGTCAATCACCTGGCGCGCCCAGTCGAAGTATTGCCGCCGGCGTTCCAGGGTCCAATCGGCGGGTGGGCTGGCCAGGATGGACCGGAGATTGGAGATCTTATCGGCCAGCTTGAGAGCTTGTGCGCGGAGAGATTTTTTCGGCGCGCTGGTGATCTGAAGGGCTTTGCGCGCTTCGCGGGGCAGCGACTTGTCGTCGGTGACTTCGGCCACCAGACTGGCGACGTCGCTTCCAAATCGCAAGGCCACTTCCTGCGGTGTCACTTCAGTGTCTTCAACGACATCGTGAAGGAAGCAGGCCATGATGAGTTCGGTGTCCAGCGTGCTGCTGCTGTCAGCCACCAGGCGCGCGACTTCAATTACGTGGTTCACGTAGGGTTCCTGCGCGGCGCCTTTGCGTTTCTGGCCGGCGTGCTTTTCCGCTGCAAACTGCGCGGCTGCTAGAATGCGCTGGACGGGCTTGGCGGCAATTGGGGATTCGCTGGTATCGGCCACGGAAGCTCCTCTGTCGTGCGGATTGAAACAGTGATTGTTGCAGATCGGGGAGCCGGGTTCAATGGTCGCATAGTGCAACCGCAGCTTGCGAAGAAAAAATGGTCCTGATGCGTTGTCTTTTTGGCGGTTGAATATTTGAATCCGGGAGCGGTTGCGTGAGTCCAATTCCAGGTATGCCCATGGCTGAAAGTAAAGCGGTGGAAGAAGACTGTATTCCATTTACCGCCGTTCCGCACATTACGCCGCTGTTCGCGGATTTTCTATATCACTTTGCCAAAGTCAGCCGGTTCTATGCCCACGATCCTCTGACGGTCGACTGGGCCGGCGAGCTGAAACGCATATCCTATCCCCAGGACCGGCGGGAAGTTGTTGCGTCCGTATTGGAGCGCCAGAACCTGGCTTTTGGCGCCGGCCAGAAAACACTCGACAACATTCAGCGTTTGCGCAAGGGCGCTCCGGTCATGGTTACCGGACAGCAGGTGACGCTGTTTGGCGGTCCGGTATTCTCGATCCTAAAAGTGCTCACCGCGGTGATGCACGCGGAACAGGCAAACGCGGTTCCGGTTTTCTGGCTGGCAACCGAAGACCACGACCTGGCGGAGGTCAGCACGATCAATTTGCCCGGCAGCGACCACGCGCAGAAGTTCAGCGTGAGTTTTCCGCATATTGAAGGCGCGCCGGTAGGCACCATTGTTTTCAGCGATGAGATTGCCGCGGCCCTCCAGCAGGTTGAATCTCTATTCGGAGACTCCGAGGTGCTCGCGCTCCTGAAGGCCAGTTACCGGCCGGGAGCGACCTTTGGCAGCGCCTTTGGCAGGTTCTATGCCCAGCTCTTTGCCGGTTCAGGCATTGTGTTGCTCGATCCTTCCGATCCTGAACTGCACCGCATTGCCCGGCCGGTCTATCTCCAGGCAGTGGTCCAGTGGAAAGAAATCAATGACGCTCTGCAGCGGCGCTCTCAGGAGCTGGAAAACGCGGGCTATCACGCGCAGGTCAAGGTCACTCCGTCGCACACGTTGTGTTTCTATCTGCAAGACGGTGTGCGGACGCCGGTGCGGCACGCACTGGATGGATTCTGGATCGGCGAGCGCAATCTGAGCGATGCGGAGTTGGCGGCGGAGGCGGAACGATGTCCGGAGCGTTTCAGCGCGAACGTCCTGCTGCGGCCGGCCCTGCAGGATTATTTGTTGCCCACACTGGCTTACCTGGGCGGACCTTCGGAGGTCGCTTACTTTGCGCAGGTGGCCGTGGTTTATGAGAAATTACTGGGCAAAGTTACACCGGTCATTCCGCGCATGTCCGCAACGCTGGTCGAGCCGCGCCAGGCCAAATTGCTGGACCGCTACCACCTCAGCCTTCAGGACGTTTTCCATGCCGGGGACAAACTCAGCGAGCTGCTGGCCGGCAAGGCGCTGCCGGAAAGCATTCTCAGAAGTTTTGGTCTGGCGACGGAACATGTGGAACAGGCGTTGACGCTGATTGCGGGGCCGCTCGAAAAACTTGATCCTACGCTCGCCGATGCCGCACAGAATTCAGGGGCCAAGATGCGCCATCAGCTGCAGAGTTTGCGCGACAAAGCGGTCCGCGCCGAAGCCCGCAAGAATGCCGAAACGCAGCACCACGCCGATGAACTTTCCGCTCTGCTCTTTCCCAACAAAGAACTGCAGGAACGGGAAGTCGGCGCCGCGTATTTTCTCCTGAAATATGGGACCGGCGTTTTAGGAAAACTGCGGGACGCCCTGCAGCTGAATTGTCCCGACCATCAGATTGTCCGCATCCAGAGTTAGTCCAAAAAGCGAAGAGGCCGCCAGGAACGGCGGCCGCGTCGGTCAGATATCAAAGGTCGTTAGAGCGTGGATTCAATCTCAAATCCCCACGCTTCCAGCAATGGCTCTGGAATGTACTTGGAATTCTTGTTGCGCCGGGCCCACTCACGCAGGCGCGTGGAACGAATGTACTGGTCTGGCGTGAGCTTGAACTCCTTGACTGCCTGTTCAAAGGAAGTGACCACGGGGATCACCGGGCCGATCGGCTCAGGCTTGCCCCAATTAGGATTGCCGCGTCTTTTTGCCATGATTAAATCGTCCTCGTGTTAGTAGAAATGCTTGAAACTAAGCTGTTCGGCT
>Ga0210407_10000754_pt1 | contig 33960 bp, 32 predicted proteins | sample IncBWC27MmetaG_FD_150860 | JGI IMG/M metagenome (GOLD analysis project Ga0210407, IMG submission 150860) | Forest soil microbial communities from Barre Woods Harvard Forest LTER site, Petersham, Massachusetts, United States - Inc-BW-C-27-M | ecosystem: Environmental > Terrestrial > Soil >...
TGGCGGGGCGCTCGCCCAAGCCTACGCGCTAAAGTATCAGAACAATTTGACGCATTTGATTTTGGCCAGCACCTGGTCCAGCACGGTCGAGCTGAACAAACTCTTTGTCGCGATGAAAGAAAAAATGTCGCCGGAACTGCGCGACCGCATCGATAAGCTCGAGGCCGCGGGCCTGTTCGGCCACGGCAAGGACTACGAAAAAAACCGCTACACCGCCGACTACATGATCGCCGCCTGGGGCGAAGGCTATTTTCCTTATCTCTATCAGAACCGCCCCGACCCCAATTACGACCCCGTTGGCAACGGCGTAATGGCCTGGGATCTCTACCGCGAGATGTGGGGCCAACACGGCGAATACGTCATCGACGGCAATTTGAAAAGTGTGGAATACACCGACCGCCTGTCGACGATTCACGTGCCGACGCTGATTTTGGCTGGCGATCATGACGAGTGCGATCCGTCATTGTCCCGTGCGATGCAACAGAAAATTGCCGGCTCGAAAATGGTCGTAATCCCCAAGGCCGGACACATGACTTTTGTGGACCAGACCGGAATGGTGTTGAAAGCCGTCGATAATTTTCTTCACCCGAAATAAGTCACGCAGGAAATTTGTTCCGCATCCCTCGTACTCAACCGGAAGGCCATTTTTTTGATGTGCACCTGCTCCCGAGCGCACTTGACGCTAGTTCCGTATAGTAGGCGTAGAAATAGCCAAGCGCGGGCCAGTCGGAAGCGTTACACTGGGCTTGCCTGGTACAGTCGAATTCCTGAAGTAACGCGTAAGTTTTCATTCCCAGTAAATGAGAGTCTGTCTGATCGGCTCGACAAATGAAACGGAGGATCATCATGAAACGCATTCTACTGGCCGCCGCACTTTGTATCGCCTGGACTGCTTCCGCCAGCGCTCAACAAACCACTGCTGACGCTCCCGCAACCCGAGCGGACATCGAGAGATATCTGGAAGTAACGCACGCTCGCGAAATGATGAAGAACGTTATGGACGTGATGGCCAAGCAAATGCAGCAAATGGTCCACGATCAAGTCGCACAATACGCCGCGAAGCTTCCGCCGGGCTCCGAAGAGCAGATCAACAAAATGACCCAGGACATGCTGAAGAGTTTCCCGATCGATGAAATGTTGGACGCGATGATCCCCGTCTACCAGAAACACTGGACCAAAGGCGATGTGGAGGCCATGTTGACCTTCTACTCTTCTCCCACGGGCCAAAAGATGCTCAAAGAGATGCCAGCGACCATGGCAGAAACAATGCAAGCGATCCAACCCCTGATGCAAAAACAGATGGCGACGATGATGGATCGCGTGCAACAAGAGGTTGCACAGATGGCGAAAGAACCTGCGGCGAAACCGGGTAAGTCTCCGGCGGCCGCGAACAATTAAGAGAATCGTTGCGCCGCAGTTTCCAGCGCAATGCATGAACGTGCGAAACGCGGGGCAAGAGCTCCGCGTTTTTTTTTGCGGTTTTAAAGTCTGTGCTTTACTTCCCTCGCAAGACGGCGGCAAACGTCCTTGCAGAAGGCACCATGCGAGGCGACGGACGCTTCCGCAAGTCCTCTTAGCGGACGACGCCCGCTAGCGGACTGGAAGCCGTGGCGTAGAGCCGCTTGGGCATGCGGCCGGCTAGAAATGCTTTGCGTCCCGCAATGGTGGCGTCGCGCATGGCTTCGGCCATGAGCACGGCGTCCTGCGCTTCGGCGATGGCGGTATTCATCAGGATGCCGTCGGCGCCAAGTTCCATGGCCAGCGCCGCATCGGAGGCCGTGCCGACACCGGCGTCGACGATCATGGGAACTTCCGTAATCCGTTCGCGCAGTATCCGCAGGTTCGCGGGGTTCTGAATGCCGAGGCCTGAGCCGATGGGCGCCGCGAGTGGCATTACCGCCGCAGCGCCGGCGTCGATAAGCTTGCGGGCGGCGATCAAATCGTCGTTCGTGTATGGCAGAACGACGAATCCTTCCTTGACCAGAACTCGCGTGGCTTCAATCAGCTGCTCCGTATCCGGAAAAAGCGTTTGTTGATCGCCGATGACTTCCAACTTCACCCAATTCGAAAGTCCCACTTCCCTGCCCAGCCGCGCCGTTCGTATGGCTTCGTCGGCTGTGTAACAAGCAGCGGTGTTCGGAAGAATAAAGATTTTTTCGCGGTCGATATAATCCAGCAGCGATTCCTTCGTTTTATCGGTGAGATTGACGCGCCGAACCGCCACGGTGACCATGTCCGCGCCGGAAGCCGCGTGCGCCCGCGCCATCTCCTGAAAGCTGCGGTACTTGCCGGTGCCCACGATGAGGCGGGAATTGAAAACTCTGCCAGCGATTACCAGTGAGTCGGGCATGGAAAGCTCCTGCGCCATTCTAGCGCCGCGCTGGCCGCCGGCAAAATCGACGGCGGACAAAAATAGCGGCACTCCCGAAGGAATGCCGCCGTGTGCAAGGGTTTTAGTTCAGCTGAGATTACGCGTGCTGCGTGTGCGCCTCGATGAACCACAGGTCTTTCTCCAGTTCGCGCGTGAGCGTGGTGAACATATCCACGGTAATGTCGTCCCCCAGTTCGCCCGATTCCTTGATCGCCGTGCGCAAAAGGTTGGCGTGATGCGCTACATTCTGCACCAGCCACTTGAGCATCGATGGCGCGTCGGACGCCGTGAGGTCGGCTTCCTTCAAAGCCGATTTTGCCGCGGCTTCGCGCGTGGTCCCGTTGGCGACGCCGCCCAGCGTAACGCAGCGCTCCGCGATTGTGTCCGTTTGATCTTCCAGGTGCGCCGCTACGGAATCGAAAAGTTCGTGAAGCTGGATGAAGTCCGACCCCTTGATGTTCCAGTGGGCCCACTTCACCTGGCTCCGAAGATCCACGCTGTCGGCAAGTCTCAGGTTAATGAGGGCGATGAGCGCCTGCCGGGTTTCCTCGGCAACTCCGACACTGCTTTTGTAGGTGCGAATGGCTGAAACCGCTGCTTTTGTCATGATGCGTCCCTCCCGACGTTCAGTCTTACACTGGCTAGATGAATTTGGGATGAAAGAAGTTGCGGAATAAATTGGCCACCCGGGCTGTTATGGCATGTATACCACCATCGCGCCCATCCAGACCAGCGATGCCGCACGTGAGCCAAGGTGGCCGGCCACCGTCTTTGGGTGGAGGCTGTTGCAAAGGATGGACGAGGTGTAGACTCGCTCTTCCCATGATCCGATTACTTTTGGCGGTCATGAAGTGGCTCGGACTGCGGAATCTGCTGCCTGCGGGTGATTGAGAGCGTGGCAGAATTGGCGTTTTTTCCGTATTTGAAACATTAAACTCGAGGAGGATTTCCATGCGGTTGCGAATGGCATCGACGGTACTGGTGTGCTGCCTGCTGGCGGGCGCCGGAATGGCGCAGACAAAAAGCGGCGAGGTCGATATTCCCTACCAGAAGTTTGTCTTGGACAACGGCCTGACCGTGCTGGTGCATGAGGATCACAAAGCGCCCATCGTGGCCATCAACACCTGGTATCACGTCGGGTCGAAGAACGAAAAACTCGGCAAGACCGGCTTCGCGCACCTTTTCGAACACCTGATGTTTGGCGGCAGCGAACATTCGCCCGGGCGCTATATCGACACGATGGAGCGGATCGGCGCGACCGACTTGAATGGCACCACGAATTCCGACCGTACGAATTATTTCCAAGACGTGCCGACGTCGGCTGTGGATTTGACGCTGTGGCTGGAATCCGACCGCATGGGACATTTGCTGGGCTCCTTGGACCAGAAGACCCTCGATCTGCAGCGCGGCGTGGTGCAGAACGAAAAACGCCAGGGTGAGAATCAGCCCTACGGTGTTACTCGTCAGCTCATTACGCAGAATACGTATCCCGCGGGGCATCCCTATTCTTGGACGACGATTGGCGACATGGCCGATCTCGACGCCGCGTCGATGAAAGATGTGCAGGACTGGTTCAAGACGTACTACGGCCCTTCCAACGTGGTGCTCGTGATTGCCGGCGACATCGATTTCAAAACCGCGAAAGAAAAAGTAGAAAAATATTACGGCGACATCCCCGCCGGCCCACCGGTGGCGCACCAGGAAGTGTGGATCGCCAAGATGACCGGAACGCACCGGCAGACGGTGCAGGACCGCGTGCCGCAGGCGCGCATTTACAAGACCTGGAACGTTCCGGAATTCGGCAGCGCGGACGGCGACTATCTGGACATGGTGAGCAGTTGCCTGAGCGATGGAAAGACTTCGCGGTTTTACAAGAGGCTGGTCTACGACGATCAGATCGCTACGAACGCGAACGCCTTTGTAAATTTGAGCGAAATCGGCGGACAGTTCCGCATTCAAGCGACAGCGCGGCCGGGAGGTGATTTGGCGCAAGTCGAAAAAGAATTGGACGAAGAGCTGGCGCGGTTTTTGAAAGAAGGACCGACGCCCGAAGAATTGGCGCGAGTGAAAGCACAGCAAGCCGCGAGCTTTATCCGCGGGATCGAAAGAATTGGCGGCTTCGGCGGAAAGTCCGACGTGCTTGCGGAGAACGAGGTATACGCCGGAAGCGCCGACCACTACAAGATCACCGAGAGGCGCATCCAGGAGGCCACCGCGGAAGACTTGAAAGCCGCGGCGAATCGTTGGCTGAGCGACGGCGTTTACATTTTAACGGTGAACCCTTTCCCGCAGTACAAAGTTGCCGCGACTGGCGCGGACCGCTCCAAGCCTCCGGTGGTGGGGACCCCGCCGGAGTTGAAGCTGCCAAAACTGCAGCGGGGCACGCTTTCCAACGGATTAAAAATCATTCTCGCCGAGCGGCATGAAGTCCCGCTGGTGAACTTCTGGTTGGTGGCGGACGCCGGATATGCGGCGGACCAATTCGCGCAGCCGGGAACAGCGAGCTTGACTTCCACTCTGCTGGAAGACGGAACCAAGACGCGCACGGCTCTGCAGATCAGCGACCAACTCGCCTTATTGGGAGCGGACATTTCGGCGGGATCAAATCTCGATTTGTCGACCGTGCAACTATCGGCTCTCAAATCAAAGCTCGATGCCTCGCTCGATCTATTTGCCGACGTCATTCTGAATCCATCTTTTCCGCAGGCCGACTTCGAGCGGGAAAAGAAACAGCGGCTCGCGGCTATCGACCGCGAAAAGAACACGCCGGTTCAAATGGCGCTCCGCGTATTTCCGGGGCTGCTCTATGGGACCGGGCACGCGTATGGAAATCCGCTGACGGGCTCGGGAACGGCGGAAAGCGTCTCCAAAACGACGAGGGAGGATTTGGTTAAGTTCCACGAAACCTGGTACAAACCGAATGACTCTACGTTGATCGTCGTGGGAGACACGACGCTCGACGAAGTGAAACCCAAACTCGAAAAATTATTTGCGGGCTGGAAGTCCGCGAAAATTCCAGAGAAGAACATCAAGAGCGTTTCGCTGGCGGCCAAGCCGGTGGTGTATTTGATCGACAAACCGGGCGCGCTGCAATCCGTGATCATTGCCGGGAACGTGGCGCCTCCTCAAGCGAATCCGCAAGAGATCGCCATGGAAATCATGAACGATGGCTTGGGTGGGAATTTCGGTTCGCGCTTGAACATGAATCTGCGCGAAGACAAACACTGGTCGTACGGAGTGCGCACGCTGCTGGTTGGGGCGCGCGGGCAACGGCCATTTTTCATCGTAGCGCCGGTGCAAACGGACAAGACCAAGGAATCGATGACCGAGATCAACAAGGAGTTCCGCGGCATTCTCGGCGACCGGCCCCTTACGCAAGATGAGTTGTCCAAGATCCAGGCGAACTCGACGCTGAGCTTGCCGGGTTCGCGGGAGACGATTGAAGCCGTGGGGCAATCGATCAACGACCTGGTGCACTACGGATTGCCGGACAATTACTACGAGACGTATGCCGGAAAAGTGATGGCGTTGAAGACGGATGACGTCGAGAGCGCCGCGAAGACGGTGGTGCATCCGGATAATTTCATCTGGGTGGTGATTGGCGACCGCGAGAAGATTGAAGCGGGCGTCAAGGAATTGAACCTGGGCGAAATCAAACTAATCAGCCCCGACGGCAAGCCGCTCTAGTTCTCATCGCTGCTTTGTAGTGGAGCAGCATGCTGCTCCACTACAAAGTTCCAACTCTCGTGCAACGGGGCGCAGCAAGCTGCGCCACTACGAAGCAAAAAAACGCGACAACTACGCCGGGACGCTTATCCGTGTTTAGCCCTGGAGAATGGGGCGTGGTTCGGTTACGTCGGCATAGAGATTTTCGATGATGTCGTGATAGTTGCGTTCAACGACGCGGCGTTTGAGTTTTAACGTGAAGGTTAGCGTGCCGTCGTCGAAGGTGAAATCGCTGGGAAGAAGCGCAAAGCGTTTGATGGTTTCGTACTGCGCGAGATTGGCGGTGAGGCGCTTCACTTCTGCTTCGATCAGCCCGTGAGCCCAGGGATGCGCGGCCAATTCTTCGTTAGAAGCAAATTTGATTCCCTGCTGCGCGGCGCGGGCGGAAACCGTCACTGGATTGGGGACGATCAGGGCGACGATGAATTTGCGCTGATCGCCGACGACCATGGCGTTCAAAATGTAGGGGCTGGTCTTTAGCGCGTTTTCAATTGGCTGGGGCGCGACGAATTTTCCCGCCGCCGTTTTGATTAGATCCTTTTTGCGATCGGTGATGAAGAGATAGTTGTCTTTGTCCAGATAGCCGATGTCGCCGGTGTGAAACCATCCATCTTCGTTGAGAACTTCGCGCGTGGCCTCGGGATTTTTGTAGTAGCCCTGCATGATACAGGGGCCCTTGGCGAGAATTTCGCCATCATCGGCAATGCGAAGCTGAACATTTACGATGGGCTTGCCCGAGCTGCCCGGACGATTGACCGGAAAGTTGGACGTGAGCACGGGGGAAGTTTCGGTGAGGCCGTAGCCCTGGTAAATGGGCACACCGATGGCCCAGAAGAATTCCGTCAAATCTTTGGAGAGCGGCGCGCCACCGGAAAAGACCACGCGGAGTTTTCCGCCGGTGCCGGTGCGAATCTTGGAATAGACCACACGATCCGCGATATGCCATTGGATCTTTGTGGCGAGCGTGGCGTCCCGCATGCCGCAGCGCCAAGGTGCGGACTCCGTGGCAATCTTCATGGCCCAATCGAAAATTCTGCGCTTCGCTCCAGTGTTCTTGCTGCCCTGCTCCATCACGCGGGCGTAAATCTTTTCAAACACACGCGGCACGGCGGCGAGAATGGTGGGATGCAGATCGAGAAGCGCCTGCGAAAGCTGTTCCACCACATCGACATACGCCACGGCGATCCCGTGAAAAATGTAGTAGTAATCGATCATGCGGCCGTAGACATGGGCCAGCGGCAGAAACGAGACTGCGACGTCTGTTTGCGGGTCGAACTTGAAATCGGCCTGGCTATCGGTGACGTTGGAGCAAAAATTCGTGTGCGTGAGCATGACGCCCTTGGGCTCGCCGGTGGTGCCGGAGGTATAGATAAGCGAAGAGAGTTGGCCGGGGAGAACTTGCGAAGCGCGCATGCGGTAAGAGGAGATGTCAGCACCGCCGGCGCTGGCGATTAGGGTTTCGTAGGCCAGGCATTCCGCCGGGAGAGCGCTGGCGACATCGGCGACTACAATCTGCTCAAGCGTAGGAAGCTGGGAGCGGCAGGCAAGAAGTTTCTGGAGTTGCGCTTCGCCCGCGACAAAGATGACCTTGGCCTCGCAGTGGTTGAGGATGTACATCATGCGGTCAGGCGATTCGTTGAAATAGACGGGCACGGTAACGCCGCCGGCGCCGGTGATGGCAAAGTCCGCGGTGTGCCATTCCGGGCGATTGGCGGAGAAGAGGCCGACGCGGTCGCCGGGTTTTACGCCGAGTTCCACGAATGCGGTGGACAGACCGGCGACGCGGCGGAGGAATTCCGCGGAGGAGATGGATTCCCAGCGGTCGTTGCGGCGGAACATCTGCGCGCGGGCGTTGGGCAGAGTGTCGACGGCTTGAAGAAAACGTGAGGGAAGCGTTCCGTAATTCATGGTCCGGGTGCCACTTTATGCTATCTGAATCTGCGGCGCAACGCGTTTGGGGCGGCAGTTGCAGCGGCGCAGGAGTGAGCAATGCGTTGGCGTGGTCCGCTTCCGTGCTTTAGGTGCGATAGTTGAGGGAGACTTGCGCTGCAAGGCCCACCCCCTATTTTTTGTAAGTGTTGCATTTAAAAGAGTTAGGAATTTCATAAGCCTTTTAGAATCAACACTTATGGGCATTCCTGCAAGTGTTGCATTTAAAGAACTTAGAGGTAAACATAATTCTTCCAGGCTCGATCCTTTCGACGGTCCAAGGGACTCGCAGAATCACGCAGATCCAGGTGTTAGAAGACAAAAAAGCGGTCTGTAAGAGCCCATGGTGACTAGGGCGCAAACAGCCGCAGAGTGGACGCAGTTTCCTTCATGCACATAGTACTCCAAAGTTCATGGGTTGTCCAGAAAAAGGGTGGCCGTCTGTTCCAGGCGGGAGAGTCACGACTGGGCGGCGATGATGGCGATTTCGACGTTGTAGTCGGGGGAGGCAAGTTGGGGTGAAGCGACGGTGGCGCGTGCGGGGGTTGAGCCGGGGACGACCCAGGCTTCCCAGATGGCGTTCATTTCGGCGAAGGTGGACATGTCGGTGAGCCAGATAGTGGCGGAGAGGATTTTGGATTTGTCGGATTTGGCTTGGGCGAGGAGGGCGTCGATTTTGGAGAGGATGTCTTTCAATTGATCGGAGACGGTGCCGCGGGGGGCACCGGAGGCGACCTGGCCGGCGAGATAGATGGTTCCGTTGTGAATGACGGCCTGGGACATGCGTGGGCCGGTTTGGGTGCGTTCGATGGACATGTTGTGGTCTCCAGTTTTCAGTTTTTGGTTGTTCGTTTTTCGTTTTCAGATTGTAGATGGAAGCGTTAGACGAAGCAAAGAAGGCGCGATTGTGGTGACGCAACAACGGGCCAGGCACCGACTGGGTCGGCGCAGGCAAGCCCGGCCCGTACAACGTTTTAGCGTTGTCGCGATGTCGGAGGTATCGGTCAAGCATTGGCGCGGGATGGGGCGTTGGAATCGGACGCGGCAAAGAAGCTTTGCCCTGGTGCTTTTGCGTTGTGGTGGCGTCGGGGTGCATGTTGGCGGGCCGAGAGTTAGCGGGTGAAATCGACGGCGGTGGTACGGGGGGCCGATCGCAGTGGGCACTATAGAGGCACTGGGCATGGCCTACTGGGGTGCTGCCGCGAGTTGCGTGGCCGAGAAGTTCGCCCGGCGGAGAAACTCGGCAAACCGCGGGTCGGCGCGGAGCGGATCGAAGAACGGATGCACCTTGAGAAATTGCATAATGTTCGATCGTTCTTCGGCGGCACGCCCTAGCCATGTAAAGGCCTGCTCCGAGTCACCGAGTCCCAGGTAGGCGTTAAGAAACGCGGCCGGCGGAACGTAACCGGCGCGTCGCCGTCGCTGAAGTTCATCGAGAACCTGGAGCGCTTCGGCGCGGCGACCGGCACTCGCATAGGCCCCAACGAGAACGCCCAGCACAGCCGAGCTGCGATCCGATAAGGAAGCGGCTTTCTCCAGCATTGCTACCGCTTCATCGAAACGTTGGGCCCCGATCAACGTAAAGCCGAGATACCAGCGGGCCATCGGATTATTAGGTTCCATCGTCAGGGTAGTGCGCAATTCGCGCATGGACTCATCGTAGCGGCGAGCTTGAAAAAAGATCCAACCGACCTGAATACCGTTAAATGCCCGCGGGTCGAGTTCCTGAGCCCGCCGGGCCGAGGCCAGCGCTTCCTCAATGCGGCCCTGGCATAGCAGCCAATCGGCCAAGCCGGCGTGAGCGGCTGCATTGCTGGGGCTCAGTTCGATGGCCCGCAGGTATTCAGCCTGCGCTTCGGCCCAGTGCCAGTCTTTCTGCAGCGCGTTTGCGAGGAGCACGCGGGCTTCCGCAAGTTCGGGATCCAATTCCAATGCCTTGCGAGCCGCAACGACCGTCTTTGTGCGAGTTTCGCCAGGAGGCTCACCATAAAAAACGAGCCCGAGAGCAGAGTAAGTAGCCGCTAAGCCCGCGTATGCCGGAGCAAAGGTAGCATCTGCATCGACCGCGGCCTGGAAGTGTAGAAGGGCCTCCTGGAGCCCGGCCCGGCTATTCTTATGCAGCGCAAAACGGCCCTTCAGGTACGCTTCGTAGACGCCGGGCGCCACGGTACGTGGGGCAACGGGCGAGGCTCTCTGCGCGCCAGTAAGGGAGACCTCAATGTGACGGGCAATGCCGCGGGTCACATCGCTCTGGAGCGCCAGCACGTCCTGCAGTTCGCGGTCATACGTATCCGACCACAGGTGCTCGTCCGTGTCGGCCCGAATCAGCTGAACGCTGACACGAATCTTGTCTCCCGAACGCAGCACCGAGCCTTCGATGATGGCATCGACGTTTAGTTCCTTCCCAATCGCAGGCGCCGACTTCCGCGTGCCCTTGTACTGCATTGCTGAAGTGCGCGAGATCACACGCAGGTCGCGAATTGCCGAAAGCCGGGCAATCAGCGCCTCGGTCATGCCATCGGAGAGGTAGTCCTGCTCGGGATTGCCGGAGAAATTTTCCAGTGGAAGAACGGCGAGTGACCGGATGCCCCCGTTGGCACTGGCCGGTGGAAAAGTGGGCCGCACGCGAACCAACCATATCAGGACCGCGGCCAACGTCAGCGAGGCGGCGAGAGCAACGGCGGTACGCACAGAAGCGCCACGTTGGACGACTACTGGCAGCGGGCGCGCATCGGGAGCATCGGTTGCAGCCGCAGGCGTCCGTTCATTCCGCCATGCATCCAGTTCCATCGTGTAGGCGTAAACCGAACCGAGCTTGCGGTGAAGGAGACGATGGACGGGCATCGCCTCGCGCCTCTCCCATCGGCGGACGGTGGTGACGTCACGCCCCAGATATGCCGCAATTTCCTTCCAGGATTCGAGACGGCGCCCTCGGGCGTCTGCACCGATTCTGGGGGTTGATGTTGCCTGGACAGACATGAGCCTGTGGGCTCCTGCTAAGTGGAAGAAGTATCACACCGGTTTGTTTCCGTGGCAACTAGGCAACTAGGGGGTCAGACCAGAAGGGGAACGGGGTGTGCCCAACTTTGCCCCTGTTTGCCCTGCAGTGCACGTTGCGCAGAGGCCTATGCCGGGCACAGCATGCCGTTACAAGAAACGGACTGTCACGGTGGTTCGGTTCCGCCACCGAGCCGGCCTTTGGGCATTGCAGTGAAAAAGGGTTCGTTTTGCGCAAAGAAGAAGAAGTGGAGATCGGAAACCCAGGATGAGGTCAGCAACGCCACTCCGGGATCCAAAATTACCAGAGAGGACCATCACCATGACACCGAGGAAATTTGTGAAGCCCGCGGCAGCAATCACAGCATTTGCCGCGATCCTACTAGCGGGAATGTTGAGCAATTCCCCGCGCGTAAAAGCTACTGACGACGATGATGACGACCGCAACGAATCAAAGATTCATCAGGGATTCGAGATAGCGCCCGTCCCGCTGAACCTGGAGGGGAAAAACCGGCGCTTGGTGGGATTGGGAAGCTACCTGGTGAACACGGGTTTCTGCAACGAATGCCACACTGCCGGCCCTGCGATCAGTCAATACCTGCCGGGCGGAAATCCATATTTTGGTCAGCCGAAGATGCTCAATCCGGCGACGTACTTGGGTGGTGGCAGAGATTTCGGTGCGCCGGTGCCGGGTTCTGCGCACATCGTCTCCCGCAATTTGACGCCCGATAAAACCGGACTGCCCGAAGGGGGCCGCACGTTTTCGGAGTTTGTTCAGATTATGAGGACGGGGGTGGACCTGGATAACCTCCATCCGACGTGTCCACCAGGAGTCGTTAACACGAGCTGCATTCCGGCTCCGTTCCGCGGAGATCTTCTCCAGACAATGCCCTGGCCCGCTGTTAAAGACCTGACGGATCATGACTTACGAGCGATCTACGAGTATCTCAGCGCGATCCCCTGCATCGAAGGCCCGCCAGCGCCTAGCCCGCTGCACAACGATTGTTTCTAAGACTGACGCCCGAAACCAATCCGTAATCTCCCCCAGTGCCTGACGGCGCACTGGGGGAGATTTTTTTTCCATGCTGCCCTAAATGGAGGCCGGGCCATGGATATCCGGGATATGGGGGAACGCGCGCATATCCCGCGAAACGAATGCGGGACGCCGGCGACAAAGGTCATAAGGTATTTTGCGCCGGTGGGCGATGCCTTGCGTATCCATCAGCACCCACCCAACAACTGGGAGGATTTCACCCGGGGACACGGGCGGGTGCAAAAGAGGGTGGCGTGCGCTAGTATGAGCGGCGGAGTGGGAAAATCATGAGCGTGAGTGCGATATGAGCGTGAGTACGACGGAGAATTTGGCGGGGACGGCGCTTTCGAAGGGGCCGTTTCGGGCGGCGCGGGGGACGGCGATTTCCTGCAAGGGGTGGCAGCAGGAGGCGGCGCTGCGGATGTTAATGAACAACCTCGACCCGGAGGTGGCGGAGAAGCCGGAGGAGCTGGTTGTTTACGGAGGGACGGGAAAAGCGGCGCGGAATTGGGAGTGCTTTCATGCGATTGTGCGTTCGCTGAAAGAGCTGGCGGACGATGAGACGCTGCTGGTGCAATCGGGCAAGCCGGTGGGGATTTTCCGGACGCATGAGTATGCGCCGCGGGTGCTGCTGTGCAATTCGAATCTGGTGGGGCATTTTAATAATTGGGACAGGTTTCACGAGTTGGACCGCGCCGGGTTGATGATGTACGGGCAGATGACGGCGGGGAGCTGGATTTACATTGGGACGCAAGGGATTTTGCAGGGGACGTACGAGACGTTTGCGGCGGCGGCGAAAAAGCATTTCGGCGGAGATTTGAGCGGCAAGCTGGTGGTGACGGGCGGCATGGGCGGGATGGGCGGAGCGCAGCCGCTGGCGGCGACGATGAATGGCGCGGCGTTTCTGGGGATCGATGTGGACCCGGAGCGGATCAAGCGGCGGGTGAAGACGGGATATTGCGACGTGATGGTGACGTCGCTGGATGAGGCGCTGCGGATTTTGAAGAATGCGGTGAGGAAGGGTGAAGCGGCATCGGTGGGGCTGGTGGGAAATTGCGCGGACGTGATTCCGGAGCTGGCGAAGCGCGGGGTCGTGCCGGATTTGCTGACGGATCAAACGAGCGCGCACGATCCGATTGGCGGATACGTGCCGAACGGGATGACGCTGGAGGCGGCGCTGGAGCTGCGGAAGAGCGACGCGGCGGAATACAAGAAGCGGTCGATGGGGGCGATGGCGGCGCATGTGGTGGGCATGCTGGAGTTGCAGAAGCTGGGCGCGGTGACGTTTGATTATGGAAATAATATTCGAACGTTTGCATTCGAGCAGGGGGTGAAGAATGCTTACGACTTTCCGGGATTTGTGCCGGCGTATATAAGGCCGCTGTTTTGCGAAGGGAAAGGACCGTTCCGGTGGGCGGCGCTTTCTGGTGAGGCGTCGGACATCGCGCGGACGGATAAGCTGGTGCTGGAGATGTTTCCGGAGAACGAGCATTTGGCGCGATGGATCAAGCTGGCGCAGAAACGTGTGAAGTTTCAAGGGTTGCCGGCGCGGATTTGCTGGCTGGGCTATGGCGAGCGGGACAAATTTGGATTGGCGTTGAATGATTTGGTGGCGAGGGGAGAATTGAAGGCGCCGGTGGTGATTGGGCGGGATCATTTGGATTGCGGATCGGTGGCGTCGCCGTTTCGCGAGACGGAAGCAATGCTGGATGGATCGGACGCGATTGCGGATTGGCCGCTGCTGAATGCGTTGATTAATACGGCGAGCGGCGCGTCGTGGGTTTCGATACATAATGGCGGAGGAGTGGGGATTGGGTATTCGCAACACGCGGGGCAAGTGTGCGTGGCGGATGGAACGGCGGCGATGGCAAAACGGATTGAGCGCGTCTTGACGAATGACCCGGGGATGGGAGTGGCGCGGCACGTCGATGCGGGGTATCCGGAAGCAATGGAGTTTGCGAAGAAGAATGGCGTGAAAGTGCCGATGCTGTAAGCGGCGCTGCTCGTCGATTCAGTCCTCGGTGGAAGCAGTTCCCTTGCTGTGGCGGAGTACCCTGGGCCGGTTCAATGGCATCCAATTCGACAGTGGTGCTTGTGTCGGGGAGGGCTGCGATGTATGTGATTTTAGGCGCGACGGGACATATCGGATCGGTGATTGCGAACACATTGCTGGCACGCGGGGAAAAGGTCCGCGCGGTGGGACGCGACGCCGGGCGGCTGAGTAAATTTTCGAGCAAGGGCGCGGAGGCATTTACCGCGAATGTGACGGATGCGAGCGCACTGACGAGAGCGTTCGAAGGAGCGCGAGCAGCATTTCTGATGGTCCCACCGAACATGACTTCGCCGGATTATCGCGCCGACCAGGAAAAGATGAGCGAGGCCATTGCGGCGGCGGCAGGAAGATCAGGTTTGCAATATGCAGTGAATTTGAGCAGTTTCGGAGCTCAGACGCCCGCGGGGACGGGCCCGATCGCGGGCCTGCATTATGCGGAACAAGAGTTGAATCGCATTGGGAACCTGCACGTGCTGCACTTGCGCGCCGGTTATTTCATGGAAAACGAACTGGCGGGCATTGGATTGATCCAAAACATGGGGATGGCTGGAAGCACGATCAAGGCAGATTTGAAACTCCCCATGATTGCCACGCGTGACATTGGCGCGTACGCGGCGGAACGGCTGTTGAAGCTGGATTTTTCTGGAAAGACGACGCGCGAGCTATTGGGCGAACGGGACCTGACCATGAACGAGATGACCTCGATCATCGGACGGGGCATCGGCAAGCCGGATTTGCGATACATGCAGCTTTCTTACGATCAGGTGGAAAAGGTTCTGAGACAGATGGGCGTTGCGGAGAAAACAGCGCACCTGTTCTTGGAGATGTTCCAAGGGATTAACGGGGGAATCGTGGCGGCAGTCGAGCCGCGTACTGCGGAAAATACGACGCCTACCTCGTTCGAACGTTTCGTGCAGGATGTATTCGTGCCCGCCTATAAGGGGCAGGCCGCCAGCGCATAAAGCGAAAACAGTAAGGCGCTGATAGCGGTGGACCTGTTCAAGAACTGACAACCGATAGCGCGGAAGGCATAATACATTTGCCTTGCCTGCTGCACTTCTCATTACCGGGGCATCACAACTCCTGACGCTGCGCGGGCGCGGCCCGCGACGCGGAAATTCGCTTTGCAATCTAGGCATCATCAAAGACGGCGCGCTGTTGGTGCGCGAGGGCTTGATTGCGGCGGTGGGGCCGCGGGGAAAAGTGGAAGGGTCGGCGGAGGCAAAGTCCGCAGAAAAGATGGACCTCGGCGGGCGGGTGGTGCTGCCGGGATTTGTGGATTCGCACACGCATTTGATTCATGCAGGGAGCCGGGCGGAAGAGTACGAACTGAAAATTGAGGGCGCGAGTTACGAGGAAATAGCGCGGAAAGGCGGCGGGATACTGAATTCGGTGAAGAAGTTGCGCGCGGCGACGGCAGGTGCACTGAAAAAGCGGGCGCATGCGGCGCTGGCGCAATTCGCGTCTTACGGGACGACGACTATCGAAGCCAAAAGCGGGTACGGGCTGGACGTTGAGAACGAATTGAAAATTCTGGAGCTGCACAGAGAGTTGAGCGGGGAGCAGCCACTGGAAATTGCTTCGACATTTTTGGGAGCGCATGTGGTTCCCGAGGAGTTCCGAGCGCGAGCGGATGGGGCGGCGAAATACGTCGAACTTTTGATTTCGACGCTGATGCCCGAAGTAGCGCGGCTAGAGCTTGCGGAATTTTGCGATGTTTTTTGCGAGCGCGGGGCGTTTACCCTCGATCAATCAAAGACGATATTGGATGCGGGGAGGCGGCAGGGATTGGCGCCGCGGATACATGCGGAGCAACTGTCGCGTACCGGGGCAACGCAGCTGGCGGCGGAAATTGGGGCGGCGAGTTGCGATCACCTCGAGCAGGTGAATAAAGACGATATTCGCGCGCTGGGGAAATCGAATACGGTGGCGACGCTGCTGCCCGGGTGCGATTTTCATTTAGGATTAAAACAATATGCTCAGGCTCGGGCATTGATTGACGCGGGAGCGATCGTGGCACTGGCGACGGATTACAATCCCGGAACTAGCCCTACGTTGAGCATGCCGATGATTCTTTCGCTGGCGTGCACGCAATTGCGGATGACTCCGGCGGAGGCGATCGCTGCAGCGACGATTAATGCAGCATACGCATTGCGGCGCGAAAAACGGATCGGGTCGCTGGAAGTTGGCAAACAAGCGGACCTGGCCGTTTTCGGAGTGGCCGACTATCGGGAAATTCCCTATTATTTTGGTATGAACACCTGTTCGATGACCATGAAGCGGGGTGTGGTGATTCATGGAGCCGTCTAAGCCACAAATGAGGGTGGTGAAGAAACCTCTGGGCAGGATCAAACTTCCGGTGCTCAGCCGCGTGAAGGGCAAGAGTTTGTTCGAGGAGTTCTACTATCCACTTTTGCTTATCTTTTCCGGTTGCATTATTTTGCTTCTGAAAGCCGCCGGGATGTCTTTTTACGACGCGACGGTGGCGGGGTTGTGGCTTGGAGCGATCGCATTTTTCGTGACGCAAGTGATTCGGTATTTTCAATTCCGTGCGAACCCGCAGACTGAGGCGAGGAGCGTGCCATCGGGTGCGCCGGCGGAGAAAAAAACGGCGCCGGCAGTGGCGCAACCAGCGCAACGGATGAAACCGAAGCTAGTGCCTCCGAAGCCGCCGGTGGTCAAGGAGGCGGGAGCCATCAAGCTGGTGCCCAAACCGGGACAGGCACCGCGCCCTCCGATTATCACCGGCACAGCTCCGCCAAGCCCGTTCATCAAGCCGCCGAAGTGAAACCGACCGCAGACGCAGTGTTTTGCATCAAACCTACGCGAAGGACGCTTGCGAGCGTCGCGGACGAAAATCGCCAAGAGTGTTGGAATGAAGGACGAGGATCAAGAGCGAGATGAAGCGACTCATCGAATGCGTGCCAAATTTTTCCGAAGGGCGTGATGCGGCAACGGTCGAGGCGATTGTGCGCGCGATGAGCGCCGTCCCCGGCGTGTACGTGCTGGACCGCGAGATGGACGCGGACCACAACCGGTGCGTGGTGACGCTGGCGGGGGAGCCGGAGGCGGTGGCGGAAGCGGCGCTGCGAGGCACGGGAAAGGCGATGGAGCTCATCGACCTGACGAAGCACACGGGAGCGCATCCGCGGGTGGGCGCGACGGACGTGGTGCCTTTTATCCCCATTGAAGGGGTGACGATCGAGGACTGCGTGGCGCTGGCGCGGCGCGTGGGTCATGAAATCTGGAAGCGCTTCCGAATTCCTGTTTTTTTCTACGAGGCGGCGGCGACGAGGCCGGACCGCGTGAATCTCGAGAATGTGCGGCGCGGCCAATTTGAAGGGCTGCGCGAGGAACTAAAACACAACCACGAGCGGCAACCGGATGTCGGTGAACCGAAGTTGCATCCTACGGCGGGTGTCACGGTGGTGGGGGCAAGAAAATTTCTGGTGGCGTACAACGTTAACCTGAACACTTCGGACATCAATGTGGCAAATAAAATCGCGAAGGCGATTCGCTATTCGTCCGGCGGGCTGCGCTACGTGAAATCGATGGGAGTGGAATTAAAGGCGAGGAATCTCGCACAGGTATCCATCAATCTAACGGATTTCGAGCAGACACCGATGCATCGCGTGTATGAGATGGTGAAGCGCGAGGCGGCGCGCTACGGCGCGATTCCGGTGGGCAGCGAAATTGTGGGGCTGGTGCCCAAAAAAGCGATCGAGATGGCCGCGGATTTTTTCCTGCAATTGGAGGACTTCTCGCCGGCGCAGGTGTTTGAAAATAAATTGACGGCGGCGCTCACCGGGGCGCCGCTGGAAACGGGAAAGAATGGAAAGTTCGCCGGTCTTGCGCGTCCGCTGTTGGAGGCTGTGGCCGCGCCGACGGCGACACCGGGCGGCGGAAGCGTCGCGGCTTACGCCGGCGCGCTGGGCGCGTCGCTGGGACAAATGGTCGCCGGGCTATCGCGAAAGAAAAAATCGCAAGCCGCGTTCGCAGACGAACTTTCCGCGGCGCTGGATGACATGCGGCAAACCGCCGAACGGCTGACCGAGGAGATCGACCGCGACGCCACTTCTTACGACGCCGTGATGGCGGCGTTCAAACTTCCGCAAGGCAGTGCGCAGGAAATCGAAGCGCGCCAGACCGCTATTCAGAGCGCCACGAAAGGCGCTGCGGAAGTTCCGCTGCAGGTGGCGGAACGGTCTGTTGCACTTTTCGAACGTCTGGTGCAACTAGAGGCTATTGCCGCGGCATCCATGCGTTCAGACTTGCAGGTAGCGCGGTTGATGGCCAGCGCGGGGGCGCAAGGTGCGTTGGCCAACGTGGAAATCAACCTCGATGGGATTGCAGACGCAGAGTTTGTGGCGTCCATGCGCGCGAAAGCAGCACAGCTGCGCGAGCGCCTGAATCACGAACCGCACGCCAAAAGCGCGTAGAATAGAGATTCCACTGGCCCCTTCGAAAGGAGCACCAAATGAAGATGAGAAGCAACCTCCGCAGGCTCGCGGCCGTTGGAGCGATGATGACAGTTTTGCTGGCCCTGCCGAAGCCGGCGAAGGCCGGCCGGCTGGGCCCGGATATCATCGGGCTCTTCCCGAAAGAGGTCGGTGAATTTGCGTACGCTGATTTGAAAAAAGCGCGCTCGCTGAAATGGTTCTCGCAATTGCAGGAGCAGATGCTCCCCGACCGCTTCAAGCAATTTGAAAAGTTTCTGGCGTCGGCGGGCATCGATCCAAACTCGCAGGTGGAAGAACTGGCCTGGGCGCTGGTGCCCGAGGGCATGAACGCAAAAACCGAGGGAGCCGGTTCCGATGCGGTGCCGAACGGCGAGCAGATCGTCGGAGTGGCGCTGGGCAACTATCAGCCAAGCTCAGCCGAGAACTATTTCAAACAACAAAAACTGCCGACCTTCAAGTCGCGGGGCTACACGCTTTACGCTTTTGGGACGGGGTCTGGCCCGAACGATCTTTTTTTCTTTTTCATCGATTCGAACACGGCGGCATTTGGCCACCGGTCGTTGCTTGAGAAAATGATCGAAGTGCGTTTTGGCGGCGAAGAAGGCTTGCTGCGCAACGACACGTTTTATCCGCTGATCAACGAAGCCAACGGCACCGGCGTGGTGTGGGCCGTACTCGGTCCCGCGTACACACGGCTGGCGATGAAGCAACTGGCACCGGAGGTCGAACAGTTCCCCGAGGCAGCCAAGATCGTCATGCGGATGCAGAACATGATCATTAACGTGAATGCCGACTCTGGGCTCGACGGAAAATTCCAGGCTGTCTGCGGCACAACGGATGACGCGAACACGCTCAGCCAATTACTCCAGGCGGGCCTGCTCTACAAACGTTACCAGGCGCAGAAGGACAATCCCGATCTCGCACAGTTGCTGGATCAGGCGAAGGTTTCACCGGGGGGCGACCGCGTGCAGATTCGGATGTCGCTAAGCGACGATCAAATGACTGCGCTCATCCGGCACAATACGTTTGCGTTCAAGATGTAGTCCGCGAGGATTTCAGCGGTTGAAATCACAACGCGCCCGGCCGCCGTTCCGCTGCCGGGCGTTTTCTTTTTGCAATTCTTAGTAATCGGGTGGTCCCTGGGTGAGGTATTTGGTGAGACGCGTAGTCACAGTCGTACCTTGCGTCTCATACTGGACGCGATCCACGCCGTTCAACGGGCCATGGCCAGCTTCGGTGTCGCCCGTGCGCGCCGCAAACCCGGCGATGGCGTCGAGCCCAACGGCAGGCGCGGCGTCCCCATGGTGCGTGAGCGCGACTTCGATGCGATCCGCAAAACGAGTCAATGTAACTTCAAGTTGTGGGTTATTCGCGGAGAGGTGATCGAACGCCTCTTGGCAGGCAGCAATCGTAACCGCCTGCAACTTGGAGACAGCATCCGTTTCCAGGCCGCCAGCGTCGGCAAAACAACGGGCCGCGCCTCCCACTGCCGCCGCTAGGCGCGCGTCAGCATCGATCTGCAGGCAAAGACTCTTGGGTTCAGTGGCCACTGTTATCAGCGAGAGAAACGTCGCAGGCTTCCCGGCAATCGGGGCAATAGTACAGTCCATCCATGCAAAGCCGCACGTTATGCTGGCCTTTGCAAATCGTGCAGTATTTGTCGCACGAGCAATCGCCTTCCGGTCTGTCGCACTGCACGCAAAGGATTTGGGCGGGCATGAAACCCTCCGAGGAAACTTTACCTGACGATGGGAGGGAACAGCAAGGCGGGTTTTCGTCGGGCACGGCGAGATTCGCACTCCGCCGGGGCCTCCAAATGGCGCGCACTTCGCGTTCTTTGACGCCCTTGGGGGCGCATGCTAGTATGAATTTCTGCCCGAGCTAACGGAATGGAATCTTCCACGACGCCCGTTCAATTCGAACCGCGTAAGACCGCATTGAACGCCTTGCACCGCCGACTGGGCGCGAAAATGGTCAATTTTGGGGGATGGGATATGCCCGTCGAGTACCCCAAGAGCGGCGGCCTGATGGCGGAGCACAAGGCGGTTCGCTGCGGTGTTGGCGTTTTCGACGTGAGCCATATGGGAGATATCCGCATTCGAAGCGGGCGCGTGGCTGGCGGCGCTTTAGCGGCGGTCCAGCACCTCAGCATGAACGACGCTTCGCGTCTGGCCATCGGGCAAGCGCACTATTCCGCAATGCTCTATCCACAGGGCACTTTTGTGGACGACGTAATCGTTCATCGGCTGGGCGAGGACGACTATCTGCTGGTCATCAACGCGGGGACGCGCGAGAAAGACATTCAATGGGTGCGGGAAAATACCAGGGGATTCGATTGCGTGGTCGAGGAGTTGAGCGACGCCTATACGCAACTGGCAATTCAGGGGCCGCGCGCTGTAGATGTTCTTCAAAAACTGACTGACGCACAGCTGGCCCCCATCAAGAATTACTGGTTCACGCACGGCACCGTTTGCGGTTTGAAGAACACCTTGATTGCGCGAACGGGATATACAGGCGAGGACGGTTTTGAGATTTATGTTCCCTCGGATGTTGCGACGAGCGAAAGAGTTTGGGGCGAAGTAATGAATGCGGGGGACGCATTCGGGATCATCCCGTGCGGCTTGGGAAGCCGGAACACGTTGAGGCTGGAATCAAAAATGGCGCTATATGGCCACGAAATCAGCGAGAGCATCAACGTCTGGGAAGCTGGTTTAGAGCGTTACTGCAAAATGGAGAAGCCTGAATTTGTCGGTAAAGCGGCATTGGCACAGGTAAAAGCAGCGGGCCGTACGCGCACACTGGTGGGACTCGAAATGATCGAGCGAGGCATCGCGCGCGATGAGTACCGAGTGCTGAACGAAGGTGGCGAACAAATTGGAGTCATCACGAGCGGTTCACCCTCGCCGACACTATGCAAGAATATCGCGCTGGCCTATGTGCCGCCTGCGATGGCCGCGATTGGAACTGTTGTTTGCGTAGAAGTGCGCTCGCAAAGTTGTAAAGCTCAAGTTGTTGCGACGCCATTTTACAAACGTCCGAAAAAAGCGGCAGAGCCCCAAGCCGCCGCAGTTCGATAGAATTCCAAAGTTTATGCGGCCTGGCGAATCCAGGCCGGTGAGGAGCCGTCCGATGGGATATCCAGCGAACTACCGGTACACGAAGGAACACGAATGGGTTGACGCGAAGGGCGATATAGCCACCATCGGGATCACCGATTACGCGCAGCATGAACTCGGGGACGTGGTCTTTGTGGAATTGCCAAAGCCGGGCAAGAAAATCGAAGCGGGCAAGTCGTTCGGCACGGTGGAGTCCGTGAAGGCGGTGAGCGAAATTTATGCGCCCGCCGCGGGCGAAGTGGTGGAAGCGAACGGCGAGCTGCAAAACACGCCGGAAAAGATTAATACCGATCCGCACGGCTCGGCTTGGCTAATCAAAGTGCGGCTCGCAAATCCCAGTGATGTGGCCAACCTAATGAACGCCGCGGCCTACGAAGCGTACATCGCTGAAAAGGCCAAGGAAACCTCCGCCTAATGCGTTACCTCCCGAAGAGCCCCGCCGAGCGGCAGGAGATGCTCGCCGCCATCGGCGTGAAATCAATCGACGAGCTTTTTTCCAGCATCCCGGACCGCTACCGACTTCGCAAGGCATTGAATTTGCCGGGGCCTTTTTCGGAAGCGGAAGTCATTCAGTATTTCAAGGAGCGCGCGGCCGAAAATTCCGGCGGCTACACGAGTTTTCTGGGCGCGGGCGTTTACAATCATCTGCGCTCGGTGGTCACCGATGCGATTATCCAGCGCGGCGAATTCCTCACTTCTTACACTCCGTATCAGGCGGAAATCAGCCAAGGGACGCTGCAGGCTATTTTTGAGTTTCAGACTTTGATGTGCCAGCTTACCGGCCAGGAAGTGGCCAACGCGTCGATGTACGACGGTTCGAGCGCAGCAACCGAAGCGGTCCTGATGGCCGAGCGGCTTACCGGCCGCCGCCGCGTGCTCGTGGCACGCTCGCTGCATCCTGAATATCGTGATGTGCTCAAGACCTACGCGAAAAACTCCGGCTTGCACGTTGAGGAGATTGCTTACGCGTCCGACGGGACGCTGGATGTCAAGGCGCTGAAGGCTACGTTGAAGGACGACGTGGCCGCGGTCGTCGTACAATCGCCGAATTTTTTTGGCGTGATCGAATCCTTCTCCGAACTGGCGGATGTGGCCCATACCTCCGGCGCGATGCTGGTCGCAACAATTACGGAAGGCGTTTCGCTGGGACTCCTAAAACCTCCCGCAGAGGCGGATATTGTGGCGATGGAGGGCCAGAGCTTCGGATTGCCGCCGAGTTACGGCGGACCTTTCGTCGGCGTGATCGCTTCGCGCGACAAGTATGTGCGCCAAATGCCAGGGCGGCTCGCCGGCCAGACCACCGATTCCGAAGGGCGCCGCGGGTTCGTTCTCACGCTAGCGACCCGAGAGCAACACATTCGCCGCGAGAAGGCTACGTCGAACATCTGCACCAACCAGGCGCTTTGTGCGCTGGCCGCCACCGTTCATTTGACGCTGCTCGGCAAAGAAGGCTTGCGCGAGACGGCGCAGCAAAACTTGTCAAAGGCGCATTTCGCGTTGAACGAGTTACTTAAGATTCCGGGCGTGCGCCGCGCGTTTGACGCGCCCTTCTTCAACGAGTTCACGATCGAACTGCCGCGCTCGGTGAAAATTGTTAACGCACATCTACTGCGCGAAAAAATTGTCGGGCCTTTCGTGCTGGGCACGGCGTATCCGGAATTGACGAAGCACGCGCTGGTTTGCGTTACCGAAACGACCACGCGTGCAGAGATTGAACGTTTCGCCGCGGCCATGCAACATGCGCTCGAGCAACCAGTCTAAGGAAAGGTCCTTTTCGTGGCCGCGGCTTTTTGCCCGCGCCTGCGTTTGAATCCGGACTCATGAAAGAAAAAATCAAAAAGGCTTCGCGTCACACCAGCCAAAATGAAGGGCTGATCTTTGAGAAATCCTCGCCTGGAAAACGCGGGTTCGAATTGCCGCCGCTGGACGTGCCCTCAGCCGACCCGGAAAAAACGCTTGGCGCAAGCCATCGCCGCGAAGGCGTCGAACAATTCCCCGAAGTCAGCGAGATCGAAGTGATTCGCCACTTCACGCGCCTCTCGACATGGAATTTCGCCATCGACCTCGGGATGTACCCGCTGGGGTCGTGCACGATGAAGTACAACCCGCGCGTAAACGAGTTTGTGGCCCGCCTCGACGGAATCGCAACCGAACATCCCTACCAGCCGCAGGAACTATCGCAGGGCTGCTTGAAAATCATGCAGCTTCTCGAGAAATGCCTACTGGAAATTACGGGCATGGACGCCATCACGCTGCAGCCTGCTGCCGGTGCGCAAGGCGAGATGACCGGGTTGCTTTTGATTCGCGCGTATCTCGAAAAAAAGGGCAACCCGCGGAAAAAAGTTTTGATCCCGGATTCCGCGCATGGGACAAATCCTGCGACTGCCGTCATCGCCGGCTACGATGTGGAAAACATCAGGTCCGAATCGCATGGACAAATCGACGTCGAGAAGCTGCGCGATCTGGTGACCGAAGACGTTGCCGCATTGATGATCACCAACCCCTCGACGCTCGGTATTTTCGAACAGCGAATTCCGGAAATTGCGGAGATCCTTCACGCCAAGGGCGCGCTGCTCTATATGGACGGCGCCAACATGAATGCGTTGACGGGCGTGACACGCCCCGGCGATTTGGGCGTCGATGTGATGCACTTTAATTTGCACAAGACCTTCTCGACGCCGCACGGCGGAGGAGGACCCGGGGCCGGCCCGGTGGCCATGAAAAAAATCCTGGAGCCCTTCCGTCCCGTGCCCATCCTCGCGGAAAAGGAAGGCGGGCGTCTTGCTCTGGAAACGCAGCGGCCGGATTCCATCGGAAGAGTAAAGGCGTTCAGCGGCAATTTCGGCGTGCTCGTGCGCGCGCTCGCCTATATTCTCGCGTATGGACCCGGTGTGCGCCAGGCGACGGAAGACGCTGTGCTCAACGCGAATTACATTCGCAAACAGCTCGAAGGCGTTTTCGATTTGCCGTATTCCCTGCCCTCGATGCACGAGGTGGTTTTCAGCGACGCGCTCCAGAAAAAAAATGGCGTAAGCACCATGGACATCGCTAAGCGCTTGATCGACTACGGATTCCATCCCTACACGACGGCGTTTCCGCTCATCGTACCCGGCGCGCTGATGATCGAACCCACGGAATCGGAATCGCGCGAAGAGTGCGATCTGTTCATCGACGCAATGAAATCGATCGCCGAGGAGGCCGCGGAAAATCCCGAACTGGTGAAGAGCGCGCCGCACTCCACGCGCGTCCGGCGGTTGGATGAAGTCGGTGCGGCGCGCAAGCCGATTCTTCGATGGAACCCGCCCCTAAAAGGCAAATCAGCGACCTAGGAACAGTCCCCTTCCTGGCTTCTTCCCGGACGCGCAAATACCCCTACCGTCAGGGCCGAAGAAGCGAGCGCGCCTCGCGCATGCACGTTTCTTCCTTTCAAGTAGTAAAATCCGAGCACATTTTTGACTTAAGGAAATTGAGGGGATTTTTTCTCGCGCAACTCCGGACCGGCAAATACCGACAAAATGGAAGTCCCAATAAGAAAAGTCCGGGCGGTAATCCGCCCGGGCCGAGTCAGAGAGAGAAGAAGATCAGATTTACCGGGCCATTCTTGGCGTCGGTTCCGGATGGAGTGTTACCCCGGGCGCGTCCATGGTCTTACCGCTCTTGGCCTGCGCCGCGCGTGTGGTTACGGATGGCTCTACCTTGCGAGTGGGAATCGCCAGGTTTTCGCCCTCGCGCACAAACGTCAGACCCCCCTGTTCCTTGTTCCAGTCGATGCAGACCAAATCGCCCAGGTGAACCTGTTCAGTGGCCAGCAAATTCGCCAAAGGATAGACCACGTGGCGTTCGATTGCGCGCTTCAAATGGCGCGCTCCATAGCGCTGGTCCGTTCCCTCTTGCAACAGGAATTCACGGCCGGGATTCGTGACACGAAAGAGGAATTGGCCCTTGGCAGTTTCCAGCACGCGCTGCTGCACCTGGCTGAGTTCGATCTCCAGAACCTGCTCGAGCTGGTCGCGGTGCAGAGGGTGGAATACCACCACTTTGTCCAACCGGTTCATGAACTCCGGCGAGAATTTCCGACGCGCCGCTTCGACCGCCGTGCGTTCCACTTTCTCGTCCAAGCCCGCTGCCGGTTTGTCCTTGGGCTGAATGAACCCCATCCCGCCCTGCATCAAGTCCGTGATTTCGGTGCTGCCCAGATTCGAAGTCAGGAAAATCACCGTCTGCGACAAGTCCACGCGGCGGTTATCGCCAAGCGTCAGCGTAGCTTTGTCCAGCATGCCGAGCAACAGTTGCCACAGGGCGTCGGAAGCTTTCTCAATTTCGTCAAATAGCAGGAAGCTGAGTTTCAGCTTGTCGGTGTGCGACGCCGACAGCGCTTCTTGCGTAATTAAAGGATGCGTTTCGCGGTGCCCCAAATATCCAGGAGGGGAACCAATCAACTTCGCGATTTCGTGTGAATGCTGGAACTCCGCGCAATCCACTTTTATAACCGCTCGCGGGTCTCCAAACAGAATCTCCGCCGCGGCTTCCACGATGCGCGTCTTGCCCGAACCCGTCGGTCCCAAAAACAGAAGATTTCCAACCGGCCGCCCGGGTGAATTCAATCCCGCGCAGAAGACCTGATACATATCCACGAGGGACTGCACACCCTCGGCCTGGCCCACAATCTTTGCCCGCAATGAGGCTTCGAAATCTCGGGTATCCGTGCTACGGATGCTGGGATCAAGCTGATGTCGAACGGCTGGCCTCATTTGGTCTTTCCTTCTCGGCGCCAAGTCCTACCAAACGCCGCGCGTCTCATGCTGACGCCACAGTACGACAGTGCATGGGAAGTGCCATTCCCACTCGCAAATTTGCCACGCGCAAACCGCAACATAATCAATAACATACACGAGTTGCATTTTTGGAGACTGTCTCATCGCCTGAGACGTTGTTTCAAACTCGTGCAAAGTGAGAGGACTGAAACAGTTTCTGTCAATCGCTAGACGACAAAAAGGGGCGTCCTGGTTGTCCGGGACGCCCCTCAGTTAAAGCTTTGGTTGAACTAACTTAGCGGTCTTGCTTCTTGCGTCCCTGTGGCGCGGCCGCCGGCGTCGCGGAAGGAAGTGCCGCGCGAGACTTTCGCTCCTCGGCAACGGCTTCGGTCGGCGCGTCAATGGATTTACCGTCTGTCGCTTCCGCTGCCGCGGCCATGCGCTCGGTCTGCAACGGCTGGGCGTTTACTAGCGCACCCTCTCCTTCGCGCACGAACGTCAGGTCCTTGTGAGTGCGGTTCCAGTCGATGCGCACCAGATCTCCCATATTCACCTGCTCCGTAGCCAGCAAATTCGCAAGGGGGTAGACCACATGGCGTTCGATGGCCCGCTTGAGGTGCCGGGCGCCATAGCGCTGGTCCGTGCCCTCCTGCAATAGAAACTCGCGCCCCGCCTCGGTCACGCGGAACAGGAACTGGCCCTTGGCGGTTTCCAGCACACGTTGCTGTACATGCCCGAGCTCAATGCTCAAAACCTCTTCCAGTTGCTCCCGGTGTAGCGGATGAAACACTACAACTTTGTCCAGCCGATTCATGAACTCCGGCGAAAACTTCCTCCGTGCCGCTTCCAGAGCCGTGCGCTCAACCTTATCGTCCAGACCGGCCGCTGGCTTGTCTTTTGGCTGGATGAAGCCCATCCCGCCCTGCATCAACTCGGTGATCTCGCCGCCGCCAAGATTCGAGGTCAAGAAAATGACAGTTCTTGACAAATCCACCCGCCGGTTGTCACCCAGTGTCAAAGTCGCTTTGTCCAGCATCCCGAGAAGCAATTGCCACAATGCATCCGACGCCTTCTCAATTTCATCGAATAGAAGGAAGCTCAGTTTAAGTTTGTCCGTGTGACTCTTGGACAGCTCTTCCTGGGTGATCAGCGGGTGGGTCTCCCGGTGGCCCAAATACCCCGGAGGGGAACCAATCAATTTGGCAATCTCGTGCGAGTGCTGAAATTCGGCACAGTCCACCTTGATAATCGCGCGGGGATCGCCGAAGAGAATCTCTGCAGCGGCTTCCACCATGCGTGTTTTTCCCGACCCAGTGGGTCCGAGAAACAACAAATTTCCGACTGGGCGGCCTGGCGAGTTCAGTCCGGCGCAAAATACCTGGTACAAGTCCACCAGCGACTGCACCCCCTCCTGCTGCCCCACGATTTTGGAACGCAGCGACGTCTGGAAATCCAGCGTGCTCGTGCTGCGTTTGTTGGGATCAAGATGGAGAATGATGTCACTCATGACCGCCTCCTAGCGTCCACGCCGAAGCGAAGACGCACTGCCCATTCGCCCGCGTCCTTGGTCAAACTGTTGAAGCTTGACTTGGATGGTCGACTGCAGGAGCCGCAATTGTAGGAGCAACTCCCGTGCCATTTCGGGCGACTGCGAAATTCGAAGGAGCGGAGGAAATACCTCCGCCAGGTCCAGATTGACCTGCCGCAGGCTGGCCACCAGCTTCTGCACCCATGGCGAATTGGGATCCGCCAAGTCCAAGTGACCGTTGACTTGTTCCCGCAAAGCGCGCCAGTTCAGGTCCACCAGCGGATGCTTTTTCGCCACTTCCCGGACCACCGCATCAGTGATTCGAGCACGTTCCCCTAATCTCGCGAGATGAATCTGGCAAACTTTTCCGCCGCGGCGCACGTTGTGCACCAGAAAAAACGTATTTCCCTTTCGGCGGACAAAAGCCATGACTTCACCTCAAACTCTCAACCGTGCCTGTAGTGTAAGTTCCTTCCACTACAGCCGTCAAGAGAACGTTTGTACCTACCAAAAGTTTGCTTCCAATAAGTAATACCTGCAACGTAGTGGAAATCGCTCCCGTTTGCTCATCACATTTTTCGTTGCGTTTCATCGATTCCTCGAATCGTTGCTTTCCCCTGTTCCATTTCCCCTTCTCTGTTATGAACAAAGGCGCTCGTTCTTTTATTCCTTCTTTCCTCCAGCTCTTGCTCTCCTGCGTTTCTGTTCTACTTCGTTAAACCCGGCTCGCGTGTTTTCCACTTGTTCTTCTGCCGCCGCGCACCTATCGTTTCGCGCTACTATTTAGTGAGTTCTTCGTGGAGACCGTTTCGGCATGACTTGGGATCCCGTCTATCGCTTCGTACAACGAATTCCGCGCGGGAGGGTTCTAACGTATGGAGCCCTTGCTAAGGCTTTGCGCCTTCCAGGCGGCGCGCGCACCGCAGGCCGCGCCATGGCCGCAAGCCCCTCTGGAAAAGGCATTCCTTGGCACCGCGTGCTAGGAGCAAACGGCAAACTCCTCATTCGCGAGCCCTACGCCAGCCTGCAGCGCAAACTTCTTGAAAGTGAAGGCGTGGAAGTCATCGAATCGCGCATCAACCTGAAGCGCCACCTATGGACGCCCCCCGCTAAATCCCCTTCCTCTAAATCCAAAGTGAAATACAAGCCGGCGCGCAAACGTAATACGAAGTGAGCGTGGCCGCGGGCGTTCCGCTCATTGCGGAGCGGAAGCCCTTCTGCGGTATGCTATCCGTTCGTTAAATATGACAACTCCCATCCTGCAGGTAGAGAATCTTGTGAAGCGCTACGGCGATGTCGAAGCCGTGCGCGGCGTCAGCTTTTCCGTCGAAGAAGGCGAAGTCTTTGGCCTCCTCGGACCAAATGGCGCGGGCAAAACAAGTACCGTGGAAATTCTGGAAGGACTTCGCACTCTCGACAGTGGGCGCGTCTCCGTCTGCGGCCTGGATCCGCAAAAAAACGCCAAGGAGCTAAAGCACGAAATTGGCGCGGCGTTGCAGTCCACTTCTCTTCCGGACAAGTTGCGCGTGATGGAAGCCTTGCGTCTCTTCGCCAGCTTCTACAAGCGCCGCCGCAATCCTGAAGAACTTCTCAAGCGTTTCGGCCTGGAAGAAAAACGCAACGCGTTTTACAGCCAGCTCTCCGGCGGCCAGAAGCAGCGCCTGGCTCTCGCCATGGCACTGGTTAACGAACCTAGAGTCCTCTTCTTCGACGAGCCCACGGCTGGACTCGATCCGCAGGTACGCCGCGAAATATACGACATCATCGAGGAGCTTCGCGGCGAAAAGAAGACCATCCTTATGACCACGCACTACATCGAAGAGGCCGAGCGCCTCTGCGACCGCGTGGCCATCGTCGACCACGGTAAAGTGATTGCCATTGGGTCCCCGCGCGAGTTGAAAGCTCACTCCGGCGGCACCACACGCATCGAGGTCCGCCTCTCCAAGCCCGAAGTGGACGGCGCATTGAAAAATCTGGAAGGCGCGGCCGACGCTCGCGAAATCGACGGCGCTTACGTCATTCACTCGCACCGGCCGCCGCAAACCATCGTCGCCCTTGTGAAACACCTCGAAGCCCAGGGCAACGAACTCATCAGCCTCGAGATCGCTTCCCCATCTCTCGAAGACGTCTTCATCGAACTCACCGGAAGGAGGCTACGCGATTGACAAACTTTCTGACGCTCACACGTATGCGCCTTCAGCTCACGATGCGCAACAAAATGTTCTTGTTCTTTAGCGTCATCATGCCTTTCGCCTTTTTCTTTCTCTATGCGGGCATCTTCGCCAAGGGCGACCCCAAGGGCGTCAGCTTTTTTCTTGGACCGGTCATGGCCCTGACAGTCATGGGCAGCTTTTGGGGACTCAGCGCCGCGCTCGTTACCTACCGCGAGCAGGGCATCCTTCGCCGTTTTCATGTGGCGCCTGTAAGCGCGACCGATCTGCTCGCTTCCAGCATCGTGTCCAACTTTGTTCTCACCATTCCCACGGTCTTGGTGGAAGTCCTGTTCTCTCATTTTGTGTTTCATGTGAACAATTTCGGAAATATTCTGTCGGCCGTCCTGCTAATCACGCTCGGCACCATTTCCTTTGGTTCCCTGGGTCTCGTCGTAGCCAGTGTCACCAACACCATGCAGGAAACCCAGGTCATCAATCAGATCCTTTGGCTGCCTCTTATCTTTCTGTCCGGCGCCACGTTCCCGCTGGCTTTCCTTCCACAGGTAGTTCAAAAAGTCTCTCTGTTTCTTCCGGCCACCTACCTTGTGCAGGGCTTGCAGGCCGCCGTTTTCAACGGCGTCGAGTTCTGGAAACTCTTCGTCGAACTCGGCTCCCTCGCCTTTTGGGCTGCGCTCACGTTCTTTCTCTCGACCCAGCTCTTTCGCTGGGAACCCGAAACCAAGGTCCCGCGCCGCGCCAAACTCCTGGTTGTTGCCACCGCCATTCCTTTCCTGCTTCTCGGCCTCTGGGAAAACAAGTACGGCAAAATACCGGCTCAAGCCAGAGCGGCACTCCATTCTCTAGATGCTCCGGAGAAATCCTCGCCTCCGGATTCCCCAAAATAGTCCCACCATGCTCTCCCCGCAACTCAATCCGCGGGCTCCGCTGCTCGGCAAGGTCAACGCCATCCTGAGCGGCACCAGCACGCGTTACTCCACGCCGGACTTCGTGGGTTCTCTCTCCATTAAAACCGTGCTGCAAGGCGAAGCCATCTGGCAAGCCGCCAATCGCCGCTTTCGCGTGACGCCCGGCTCCTATCTCGTCCTCCAAGATCGGCAGGTCTACTCCTTGGGAATCGATACCGCGCGGCCCGTCACCACTTTTTGTGTTTTCTTCCGGAGCGGATTCGTCGAAGACATCCAACGGTGTTCAGCAATCGCGGAAGATGCTTTGCTCGACAATCCGAGCCCTTCCGTTTACGCGCCACTCGATTTCCCGGAGCGACTCGATCGCAACGTGGGTCCGATAGAAAACTGTCTCCTTGATTTACGCCGCAAATCGCTCCCGCCTGCCGGTGAGGTTCTAACCGACGAGGACTTCTTGCCTCTGGCTCAAGCTCTCCTCCGCCAGGAGTCCGCGCTCCATTCCCGGGTATCCCACATCCCCGCCGCGCGTGCGGCAACCCGCGTGGAAATCCTTCGCCGCCTCCTCCGTGGGCGCGATTTTCTGATCGCCTCGATCGGCGACTCGTGCGGCCTCGACGACATTGCTAGAGCCGCGGGTCTCTCTCCATTCCATTTCCACCGCGTCTTCAAAGCGGCCTTCCGCCAGACACCCCACGCCTACCTGACAGCCACGCGTCTCCGTCACGCGGCAGCGCTATTGCAGGCCGGCCGCCATTCCGTAACCGAGACCTGCCTCGAATGCGGCTTCTCCAGTCTCGGCTCCTTCAGTTCTCTTTTTCACAAAACATTCGGTGTATCCCCAGCCGCCTTCCAAAAATCCCGCCGCCAATTTAGCAAGATCGAAGAAGCATCCAACGCTCACCGCTCGTAGCCTGTTACCGTCTGAATCTCAGAAGCAACGCAAAGGAGAAATTCCATGGCTAAATCCCACATTCGTACAATGCTGCCCATCTTTGTTCTGATACTGCTGGCAGGCGCTTTGATTCCCACGAAAAAACGCGTCCACGCGCAAAACGACACCGAAACAGTGATCGCCACCTATCGCGTAAAACAGGGCAAAGAAGATGACTTGCTGAAACTTCTCGCCAAACATTGGTCAACCATCCATCGCCTCGGCATGGTTCGTGATCAACCGCATCTCGTTCTCCGCGGCAAAGACGACTCTGGCAAAACCTTCTTCGTCGAGATTCTAACTTGGGATGATTCCGAAACCCCGGACCACGCTCCCGCGGAGGTTCGCGCGATATGGAAAGACATGGAACCGCTCGTCGAGTCGCGCGACGGACACCCCGGCATCGACTATCCCGAAGTGCGCGTGGTCACGTATCCGGCAGTTCCGTAGCAATCCTGCTCGCCAAGCAAATCGCTTCGCCCTTGCGCGTGAGCCGCCCAATTTGGCTATCGCGACAGGCACCTTCGCACCGCCCGCGCATTGACGCTCCCTTTTCCCTGCCGTATTCTCAAATTTCAGGTTGTAGTGGCCCCAATCGCTAGGAGCAATCATGCCCGTTCAAAAAACCGAGAAAATCTGGCACAACGGAAAGTGGATCAACTGGGACGACGCGCAGCTCCACGTCCTTTCCCACGTCGTCAGCTACGGCTCCGCCGTATTCGAAGGCATCCGTTGCTACGAAACCAAGCAAGGCCCGGCCATTTTCCGCCTTCGCGAACACATGCAGCGCCTCATCAACTCCGCCAAGATTTACCGTATGGATCTTCCTTACTCCCTAGACGACTTTGGCAACACGGCCACCGAACTCGTCCGCAAAAACAAATTGGACTCCTGTTACGTGAAGCCCATCGTGCTCCGCGGCTATGGCGAAGTCGGCGTCAACCCGCTCAACTCGCCCATCGACTGCTACATGGCCTGCTGGACTTGGGGCGCGTACCTCGGCCCGGACGCGCTCACCAAGGGCGTCGACGTCGGCGTCAGCTCCTGGTCGCGCATAGCTCCCAACACGCTTCCCGCCATGTCCAAGGCCGCTGCCAACTACATGAACTCGCAACTCATCCGCATGGAAGCCTCTTTCAATGGCTACGCCGAGGGCATCGCGCTCGACACCGGTGGCCACGTCAGCGAAGGCTCAGGCATGAACGTGTTCCTCGTCCATGACGGCACGATCTACACGCCGCCGCTGGCCACCAGCATTCTGCCGGGCATCACGCGCGACACCATCGTCAAGATCGCGGAAGATCTGAATATTCCAGTGAAGGAAGCGGTCATCCCGCGCGAAATGCTCTACATCGTCGATGAAGTTTTCTTCGTTGGCACCGCCGTCGAAGTCACGCCTATCCGCTCCGTCGACCACATTCAGGTCGGCAAAGGCGTCGCCGGCCCTATCACCCGCAAACTCCAGGAAGAATTTTTCGCCATCACCAGCGGCACCAAGCCCGACCGCCACAACTGGCTCACGCCAGTCAACTCGCCAGTCGCTGCTGCTTCGCGCTGAATAGGTCACTCCAAGTCTTAGCGAGCCGCGAGTTCCTCAGATCCAATGGAGGCCTTGCTGCTCTCGTTTTTCCTAGAACATTGCAGGCTTGAACTCTTTGACTCTCTCTCTCCTACCCCCTATCATTTCGCGCAGCGACCCAGCTCATGATTGGCACAACCCTCTCTCACTACCGCATCCTGGAAAAACTCGGTGGCGGGGGCATGGGCGTCGTTTACGCCGCCGAAGACCTCAATCTCGGCCGCCGCGTCGCGCTCAAATTTCTCCCCGAGGATCTCAACAAAAACCCTCAAGTCATTGAGCGCTTCCGCCGCGAAGCCCGCGCTGCATCCGCGCTAAATCATCCGAACATCTGCACCATCCACGACATCGAAGAACACGAAGGCCAATTCTTTCTGGTCATGGAACTGCTCGACGGCGAAACT
>Ga0210407_10000755_pt1 | contig 33879 bp, 36 predicted proteins | sample IncBWC27MmetaG_FD_150860 | JGI IMG/M metagenome (GOLD analysis project Ga0210407, IMG submission 150860) | Forest soil microbial communities from Barre Woods Harvard Forest LTER site, Petersham, Massachusetts, United States - Inc-BW-C-27-M | ecosystem: Environmental > Terrestrial > Soil >...
GAATTCTGTGGACAGCGCTGCGCTTCATCAGTCAAATTATGGGCGGGGTAACGAGCCAGCCCTCTGGGGGAGATAGGCGATGCGACAAGTTTTTTCTGTCTTGGCGGCGGTGCTGTTGTGTGCCGTGCTCACGCAAGCGCAAGAACATCCCGCAAACGCGCGGCTGTTTGCCACGCCCTACTTCACGCTGGCGCCGGCGGGAGATTCAGGATTCTCTTCCGCGCCGCTTCCGCTGTCTTCGTTCTCCGCCTTGGCGGCAACGCCCGCGTCTACTCCGCCGGCGTTTTCGCCGCTGGCATTGTCGGCTACGCCGGTCGCACCGTCGAGCGCCGCCGCCGATCCGCAATTCGTGCAGAGCGTGTACGAGACCTACCACTGGCAGGCCTATGTGGGGTACACCTTTTTCCGTTTCTACATCGTCCCGGGGCAGCAGCAGGACACCAACGGCTTCAACTATTCGGTAGTCTATTATTTCAACAACTGGTTTGGAGTGGACGGAGAAATGGCGGCCACCAAGACATCGCAAAACGGATTCAACGGCTGGTTTTTGTTCGGCGGGGGCGGACCGAGATTCCGCTGGTCCGGGCCTCGCGGGCTGGAACTGTGGGGCCATTTTCTGGCGGGCTACTCGCACTTCACGCCGCAGACGTCGTTCGGGTCGCAGGAGGCCTTCGCGTATGAAGTGGGCGGCGGCGGGGACATCAGGGTGCGGCACTCGCGCTGGGCGCTGCGCCTGGGTGCGGACATGGTGGGCTCGCACTACTTCAGCACCTGGCAGTACAGCCCCAAAGCCTTCGTCGGCGCCGTCTACAAGTTCTAGTCAACCTTGCAATCCAACCTAAAGTTTCAGAATTTGTAGCCGATCTTTCGTACGAAGTCGCGCCTGTACTTCACGTTTTCCGGTGCCTCGACACCCTTTGGAGAACTGCCGTCCACCACTCCCAGAACCCCGCGTCCCTGCGGTGTTTGAGCAACAATTACCTCCACTGGATTCGCCGTGGCGCAGTAAATCGAGCAAACTTCAAAGCAATCCTTGATGCGGCTGAGCAGGTTGATGGGATATGCCTGCCTGACCAGCAGCACAAACAGATGGCCCGCGCCCACCGCTTGAGCATTGGCGATGGCCGCCCGGCGTAGCTCGTCATCGTTTGATTCCACGCGAACCAGGCAAGGCCCCGACGCCTCATTGAATGCCACCGCGAATTTCGCTCCCGGAACCGTGTTGACCACAATTTCGTAGAGATCCTCGGCGGTCTTGATGAAATGTGACTGCCCGAGAATCAGATTTGCGCCCTCAGGAATTTGCAAAGGCACGGCGGCGAGTTCCATTTTGTTCCTCGAGCGGCGGAATTTTTCCAATCACGAAATCGCATTTCAGCGATGCGCCCGGCCGCACCGCTCGAAGTCCATTATCAGCACTCCGATTTGCAGCGGCAAGGGGCTGCAAAGAATTTCAGGGCTGGAACTCTGCGTGCATATTTGCAGCGTCAATCGTGAAATCCGCGTCAGACTATCGAGCGGTAATCAGTGGCGACATTTTCCGCCTGCCTCGGTTTGAAACGATGCTCATTCACACTTTGAAACACGCTCAGCGGCTCCTGAAGATCCTCATCGGGTTCACTCTGCTCGTTCTAGGCCTGGTGATGATCTTCACTCCCGGGCCCGGCTGGCTCGTTATTATCCTTGGCCTCGGTGTTTTGGCCGCGGAATACGTCTGGGCCCAGCGCTTGCTCCAGCGCGTGAAAGAGCAAGGCCTGCGCCTGCGAGATACTCTTCGTCTTCCCCTGCGCATTCGCCGCGCCTGAATCGCCCCGCGATTCTCTCTTCCGAAGTATCCCCATTTTGTGGTCTGATGCCTCTTCACTTGGCGGAGGCGCGTGTGAACAACGAATGGCGGGGCAAATGGGCCATGATCACCGGCGCAAGCGCGGGAATCGGGTGGGCGCTGGCCGAGCAACTAGCGGCCGGCGGCGCGCACCTGGTCCTCAGCGCGCGGCGGATCGACCGTCTCCGCAACCTGGCCGCCGAGCTTTCGACAAAGCATCAGATCCGCGCGGAAATCGTCACAGCAGACCTGACCCGGCGTGAAGCGCCCGAGGAAATCCACGCATTCACCAGCGTAAAAGGAATTGAAGTCGAGCTGCTGGTCAACAACGCCGGGTTCGGCGCTTTCGGAGCACTGTCTCAAGCGCCGGCCGAGCGCATGCTGGAGATGATCCAGGTGAACTGCTCGGCGGTGGTGCATTTGACCCGGCTGTATTTGCCGCGCATGGTTGAACGCAAGCGTGGCGACATTTTGATTGTCGCTTCGACAGCGGCATTTCAGCCGGTGCCGTTTCTTTCCGTCTACGCAGCCACAAAAGGATTTGACCTGCTGTTCGCCCAGGCCGTTGCTGAAGAAGTGCGCGCTTCGGGCGTCCGCGTGTGTGCGCTGTGCCCTGGCTCCACCGAAACGGAATTTGCGCAAGTGGCCAACCAGCCGGACCGCGTGGCCCGCGTCGCCGAAACCGCGGACAAAGTAGCCCGGGTGGGGCTCCAGGCCCTGGCGCATGGAAAGAGTTGGGTCATATCCGGTGCGTTGAATCGTTTGATGATCCAAAGTCAACGACTGGCGCCGCGTCACCTCGTAGTCAAGATGGCTGGAAAAATGATGCGGCCGTCCAAGTAGCCAGCACCGATCGACCCCACGCCAACCCCTCAAGCCCTCTCCCTCAAAATCCGCATCCAAGTCTGGGAACTTTCCGCCTACCCAGCCGGAATATGTAACGAGAGTTGCGACAGGCCGTCTCAAGAATGGTGATGAAACTGGCCATGGAATTGAATGATGACGGCCTTCTCAGGCGCATGTCGGCCGGCGACGAAGATGCCTTCACGCTTCTGTACCGGCGCAGGCATCCCGCGATTTACAGGTTTGCTTTGCATATGAGCGGAAATCCATCAGTGGCCGAAGACGTGACCCAGGAAGTGTTCATGACCTTGATTCGCGATCCCCAGCGATTTGATCCCGCGCGCGGCACGCTGGGCGGCTATCTATACGGCATCGCTCGCAACCATTTGCGCAAACGCTGGGAGCAGGATCGCCATTCCGTGCCGCTGGCGGACGATTCCGATTCCCTCGGCCTTGTATTTGGCAAGCCTGCCGTGCCGGCAAATGGAAACGGAAATGGCCATGGCCCCATTCCGGATTCGCATGACTTGCTCAACTCACTCGAAACTGTCGGACGCGTGCGCCAGGCCATCGGAACACTGCCGGAAAACTACCGCGAGGTTGTGGTCCTCTGCGAGCTGGAAGAGATGAGTTACGAGGAAGCTGCGGCGGCGCTCGAATGTCCCGTCGGCACGATTCGTTCCAGGTTGCACCGGGCGCGCACCCTGCTCCTTGAAAAATTGCGGATACCCGCGGCGAAAACCAGGACGGCGGTAGGGCCATGAGCGAAAAGGCGAAAACGATGGATTGCGATACCTTTAAAGAAATTCTTCACCAGATGAACCGGCCTGGAGCGCTGGAATCGCCCGAATCTGATCGCGCCCTGGCTCACGCGGAATCTTGCAGTCACTGCGCCGAGCAGCTCATGCACGTGGAATGGCTGGAATTTTCACTGGCGAAATACGCAGAGCAGAGCGCGACGCTCCAGGCGCCCTCGCGCGTGGAAGCTGCTCTGCAGCAGGAATTCCGGCGACAGCAAGCGGCGCGGGCGCGCCGCCAGATTGCCTGGCGGTTGGCTGCGCTGGCGACTGCCGCGGCGTTGTTCCTGGCCGTCGGGCTGTCCCTGCGCCATCGGCAAATTCAACTGCCGTCACCCGCAATAGATGTTGCGCCGCAAGCCGCCGTCGAGGCCCCGCAAACTCGACCCGCCGCGCCTCCTGCGCAGGCGCCGGCGCAGACGGCATCAGAGAGAAAGACGATTGCGCGTGCCCATCGCGGCCATGCAGTTTCGGCGTCACCAGTCGAACCTTACGAAGAAGCGTCCTTCGTCCGGCTGCCTTATACGGTCGACTCCGTCACTCTCGATGGCGGCACGATTGTTCGCGTGGAAATGCCGCGCGCTGCGCTCGCTTCGTACGGGTTGCCGGTAACGGATTTTGGCGGCAACGACCGTGTGCCGGTTGACCTGGTATTGAGCACCGACGGCACGCCGGAAGCAATTCGCCTGGTCTCGCAAATGAGTCCGAGCCAGGAATTTTGAAACAGGAAACTTTTCTCAGGAGGAGATTGATGCGAACTCAAAGGAAACTCTTAATTGTGGTGACCGTGGGGCTGGCTGTTGCGGGCGCGGGGAGCGCTGCACGAGCGCAGTCTCAGCAGCCAGCCCCGCCACCACCCTCGGGAGACGTCATGTTCTACCGCGCTCCCGGAGCAGGACCGATGTTGCCGCCGGGCGCCATCGGTTTCCTCGGCGTCGAAGCGCCGCTAAGCGGAAAGATCGTCACCGGTGTGCCATTCACTGCAAGCTTCTCCAGTGAATCGACGCAGACACTGGCCGACGGCAATCACATCCAGCATAAGAACTCCGGCACCCTAGCGCGCGACGCCCAGGGACGCACCCGCCGCGACATGAGCCTGCCGGCCATCGGTGCCTGGACCACCTCCGGCGCCCCCCGGGAAGTCTCCATGATTAATGATCCGGTCTCCGGTGTTCACTATGTCCTCGAGCATGAACGGAAGATCGCCCGCGAATTCGCGCCGCCGGACCTTCTCATGGACAAAGTCAAGCATGGGCAGGACGGCATCGCCTCCACGAAAAAACTCGCCAGAGATCCGAACGTGACCACCGCATCGCTGGGCACTCAGACCATCGGTGGAGTACCGGCGGAAGGCACACGCATTACTCACACCATTCCCGCCGGCGCGATCGGCAATGAATTCCCAATTGTCGTCACCGTCGACCGTTGGTATTCGGCCGATCTGCAAACCGACGTCATGATCAATCGTTCTGACCCGCGCACCGGAGACACGGTCATGCAATTGTCGGACATCGTCCGGCAGGCCCCGGACGCTTCGCTTTTCCAGGTTCCTTCGGATTACACGGTAGAAAAGGCTGGCGGCAAAGGGACGTTTCACCTGGAGGTGCAGCCGCAATAGCAAACCCGTGACGGTTTGGAGAACCCTCAGCAAGAGCAGTGCTTGCGGGCGGAACCCCACCACGCTCCGCCCGCAAGTCCCACTCCGCATCCCGCCTCTTCAACTGGAATTGAACTGATTCGGCTATGATCAATTCGTAGTCCAGCAGCCCACGCAGACACCTGTGATCCCGCGCGGACACTATGGAGTGCGGCGGCTCGCCGCCGCTTTCATACGGCGAGGCTCGCCTCGCCAGCGAGGAGCAGCGTCTTCCGCTGCTCCGAGTTCTTTCTTGCTGCTACGTCATTTCGGGGATGTCAACAGAGACAGATGGATTCAGATCAAACCGAAGCCGCAGCTCGATCCAGAAGTTCAACCACGTGGAGAACTTCCTGGCCGGTCCCGTGAATCGCGGCACCTGCGCGCATCTGCAGCATACAGCCGGGATTTGCGGTGACAATCGCCTGTGCCTTGGTCTGCCGCGCATAATCCATTTTCAAAGCCAGCAGGTCGAGCGAAGCCTGCGTTTCCGTCACGTTGTACACTCCGGCCGAGCCGCAGCATTGTTCCGATTGCTGCATCTCCACCAGGTCGACGCCCGGGACCGAGCGAATCAATTTGCGTGGCGCCTCGCGAACTTTCTGCCCATGGCACAAATGGCAGGAATCCTGATACGTCACGCGGAGTGACAGCTTCTGCAGCGGAGCCACCAGCCCCAAGTCCGCCAGAAATTCCGACACGTCGCGCATTTTCGCCACAAATTTTTCAGCTTGCGCGTGCGACGGGTCATCTTTGGCAAACAGATGCTGATACTCCTTCAGAGTGGACCCGCACCCGGCTGCGTTGGTGATCACGGCATCGAAATCGCCCGCCAGAAACACGTCCATATTCTTGCGCGCCAGTTCGCGCGCCGTATCGCGCACCCCGGCATGGGCCGCCAGCGCGCCGCAGCATACCTGCGATTCCGGCACGACCACATCGCAGCCATTCGCTTGAAGCACACGGATGGTCGCGCGATTCAGCTCGCTGAAGGTGACCTGTGCAATGCATCCGGCAAAGAACGCCACGCGCGCCCGGTGCGCGCCCTTGGCCGGAAAAGTCTTGCCCAGTTCGGTGAAAAAAAAGGCTGAGTCAATTTTCGGCATCAACCGCTCGCGCTCGTGCAATCCCAGCAACCGAAGTATTCCCGTGCCCCGCGCGATTGCCGCCAGGCCGCTTCGCTGGTAAATCTTCAGCGCGCGCGCCGCCATCGCAATTCGCCGCGGGTGGGGCAGCAGCCGGCGATACACCAGGTCGCGCAGCACGCGCGATTTCAGCGGCCGCTTGTACTTCTGCTCGATTTGCGCCCGCGCCAACTCCAATAACGTTCCGTACTCCACGCCCGAGGGGCACGCCGTCTCGCACGCCCGGCAATTCAGGCAGCGGTCAATGTGCGTGACGAATGTATCGCCCAACTCAAGCCGCCCGGCGTCCACCAGCGCCATCTGCTTGATCCGCCCGCGCGGCGAATCCGCCTCGCGGCCCCACAATCGGTAGGTCGGGCAATGATTGGAGCACAGCCCGCAATGCACGCACCGCGAGTAATCGTCGTATTCCGGTTTGTCCGTCGCGGAAAATCCGCTCAGCGTCAGCGCAAATTCGCGCTGCGCCTCTTCATGCGTTTGCGGAGGCGTGGCCATCCCCCTAGAGTCCCCCGACGAAGCGCCCGGGAGCGAAGATGCCGCGCGGGTCGAACACTTTTTTCACTTTTTCCAGCTGGGCAAAATCCGCTCGCTCGGGGCCCCAGATTTTCAGCCCAGGCTTCCACGCCGACGGCGCCCAGGGAATCGAACAATTCGCTTCAAGTTTCGTGCCCGCCGCCAAAATTTGCCCCGTCGCGTCCGCAACGCGTCGGCGCGTATCGTCAGAAGTATCAGGCGGAAGCAGCGCCAAGTACACAACGCCCACTCCGCGCGCGAGCGCCGCCCAAGGAAGCGAGTTGGTCTCCGCGGTACGCTCGGCTACCGACAGAAGTTCTTTCATGCGCGAAGGCAGCACACTGATTTTCATGATCGTCGTTGCCGGTGATGACGAGATAGCAATCGGAAAAAACTCCCGCTTGCGCGAGAATGCCGGTGGCCGCGTGTTCGAATTCAGGACGGCACTGTGTACGGCGCCCAGTTCCGCCGCCAGCTTCTGGAAATCCGATTCGTACCGCGCCAGCACTTTCTCGGTTCCGCCGTAGCCGGACGAGAACGCCCAATGTTTAGGCGAAAGCACATCCGCAGGCATGGCCCCTGAACCAATCCGCGACGCCGCCTCGCTCGAAAACAAATCCGCCACCCGCGGGCTCAATATCTCCATCGTCAGCGGCGTCAGCGCCGATTTCGCCGCGCGGTGGCGCATCTCCACGGCCTTTTCCATGCTTTCAAACGTGGCCACAAATCCTCGAGTGGCCACCGGCGCCGGAAACGTCTTGAAATTGACGCTCACGATCACGCCCAGCGTGCCCAGCGACCCGATCATCAGCTTGTGCAAATCGTACCCGGAAACATTTTTCACCACGCGCCCGCCGCTTTTTGCCAGCGCACCGTCGGCGGTCACAAATTCCATCCCCAGCACGTAGTCGCGGGCCGTCCCATAATATTGACGCAGCGGCGAATCCACTCCTGACGCGATCGTGCCGCCAATCGTGGCGCGATTGAAATAAGGCACAAACAGCGGAAGGAATTGCCGATGGTCGCCCAATAATCCAATCGCTTTACTGAGCGAATGTCCGGCCTCAATGGATAGCGTCAGGTCGGCGGGATCGTAGGCAATCATGCGATCGAGGCGCGTCATGTCCAGCGCGATGTCATATCGCGCCGGCGGCAGCCCGATCCCCAGCTTCGTACGCGCGCCCGAAGGGATCACCGCCAGATTTTCCGCGGCCGCGAATTTCACCACATCCGCCACTTCTTCGCGCGAGCCGGGCCGTACCGCCGCACCGGGAGTTTTTCCGTCAATTTCGTAAAACGCCAGTTGCGCGGGCTCGTTGATCACGTGAGCTGCGCCGACAATATCCGGCAGCCGCGCGGCAAGTGTTCTACTGGCCAGACTCATGGTGGCGACGCACCCGCTGCCGGCAGCGGCCGCGAATAAATTTCACCGCAGCCTTTTTTGATCGGCAGCACTTTTTCGGGGTTCAGCAAGCCGGTGGGATTGAAAGCGTCGCGGACATGCCGCATCAGGTCCAGATCCGTCTCGTTGAAGATGAGCGGCATCAGCCGGTCCTTTTCCATGCCCACGCCGTGCTCGCCGGTGATGGCACCGCCCATCTGCACGCAGAATTCAATAATCTCATCGGCCGCAGCCACCGCGCCGCGCAGCTGCTTCTCGTCCCGCGCGTCAAACAAAATCAAAGGATGCAGATTTCCGTCGCCGGCGTGGAAAATGTTCCCGATCTGAAAGCCGTATTTTTCGCTGATCTCCGTGATGCGCCGCAACGTCTGCGGCAATTTCGTGCGCGGAATCACTCCGTCCTGCACGTAATACGTGGTCGAAAACCGCCCCACCGCGCCGAAAGCATTCTTGCGGCCCTTCCACAGCAAATCGCGTTCACGCGTGTCGCGAGCCACGCGCACTTCACGCGCATTGTGCTTGCGGCACACTTCCGCGACTTCCTCGGCCTGCAGCTCGGCCTCTTCGCGCGTGCCGTCAATATCAATCAGCAGAACCGCGGCGCTATCAAGAGGAAATCCCGCGTGCACATATGCCTCGACGGCGCGCAGCGTCCACCCATCGAGCATCTCGCACGCCGCGGGCGTGATGCCACCCGCAGTGATGGCCGCAACCGTTTCGGTCGTGTCGTCGAGCGTATTGAAAATCGCCAGCAGCGTCTTCACCATCTCCGGAATCCGCATCAGCCGCACAGTCACTTCCGTCACCAGCGCCAGAGTCCCTTCCGAGCCAACGAAAAGCCCCGGCAAATCGTAGCCCACCGAATCCACAGCCTGGCTTCCGATGCGAATCAGCTCACCAGTCGGGAGCACGGCCTCGAGTGACAGCACGTGATTCGTCGTCACGCCATAAACCAGCGTGTGCGGGCCCCCGGAATTTTCAGAAACGTTTCCGCCGATGGTGCAGGCCTTCTGGCTCGACGGGTCCGGCGCGTAGTACAGCCCCAGCGGCGCAGTCGCGGCAGTCAATTCCGCGTTCACCACGCCCGGCTGCACGATGGCACGCTGATTCTCCACATCCACTTCGAGAATGCGGTTCATGCGCATGAAGGAAACGATAATTCCGCCGCGACGGGCTAGCGCCCCGCCTGAAAGTCCCGTCCCCGCGCCGCGGCCAACCAAGGGAACCTGGTAGCGGTTCGCCAGCGCCACGATCCCCTGCACGTGCTCCTTGTTCCGTGGGAAGACCACGCAATTCGGGCGCGCCGTCTCCACCGAGCCGTCGTACTCGTACAGCAGTAGCTCTTCGGGCTGGTGCAGCACCATGTCCGCGCCGAGCAGTTTTTTCAGGTCGTTGAGGAGCCGCGTATCCATGCTGGTGGCCGGGTGGGTAGTCGTAGCCTCTTCCCGGCAACTATAGTCGCCCGGCCGCGCGCCGTCAATTTTCCGCCGCGCGCCCGCGGGGCTCGCACGGCGCACGCATTCTCGCTGCCTCCACTTTCGGTGTATGCTACACATCCTGCATGGCCACATTTCGCCGAGGTGCCCGGTGACAAAACCGAAAGTCCTCTCCACGCGGCCGCTGTTTCCCGAGGCGCGCAAAATACTCGACGCAAATTTCGATATGGAATATTGGGCCCCGCCGCAGCGCCCGCGCGCTGAACTCCTCAAAGGCGTCGCGGACAAAGACGGCCTGGTCTGCCTGCTCACGGAGAAAGTGAACCAGGAATTGCTCGACGCCGCGCCCATGCTGCGCGTGGCTGCGACGGTTTCCGTGGGCTACGACAATATAGATGTTGACGCCTGCACGCGCCGCAAAGTGGTAGCCACAAACACGCCCGGCGTGCTCGACGACACCACCGCAGATTTCGCCTGGACGCTCATCATGGCCATCGGCCGCCGCCTCATAGAGGGCGACAACTGGATGCGCTCCGGCACTTGGCCGGGCTGGGACCTCGACCAACTTCTCGGCGGCGACATTTGGGGCAAGACTCTCGGCATTATCGGCTTCGGGAGAATCGGCCGAGGAGTAGCACGGCGCGCCGGCGGATTCAACATGCGCATCCTTTATAGCGACGCGGTCCGCGCGCCGGCAGAAGCGGAAAAAGAGCTGCACGCGCAATTTGTGGACCACGACACGCTGTTCCGCGAAGCGGACTTTATCACCGTGCACGTCCCGCTGATGCCCGAGACACGCCACCTGATCTCCCAAGAGAACCTGGGGAAAATGAAGCCCACCGCCTACCTGGTAAACACATCGCGCGGGCCGGTGGTGGACGAAGCCGCGCTAGTCGCAGCCCTCGAAGCGAAAAAAATCGCCGGCGCTGCTCTCGACGTCTATGAGAACGAGCCCAAGGCGCATCCCGGTCTGTTGCAGCGCAAGGACGTAATTCTGACGCCGCACATCGCCAGCGCCTCCATCGAGACGCGCACCAAAATGGCGGTGATGGCCGCCAACAACGTGGCCGCACTCTTCGAAGGCCGCCGGCCACCCAACGCCATCAACGCCGATGCTCTCGGCTTGAAATGACTCAGTCTTGGGTGGCACAGGCACTCTTGCCTGTGGTTTTGCGACAATTTCACCGCCAGCATAGCCAGGAGTGACTGTGCCACCACTGATGCTCAAAGCTTCTAAGCCGTGAAACAAACCGCACTGCGCATTTTCCGCGAAACGCTCGCGACCATCGACATTCCGGCCACCATCGCGCGGAAAGTGAACTTCACCGGCTCGCGCCTGGAAGTCGCAGACTTCTCCGCCGACCTGCGCAACTTCACCGAAATTGTCGCCATCGCCTATGGCAAAGCCGCCTCTCCCATGGCCGAAGGGCTCATCAACCTGCTCGAGCCGGATTTCACGCCGCAGGGAATTCTGGTGGTTCCGTCGGCGCCACCGCGCGCGTTGCCGGGCTGGAAGACGTTCATCGGTGGACATCCTGTCCCGACGGCGGAAAGTTTCGCCGCCGGCCGCGCGATTCTGGAGCGCCTGGCGCGTTGCGGCGAGCAATCTTTCATTTTTTTTCTGCTCTCTGGCGGGGGCTCCGCGCTGGTCGAGCAGCCTCTCGATCCCGCCATCACTCTCGAGGACTTTCGACAGCTCAACCACACGCTGGTCACTTGCGGGGCTCCCATCGAAGAAATTAACGCCGTTCGCAAGCACCTCTCGGCAACCAAAGGTGGGCGCCTGGCTGCCGCCGCACCCGCTTCCATGAAGTTGACCCTCGGCGTGAGCGATGTTCCGGACGGACAAGAAACCGCGCTGGCCTCCGGGCCGACGCTGCCGGATCCCACGACGATTGCCGACGCTGAGAGAATCGCTTCGAAATACGGTGTGGTTGCAAAACTCCCGCCCAGCATTCATAAAATGTTCGAACGCCACGAACTGCGCGAAAGCCCCAAGAAAAATGATCCCGCATTCGCGCGCGCACACTTCGAACTCCTGCTCGGCGAACATGATTTGTTTCATTGCGCTCACCACGCCACGGAAAGAGAAGGCTGCCTCTCGCTCTGCGATTCCGAGGCCGATAGCTGGCCCATCGAGAAGGCTGCGGACCATCTGCTCGGGCTGCTGGAGGCACAGAAGAAAATCTGCGGCACCCGTCCCGCAGCCGTCATTGCCGACGGTGAAGTCAGCAGCCCGGTGACCGGCAACGGAATCGGCGGCCGCAATTCCGCTTTCGTGCTCGCTTGCGTCCCGAAAATTGCCGGCAAAAAAATTACCGTGCTCAGCGCCGGTACGGATGGAATAGATGGCAATAGCCCCGCAGCCGGCGCCGTTGCTGATGGAGAAACTCTGTCGCGCGCGCAAGCCGCGGGACTCCATCCCGCCGATTATTTCCGCCGCAGCGACGCCTACAATTTCTTCCATCGCCTTGGCGACGCCATCGTCACCGGCCCCACCGGCAACAATCTCCGCGACCTGCGCATTCTCATCGCACACTAATTCGCCCCTCATTTTTTTGGATGCCCGGCTGGCCGGCAGGCAGCGAATCACTTGTCGCCTTCCTTGAACGGGTGCGCAGGTGTGACGAGTAGAAATTTCTAAGCCATTACGATTGATAGCGATGGCGCGAATTCTACTTCCGGGATGTGTCGAGTAGGATTGCTGTGACTGGTGATTGGTGAGTGGTGATTCGTGAAGGGTAAGGCGTGGCACCAGGGCCGTTTTCGGTGGCGCGGGGACTCTTGCAAAGGTGGGTTTGTCGGAACCGTTGCGCGAGGCGAAAGTAAAACACGGAAAAAGTTGGCGATTGAAATCCGGCGCGACCCTGCGTTTTGAATGAGTTGCAGCGAATTCTAATTTGTTGGGTTGGCGATTGAATCTGAAGGCGAGGCGAAAGTATCGGGTAAGGGAGTGCGGCAGCGGGTTATAGCTCTGGCTTGCCCTGAGTTGGGCTGAGGGGCAATTTCGATCCAGGCGGTGGAGAGACATAGATATTGTTACCACAACACGGGGTGCGACGGGGTACAGAGATCGTACAGTTTTGGTCCAGTTTTAGTACGACCTGTCCGTTGGTACAGGTGTTTGAAGTTCGAGAGTGGAGTGGCGGCGCTGGAATTCTGTAAGCGTAAGAGGCGGATTCCCCAGGTGCACTGGCACGCCTGGTTTTTCGTTTCGAAGCGCCTGGTCAATCGTTTCAGTGACGCGGGTTAAGAATGTCTTGAATATCGGGTCCGGGATGCTCACGGCAGGAAATGCAGGTCGAGGGTCAGATTCCGGCAAGCGCGTTAATCGGGCACAAGACGGACATCTGCCCCGGCTGTCTCCAGCAGGAGATTAGTTCTGATTACGACTTTATCGTCGGCTCCGAATTTTGGTCACCTGACGGGTGCTAGTGAAGAAGTGTATTGAGCCGCCGCAGAATGCGGATTTGGCCAGGTGACTTCCAGGGCGGTTTCCTTGCGGATGAGAAGTTTCGAACGGCGGCTAACGCGAATGTTAAGGGTGTTCGAATCATCGGAGACAATGTCAGCGAAGCCTTCCTTTTGAATGTGCAGGCTCTCGTCGGCGCGGTACAAGGCGACACGCAGGGGATGGACGCCCGGGGAAAGGGGGCAGTCGAAACGGAGCGGTTCGCCCAGGCGGGCGGAGTCGAGCCGAGTAGAGATGAGGACATGATCGCCGGCATAGACAGCGATGGTCTCCTCCGCTATGGCGGAGACGATCTCCACGCGAAGAGCAGTGAGTTGCTTGGGAAGGGGGGGCTGAGCGTTAGCGGATGGAGCGGTGGCCGGAGGCTGTCCCACAGACGCGTCACGTGTCAACGCAGGGGCGAAAGTAGCAGCCTGCCGCCGAGTCGCGGGTGATTTGGCTAGCCGAGAAGTCTTCGAGGCCGATGGCGCGGGCATGCGTGGAGGCTGCAAATCGGGTTTCGTTGTGGAAGACGAAGAGTCTGTTAGCGGCGAATCCGCAATTGCAGAAGAATTGAAACTGGTCATTGAATTTGCGGCTGATTCAGGCGGCGTGCCTCGAGTCGGGGTGACGTCAGAGGGATGGACTATAGCCGAAAAAGCGGTCAACCTGAGGATGCAGTGCTTGCGGAGGGCGGGGACGCTCGCCACCAGTGAAATGAGAAAGATCAGGCTGGCGGCTGTCCACATGTCTTTGTGCTGAAAAGGTTGGCTCCACCAAGAAATCATGGCGCGCGGAGTTGCAGCAGAGTAAGACCGGGATGGTGCAGCATGGCTGGTTCGCGCGAAGGGGTAGACAGCGGCGGCCAGCGCTTCGGCGGTGGGATAGCGATCCTCTGGGTTCTTAGACAGGCAGCGCATGACGAGCTGGTCAAAGGCAGGAGGCAGCGAAGGATTGTGATGAGATGGCGGCGGGGGCGCGCTGGAAATGATCTGCGCGCAGACGGCGTCGACGGAATCGCCATCGAAAGGCCGAACTCCGGTCGACATCTGGTAAAGGACGATCCCCAGAGAGAAGAAGTCGGAACGGCTGTCTTGCAAATTAGCGAGAATCTGTTCAGGCGCAAGATAGCCAGGAGTTCCCATCAGAATTCCGCTGCCAGAGATTTGCGTCGAAAAGTGGGCAATGCCGAAGTCGCCGAGCTTTACTTGACTTTCGGAGGTCACGAGAATATTGGCGGGTTTCACGTCGCCATGAATGATCTTGGCGCGATGGGCTTGGCCGAGTGCGGTGGCTAGATCGCCAGCCCACGCCGCGACGCGAGGAAGTGGCAGAGGCAGAGGACCAGCTTCGAAAATGGTTTCCAGCGTTTTCCCCTCAACGTATTCCATAACTAAATAAGGTGCGCCGTCTTTGTTCTTGCCAACATCATAGAGGGCAATGATGTTGGGATGCGAAAGGCCGCCGATAATCTGGGCCTCGCGGAGAAATTGTTGCTCGAGATCGCGAGAACCAAAACCTCGAAGAAAGGTCTTCAGAGCGACAGTGCGTCCAATAACCGTGTCATAGGCTTTATCGACACGGCTAGTGGCGCCCATGCCAAGAGTTTCGATAACTTCGTATCGATTTTGTTGAGTGTTCATAAGCCGCTTGTAACAAGAAACGTGCGCACACACTGCTTTTGAGAGGATGGAAGAAGTCGAGGTTTTTGGATACCCCCCAATGGTACCAATCTTGAAAGACTCTAGTACCTGCCCACTACGCCCTGCGAGATTAACTCCAACCTTTACCAGCGCTCCACCACATAATCGGGTCGATGGGCATTCAAATGGTGGATTCCTACTGTACGCGATGGTGGCCTGCGTTCGATACTTGCCTCAGCGCGCATCTCGGGAAGTTTATTCTCCAGAAGTTCTCCACGGGTTCGGCGAACTCAATTCCCACTGTCCATTTGCCGTTCTGCAAGCAGCCTACATGCACGACCCTGCATTCTCGCTCTTCACCGGTGCTCTTATTTACGAGTAGAATCCTCTGGCCCTTCTCTATCCTGGCGGCTAGCGCGACCGCTCCGCCGTGAGCGTTTACCGACATCATGCGCGTGAACTCGTTGAAGGATTCACGGAACACGTCCTGTCCAAAAACATGGACGGGGACGGACAATACTAACCGCTTGCTTCTTCGGAGCTGTCTGCCTGGTCGAATCTGCGCATTCATGCCATGCCCAACTTAAATCGATAGTCATCCAGGAACAATAGTACCGGCGGGCTAGACGTGTAGGCGGCCGGATTTCGATGCTGGCCCCGCGCTCAGAACCGCACCTAGACCAGTGGATTGCCGCTACTGGCCCATCCAGGGAAATTGATTTCACCGGCGTCACCGACGCTGATAAATTTGCTCGCCACCAGCGATCGGCCCCAGCAGCGGCAGGCTAACCCAAAACCGAGACTTTACCGCTGGCCGCGATTCAAGCATGCGGCAGCAATGAAGGGAACGCGCAGGCCCTTCGGCTCCGCTCAGGACAAGCGGGACGCTAGCGTCCCTCAGCTTCGTTCGGGACAAGCTTACGACGGCAAAGGCGCCGGCGGGGGCGTCGGCGTTCCCGGGACAAGCAGCGCTGCATGTAGCCAAAAGCACACAGACAGGATTGTCTGTGCCACTGGGCAAAAGCACACACAGCACCCCTCGGCTGCGCTCGGGGCAAAGGATCGCCTGTGCCACTAAGTTCAAAAGCACACAGATTGAAATCTGTGCTACCAGAGGCGAGAAGCCGGCGGTTGCAGGGGAAAAAAAATCCCCGGGCCTGTGGGGGGCAGGCCCGGGGTCGGGGGTGCTGAGGGGCGTTGGGCCGGTAAACTTGTGGGGCGATTTGGCGGCTAGTAATTCCAGCGCCGCAATGCCATGGTCGCCCGGAAAACAATCTGCAAACTCAGAACCAGAAGCGTGTCGCGAAAATTGCGCATTCTGTCGCGCAATGCCGTGTCCTCCGATTGATCGGGAACCGGCATCGTCGCAACCGCTGCACCCTGACGTCGCTGCCAGCCGTTATGTGCCAGTGCGCTCATGCCTTTCCCCTAATTAATGACGAAAACTGGATTGTCGTGCTCGACGCCCAGAACCATGGATTTGAAAATGTCTACGTCCCAACTGTCGGCGATACGCAGCCGAATCACTTCATCAGTTTCCGAAAGCATTCGTCCACGCAGCGGAACGCGGAGATTTCCTGCTGCGACGCGGAGAACAACTGGTTGCCCCATCCAAACTGCGTAGCCACTTTGCATCGCGGACCCCCTCCTCAGAACTTCCATGCTCGAACAACTCAATTTTGCGGTGAGGGTCTGCGCGGGCAAATGGTACAGGGGGCTATATTTGCTGGGAGGATAGTACTAGTGACCCAGTAAGTGTTGTAGATGCAACAAGCTACACCTTGCTGGGAATACTCCTGAGTGGCCGCGTTGCTGCCCTGTGTGCCATTTGGGACCCTACTGATTGTGAGGCCCGAAACCGATCTTATCCAATGCAGCGAAGCAGCAGCTGTTTTCTGCTATTGTGGAGAATCGTTCTGGCGGCGCTTGGAAATCGTGGATTTCTTACTAATTAGGATTCGACGGCATGATTGAATTCATCAAGCATCTTCTGGTTCAGCTGTATGACCCCAAAGGGCTGCAGGCGCTGGTCGAGTGGGGCGGGACAACTCTGGTTTGCATTGTCGTGTTCGTCGAAACCGGAATGTTCGTTGGTTTCTTCTTGCCGGGCGATTCCCTGCTGGTGACCGCGGGTGTGTTCGCCGCTGCCGGCCAGTTGAGGATCGGCATGCTGCTGAGTCTGGTCACACTTTGCGCCATCGCCGGAGACCAAGTCGGCTACCTGATTGGAAGAAAAGCGGGGCAGAGCCTGTATCGTCGCGAGGACTCGCGATTTTTCAAGAAGCGCCACCTGGAACAAGCGCACGCGTTCTACGAGCACTACGGCGGCAAGACCATTATCCTGGCGCGGTTTGTCCCTATTATCCGGACGTTCTGTCCCCCGGTGGCCGGGGCCGCGGAAATGAGCTACCCGCGGTACCTGCTCTACGACATTTTCGGCGGCTTCCTGTGGGTCTGGGGTTTGACGCTGCTGGGCTACACCCTCGGGCGGACCATTCCAAATATCGAGAAGCGCATTCACTACGTCATTGCCATCGTGGTAGTTCTCTCGCTGATGCCCGCCGCTTACCATGCCTGGAGAGCAAGAGCGCGGAAACCTGCAGTTCCCCTCAAGGGCGCTGAATCCGAATAGCTGCGAGGCCCCCTGAAATGCAAAGCGGGGAGCCTGGCAGCTCCCCGCTATGCTCTGTCCATCCGCCCTGGTGATACCGAAAAGCATCGCCAGCGGCGCGCACCGCAAGAGCGGTGTGTAAATGGTGTCAAAAGTCTAGGCCCGGTGGAGTCATGCCTCCCTCCGTGCACTAGCTGCTTCAATTCGCCTTGTACGCCCGTGGAATTGTGAATGCAAGTGAAAAATTTGATGGAAAGTGGAGTGTGAGCCGCGCTGATTGGCGTAAAAGCCGAAGGCAGTTCGAGGATGTAGCGGATTGATTTTTGGCGAATGATGGAATCAAAGCGGAAGACTACTTCAGGAAAAGAGCTTCGCGAAGCTGATCGCGCCCCACGAAGGTTTTTGAAGAGCGGAACTTTCCAAACAAGTCGAGGATCTCTCGATTCTGAAATACGCGGGCGTGGACAGCCAGAGTCGGCGCCGGCAATAGTTCAATGGTCTGGGGATTCACGATGCGGTAGCGATGAAAACGCTCGGCCGGGCGGCTGTGAAACATCGCCAGCAGTGCACCCGCCGGATGCAGCAGCGAATAGAGCCGCTCCATCACTCTCGGCAACAGTTCCGCATCGAAATAGTCGAACAGATCCCAGGCCAGCACGCCGTGGAAACTTTCCTCGGGATAATGCAAGGAGCCCTCAAGGAACATTTCGGCCAGGCGCGCCTGCGAAATTTTATCTCCTTCATCGCCCGCGGGCGCCAGGCGCAGCCGCTCTTCCTCCGCGGTCAGGAATTCCTTCCAGGACCTCAGAAAGTCCTCCGTGGATATGCGATAACCCTTCTCAATAAAGAAAGTAAGCGTTGCTTGGGAAACCTGCCCGAGGTCCAGGATGCGGCCGTTGCGAACATCGTTGATGAGCCAGAGGAATTCCTTCAACCCGTTGGAGGTGCGATGGTTCGCCGGAGGCGCTGCGGCTACGGCTGTGGCCGGCCCGGGCTTGTGCGCGGGCTCCCGCGGGGCCGTGGCCGCGCTCACACCGAACCGCTGCTTAGCCATCCAGTTCATGATTCTCTCTACTCTTTTAACGCCGCGATGGGCGTGGAAATTACGGAAGTCTTGCTCTGCCCTGCCGCCGCACCGCGCTTCGCTTCTCCGGGCCGTAGCATCTCGACTTTTCCGCGGAGACGGGCGCCGTCTTCAATCGCCACGCGCGGGGTCAGCATACTTCCCTGCACGTCACTCTTTGGCCCGAGCCGAATGTTCTCGCTGGCGTTCAAGTTTCCGCGAATCTTGCCTTCAATCACGATTTCGCGGGCTTCAATATCGGCTTGCACGGAGCCGTGCGGACCGACGGTAACCTTTGAATTTGCCAGGCGAATGCTTCCTTGCACTTGGCCATCGATCAACAAATCGGAATGGCCAGTGATTTCTCCGCGAATGCGAAGCCCTGCGGATATCGCGGAGGACTGCGGAATTTGGCTTGGCAAACTTGCGGGGTTCATTACTACGGGAGCGACTACCGATGCCAGTGAGCCAACTCCTGCATTCATAGGTGCCTGCACGGGCACTGGCGAACTCTGGGGGGACTCCTTGCCCTCAGGGACTTTCGGCCACATTGAGTTCCTCCTCCGGCTTATTGCCGTGACCCCTGCGGAGGGTGCAGGCGCGCCAGGACAGTGGCGGAACTATATTACAGACGCCCCTGCCTGTAAACCATGGTGCTCGGCCGAGTTGACAAGTAGGCAAGACCCGGCTCGCACGGTCTGAGCCGCTTAGTTAGTTGGCACGCAGTTTCGCATTACGTGGTGTGCGGATCGTCGTGTCGCATTTCCCAGAGCGTTGCAAAAAAGGCCAACGTCTCCGCAACAAAATTCTTAACGCCCACGCGGTGGCTCCACCAATTGTGGGGATCGTAACCGGAGTCCCGCGCCGCGACAACGTGGAGCTGGGATCCTTCTCCTAATGTCCGCTCGAGGATGTATCGCGCCCGCCGCGTCTTGAAATTCGCGGTCACGACTACGATTTTATTCCAGTGGCGGGAAGCGAGGAAGGCGCCGAGCTGTTGAGCTTCCTCGTGTAAGTCGCCTGCTTGCATGGCAAATTTCACGACAGCGGTTGCGGGAACGCCGCGCGCCAGCAGATCGCGTTGGATCAAATCCGCGACACTGGCATAGGATCGCAAATAGCGACCGCTGGCGACCACACGCGGCGCCCAGCCTGCTTTCATTAATTCGGCTGCTTGCGCGGCGGTGTCCGCGTCGTAATCGTCGTCACCCATGGCTACAATCGCCTCGCAAGCGCGCGGGGAATCGTCAACGACCAGGAAGTCACCCGCGAGGCGCATAACCGAGTGACGAACCAGGTACAAGACAATCAAAGCCGCCAACAAGAAGACAAGGAAGAGGAATCGGAAGATAATCCCGCCGCGTTGCGGGTTTGCGCGACGCCTCGCGCTGCCCACAGAATTGGTCATTTGCCCGGGTCAAGTTGCCGCAATTTCTCTGCCGCTTCTTCCGGCACCATTCCGTTGAAATAAATTTCCTTGATGCTGTAGGATTTGCTGGGAGATTGCAGGATGGGAAGAATTTCGATATGCCAATGATAGTCGCCGGCGATGGTTCGCCAGTAATCGCTCAACTCGCCTTTGGTCTGTAACGTGTTCGGCGCGGTATGGACCACCATGTGGTAGTCCGGGGTGACTTGCAGCAGCCGGCGCAACGTGCGCCCCAGCAGCGTTGCGAGATGCCGGCGGTTCTCACCTGGCGATGCCGTTTCGAATAGATGGCTGTGCGCCCTGGGCATCAACCAGACTTCAAATGGCACACGTGAGGCATAGGGGCAAAAGGCATAGTAATCGCCGGTATTGTCCACAATCCGTTTCTTTTGCCGCTCTTCCTGCCGCAGGATGTCGCAAAAAACGCAACGCTCCCGATCGCGGTACCATTCGCGCGCCGAGCGCAATTCGTACAGGATTCGCCGGGGCACGAATGTCGTCGCGGTCACCTGCGAATGGGCGTGCGGCCATTCCTCGCCGGATTGCGGACCCTGGTTCTTGAAAACGGTTACGTATTTGAATCGCGCGTCGCGCTTCAAATCTAGAATTCGATGGGCGTACCCTTCGAGCACTCTGCCGATCTCCTCATCGGTCATCTGCGCCAGTGTGCGCGTGTGCTCTGGCGTCTCCACAATGATTTCATGAGCGCCGATGGAAGCCATGCGGTCGTAGATTCCTTCTGCGCTGCGGCCGGGATCTCCCTCGATGCGGTACAGGGGCCTCAGGTGAGGATAGACACGCACTTGCCAGGGCCCATGCTGCGGGAGATCGAGCAGGACTTGCGTCTCCACGCGGTTTTGCGCACACAAGGGACAGGGATCCGATCGCAATTTATCGCGCTCGGGATGCCCCACCACCACCCAACTTCTTGTTATGGGATCTTTACGAAGTTCCATTCGCCACGCCGAAAAGTGTCTCCCGTGAAAATTCCAAGGCGGTCATCTTATACCGCGCACTCCGGAAGGGCAAAAAGCAAGTCGGGCTGGTTGCTTGATTCGAAATGTGCCGCCGCGGCACTGTTAACGGGTGTAGTGCGTTGGCGTAGGACCCACTTCGAGGCGGTGTCGATCCCAAATCGCACCTTCGCGGCTGTAACTGGCCAACTCAAAATCCTGCGTCAGTTCCAGGCAGTCGGTGGGACAGGCATCCTCGCAGAGCCCGCAGAACATGCAGCGCGAAGTATCGTAAGTGAAAGTGGTCAAAACCTTTCGCCGTGTGGCATCGTCACGCAGCCAACCCACCACGATCAGATTCTCCGGGCAGGCTAGCGCGCACAAATTGCACGCGATGCAAAGGGACTCGCCGGTCTCGGGATTCATGTTCAGCCGCGGGGCGCCCCGATAGCGCTCGGCCACCATGGGGCGTTCCTGGGGATACTGTTCGGTGTAAATATTTTTCGGGGCCTGGTACCGGAACGTCAGCCACATGCCCTTCAGCAGATCAACCAGAAAAACTCGCTTCAATAATTCTCTCATCGCGTCCAAGTTTGACTTTCCTTCCACGCGATGTCAAGTGACGGTCGCGGGCGTGATATTCTGCCTTCCTTGATGAATATTTCCGATTCAGACGTGCATTTCATGCAGGCGGCTCTCGACGAGGCCCGAGTGGCCGGCCAGCGCGGGGAAGTCCCCATAGGCGCGATCGTGGTGGTTGACGGGCGAATCGTTGCGCGCGCCGGCAATCGCACGATTGCGGACTGCGACCCTACCGCCCACGCGGAGATTGTGGCCCTTCGCGCCGCTGCGAGGTGTGTTGGAAACCACCGCCTTCTCGACGGCTCAGTATTTGTCACGATTGAGCCATGCGCGATGTGCGCCGGCGCGATGATTCAAGCGCGTGTAGCCCGGTTGGTTTACGGTGCTGACGACTCTAAGGCCGGCGCGGTACGATCGTGTTTCTCGATCTTGGACCACCCGCATCTCAATCATCGAGTCGAGGTGGTTTCCGGCGCACTTGCGGAAGAATCGGCCGCTCTGCTGAAGGAATTTTTCGCCGCCCGGCGATGAGGAGTGATCTTTGTGCTGCCGGCCGGTGTGGTTGCGTTTAGACGAAGGCTAGGCTTCCAGAAAGAATCTATTGGCCGCCGGAAATCGGCAGAGGGACCGTTGCAGTGACGGTGGTGCCCCCCTCGCCGGATTGTATTTCCAGAGTCCCGCCCAACTCGCGCAGCCGCTCTCGCATGCTGGCCACGCCGACACCTCCGCCCGCGGCGGCGATTTGAACCTGTAGAAGCCGCTGGGGCGACATCCCGCACCCGTTGTCGCGCACGACGAGACTGATCCGCGCCGAATCTTCCCACAGTTGTACATTTACCTTCGCTGCGCGGGCATGGCGGTGAACGTTAGTTACGGCTTCCTGTAGGATGCGAAACAACGCGATTTCAATTCGCGGGGGCAGATCTTTGAATCCGGCCGGGATGTCAACGCTAACGCGAATGCCGCTGCGGTCCTCGAAGCCTTTCAGGTAGTTCCGCGTGGACTGGGCCAAACCCAGCTCTTCGAGCAACGGCGGGTGCAGCAAGTGTGAGATCGTTCGCGTCTGGGCGATGCAACGTTCCACGAGCTCGATTGATTCGGTCAGAAGCTGCTTTTTCTTCCAACCCGGCATAGGCGTTGCGAGCTGGCGAAGGTTCATCTGCAGGGCGGCATAGTATTGGTCCACGGAATCATGGAGATCGCGCGCGATGCGGCGCTGCACCTCTTCGCGCGCGCAGAGCAACCGGCCCGCTAGCTGGCGGAGCGATCGTTCAAGCCTCTTTTGCTCGGTCACCTCTACAACCACAATCCCGGCGCGCGTCACTTTGGCGTCTGAATCCCTGATTGGGAAATAGGTCTCAACCCAATAACCGGCCTCGGTTCTGGAGGGCAACTCGCCGCCGATTTCGACTTCGGGCAGCACCTGACCCGTGCTGAACACGCGATCAAAAGCGGATTCCACTTGGCCAGCCACTTTCCCAATCATCTCGCCAACCGTTTTGCCCAGATGCGCCCCGGGCGGAATGCCATTCATCGCGGCGAGAGCCCTGTTGATGGCCTTGTATCGACCGTGACGATCACAAATCGCAAAGCCAACGGTAGGACCATTCAAGAAGAAAGCGAGCAGAGATTCGGCGTCCGTGATGGAATCTGGAGTCGCGAATAATCCGGGCGGGGCGTTAAGCGTTCCCCCTTCGTTCTCCATATTGCGACTCATCCTTAACAACTGAAGCCGCTCGAGATGGTTCTGGAGCGCGACCAGAATTCAGCTCTAGGCAGCATTATACTCTTTGCAAATTAACCCGGCCAATACTCTTTGAAGACTGATAGTCCAGGTGCTCGCGCAGCAGACGTATTTCTACGCAATCAGCTGTAAGTAGTTTCCGCAATACCAGGTCTCTGGTGACATCAACAAAATGGCGGACTGTTTGGGCCTCGTGGCGGTCAGCCAACGTGTGAGATGTGCCGCCGCGTTTGGTCCAGAAATTCTTCCGCAGAGGGCAAATCTCCCGGGTTCTTGCCGCGATGCAGCCAGAGAATTGTTCCGCCTCGCGCTACCAGCGCGGCTCCCGGCAACAAGTAGATATCGCAGTGGGGCATGAATGATTTCTTGAGGCTGACGGAAAATCCCGCGGCGCGATTCTCTTTCCGTTTTTGCCGCAATCCCGGAGAAGCAAACACTAATGCGCGAAGGGTTGTTCGGTCCAAGCCCATATTTGCGTAGCTCTGCTTCTCGGGGTCGGGGATGCAATTCACTGCCATGCCGTACTCGCCGCAGATTTCGCTCGCCTCTGCCGCCGTGCCTTGCACAACGCAGGCCAGGCGCACGCCTCGCTGTTCGAACTCGGGCAACTTCTCACGCAACTGCGTGAGTGATTCCATGCAGAAGGGTCAGCCGAAATGCCTCAGCCAGACGATTAACGCAGGCCCATCGGTCCATAATTGGGAGAGCCGCCTGGATTCACCGGCGCCATCTCGATAAACCAGGTCGGGTGCTGAATCTCCCACGCCTGGCTCTCTTGCCACGTTTGTATTCATCGTGCCTCCATCCGACCGGTGTATTCTAGCCTCGACCAATCAAATTGGTTACACTCGCGGGCTGCATTTTGGCTTGTGTCCCACACCTTGCCAAATAATATAGATGCGAAGGGGAGTTCCGTGATGCATGGAGCCATTCGAGAAAATTTATGGCGCAGCTATCCGCGCCGGCGACTCCGATCCGTTTGCCTGCTGGCTGCGTTCCTGACAGTGGCCGCTTCGTCCCCCGCGCAATCCCAACAGCAAGCGGACCGGCGGAAGCTGCTCGATCAATTCAGCGAATCACTCGACGAGCTCACCGCCCGTGTCTCCCCGGCGATTGTCCAAGTGCTAGTCACCGGCTATGGCCCGCTGGAGGGAAAAGAAAAGAGCGATGCAAGCCTTTTCGGGCGGCAGCACAGCCTGGGATCCGGCGTGATTGTGGATCCCAGCGGGTACATCATCACCAACGCGCACGTAGTCAAGGGCGCGCAGCGAGTCCGCGTGCTACTCACACCTCCAGCCTCAGCAGATTCACAGGGGCGCGCCAGCTTTTCGGGCGCTACACATGTGCCTCCAATGGTCGCCAAGGTCGTCGGTGTCGCTCCCACGATTGATTTGGCGCTGCTGAAAGTTGAGGCAAAGGACCTGCCGACTCTGCCCTTCGCCGATTACGCCAAGTTGAAAAAAGGTCAGCTCGTTCTTGCATTCGGTAATCCGGAAGGACTGGAGAATACCGTAACCATGGGCGTGGTCAGCGCCGTTGCCCGGCAGCCGGACCCGGACTCGTCCAGCGTGTTCATTCAAACCGACGCGCCTATAAATCCCGGAAACAGCGGCGGGCCGTTGGTGGATACACAGGGCCAGCTTGTGGGGATCAATACCTTTATTCTTACCGAAACCGGCGGCAGCCAGGGACTCGGTTTTGCCATTCCGAGCAGCGTGGTCCAATTCGCCTACGTGCAACTGCGGACGTACGGCCGGGTTCATCGCAGCATGATCGGCGTGCGACTGCAGGAAATTACGCCGGACCTGGCCGCGGGACTCGACCTCAAGAAAACGGAAGGAGTGATCGTCGCTGATGTTGCTCCCGGCAATCCGGCGGAAAAAGCCGGCGTGAAAATTCAGGACATTCTGGTGTCGGTTGACGGGCGCCCGATCGGAAGTGTGCCCATCGCAGAGATGTTGATTTCTACTAAGCCGGCAGGAACCGTCGTGAAAACCGAAATTCTCCGCGGCACGGAAAGACTGTCCGTGGACATTCCCGTGACTGAACAGAAGACGGACGTGGACCAGATCGCGGATCTAATGGACCCGGGCAAGTCGCTGGTTTCCAAGCTCGGAATTTTTGGCGTGGAAATCAACGAGCAGATCGCTGATGCCCTGGAGGATCTGCGCATCCCCTCGGGCGTTGTGGTAGCGGCCATGTCCGCGGACCTGGCTAGTGTGGAGTCGGACTTGAAACCTGGCGACGTGATTCATGCGGTCAACGGAAAGAAAATCGAGACCCTCAACGGATTGCGCGCGGCCCTCAACGCTCTTCCCTCCGGTGGATCCGGAGTGCTGCAGGTCGAGCGCGACAGCAACCTGCTGTACATCACATTCGAGATGGACTGAGCGCGGCCCGTGAAAATTTCAATCCGATAAATTATGGCGGAGAGGGTGGGATTTGAACCCACGGTTGAGTTTCCCCAACACACGCTTTCCAAGCGTGCTCCTTAAACCGCTCGGACACCTCTCCGTGTGAGCTGCCATGCAGCAGCGTAGCAAATCGAAGCGAGTGCGGCAAACGTTGAGAAGCGGTACGACGGGGCGCGGTGGGCGAGAAACAAATTCAGAGGATGTCTGCTACAATTTCTTTTGCCATTCCGGGGTAGTGCAATTGGTAGCACGCGAGCCTTTGGAGCTCGTTATCCTGGTTCGAGTCCAGGCCCCGGAGCCAACTCTTGCGGTAACGCGGGAAAAATCCACAAAGAAATGTGCCCTTTCGAGCGTGGGCGTGTCTGATCTAAGCAAATTGCGCGCGGATGCAGAAATTCCGTTTGTATGCCTAGCGGCTTTTCAGGCTTCGGGTGCGTTTTTGCGCAGGTCTGGCTGGAAACGGGATTAATCGAGAATTGCGCTCCTTAAAAATGGCGGAGCTGCGTTTGAGCAGGTTTTCGAATTCCTGATCCGAGATAACTGTGGGGATAAACGGAGACTTCTCCTTGAAGGTCACGAGCCCTCCACCTCGCTGCAACCCCAGGAGATTGCGTCGCACGGGAGGGTAGACCTGTCAGTATAGGCTGTCAAGAAATTTGCAGCGATTTGCGCCAGAGGTCGCTTCGATTGCTTGCACCGGCGCCTTTGAACGCATAGGCTAGGCGCCGGCATGGACCTGCTATTCATCACCACCGGCGTGATCTGGTACATCGTGTTTCTGTTTTCGACCAGTTGCCATGAAGGCGCGCACGCGCTGGTCGCCAAGCTCGGGGGAGACCCGACGGCTTTTCACGGCGGGCAGGTTTCGCTCAACCCGTTGCCGCACATTCAACGCTCGCCCTGGGGGCTGGTGGCTGTTCCGTTGTTGACGTATCTCCTTCCGCCCCATTGGATGATCGGCTGGGCCAGCGCGCCTTACGACCCGTCATGGGAATATCGGTATCCGCGACGTGCTGCCTGGATGGCTTTGGCGGGACCCGCGGCCAACTTCACTCTGATGATCCTCGCCGGTGTCGCCATTCATATCGGGACGGCTGCGGGCTATTTTCGCATGCCGGGTTCGGCCGGATTCACGCACGTGACTGAGGCGGCCGTGCCCGGGTATGCGGGCTTTGCCGCAACATCTCTGAGCATTCTCTTTGTTCTGAATCTCCTGCTTGGGACGTTCAATCTCCTGCCGGTCCCGCCGCTTGACGGCAACACGGGGATTATCCTGTTTATGAGCAAGGAACGTGCGTTGCGCTTCCTGGAATGGACTCGGTCGCAGGGATTTGGCATGGCGGGACTGCTGCTGGCATGGGTGTTGTTCGACAAGATTTTTGACTTTGTGTTTCGTGCCGCGCTGGCCGCGTTGTACCCGGGCTCGCATTGGAGTTAGTCCCGCAGATAAGTCGGACACGGCACGTGGGTGGCACTGGTTCATTGGCGCACAACTGTTTTGGAGTGCTCCTGCAGATATTCCAGGTTTTCTCACACCTGAGCCCAAGTGCTTGCGTTTGATTGGTTCGGCAGGGTCTCACTTTGGCAGTCCTTGTGCTTTACCAAGTGTGGAGACGGAATCATGACACTTTCATCAGATTTGACAGGCGGCTATCGCGTGGAGGTTTCCGGCTGGGATGCCAAGGAAAACTTCTTCGTGGAAAACACATCGCTCGACTGGGAAAACGAAGGCAAGAAGGAGATCGCGCTCCGAAATTTATTGAAGGAAGGCGCCGTGATTTTCGTACGCCTGCTTCAGACCATCGCTACCTCCAACAATTTTCCCATCGCCTATCAGGCCACTACCATCGGAGAAAGGGACCGCAGCGGCCGCCTCCGTGTTGGGCTGGAGCGTTTGCGCCCTCGCGCTGCCTATAAGGACTCCATCGATCTGACGTTTAACGCTACCGTCAAAGTTGCGTGAGAGCCAGCCGCCTGCGGACAATTTGAACCGGGTGCCCCCGCAGAGGATGGGGGATTCCTTAGTTTTGTTCTCATTCGACATTGCAATTCCAATTTGGAACTGGTCATTTTGCTTTTCTTCATCACTCGCTTCTCCTTTTGTTCTCTCGCCCGATTCAGCCTTTTCCGAGCACAGGCCCATCCACGAAGAGCGCACTGCCATTACGAGCAGAATCTCAGAGCGGCGCCTGAATGAAATCTGGGCTGCAATAACTCGCGAGGTGGTGCGTTCTGGCACTGGCCGTGCCTAATGTCGTGAGTCATGGTGATGCTCGAAGAAAAGCCAGTCGTCTCGTTGGCGCGAAAGAACCTTCCCATCTGTATTCTGGATGATGAGCCGGATCAGGTAGAGTTGGCCAGTGAGAGGCTAACGAAGCTCGGATTCCCCACCTTCGGCACCACCAGCCCCCGGGAGGCGCTCCAGCATATCCGTATGGGGAGTTGCCGGGTGGTGCTGGCCGATTTCAAAATGCCGGAAATGGATGGCTTTGCCTTCATGGAGAGCGCGCTGCAGTTTGACCCAGGGCTCTACATCATTCTTATTACCGGCCACTATTCCGTGGATTCCGCCATTGAAGCGGTGAAACGCGGGGCCTACGACTATCTGTGCAAGCCGATTGACTTCGCCCGCTTGACCAAGACGCTCGACGACCTTGCCGAGCTGTTTTCGCAGAAGTCCCAGGTGCGCAACCTGGAGGAGCAACTACTGACCAACCTGCAATGCCAGGGGATTGTCGGCCGCAGCCCGGCCATGCTGGAAGTGTTTGACCTGGCGCGGAAAGTGGCGCGGCACTATACCAATGTCCTTATCTCCGGCCCCACGGGATGCGGGAAGGAATTGGTGGCGCGCGCCCTGCATCAGATGAGCCCCGTGGCCGAGCAGCGATTTGCGGTGTGCAATTGCTCGGCACTGGTGGACACGCTCCTGGAAAGCCAGCTCTTCGGCCACATGCGCGGCTCTTTCACCGGCGCGAATGAAACGCGCGCGGGGCTGTTTGAATTCGCCAATGGGGGCACTGTCTTCCTCGACGAAATCGGCGAGACGTCGGCGTCCATGCAAGCCAAGCTTTTGCGCGTCATTCAGAATCGCGAAATTCAACGCGTTGGCTCTCCGGAAGTGAAAAAGGTCGACATTCGCTTGATCGCCGCCACCAACCGTGACCTGCGCGCCGAAGTCCTGGCCGGCCGTTTTCGCGAAGACCTGTTCTACCGGCTCAGCTCCATCGAGATTCGCGTCCCCGGGCTTTCCCAGCGGCCAGAGGACATTCCCCTGCTGATTCAACACTTCTTGAAGAAATACGGGGAGTCTTACGGGAAAACCTTCCTGGGCCTTTCCCGCCGCGCTCAAATTGCGCTGCTGCGGCACGATTGGCCGGGAAACGTCCGCGAGCTGGAAAACGTTATTTCCAGCGCGGCCATTACTGCCAATGCCGAGTTCATTGACCTTGCGGATCTGCCTCCAAATCTGCAGAAACCTGTACGCCGGAGCTCCTCACTCGAGGAGAATTGGCGACCCTTACCGCTCGATGAAGTCCGCAGCGTGCACATTCAACGCGTGCTCGATATGTGCAATGGCAATCGCGTGCGAGCCTCGCAAGTGCTGGGGATCGGGCGCACCAGTTTGTACCGCTTTCTGAAGCGATCCGCGAAGAAGGCCGTGGCCAAAGGCGCCGACTAACACCTCCGCGCAGTTCCAATTGGGCACAACGTTTCGTTCAGCGGCACTCACATCTTGGCATGCCGGACTTAACTCGCTCGTTTTGATGGCATTCCTTTTTCGGCCGACGGCCATTCGAATGCAATTACCCAGGTGAAGAGAAAAATGACAACACTCCATTCAGAGATTCTAGAGCATCCGACACAAGCAGGCATTGAACGGCGCCACGAGATACGTGCGGACCTGAAGTTTCCGGTTGAAGTTTGTGGTTTCGATCGAAACGGCCGGTTCTTTTCAGAAAAAACGGCGACTTCGGACGTGAGCGACGGCGGTTGCAAATTGCATGTGCGCACGGAAGTAGACAAAGGATCCGTGCTGGCCATACGCATTATTGCGCGAAGGTTTGGCTTGGAAGTGGACGCCCGGCCGATGCTTTTCCAGGTGAACTGGATTCGTGCTGCGGCCAACGGCTGGGACGTAGGCGTCGCCAAGCTTCAGCCCGGCAAGATATGGAATGTGTCGTTTGAACTGCCAAACGAAAATCCTGTGACAGTTTCTTAAGCTTCTCCCTGCCCCGGCCCCAAGGGGTGCGTGGTCCGACCGAGCGAATCACGCGCCGCACCCCACCCCCTTGCAATCCCGACCATTACTAGCGAATTGACGAGATGCAGTGCGCTCGCAATTGCCGCAGCCTGCTAGCGGCTGGCGGTTACATACGCTGCGTTGTGCAACAACGAACTGGGCAGCGAGACAGGCGAGTCCAGCCTGACGAGCATTCCCGTCTGGGCCGGCAACTCCACGTCCTTGCCTTTTTTGGCCATGATGTATGCGCCGCCACCTACCAATCCCAGAACGGTTCCACGAACGACGCTGCTGAAAATCACTCCCACCACCGTGCCGCCCACTCCTCCGAGTCCAACGTCAGTGACGTCGCTCTTGATGTCGCGGCGTTCCTGGATCACCACCCCTTCCACTGTTTTCAAATCTTTTCGCTTTCCGGCTGCTTCTGAGCCGCCCTTATAAATCGAAAGGATGCTCATCTGCGCAGGGAAAATGCGGCTCTCCACTTCGATGGAATTGAACACCAGGTTCATCGAAGCTCCGCCGCGAAACATGGAAAAGAATTTCGGCTTTGTGACGCTGGTCACCGTTCCGTGAATTTTTGCTCCCGCCGGCAAAACGAGCTGACTGCCGAAGAACACGGGTTCGGCAACGATGGCCGTGAAGGGATCGCCGTCGTGCGCCACGCTGGAGCTGACGCTATTGATCAATGTAAGGCGAACTTGTGTGCCGGGCTGGACCTGGCTGGATTGCGCATAAACCGCCGGGGTGAGAAGCAAGGCAAGCAATACCGCGGCGCAAAGACTGCTCAGACGCTTCATTTCATCCTCCGTAGCCTGGAAGCGATGGCCCGAAGCCACCGCCATGGCTGTCTCCGGCCAAATAGCCGGACCTGCCCCGTTACGTGAGGCTTGCCGCTGGCGCAGCGGTCGAGTGCGGAGGAGGCACTCGCGCGATAAGATACTCTATGATCGGGACATGTTACCGAAAATCATGCCCGGAATTTCCTAAGTGCCACCTCACCGCGAAACCGGCGCATCCACAAGAACACAAGCGGACCATAGCGCCGGAGCGCGCACCCGATATAGTACTAGTACCTGATACAGCACGCCCAATTTGGAACTCACTTCCCTCCCGTCATCCCTCCGCTTATTTTGGATTCAAGGGGACTACACAAGTCCCGGAGATTCATTTCACCAGAAGGAAGTGACGATCGATGCGAAACCGTCTGTGGATCGTCTGCGCGCTGCTGTTAACTGTCGCCTCGCTGACCTACGCGACCGACTTTGCTGTGATTGTCCATCCCTCGAACCCGACCCGGGGCATGACCCTGGTGGAACTTGGAAAAATCTTCCGTGGCAAGTCGGTTAGCTGGCCGACGGGGCGGAACATCACGCTGATACTGCGCGAGCCCAGCCAGCCGGCGATGAAATTTATCATCGAGAAGATTCTAGGTGTGGACCCGGAAGGCGGTCGAGCCATCCTGACTGACGCCACACGGAAAACCGCTAGCCCGGTCGTTTTTGTTCCCGGCGATCAAGACGTGGTCAAAGCCGTGGAAGCCAGCCCCGGCGCACTGGGAATCGTGGATGTCTACAACATCACTGGTGCGGTGAAAGTGATCCACATCGATGAGAAGCAACCGTTTGACCCGGGATACGCATTGAAGGGCCATTAAAGCCAGGCACGTAAATCCATGCGAGGAAACATGAAAAACACGAACGTCTTCGAACGCGCACTGCTCACTCTACTGCTGCTCGGCTTTGCCGGCGGGGCCGCCAACGCCCAAGCGCAGAAGCAATCGCCTGCCAAGCATGGCTCGAGCTTTGTCTCTGGCAAGGATGCCGTGCCGGTGAAGCTGGACACCATCCCGGTCACCACCAAGTCCGCCGAAGCGCGCCAGGACTACCAGACCGGCATGTTGGAGTACGAGGACTTGTTGTTGGTGGATGAGGGCGTCAACCACCTGCGCGAGGCAGTGAAGGCCGACCCGCATTTCGCGCTCGGCCACGCCATGTTGGCTTTCGCCACATTCGATCCGGTGGAAGCCCACAAGCACCGCGTCCTGGCCAAGCAGTATATGGCCGCCGCCTCACCGGACGAGCGGTTGCAGATTCGTTGGCTCAACGGCACGAAGGACGGACAGATTGTCCCGGCCATTGCTGCGATGAATGATCTGCTGGCGAAATATCCCAACGACAAGCAATTCGCGGATACCGTGGGGGCGTGGCTATGCACCGGCGAACAGGCCTACGACCGCGGCGCGGACATTCTCGAGCGTGTTCTGCAGCGCGATCCCGAGTACGCTCCGGCCATGAACAACCTCGCTTATTGCTACGCGCTCGGCGGCCGCGCACAACTCTCACCGCCCTGGCTGGAAAAGTATGTGGTGGCTTTGCCGGATCAGCCAAACCCGCAAGACTCCTACGCCGAAATTTCCCGCATGATGGGGAATTTTCCGGCCGCGCTGGAACACTACAACACAGCGTTGAAGATGTCCCCTTCATTCACGGCTTCGCAGGTGGGATTGGCTACCACATATGCGTTGATGGGCGAGCAGGAACGCGCGCGTGGCGAATACGTGAAAGCCATGGGCATGACCAAGGACGATGCCACGATTATGAATTACGGCCTGCTCAGCGCCATGACCTACTTCCGTGAAGGCAAGATTGAAGAGGGGCGGAAGGCTTACAAGGACATTGCCGCGGATGGGCATAAGAAAGAATTTGCGGTTCAAGAGGCCGAGGCCCATCGCTCTATGGCGCTCTTCAACCCCGATGTGAAAGGTGCCTTCCGCGATCTTGATGCGGCGCGCGCCGTGCTCGCTCAAGCTCACGTGCTTTCGGCGGGAGATCACGACACGGAGTTGGCCACCATTCTTCAGACTCGCGCTTACATCGCCGCCCGCTCGGTGAATCTCGAAGAGGCCAAGGCGGCGCTGGCGCCCCTCAGCACCATGGCGCGGACGAGCCGCAGCAACATCGTCCAGCAGGCCTACCACTCTGCGAACGGCGCTGTTCTTCTCCTGCAAGGGATTTACGCGGAGGCCGTTTCCGAACTCCAGTACGATTCACGCAATCCGCTGTCCCTGCAATTGCTCTCGGAAGCGGAAACCAAGGCAGGCGAGCCGGGCGCCGGACATGAAATTCTGGTCAAGCTGGCCGGAATCAATGACGAGCGCATCGAGACAGCGTATGTCGTGCCCCAGGCACGCGCGTCGCTGAAGGCCACGTCAGCGCCCAGTGCGCAACCGGCTGCCGCTCAGCCTGCTGCCCCGGCGCAACCTGCTGCCGCGCTCAGTTCAACTGCTGCGGTCCCGCCGCGAGCTTCTGGACTCCGCGGGGGTCCGCTCGATTAACAAACGGAAACAATTCTCACGACTCTATCGAAGCCCCGGCTCGGTTCGACATTGAACCAGTCGGAGTTTTGTGTTTTAGGTCCGCAATTCCCGTTAGGGCATTCTTGGATATTGCAGGTGCCAGGTGGTGGCGTTCTGGTAGGCACGAGCGACCGCCAGCATTTCCCCTTCGCGGTACAAATGTCCGTGGAATGAAATGCTGGTGGGATGACCTTTCTCATCGAAACCCGAAGGCACGGCGATGCAGGGATGGCCGGTCAGATTTGTGACGGCAGCGTGCAGCGTAGCCACCGGGTTGGGAGTGTAGTCCGCATAGTCGAAGGGAACCATATAAACATCTACGTCCGACATGATGCGCGCCATCTCTTGCATAATGAGAGTGCGCACTCGCTGCGCATTTAAGTAGTCTGCGGCCGGCAGCAGCCGGTAGGAGTTCTGGGTGCGCACGCGGTCCTGCCGGACCAGTTCACCGGGCTCGGTGACGACCGGGTCCTCCAGCGCCGCATTCGCTTCGCTGTACATGATGCTGGGGAAATCCAGGCTGGCGTGTTCCGGCAACCCGACTTCAATGAGCTTGAAGCCCATGCCACGAATCTTATCCAGCGCCGCGCGGTCGTTGGCATCCACTTGCGGCGTCTGGCGAGTATCGGAGAACGCCGCCTTCAGATAGCCGACGCGCAATTTGCGGGTATCCATTTCCGCGTCCCAGTTGAACGGGAAATCCTGCACCGCCAGGTCTCGATCGTCCGGTCCCTGAATCGCGTTCAGCACCAGGGCGCAGTCCTCCACGCTCCGGCACATCGGCCCGGTTTTGT
>Ga0210407_10000756_pt1 | contig 33828 bp, 33 predicted proteins | sample IncBWC27MmetaG_FD_150860 | JGI IMG/M metagenome (GOLD analysis project Ga0210407, IMG submission 150860) | Forest soil microbial communities from Barre Woods Harvard Forest LTER site, Petersham, Massachusetts, United States - Inc-BW-C-27-M | ecosystem: Environmental > Terrestrial > Soil >...
GGGACGCAGTAAGCGTTCTGCCTCGGCGGCACGGCCCGCGGAAAATACCGCGACGAATCTGGATCGCCTGATCCACGAGCGTACGCGCCTGGCGATCGTCAGCGCGCTGGCCGTGAATGAATCGCTCACCTTCAACGAATTGAAAGGGCTGCTGCGCGCCACCGACGGCAACTTGAGCGTGCATGCGCGCAAGCTGGAAGATGCCGGCTATCTGGGCTGTACGAAGTCCTTTGATGGGCGCATGCCGAAAACAGAATATCGCCTGACGGCCGCAGGCCGCCGCGCGCTCGAAAAGTATCTGAACCACATGGAAGCTCTAATCCGCGTCACGCGCGAGGGTTAGACTCCCAAAAAATTTTGCCGGGATACTCTATGAACAGAAGTACTTTGAAGTTAGTTCCGCAATCGCAACTCCACGTCGCCATCCTGCTCGACGGCAATGGCCGCTGGGCTTCCTCCCGCGGCCTCGCGCGCTCCGAAGGGCACCGCGCCGGCGTGGAATCAGTCCGCCGCGTCGTCCGCGCCGCTCCCGGCCTGGGCATTAGCACCATGACGCTCTACGCGTTTTCCTCGGATAACTGGGAACGCCCCATGAGCGAAGTCGTGGCCCTGCTTGCGCTGCTCGAACAATATTTTCGCACCGAATCCGCCGCCTGCGCCGCCGCGGGCGTTCGCTTGCGCGTCATCGGCCGTCGCGACCGGATTCCACCTGCTCTGGCGCAAGCGATCGAATCCGCCGAAAAGCTCACCGCATCCGGACGCGCCCTGGAATTGCGCATCGCCGTGGATTACTCCGCGCGCGACGCCATCCTTCGCGCCGCGTGCTGGATGCTCTCCAGTCTGGAAGTTTCTCAGCGCGAATTTGCCAAGCGTCTCGGAGAAGTCACCCACTCCAGCGGCCCCGCGCTCGACGTGGACCTGCTGATTCGCACCGGTGGCGACCGCCGCCTCAGCGATTTCATGCTCTGGGAATGCGCCTACGCGGAACTATTTTTCACGCCGCGCATGTGGCCAGAATTCGATGCCGCCGATCTAGCCGCCGCCATCGAAGACTTTCGCGGCCGCGAACGCCGCTTCGGCCGCTTGCCCGAAGCCGCCGCCAGCTAGACATCGCTATTTCTTCACAGTCCGCGCGCGCCACATCTCGAATGCACGCTTGATCACCCGCGTCGCAGTCGGTGTCAACGCATACTGCGTGAGTTCCTCCTCGCGTGCCCAAGCCACATCGCTCACATCGCTCGCCGCCCGCGCTTCACCGCTCTCCACCGCGCACAAATAATCCAGAATCACGAAATGATATTTCGTTCTGCCATCCTGATCCGGAAAAATCCTCTCGAACACCTCGATAAATTCCACCACTCGCACTTCCAGCCCCGTCTCTTCCGTCAATTCGCGCCGTACTCCTTCCTCAAACGTCTCGCCCAATTCCAGCATGCCTCCGGGAATGGACCATTCGCCTTGCAGCGGCGGACTGCCGCGCCGAATCAGCAGCGCCCGCCCGTCTGCAATCACTACTCCGCCCACTCCCACCAGCGGCCGCTCCGGATACTCGCGTCGCACCGTCACCTTTACGCATCCTCTCTCGCCTTCGCTTGACACCTGCGGTATATAATAGCCCGCCAGTGGAAGTACACCCAGGAAGGAGAGAAATCTCGTGACCCGATGTCCGGAATGCGACACCGAAATTGATTTGGACGAAGACGAAGTCGAGGAAGGCGAAATCCTCAGCTGCCCGGAGTGCGACGTCGAGCTGGAAGTGACGCAAACGCATCCCGTGCATCTCATCGTCATCTCCGAAGACGAGGATGATGACGACGATGAAGAAGAGGAAAAGTCCAGCGTCAAGGAAGATGAGGAGGACGACGACGAGGACGAAGAAGAAGTCGGATAATTCTCGTCTCTCTCTTCACGCTCGCATCTTTTCTGCTTTTCGCATCATCTTACAGGTTGTAAGCCGGAATGCCGGCCATCTCGCGCTCAAGCCGCCGCCAAATTCGGCCGCACGTTTCTCGTTTTCAGCCGCAGGAGCTGAAAAGAACAGGACCCCGTGAAAAGCCACAGTTTGTTTCAGGTAGTCGCAGTCCTGCTGTTGGGCTTTTTCGTTGCGATGCCCGCCCGCGCGCAAGAGGAATCCAAGGCCCAGAAAAAAGCGGAAGCGCAATTAAAAGTGCTACACGGCAGCGTGATTGATAAGAGCGAAAATCCGGTGCCCTCCAGCGTGATTTACCTGAAGAACGTGAAATCCCAGGCGGTAAAAACTTATATCGCGGACGAGTCCGGCAATTATCGTTTCAGCGGCCTGGACCCGAACGTGGATTACGAAATCCACGCCGAGCACGACGGCTTGACTTCTTCGACCCGCACCGTCTCCAGCTTTGACAGCCGCCGCGATATCGAAGTCACCCTAAAGCTCTCCAAAAAGAAAAACGAATAGGCACAGCAACGATCCTTGCGCTGGAACTTGTGACAAAACGGGCGTCATCAGCTGGTGTATGTTTCTCAGCGTCTTTGCCGTCGTCTGCATTTATCTTTGTCAGATTTTGCCTCTATCGGCGTTCATCTGCGTTCATCAGTGGTTCCTTTGCTTCCCACCATCACTCGGATCGCTCTCGGCAAAATCTCAAACTGCGCCGGTGCCGAGCCCAGCGCTTCTCCATCCCCATGCACCCGCGCGGCCCGGTCCGCGCGCAATGAAACATGCCGGCAGCGATAACGCGTCACTTCCGGAAAGCCGCGTAGATCGCCGCTAGTCAGCACGATCGGTATCGCTTCCAGCAACCGCATCAGTCCGACATCACCCACAATCACCACGTCAAGCAAACCATCATCCATCTTCGCCTGGGGCGCAATGCGCACGCCCGAACCGTAGCTCGTCGCGTTCGCCACCGCCACAAATAGGGCGTGGCCCGACCAGTTCGCCCCATCCATCTCAACTGACACATCCAACAGCGGCTCGCGAAAGAATATCGTGAGCGCTCCCGCAAGATATCGCGCCACTCCCGGCCACGCCCGGAATCGCGTGTTCGCCAGGTGCGCGGCCTCCGCGTCCAGCCCCATGCCTCCGGCGCCCATGTAATGTGCCACGCTGCCATCGCCGAATCGCACGCGCACCAGGTCCACTGCACGCGGCTGTCCGCGCAAGAATGCGTCCGCCGCCGTAACCGGATTGCACGGAATCCCCAGTGCGCGCGCAATATCGTTCCCATTACCCGCCGGGAAAAATCCCGCCACCACATCCGTTCCGCGAACGCCTTCCACCAAATGATGAAACGCGCCATCGCCGCCCAGCGCCACCACGTTTCGAAATCCCTCCGCTGCCGCGCGGGCCGCCTGTTCGCGAATATCCTCCGAACTTTTCGAATGCGCAAACGCAGCCCGGCATCCGCGCGCTGTCAGCAAGCTCGCCACCTCGGCCTCGGCGCGCAATGCCCTCCCGCCGCCCGACGCGGGATTCACAATCACCAATGTGTCAGGATTCATTCCAGAAGTAATACCGACGCGCCGCCGCTCGTTTTCTTCAGCGGATTCATGGACTCTTCAAGTGGTTGGCCGATCCTTGCAATGTCGTACTCTGAACGGACGCAGGATCGTCGAGGAATTTCCCGACAATCGGTCCCGCGGAAACGCAGCCAAGGCTCAGATGGCCGCAGGGCGATTCCAACGTCAGCACCGCCGCGCCCATCATTCTCGCAAACGCTAGCGCTGGCGTTGGATTCACCATGTGATCTTCTGGAGAAATTACCACCAGCAGCTTGGCATGGACGCTCTTCGCGGCCTGCTCCATCGTCTCGCCAAGCTCCCCGGGAATATCCAGCGCATTAATCGCCTCGCGCTGCCGGATGGCATCGCACGCCGTCGCCGCGTTTATCGTAAGCTCCTTCCGTGTCTGTTCGATGAATTTGTCGAAATCCTGCGGGCTGGTCTTTGCCACGCGATATTCCGGCGAAGTCACGTTCATATTGCCAATTTCGTTGTACACGGCGAAGCCGCCCGTCATCGGCTGGGTGCCCAGTCCGCCTTTCCATTCAGGATCCAGCCGCAACGCGTCCATCTCCGCCGTCCACAGCAGCTTGTCGTACGACGTAGACTGCGGCGAACCGGCCATGGGCACCCCCACGTCCATGAAATCCGGATAGGCCACCACCCACTCGAACGTTTGCATTCCGCCCATTGAAATTCCCATCACCGCGTGCAAGCGCGTCAGGTGCAGCACCTCAGTCGCAAGGCGGTGCTCGGATTCCACCATGTCGCGAATCGTAAATTCCGGGAAAGCCAATCGCGGTTGGGTTTTGCTGTTTGATGGAGAAGTCGAAACGCCGTCTCCGATCGCATCCACCAGCACCACGAAATATTGTGCGCTGTTCACCACCTTATTCGGCCCGATGAATTGCATGAGGTCTTGCGTCTTGCCGCCCAGCCAGCTCGGCCACAGGATCGCATTCGACTTCGCCGGATTCAGCTGTCCGAACGTGCGATATCCCAGGTGAAAATCGTGAATCACTGCGCCGCTTCGCAGTTTCAAATCGCCTAGAGCGGCGAATTGCTGCGTGCCTTCGACGGACTGTCCCTGCGCAGCCTGCGCCGTCGCTTGCGCGTGCACGCTTTCCGCCGCGCTGCACAAGACACCAACCAGGAGCGCAACGCCCAGTGCCGTTTTCATATTCCCCCAATCCTACGCGGCGTCTCATTCGGCCGAGCGCTCCCGAATACGCTGCCTTCGTTCACGCCTTTGCCATCGCTCGGCCCCTGCGAATATACGCGCACGTTTCGGATATTCCACACCGAATATTTGAAGATTCGACCGCAAAGTGAGATGCTGTTTTTCCTTCTTTGCCACGGAGGTTTCTCATGACGACTCGCCTGGCCCGCACAACAGCAGCTGGTTTCATTCTTTGCGCCACGCTCATATTCGCGCGTCCCACGATCGCCCAGGAACACCCGGCGAGCGCTCCCCATTGGGGTTATAGCGGAGCGGAAGGTCCGGAGCATTGGGGCGACCTCGAGGCTGATTATGCCGAGTGCAAGGCGGGCCACCGCGAGTCGCCGATTAATATCGTCGGCGCGCAGCCCACGGATCTTGCGCCCATTCATTTTGATTACAAGCTTGAGCCGCTGAAAGTGATTAATAACGGCCACACCATCCAGTTCAATTACGAGGCGGGTAGCAGCATCACCATTAATGGAACGGCGCTGCCTCTGGTGCAATTTCATTTTCACCACGTCAGCGAAAACGAAATTGACGGCAAGAAATACGACATGGAACTTCACTTCGTCCACGCGGATTCCGCGGCTAACCGCACTGCCGTCGTCGCCGTGTTCATCAAGAGCGGCGCCGAAAACGCCGCGTTACGCGATCTGTGGAGTCACATCCCTCACGATATGGGCAAAGAAGTGGAGTACAAGAAGGTGGTCATCAACGCCGCTGATCTTTTGCCTGGGGATCAAAACTATTACACATTCGATGGCTCGCTGACGATTCCTCCCTGCAAGGAGGGCGTCAAGTGGTTCGTCCTGAAAACTCCCATCGAAGCTTCGCCCGCGCAGATCGCGGCGTTTGCAAGATATTATCCGGACAATGCTCGTCCGGTTCAACCGACCAATGGCCGAGAAATTCAGGAAAGCAACTTCCATTGATCGAAAATTAGTCTTGCATTCAATCTTTTTATAAAGCGCTGCTGGAGCACTCCAGCCTATGTGGGAGACTGCATGAATCTCGAAGTTTCAAGGTCCTCGGCTTTTTCTGTTCGCGCTTTATTGCAACGTTTTCTTCCAACTCTCGCTCTGATCTTCGCGGCGAGCCTCGCCAACATTCCGCTTCAGGCGCAGATATCGCAGGAATCAGACCAGCTGCTCCATCGCATGTATGCGTCGCCGGATTTTGAGGTCAAATACTTCGGTCCGGCGCGCTGGCTCGACGACGGCGAGTTCTACACCACTGTCGAACCATCCGCGGCCGTCAAAGACGCGCAGGATATCGTCCGCTATCAAACGGCCACGGGAAAACGCGAGGTTCTCGTCTCCGCGGCGAAACTCATTCCCTCAGGCGCCAGGGTTCCGCTCGCATTCGAAAACTACGCCTGGTCCAAGGACAAAGCTCGCCTGCTTCTCTACACCAATACCGCGCCAGTCTGGCGACAGCACACTCGCGGAGATTACTGGGTGTTGGACTTGCAGTCTGGCACGTTGCGCAAACTTGGCGGTGACGCTGCCGTATCTTCACTGATGTTCGCGAAGTTCTCCCCGGACGGCTCGAAAGCCGCTTACGTCCGTGCCAACAATATTTACGTTGAGGAAATTTCCACGGGACGCATCACGCAACTCACCCACGACGGCTCGCAAACCATCATCAACGGCACGTCCGACTGGGTGTACGAGGAAGAACTGGACGTTCGCGACGCCTTCCGCTGGAGTCCCGACGGTCGCCGCATCGCCTACTGGCAATTCGATTCGAGCGGCGTGGGAATTTTTAAGCTCCTATATAATCTCGGCGCTCCCAAGGAAATTGTCACCGGATTTCCTTATCCCGGCGTGGGCGTGTATCCCACCGTTCTGAATATTCCGTATCCGATTCCCGGCACCACCAACTCCGCCGTCCGCGCCGGTGTCGTCAGCGTGGATGGCGGCGACACGACGTGGATGCAAGTCCCCGGCGAGCCGCGTGAAAATTATATTGCGCGCCTCGAATGGGCTGGAAATTCCAGCGAACTCGCCATCGAGCATTTGAATCGCCTGCAGAATACCAACGACGTGTTGCTCGCCGACGCCTCCACCGGCCAGGTCCGCCAGATTTTCCGCGACCAAGATTCTGCATGGGTGGACGTGATGGACGAAATTCACTGGATCCACAACGGCCAGGATTTCTTGTGGTTGAGCGAGCGCGACGGCTGGCGCCACGCCTATCTCGTATCCCGCGACGGGAAACGCGTGCAGCTCGTCACTCCGGGCGCATACGATGTGATCGAACTTGGAAGCGTGGATGAAAAAGGTAGCCGGCTCTACTTCATCGCGTCGCCCGAAAATGCTACGCAACGCTACCTGTATCGTGCGCCGCTGGATGGTTCGCAAAACGCACAGCGCGTGAGTCCGGCCGCCGCGCCTGGAACTCATCGCTACGACATGTCTCCCGACGCGCACTGGGCGTTCCACACGTATTCTCGCGCCGATCTCACACCGGTAACCGATCTTGTGGAACTTCCCGCGCATCGCTCCACTCGGGTGCTCGAAGATAACGCAGCGTTGCGCGCGAGTGCCGCTCCGCTGCTCGCCTCGCCCACGGAATTCTTCAAGGTGGATATCGGCGAAGGCGCGAGTCTCGACGCCTGGATGCTGAAGCCTCCTCATTTCGATCCGGCGAAGAAATATCCTGTCCTCGTTTATGTGTACGGAGAGCCTGCGGCGCAGACCGTGCTGGACGAATGGGGCGCGTGGAACAACGATTACAATCGCGCTGTCGCTCAGGCCGGTTACCTCGTCGTCAGCTTTGACAATCGCGGCACGCCCGCGCCGAAGTGCCGGGCCTGGCGAAAAGTTGTCTATGGTGCAATCCATCCCGTAATCGTTCACGACCAGAGCGCCGCGCTGAAAGTATTTCTGCAATCGCATGCCTTCGCGGATTCATCGCGCGTCGCCGTGTGGGGCTGGAGCGGTGGAGGCTCGAGCACGTTGAATCTGATGTTTCGTTCTCCGGATCTGTACCGCGTGGGAATGGCCGTCGCGCCGGTGGCCGACCTGCGGCTCTACGATACGATTTACCAGGAACGCTACATGGGCCTGCCGCTGCAGAATGTCGAGGGCTATCGCAGCAGTTCCGCGGTGAGCTTTGCCGATGGATTGCGCGGCCACTTGCTCGTCGTGCATGGCTCCGGCGACGACAACGTGCATTACGCCGGTACCGAGCTTCTTTTGAATCGCCTGATCGAGCTCGATAAGCCCGTTGACTTCATGCAGTACCCAAATCGCACGCACGCGATCAACGAAGGTTCCGGCACCACGCTCCATCTGTACAGCTTGCTGCTGCGCTATCTCGAAGAACACCTGCCGCCAAACGCGGCCGTGGCGCAGTAGTTTCCTCCTGATGGTTTCGGGGATTTGAATCGAAGGCGCCGCGCAACTTGCAGCGATGCGGCGGCGTGTTTCCACTGCCTACGCACAAATCTATGGTGCCGGCTGTGGGACTCGAACCCACGACCTAGGGATTATGAGACCCTCGCTCTACCTCTGAGCTAAACCGGCCCGTAAGCAATCTTCGATGCTAAAGGTTCGCTGCGCGAAGTGTCAAGACGCGGACCGCGTGTTTGTGCACGGTGCTCATAGCGGGATGTTGCCGTGTTTTTTGCGGGGGTTGGTGTCGCGTTTGTTTTCGAGGGAGCGCAAGGCCGCGATTAGTTTGGCGCGGGTGTGGGCCGGTTCGATTACCGCGTCAATGTAGCCTTGTTCGGCGGCTACGTAGGGGTTGGCGAAGCGTTCGCGGAAGTCCGCGATTTTTTCCTGGCGCAGGGTTTCGCGTTCGGACTCGGGGACGCGGTCAATTTCGCGTTTGTAAACGATATTGACGGCGCCTTCGGGGCCCATCACTGCGATTTCCGCGGTGGGCCAGGCGAAATTAATGTCCGTGCGAATGTGTTTGGACGCCATGACGCAGTAGGCGCCGCCGTAGGCTTTGCGAGTGATGACCGTAATTTTCGGAACCGTGGCTTCGGCGAAAGCAAAGAGCAATTTCGCGCCGTGGCGGATGATGCCGCCGAATTCCTGCTGCGTGCCGGGGAGAAAGCCGGGCACGTCTTCGAAAGTGATCAGCGGAATATTGAAGGCGTCGCAGAAACGCACGAAACGAGCGCCTTTTACGGAGGCGTTGATATCCAAGACGCCCGCGAGGAAAGCGGGTTGGTTCGCGACTATGCCGACCGAGCGGCCGTCGAGGCGCGCAAAGCCCACGACGATATTTTTTGCGTAGTGCTCATGGACTTCGAAAAATTCGGAATCGTCCGCGAGCGCGTGGATCACGTCCTTGATGTCGTAGGGTTGCTGTGGATTCTCCGGAACCATCGCGTTGAGCGAAGGCGTGACGCGGTCCCAAGGATCGCTGGTGGGTTTTCGCGGCGGGTCGTCCAGATTGTTCGACGGCAAATAACTGAAAAGCTCGCGGATCATAGCCAAGCATTCGGCATCGTCGCGCGAAATGAAATGCGCGACGCCGCTGGTGGCATTGTGGGTCATGGCGCCGCCCAGTTCCTGCTTGGTGACTTCTTCGTGGGTGACGGTTTTGATGACGTCCGGGCCGGTGACAAACATATAGGACGTATCGCGAGTCATGAAAATAAAATCGGTGATGGCCGGGGAATATACGGCGCCGCCGGCGCAGGGGCCCATGATTGCGCTGATCTGGGGGATCACGCCGCTGGAGAGCGTGTTGCGCAGGAAAATTTCCGCGTAGCCCGCCAGAGACATCACGCCTTCCTGAATGCGCGCGCCGCCGGAATCGTTCAAGCCAATGACGGGAGCGCCGGCGCGCATGGCCAAGTCCATGATTTTCGTGATTTTCCCAGCGTTGGCTTCGGAAAGTGAGCCGCCGAACACGGTGAAGTCCTGCGCGAAGACGTAAACCAAGCGGCCGCCGATCCGGCCATAACCAGTGATGAATCCGTCGCCGGGCGGGCGCTGCGTTTCCATGCCGAAATCGTGGGAGTGGTGCCGGACGAATTTATCGAGTTCTTCGAAAGAGCCTTCGTCGAGCAGCAGGTCCACACGTTCGCGGGCGCTGAGCTTGCCTTGCTTGTGTTCGCGCTCGCGCCGTTCGGCGCCGCCACCGGCTTCGGCTTCGGCGTTGAGCTTGCGAAGCTCGTCGAGGCGATCGTGATGTTTGCGGTGGGAGGTCATGGGAGGGTGGAATGCGGGCGAAATAAGCGACAAAAACTAGCGATTGATTTGGGTTGCCGCTGATTGTTTTCAGTGAGTTGCGTTGACTTTCGATTCTGTTTCGCTAGCGATTGAGTAGGGCGGTGGTGAGCGGCGAATGATGATGACCGAGTGACGAGCCGGGGGTGATGAGTGACAAGCGGCGAGCGAGCGGAGGCGGCACCCTGGGCCAAGAGACCGCGATACGGCGACGGAGGAAAAAGGCGAAATTTGTATCGAATAGAAATCCCAATTGGCCTTTGTTTTAAGGGAGTTAAGAAATTGAGTGGGTTTTCATTTGTATTGAATAGAAAATGCGCGGCGTACGGCGGCGGCTGGGTCATTCCGTGAGTCGTGCGCAAATTTTGTTGGTGAACCACAGGACACGGTAGCACGTTGTTCGGGAAAATGCGAACGGTGCTGTGTGTACATTCGGGCGCTGTTGATGACATTGCTTCAACGCGGGGCGGCGCGCTCGAGCAGTTCGTGGATCAGGGTTTGGTACGGCTTCGATCGCTTCGCGGCAAGACGGCGTAGGCGAGCCAGCAGCGGAGGGGCGATGCGGATGGCGATGAGCTGTTTGGCGTTGCCGGTCTTGGGCCGGCCGACGCGGCGGGCGCGCTTGAGCTCCGCGTTCGTGGATTGCGGAATATCCGAGAAATCAATCTGGTGATCCGAAACATGCCTGGCGTTCTTTGCGGCTGGCTTGGCGCGCGCTGATGATGCGAATGGTTTCTTTGCCATGATCGATATTCCTCACGGTATAGATAACTATCAGGATGCGGCCCTTCGACGAGGCTCCCAGCCGCTTGCTACGCAGCTCTCGATCTGAGTGCTCAGGATCAGTCCAGTCGAGTCCATCAGGATCGCTGAATACTCTTGCAGCTTCTTCGAACGAGACCCTGTGCTTCGCGAGATTGGTTGCAGCTTTCGACGCGTCCCACGAGAATACATTATTGTATATACACTAATATGTCCACGAAAGCAAGACGCTGCGCCTTCTGAGGGACTGGAGCGAGTCTGAGACCCGCCCCTACGCCGCGTGAAGCTGTTGGCCTGACGCTGAGATGCTGACACCTCGAAAAGCGGGGGCGCAGCAAGCGACGCCCCCACCAAAAAATTCAACGGCGGCGATGTTGGGGCGAGCAGGCGTCGGCCCGCGGCTATGGCGCGCAGGCGTCGGCGGATGGCGCGTCGTGAGGCGCGCTGGTGATGGACACAACCGTGGCGGTGGGGAGGGCGGCTAGGTTGGATTTGGCGATGATCGTGTTTGTCGCTGGCACCACTTGGGCATCGAGATCGCGCCAGGCTGATAGGTTTTCGTTCAGTTCGGAGCAGGAATCTTCGAGGACGGCTTTGGCAGTTTGGCTGGGGGCGGCGTCGCCGGATTGGATGAAGAAGGAGGTGCGGGCCAGGTCGCGATTGATGGGGCCTACGCCGGGAGCTTCGAAGGTTCCTTCCAGAATGGTGGCGGCTTTCTTGTCCAAGTCTCTTAGAGCATCGGCGGAAGCCTTGGCTTGTGGATTGGCGGCCGCGGCTTTCTCGTCCTGAGCTTTTTCTTCCGCGGTTTTTTCCTTGGGTTCGCCGGACTGCTCGCTGAATCTTGAGGCGTGCTTCTCCTCGAGCGGAACCCCGAGAGTTTTCAGGCGGTCGGCGATGGCAGCGCGGAAGTTGGTGATGGATTGGAAGGCCTTGGTGGTGGCGGCGAGGCCGGAGTCAATGCGTTTTGCGGCAAGCAGCTGCGCTTCGAGGGCCGCTTGCGAAACGTGGAGGCGCGGATCGAGCGTGATGGTGAGCGGCTGTTTCATGACCGTTCCGTTGCCGATGAGAATGACTTCGTACTGGCCGGGAACGGCGAGAGGGCCGAGAGTTTGCTCACGCGGCGTATCGGCGGGCAGCGCGTGGTCGGAAATGGTGTACTCGACATAATCGAGCAGACCACCGTAGTAGCCGAAATTTAGAGCTTGCGGCGGATCGTAACGCAGATCCCACACGAAACGGTTCAGTCCGGCATCCTTCGAGAGATGCGCGGGCGAGCCAAACCAATAGTCCGGAACGTTTTTAGGGGTGGAATCCACGGGAGGGACGAGGCTGTTGAAGCGGCGCACTACTTTTCCCTGTGCGTCGTGGATTTCGAGCGTGAGCGGATTGGGCGGAACGGATTTGAGATAGTAATCAATGATGGCGCCGTCGGGCGGATTTTTCGCGGTGGGTTCTTCGGGCGGCAGCGGAGTTTCCTGGTCGTTGTCGTAGCGAACGCGGACGACAGGCGCGGGCTTCAGCAAATACGCATTGGAGTTGGCGATTTCCGGGCCGGCCTGACGGAGTGGCGTAAGGTCGTCGAGAATCCAGATGGCGCGGCCGTAGGTGGCGGCAACCAGATCGTCTCCATGCACGGCGAGATCGCGGACATCGGAGGCCGGGAAATTCAGCTGCAGGGATTGCCAGTTGTCGCCATCGTCAAAGGAAACGTAGAGGGCGTTTTCGGTTCCGGCGTAGAGCAAGCCCTTGCGCACGGGATCTTCGCGGATGACGCGCGCAATCCGATCAGGCTGTAAGCCTGTGGTGATTTTTTGCCAAGATTTTCCGGCGTCGTGGGTGCGGAAAATGTAAGGCTGGAGATCCTGGCGCGCGTTGAGGACGACGTACGCGGTGCCTACGCCGTAGTGCGAGGCTTCGATGGCTTCGATCTCGCTGTTTTTCGGCCAGCTGGCGGGAGCGACGTTCTGCCAGGATTGCGAGGCGTCGCGCGTGGTTTGGACCAAGCCGTTGGTGGTGCCGGCCCAGAGGACGGAGGCGCTGACGGGCGAGGGAGTGAGGACCGTGAGCGAGGTGCGGCGCGGACGCTGCGCTAATTCGAAATCGTCCTTGCCGCCGGCGTCGCGCTCTTCGAGGTCCACGGCTTCTTCATCTTCATTCAGAGGAGAGTGCGTGTTTGCGGATGGCGCGGGCGCCGCGGGATTCGTTGGCGCGGTCGATTGCGTGTGCGGTTGATCGGTTGGGGCGCCGGGAGCGGCGGCAGTCGTGGTGAGGTCGGGGCTGATCTGCGTCCAGCTATCCCCGCCGTTGGTGGTTTTCAGAACGTACTGAGCGCCGAGATACAGGGTGTGTGGATCCTGCGGCGAAAAGACCAGTGGAGGCATTTGCGACATGCGATCTTTCGCACTGCGGACGAAAACATGGATGATTTGTCCGGTGGTTTTGTCCCAGCGCAGGGTACTGCCGTACCAGCCGCCCGAATAAACGATATTCGGATTCGCGGGGTCGGGAGCGATATAACAGAATTCGAAGCCGCCGATGGAAAACCAATCGCGGAAACTGATTTCACCGTAGTCGCTGCGGTTGGGAACAGCGACCGTGCCGCTATCCTGCTGCGGGGCGTAGGAAATGTAGGGAAACTGATTGTCCGTGATGACGTGATAGAGCTGCGCGGTGGGCTGATTATACCAACTGCTCCAGGTGAGGCCGCCATCGAGGCTGATGGTGGCGCCTTGATCCACGCCGAGAATCATGCGCTTTGAATTTTGCGGGTCAATCCACATGACGTGATAATCATCGCCGCCGGGCGCGCCTTTATAGGCTGCGAAGTTCTGGCCGCCATCGGTGGAGCGGTAGGTGGTGGTTTGCATAACGAAAACCATGTCCGGATTTTTCGGATCAACGTACACGCGGCAGATATAGAGATTGCCGGTGATGCGCGGGTCTTTGGTAATTTGGCGCCAGTGCGCGCCGCCATCGTCGGAGCGGAAGAGTCCGGGCTCCATGATGGCGAAAATTCTTTGACCTTTTGTGCCGGGAGCGACGGTGAGACCGACGCGGCCGCGTGGCGTGTTGGGCAATCCTTCTTCGGAGACCGGCTTCCAGGTGGCGCCTTCGTCAGTGGATTTATATATCCAGGAATCCTGCACGTGGGAATCAGGAGGACCGGCGCGGAAATCAAACGGCTTCCAGAGAGCGGCGTAGAGAATGCGCGGATTATCGGGGTCGGCGGCCATATTGGAAACGCCGGCCATGTCGTCCTTGTAGAGAGTTTTCGCCCAGGTCTTGCCGCCATCCGCGGTTTTGTAAACGCCGCGATTTTCGCTGGGCGCGCCAACGCCAAGGATGGGATGGCCGAGGACGCCGACGACGATGATGTTGGGATTGCGCGGATCAATGAGGACGGTACTGATGAAGCGGGAATCTTTCAGGCCGATGTTGGTCCAGGTGGCGCCGGCGTCGGTGGAGCGGTAGACGCCGTCGCCGGCGGTTTGTTCGCCGGTGCCGACGATGATGATATTGGAATTGGAGGGGGCGATGGCGACGTCTCCGATGGAGGCTACGTGTGCGTCGTCAAAAATTGGCTTCCAGGTGGTGCCGCCGCTGGTGGTTTTCCAGACGCCGCCGCCGGGGGTGCCCAGGTAGTAGGTGGCGGCGTCGCCGGGGACGCCAACTACGGCGGAAACGCGTCCGGCGCGGTAGGGGCCGATCAGGCGCCAGCGGAGGGCGGAGTAGAGGCTGGGATCGACGACGGGCGGATTTGCTGGTGCTGGTGCCGATGCTGATGCGGCGGAATTTTGTTGGGCGTGGAGTGTTGCGGACGTCGCGGCAGTTGCGGAGATGATGAGCAGAACTGCGGCGCGAAGGCGTTGTTGGCTGGGCAAGTCGATCCTCCGGAAAACACAAAAGTTTACCATTGTTGGCCTGCAAGTTCTCGACCGGGCCGACACTGTGGCAATCTGGGGCGCAGCAACCAGCGCCCTACCGAGTCCGATCGATTGCCGCGAACGCGGGCGGGTCTGAGACCCACCCCTGCAAAAGCAAAGAGCTGGCGCTACGCGAACCGTGCCGCTCGTGATTGAAATTTTAGTGGAGTCCTGACCAATCGTCGGCGAGGAGGATGGAGTTGCTGGGATTTGACGGGTCGAACTTGACGCTGGCGGTTTGGCCCGCGGCTACGCGGCCTAGGTGCTTGGCTTCTTCGAGGCCGGTGATGTCTTGCGCGGTTTCGTAGGTTACGCCGGAGATTGAGTAGGTGTAGTAGAGGAGTTTTTGCGTGCCGTTGGGGGAAGGGATGGCGCGTTTGTGAAACATCCCGGCGGGCTTTGCGGCGGGATCGTTCGCGTCGCGAGCGTGCTCGACGATTTCGAGAACCTGGCCTTCGACGATGCGGCCGACGCGATTGAGGTAGGCGCGGCGTTGGCGTTCGACGTCGGTCTCGTCTTCGGGCTTGCGGCGCAGCCACAAAACGATGCCGACGAGGACAACCGCCGCGATTCCGGCCAGCGGAAGCCATTCGTGCCAATCATTCAAGAGTTCTTTCAACGGCAGCCTTTCCGGTGCGGATCAATCCTGCGCGGCGATGACGGGATTTCTGAGTGTGCCGATGCCGCCGACGCTGACTTCGACAACGTCGCCAGCGGCCAGCGGGCCCACGCCCGAGGGCGTGCCGGTGGCGATCACGTCGCCCGGCTCGAGCGTCATTACCTGCGCGATGAAACGGATTATAACATCAACGGAAAAGATCATTTCCGACGTGTGTCCAGACTGTTTCCTGATTCCATTCTGATAGGTTTCGACGGTAACGCCGGAAGGAGCGAGCTGCGTTTCGAGGATGGGGCCGAAAGGGCAGAACGTGTCGAAGCCCTTGCCGCGGGTGAACTGGCCATCGAGCTTTTGCAGGTCGCGGGCTGTGACTTCATTGAGGCAGGTGTAGCCGAGGATGTAGGGGGCGGCGCTTTCGTCGTCTTTCAAATGATAACAAGTGCGGCCGATGATGACCGCGAGCTCGCCTTCGTAGTCCACGCGCTGAGAGATGCGCGGGAGGACGATGGGTTCTTCGGGGGCGATGACCGAGGACGGTGGTTTTAAGAAAATCAGCGGGAGAGCCGGGACAACATTACCCAGTTCCTTGGCGTGATCGGAATAATTTCGGCCGACGCAGACAATTTTGCTGGGGGCGGATGGCGGCAGGAGTTTTATTTGATCGAGCGGCCAGGTTTTACCGGTGTGCTCGCGTGCGCCCCAGAGTTCGCCGCGAATTTCGTGGATGCGATCACCATCGATGATTCCGGCGCGCGGAGCGGGATGGGTTTCGCGCGCGGAACGGGTGAGTTCCTTGGCATCGAATTCCAGGGGTTGAAATCGGCAGAGCTTCATTGGTGGTGAGTGGTGAGGAAATCCGAGCGGCGGCGGCGCGGGGCAATGCGGTGATGGCGCGTCAGCAGGACCATGGCCCCGACCCAGGAGCCGACCGCGCAAACGCCGTATAAGACGGCGCCCTCCAGGAACGCTTCGAAGGGCGAGCGCAGCGCTTGGAAGAGGCTGTGAAAAAACATTCCGGCGATGTCGTAGGCGATTACGAAAATTCCCCAGCCAAGCAGGGCCGAAGAGAACATTTTTAGCGGGCGATTGAGGAAGCGGAACACGGGGATGAGCATGATGGCGAGGAAAAGGCCGTAGGAGGCGCCATTGCGTTCGAGGGCGCGATTATCGAGCCAGGACAAGCGATTCGCGGCGATCAGGGAGCCGACCATTACGATGGTCAACAGGGCGCCGGTGTAGAGGCCGACGCGAAGCGCGGGACTTACCACTTTTACTGATACGTGCGCGTGCGCGGGAATTGGGTGAGTGGAAGTGGCTGGATCGGTCATGGCTGTGGCTGCGGTTTCTGTGTTCCTTCTGCAGGAACTTCGGCCGGAGCTCCCGAGGGAGATTCGACCGGCACTTCGCCGGACGCGGCTGCGCTGGCGGGACTTTCATTGCCGACGCGATCCACTGCCGTAACGGTGTAGAAGTAACGGTGGCCCGGTACAGTATTCATATCGCGAAACGCGGGAGTACGCAACAAATCCGGGTTCTGCTTCTCGCCGGGGACGCCTTCCTGCTCACTTCTATAGATGTTGTAACCGGCGATATCGTTTTCCGCGCTGATGGACCAGGAAAGGTCGAGATAGGCGGGCGCGGAGCCCTGCGCGGGGACCAGCACGGCGACGAGGCCTTGCGGCGCGGCTGGAGGAAACGTGTCGAGCGGGGTGACTTCGACGGCTGGCGAGTCGAGCGATTCGATTTGCACGTCGGGATATTGGGCGACGCCGCGCACGGTGTAAACGTACGTTTTTCCGAATTGAATTTGTGTGTCGCGGAATGGTGGCGCCGGGCAATCACCGATTTGCACGCTTGGTTTTTGCGATTGTGGGGATTGCGGGGTAGGCCCGGGCGCAGTTGTTTGGTTCACTTCATGACGAAAGATTCTATAGAGCGCGATGGTAGGTGTCGTGCCGGCCGCGGTTTTTTGTGGCGGCGTCCAGGTGAGAATGATGCCTTGATGAGTGACTTCGGTTTTTAGGTCCGTGATTTGATCTGAGGCGGGTTCGACGCGCAGCGATGCGGCGTTGGAATTTGCGGAGACTTTTTTGGGTGATGTGCGGGTGCGGACAATGTAAACGGCCTGCGCGCCAGGGTGCTGGTTGAAATCTTCGGGCTGCAGCGTATCTTCGTAGCGAATTTGCCCGCGGGTATCGTACTGGTTGACCATCGCGGATGGGATCGTCACGAGTAGGGTAGGAGCTTTGGGGATGACCGGACCCGATGGGGGCGCGGGGCTGGGCGGCACAGGCTGGAAATCGCGGAAGATTTCGATGGCGGGCGGTTGCTTGAGCTCACGACGCTCGACAGACTCCTTGGGAAGGGTGAAGGTGAGTATGACGTTGTCGCCGTGCTGCGTGGCCGCGAGGTCGGTGACCGCGGTGGGAGTGGGGGCTTTGCGTTCGACTGGTTCGCCGGGAGCGCCGCAGTTGGCGAGGAGAACGGCGGATGCGACAACGGAAAAGAGAAAATAGAAAATGGCCGGCGGCACTCGTGGGTTCTGGGCAAACTGAGACGGACCGGCCGCTTTTCGATTTTCCATTTTCTGTTTTCTAATTTCTATAAGATGTAGCGGCTCAGGTCCTGATCCTTCACGATATTCGCCAATTGCTTTTGCACGTACGCGGCATCCACTTTAAAGGATTTCTTTTTCATTTCCGGAGCTTCGAAGGAAATATCCTCCAGCACTTTTTCCAGAATGGTGTGCAGGCGGCGCGCGCCGATATTTTCGGTGTGCTCGTTCACCTTTGCGGCGAATTTCGCGATGGCGGCGATGGCGTCCTCGGTGAAGGTGAGTTTGAAAGGTTCGGTATCGAGCAGCGCGATGTATTGCTTGATCAGCGCGTTCTTGGGTTCGGTGAGAATGCGGATGAAATCGGCTTCGGTGAGCGAGGTAAGCTCGACGCGAATCGGGAAGCGGCCCTGCAACTCGGGGATCAGGTCCGAGGGCTTGGTGGTGTGAAACGCACCGGCGGCGATGAATAGAATGTGGTCGGTGCGCACCATGCCGTAGCGGGTATTGACCGTGGTGCCTTCCACGATGGGCAGGATGTCGCGCTGGACGCCTTCGCGGGAGACGTCGGGGCCGTGGCCGGATTCGCGGCCGGCGATTTTGTCCACCTCGTCAATGAAGAGAATGCCCATCTGTTCGACGCGGTCCACGGCGATGCGGGTGACCTGATCCATATCAATCAATCGGTTTTCTTCTTCCTGAATGAGGTAGTCGAAGGCCTCGGCGACCGTCATTTTGCGTTTCTTTTTTTGCTGGCCGAACATGCCGGAGAGCATGTCCTTCACGTTGATGTCCATTTCCTCGACGCCCTGATTGGTGATGATTTCGAAGGAGGGCATCTGGCGTTCGCGGACTTCCACTTCCACCATGCGTTGATCGAGCTTGCCTTCGCGCAACTGGGCGCGAAGTTTTTCCCGTGTGCGCGCTACCTGCTCGCGGCGCTGAATTTCAGTGGTGGGCGTCGTGTCGGACGGAATGGGTGAAGGCGGAAGGAGCAAGTCGAGCAGACGGTCTTCAGCGGATTGTTCGGCGCGCTCGGCGACTTCGTCGAGTTTTTCCTCGCGCACCATGTCAATAGAGGTTTCTACGAGGTCGCGGACCATGGATTCCACATCGCGGCCGACATAACCCACTTCCGTGTATTTCGAAGCTTCCACTTTGACGAAGGGGCAGCCCGCGAGGCGCGCCAGGCGGCGGGCAATCTCCGTCTTCCCCACGCCCGTGGGACCGATCATCAGAATGTTCTTGGGCAGAATATCTTCGGCGAGCTCGGGCGGAAGTTTCTGGCGGCGGACGCGATTGCGCAGAGCGATGGCCACGGCTTTCTTCGCGAGATTCTGGCCCACGATGTATTTATCCAGCTCGACGACGATTTCGCGCGGGGTAAGCTCGTCGAAGGAGGGAAGCGGCTCCGGCTCGGGAGCCTGCGATTCGTTTCCGGATAGGTAGATGACCATGTCTTTCTCCGATTTCTCCGTCATAGCTCTTCCACGCTGAAATTGTCATTGGTATAGATGCAAATTTCGCTGGCGATGCGCATGGCCTCGGCGGCGATATCCTTGGCGCTGAGCTTGGTGAACTTGGACAGAGCGCGCGCAGCGGCCAGGGCGTAGGAGCCGCCGGAGCCGATGGCGCAGATGCCGTCGTCCGGCTCGATGACGTCGCCATTGCCGGAGAGCAGGAAAGTGGATTTAGTGTCGGCGACGATGAGCAGCGCGTCCAGGTGGCGCAGCGAGCGGTCGGTGCGCCATTCCTTGGCTAGTTCGACGGCGGCACGCGCGAGATTGCCGTGAAATTCCTGCAATTTACCTTCGAAGCGGCCGAAGAGAGAGAGTGCATCGGCGGTACTGCCGGCGAAGCCCGCGATAATTTTGTCGTTATAGATGCGGCGGGTCTTGCGCGCGCTGTGCTTGATCACGCCATCGCCCAGAGTGACTTGTCCGTCGGCGGTGAGGACGACTTTATTGTCTTTGCGCACGCACAGCACCGTGGTGCCGTGCATCTGTTCGCTTTTGTGCGTTATTGGCATCCGGTGATTATACCCCGCTGCTGCGGGAATGGGCCACTGGGACGCAGAGGGGCTGGAGCTAAGGCAAATTCACCACAGCTGAACACTGATAAAAGCTGATAGAGGCGAAAGGTTTGATGCAGAGGGGAAGGTAAAAGATTTGCACAGAGAGGACGGAGGAACTGCAGAGGAAAATCTGAGACGGCGAGGAAGGTTACCGTACAGGGCGTACAGAAAAGCAAAGGCACTCAGCTGAAGAGTTTGTGTGGCGACTTCGAAACCAGTACTTCAGCGGCTGAAGCCACGACCTACAAAGACTTCCGAGCTGGCACTCAGACTCTAAAGCTGGCCGGTACAATATCTGAACCAGAGTCAGCTACGCCCGCCTAAAAAGCAGGCGGCCACTACAACTTCAAAGGCAAAGCAGCCGGCGGGACGCCGGCGCTACTCGGGCAGGATGACGATGTTCGTCGCATCGTCAGTTCTTGTCGTTGTTTTTGTTGCTGGGGTTGTTTTTGGACTTCTTGTCTTTTTTGCCGACTTTTTCCCAGCGTTCGTCGAGCGATTCCTTGGTGAAGAGCGAGTCGGGGACGCTGGTGTTGTACTCATACTTGTCGAAGAAAACCTGGTAGACCTTGATGCCGTTGCGTTCGCGCGTGATTTGATACGGGGTTTGAATGCCGTTAATGGCATGGTAGTTCGAGTAATACTCGATTTCCTCGTTGCGCACGCGGGTGTTGGCGTTGCGCGTGTCCACGACCTTGCGCACGGGCAGATGGGTGGTGCGGGCGATGGCGATGCGGAATGTGCGGTTGTCGCTGTCCACCAGCTCGACCCAATCGGATTCCTGGTAGTCCACCACGTCGAGACCGGCGTAACGGAAAATCATCCCAGTTTCGTGGATACGATGGCGCAGAATATTGTCTATATCTTTCTTGGTGTCTTCCTGAAACGTGGCGAGGTCGGTGATGGTGGCTTCGGAGACGCCACCACGATCCAGCTCCCAGCCTTTGTCGCCGTTAAAGACCGAGATGATGTTGCGCTTGGGAAGATTTTCGGTGCGGTCTTTCAGCGGCGGCTGCGCATAGTCAACGAAATGTCCGAAGCCATTGAGTTCACCGGAATGTCCGAACTGGCTGAGACGGCCCTCGCAGGTGACGTCATGGACATTCAGGTAGACAGGGCCGCCAAGAGCGTCAATGGCCTGTTGCAAGATTGCCTTGGCTTTTGCGGCGCTCTGCTCGGGGAGCAGGACTGTTTCATCCTGCGCGAGGGTGCGCGGCGCGGCGGTGAGGCAGGCGCAAACGAGCAACAGCGACGATGCGATGGCGCGAGTGATGGCAATGCGAGCGAGCATGTGATGAGAGTTCCTTCCGCGCGAATTCATGAGTGGAGAAATCAGCCGCAAAGCACCGAACCTCCATTAACGTTGATCACTTCTCCGGTGATAAAGGTTGCCAGGTCGGAAGCCGCGAAAAGGATGGGGCCCGCGATTTCTTCGGCGGTGCCGACGCGCTTGAGCGCGATGGGAAGGATCGCGGATTTCAATCCGTTCTTGGTGCGCAGGACAGAGGCGGACATATCGGTATCCACCCAGCCGGGCGCGACACAATTTACCAGGATGTTGTAGTGGGCCAGTTCGCTGGCGAGGCCCTTTACGAAGCTGATGATGGCGCCCTTGCTGGCGCCGTAATGAGTGTGAAGCGCTTCGCCGCGCTGGCCGGCGGTGGAACTGATGGCCACGATTTTTCCGCTCTTTTGCGCGATCATGTGCGGTGCGACAAAATGAATCACGGAGTAGACGCTCTTCAGGTTGACCTGAATCATTTCGTCCCATTCGCGTTCAGTCAATTTTTCGATGGGCGTGTCGTCTTCGTTCCAGATACCGGCGTTGGCGACGAGAATGTCAACGCGGCCGAGGCGCTCGCAGGTGAAGTCCACCAGTTTTTTGGCGTCAGCCATTTTGCCCAGATCGGATTTCAGGGATTCGATGCGCGTGCCGTGCTTGCGGGCCTCCTGCGCGACTTGCGTAGCCGCTTCCTTGCTGCGATGGTAATTGAACACGACGTCCGCGCCGGCTTGCGCGAAGAGCTTTACGGTGGCGGCTCCGATGCCGCGGGAGCCTCCGGTAACCAGTGCGGCCTTGCCTGCGAGCGAAATCATTTTTCCCCCGGGGATGGTGCGAAGTTGAGACTCGTTAAGAGTTCACAGTTGACGGTTAAAAGTTGAAAGCTCAATTCGCAATTTCTGAAACCTGGCACGAACTGACAACTGCTCCGCAGTTGCATGACGCATGACGATGTGCAGCTAAGAATGTACTGGCGTTTTGCGCGCGGCGGCGGCCGCAGCAAGTTCGCGAAACAGCGACTGCGACAGTTCGTCCGTGACGACCATGCGTTCTGGATGCCACTGCACGCCCACGATCCAGTTGGAGTCGCCGGTCCATTCGACCGCTTCAATCACGCCATCGGAAGCATGGGCTACAACGCGAAGATTTCTGCCCGGCTGCAGCACGGATTGGTGATGCGAGCTGTTCACGCGCGCCTGATTTGCGCCTGCCATTCGCGCCAGGCGAGAACCGGCGTCCAGCGTGACGTCGTGATGCGGCTCGGGCCCCTCGTGGCCAGTCCATGCGTGCTGGATTTTCGTGTGAATTTCGCTGGGAATGTCCTGTACCAGCGGACCGCCCAGGAATACGTTCAAACTTTGCACACCGTAACAGATTGCCAGGACAGGCTTGTGTTCGGTGATCGCATGATCGAGCAGAGCGAAATCGGTGCGCTCGCGGTTGGCGTCTGAGTCGGCGGCTTTAGGATGACGCGTGGCGTGGAAGAGCGACGGCTCGACGTCTGCGGGGCTGCCTGGAAGCACTACTGCGTCTAGCGTGCGCGCTAACTGCTGCAATTCCGCAGGGGAGAGGCCGAGCGAGATTTCGACGGGTTCGGCGCCATTCGACTCGACGGCTGCGACGTACTTGTCGTAGGCGTCCCGCTTGTTGCTAAGTTCTTCTTTTCTAGTGCGATAGGGGATGCCTACGCGAATTATTTGGGGTGGCGCCGGGCTCATGAAGTGTAATCCTACCATTGAGCGGCGAGCACGGCAATCCCGTGATCCTTCGCACCAAACGCATTGCGCGGGAATTCGGCTGGCGGAAGAACCCGCGATTCGCGAACGCATTACTGCGATGCTGAGCGGGCGATGATTGCGATTTTCCGGCTCGAACTACTTACTGACTTGCCCGCGCGGTGGCGGGAGTGCAGAAGCGATCGAAGGCCCGGGTGAGATCGGCTGCGATGGCGTGCGGGTCGCGGCCTTCGATGTTGGACCTTTCCAGCATGAAGGCCACTTTGCCGTCGCGCAACAAGGCGATGCAGGGGGACGACGGAGCGTAGCCCGTGAAGTAACTGCGCGCTTGTTCGGTGGCTTCTCGATCCTGGCCGGCGAATACGGTCGTGAGAATTTCCGGGCGCGCCTGATGCGAGAGGGCCATGGCGATCGCCGGACGTGCTCTGCCTGCGGCGCATCCGCAGACGGAATTCACGACGACCAGCACGGTGCGCTGCTCCTGTTGGAGGGCCGTATCAACATCCTGTGCCGTGCGCAATTCGCGAAAACCGATGCTGGTCAGTTCCTGGCGCATTCCTACGAGCAGTTCTTCAGGGTACATCGCAACTCCTTGGCCGATTTTGGGCATTGAAAGATCAAACGGACAGCCGTTCACGACGCTGACTTGCAGCGTGCAATTTAACTCTAGGATAATTATGCGCCGGCAGCGGCCGCTTGCGCGCGTTCTTCAGGTTTCACGAAAGCCTTGCTCGCCAATTCGATGACTTGTTTCAAATGCCACCACTCGCGCTCGCTCATCTGGCGGCCATCGTTGCTCGAGAAATAAATCGAGACGTACCCGTCCGATGACAACGGCACGCGGATGATCAGGCTATTTTTCTGTTCTGGTATCTGGTTTTCCGCCACGGCTATCCTCCCCCGGCTCAGGCTGGGCAAAGCTAGGAACCGAGCGCCAGAGCGTGGTTCATTCTCTCTCGTTGGCCGAGCAGGGGCAAGTGGAAGGAATGGCGACGGGCGGAGTAGGCTTCCCGAGCGCGACGGTTGGGCATTTCGTGTGGTTGATCCGCAGTGCGGCTGAGGCGGGGTTCTCGGCTGGAAACCCCATGCCGCGCGATGTCCAGCCGATACGTGCGCTGTCAGATTCCAGCGGACATGGAGACCAAGCCTGACGACATTCCTGGAGCGCGCGCTGACAACGGGCGGCGTCTGGGGGGATGCGTCTTGAGCCACGTCTCGTAGTTCTGGCGCATTTGTTCGATGTGGTGAGGAATGTGCCGCTCCTGGAGTTCCACCCAGCGATCGAGGCTGATGGCGCCGTCGCGCGGATGGGTGATGGTGCTGTCCCAAACTTCCTCGGGCAGAGCGACGAGTAGTTGATAGGTCATCTTTCTGAGGCGGCGGATGATTTCCAAAGCCTCCCGGGTGCTCTGATGAAAATAACCGAGCGAGCCAGCCCAGCGCGAGGCGCTGAATTTCGCTGCTTGGCTGGCGGCTGGCTCGGCGATGTATGCGCGGCAGCGCACATAGACGCTGGCTTCACTATCAGCGAGATGCAGGATGATTTCGTGAATGCTCCAGCGCTCATTCGCCGGCTTATAGATCCACATTTTCTTGGGGAATTGACGTAGCGCGGCACACAACAGAGCCGGCGCACGGCCGAACGATTCCAGTTTTTGCCTTCTCGCATCCTGCCTCATAGGGCCCTCCCGCTTATCGAGCTTAGACGTACGAGCTAACGTTTTGGTTTGCACTAACACTTAGTTAAACGAAGAAAATGGGCGACTTGTTCAAGAAAGCTAATAATTTTACAAACGTAGAATTTCAGGCGTGCGCGGGTGGGAAACCGTGTTCGTGAGTGGGACGCGATGGGTGTTCGCAATCGGCTACGGTGCACGTTCCTGGGAGTAAGTGAAACGCAGCAACGTGAATTCTCCAATTTGAATAAATGCAATACGGTTTGCTGGAGGAAACTACGAACTTCGGGAGGCGGCTACTAGCTTCCGGAGGACGACTCCCGGCCTGCGATGGAACTTTGCTTTGCCGCGCGTTTGCTCCAGTAGGAGCGCAATTCCCCGACAAGGAAGAGCGAGCCTGTCGCGAACACGGCGTCCCGTGGACCGGCTAGTTCCAGGGCGGTTTCGAGGGCTTCGCCGGGATCTTGGACAATGATCGTTTCTTTGGCGTCATGGCTGGTCATTTCAGCGAGCAGCGGCGCGGATATGGCTCGCGGTTGGCGCGGTTCGGTGAGGACGACGGCGGCCGCGTGCGGGAAAAGCAGGCCGGAGATCTCATCTACGGCTTTGTCGCGCATCGCGCCATAGACGAGAAAAATGCGCTGGCCGGCGTAGTTTTCTTTCCAGAACTTCAGCAATTCGCGGGCGCCTGCGGGATTGTGCGCGCCATCTAAGTAAAGATCGGGCTCGGTGGCGAGCCGTTCCAGACGTCCCGGCCAAATTGCGGTGGCGATGCCGCGCTCGATAGCGGCGTCGGGGATCGGGAAACCGCGCTCCGCGAGAAGCCGTGCGGCGATGGCGGCGGTGAGCGCGTTGCGTATCTGAAAACGCCCGGGCAAGCGTGGAGCAATGACGAGTTTTTTTCGCGAATGATTGAACGCCGCGAGCCCGCTGTACAAGCCGCCGTCGGTTTGCACGTCTTCAGCGCGCGCTGTTGCGTCCACTTCCACCAGGCGCGCGTCCATTTCGGCGCAGCGGCTGGCAATCACGGCGCGAGCCTCCGGGCGTTCACTGACGCTGACCACCCAAGCTCCGGGCTTGATGATACCGGCCTTTTCGGCGGCGATTTCCTCGATGGAGTGGCCGAGAAAATTTTCGTGATCGAAATCAACGGGAGTAATGACCGCGACTTCCGGTTCGACGATGTTGGTGGCATCGAGGCGGCCGCCGAGTCCGACTTCGTAGATGGCGAAATCCACGCGATGCTGGGCGAAGGCAAGAAAAGCGATGGCGGTGACGCACTCGAAGAAAGTGGGATGCGCCGTGAGTTTTCCGGAAGCCATCAGCGATTCGATGGAAGAGTGGACGCGGGACCAGGCTGCGGCGAAATCCTGGTCCGAAATATTTTCACCGTTGACGCGAATGCGTTCGTTGATGCGTTCGAGGTGCGGCGAAGTGTATAGGCCGGTGCGCAACCCGGCGGCGCGCAGGATGGATTCGAGCATTGCGGCCGTGGACCCTTTGCCATTGGTTCCAGCGATGTGCGCGCAGGGCGAGGAGCGCTGCGGCTGGCCGAGGTCTTCCGCGAGGATAGTGATATTCGCGAGGCCGAATTTCTGCACGCGAGCCTGTTGCGGGGCGGCGAGTTCCCGGCCCAACGAAAATAATGCGCGAACGGATTCTGCGTACGTCATGGCGCTAACCGACGAAGAAGTCGAGAGCTTGTGCGATGTACGGCTTCATTTCCTTGCGCGGGACGACGGCGTCGAGGAAACCGTGTTCGAGGAGGAATTCGGCGGTCTGAAAACCTTCGGGCAGTTTCTGGCGGATGGTTTGTTCGATGACGCGCGGGCCGGCGAAGCCAATGAGGGCACCGGGCTCGGCAATGTTCAGATCGCCTAGCATCGCGTAGCTGGCAGTAACTCCTCCGGTAGTGGGGTCGGTGAGTATGGAAATGAAAGGGAGCTTCGCTTCGTCCAGGCGCGCGAGCGCCGCGGAAACTTTCGCGAGCTGCATCAGGCTGACGACGCCTTCCATCATGCGCGCGCCGCCGGAACAGGAGACCACGATGAGCGGCTCCTTCTGCCCGAGAGAGCGATCTATCGCCCGCGCGACTTTTTCACCGACGACCGCGCCCATCGAGCCGCCGATAAAACCGAATTCCATCGCGCAGCAGACCACGGGGCGCCCGTTCAAGCGGCCTTCGGCGGTGATGATCGCGTCTTTCATATTGAGTTTGCGCTGCGCGTCTTTCAGACGCTGCGCGTAGGGCCTAGTATCGGTGAAATGGAGCGGGTCATTCGAAGCGAGATCGGCGTCCAGCTCGATCCAGGGTTCTTCGTCGAGAAGCATCGCCAGGCGGCGCCGCGAACTCAGGCGGAAGTGGTGCTCGCACTTGGTGCAGACCTCCCAATTTGCTTCGAGATCTTTTTTCCAGATGATGGCGCGGCAGGAATTGCACTTCGTCCACATGCCTTCGGTGTGGACGCGGCGTTCTTCGACCGGCGTGGGTTTTTCAATCGGTTTTTTTTCGCGCTTGAACCAGGCCATGGGTCGAGGTGTTTTGGGCTAGAAGGCCCTGTAAGAAGTTAACAGTTCACGGTTGAAAGTTGGAAGTTAAAAAATGCCGCGGCTGCGCCGCTGGCGTCAGTAGTCAATGCCGCGTTGCGCCAGGATGCCCTTGGTATACGGATGCTTTACTTCGCGCATTTCCGTTACCAGGTCGGCGGCTGCGATCAGTTTGGGATGCGCGCTGCGGCCGGTGCAGATCACATGGACGCGTTCGGGACGATTGGCGAGCGCGTCCACGACGCGGTCAACGTCCAGCATTTTGTAGCCGATTACGTAATTGATTTCATCGAGCACCACCAGGTCGTATTTGTCGCTGTAAATCTGCGCACGGCCGAATTCCCAGGCCTCTTCGCACATTTTCACGTCTTCGGGATCGGTTTCGGCGCCACCGACCTTCACGAAGCCACGGCCCATGGGCCGAATTTCGAATTTATCGTCGCCGAGCATTTTCGCGGCGTCCAGTTCGCCATAGTGCCACGAGCCTTTGATGAACTGCACCATCATCACGCGCATCCCCTGGCCGACGGCGCGGAAAGCGGTGCCGAGCGCGCAAGTGGTCTTGCCCTTGCCGGGGCCGGTGTAAACGATCAGCAGTCCTTTGCCTTCGGGCATGCGGTGAGATCCTCAGAACTGCAGTTGAGAATAGTGAGCGCAGACCTTGGATACGTCAAGCGATGCGCCGAGCGCGCTCATACGCGGAAGCGGTAGCCGACGCCGCGGACGGTTAGGAGATGTTTGGGCTTGGAGGGGTCTTTTTCGATGTAGCGGCGCAGGCGGACGATGAAATTGTCGATGGCGCGGGTGTCGGTGTCTTCGTGGAGGCCCCAGACATCTTCGAGGATGGATTTGCGCGAGACGGTGCGACCCTTGCTGCGGATCAGGTGGCGGAGGAGTTTCGCTTCCATGAGCGTGAGCTGGATCGTGGTGTCGTTGACGCGCAGCTCCAGCGTTCCGAAGTCAATGGTCTTGCCGTTGAAGGAAAATACGTCGGCATCGGACGCGAAGTTCGCGGCGGCTTCTTTTCCATTCGCAGCGCGATTCTTTGTTGCGGCTTTTTCTACGGCGAGCCACTGGCTGCGGCGCAGCAGGCCTTGCAGCCTGGCGAGAAAAATCGGCAATTGAAACGGTTTCGGCAGGTAATCGTCCGCGCCAGCAGCAAATCCTTGCAGAACATCTTCCGGCCGGCCGCGCGCCGTTAGAATCAGCACGGGAACGTAATTGTGGGCCTTGCGCAGCGACGATACGACAGTGAAACCGTCCTTGCCGGGGAGCATAACGTCGAGCACGACCGCGTCGAAATCCTCTTTTTCCGTGACCAAGCGCTCCAGCGCGGATTCGCCGTCGCCGGCAACTTCCACCGAGTGGCCTTCGGCTTCGAGGTTGAAGCGCAATCCCTTGGCCAGGTGCGCTTCGTCTTCCACTACCAACACGCGGCTCATGCGTTATTCCTCGGTAATTCCAGCGAAATGGTGGAGCCGCGGCCTTCGCCTTCGCTTGCGGCGTAAACCTTTCCGCCGTGCGCGCGCGCGACGGCGCGCACAATGAACAGGCCCAGGCCCGTTCCCTTCACCTGGAAACTGGGGCGGCCGGGAACGCGATAGAAACGTTTGAAGATGCGTTTGAGTTCGGGCGCGGGAATGCCGATGCCACGATCGGTGACGCGCAACGCGATATGCTCATCGTCCGGCGCTTCGATCCGCAGCGCGACATCCACCTGGTCGCTGGAATATTTGACGGCGTTATCGAGCAAGTTGGAAACCGCGGTGCGCAACTCGGCGGGATCGCCACGCAGTATGACGGGAGCAGCGTTGGCGGACACAGGATCGAAATGCAGGACGCCGGGCGACAAGTGATGGCGGACGCGCGCAAGCTCGATGGATTCGCGCACCAGTTCCGTGAAATCCAGTTCGACGTGATGGCGTTTCCCTCGCCGGTAACTGGCCTCGCCGGCTTTTAGCACCTGCTCGACAGTGCCCAGCAGGCGATCGGTATCGAGCAACATCAGATTATAAAATTGCTGACGCTGGGGCTCATCCACTTCGCGGCGCTGCATCGTTTCCAGATACAGGCGGATGGAAGTGATGGGAGTTTTCAGTTCGTGCGTGACGGCGTTGATGAAGCCATCGTGCTGTTCGTTGCGGCGAATTTCGCGCACCAGGAAGATGGTGTTCAGAATCATCCCGGCGATGATGGCGGCAAAAAAGATCACGCCAAAAAATAACAGCACGCCTTGGCGCCAATTGAGGATGGTCCAGCCGACCGTGAGGGCGATGGCCAGGGCCACCAGGGCGCAGCCCAGCACGACGAAGAAGGCGATGGTTTTTCTGCGGCTCGCGATTTGCACGGTGTCTAACCGCGATTGTACCGCGAAGAAGCGAGGGCGTGCGATATGGCGTGCTCTGGAAGGCAGCGCGTCCCTGGTGCGACGTGTTTACAACTCGGCGGGAGCCAGGGCGCGCGGATTTTCGCGCGTCAGCGTTTTCGCCACGATGGCTTGATTGGCGCGCTTAATTTCGGAAATTTTCGCGGTATAGACTTTCTTGGCGATGCCGATTTTCTCGAGCGCCCAGATCACGTACCAGTTGAAATCAATTTCGTACCAAGCCAGGCCGTGGCGCGCGGAGACGGGATGCGCATGATGATTGTTGTGCCAGCCTTCGCCCCAGGTCACTAGCGCCACCCACCAGCTATTGGTGGATAGATCGCGGGTTTGAAAGCGGCGCGTGCCCCAACTGTGCGTGGCGGAATTCACCAGCCAGGTGAAGTGCAGTCCGATCACCGTGCGCAGGAATATTCCCCACAGTACGAACTTGATGCCGCCGATGGCGAGCAGGATAAGACCGAGAACGATCATCGGCACATAATGATATTTGGTGATCCACACGTGGAATTTGTCTTCCGCAAGGTCGGGGACGTAACGCGAAAGCGTGGTGGTGTCGTGATGCATGGACTTGCCGGTGAGAATCCAGCCCATGTGGGACCACCAGGTGCCGTCTACAGGAGAATGCGGATCGCCTTCCTGGTCGGAATATTTATGGTGAATGCGGTGCGTCGCGACCCAGAAAATCGGGCCGCCTTCGAGAGCGAGCGTGGCGAAAATCGTCAGCGTATATTCCAGCCACTTCGGAACTTTGTATCCGCGGTGTGTTAGCAGGCGGTGATAGCACATGCCGATGCCCAGGCTGGTGGCGACCCACCAGAGAACGATCGCGACGAAAAACGCTTTCCAGGAAAAGAAAAACAGAGCAGCGATAGCACCCAGGTGGAAAATGACCATGAAAATCGAAGTGACCCAGTTAATTTCGCCGTTGTTCTTCGAAGTTTTCTTCAGGATTTCCAGTGACTGGGTCATGGGGGCCTCTGGTTGGTTCTCTGTGATGCTCACAACCCCCTTAGAGTAGCAGTCGGCGGTGAGCATGTTTGTAATAGTTCTGTAATACCAGAAAGGGATTCACAGTGTTGGTTAGCAGGGCTGAAATGCGTTAAAAACAAGGGGAATCGCGCGATTTAGCGGTGTTATCAGGCGAGGTGTATCAAATTGACGCGTCAAAATAGCATGGTGTATCAGGATGATGCAGGGCCGCGCGCAGGCGGAGTGACGATGCCCGTCAGAAGAAATTCAGATATGATGGGCGAGGTCCAACGGATCGAAGAAAAAAGTACGAACGCGAGATGAGGAGGAAATGACATGCAGAAATTCTTCGGATTGTGTAGCGCGATTCTATTGAGCGCCAGTGTATTGGCCCCCTGTACCATCGGACAGCAGGACAAGAGCCAGCGGCCCAGCCCGCCGGCGCATGTAGAGTTTAATTTTGCCGACGGGAAGACCATCACTGTGGATTATTCGAGCCCGCGCGCGAAGGGGCGCAAGATCTATGGAGAGCTGGTTCCCTACGGGCAAGTGTGGCGCGCGGGCGCGAATGAAGCGACCACGTTTGTGACCAACACGGCAGTTACCGTGGGCGGAAAGACGGTGCCGGCGGGAACGTATACGCTCTTCACGATTCCGAACCAAGATAAGTGGACGTTGATTATCTGCAAGAAGACAAAAAATGATAAGGGAGGGCCGCTCTGGGGCACCGATTATCCTGGAGAAGCTCAGGATATCGCTCGCGGGGATATGAAGGTTTCGACGCTGCCTGCGGCGGTGGAGAATTTCACGATTGCTTTGGATAAGGTGGGGAATGGGGCTTCGTTGCGGATGGATTGGGAGACGACGCGGGCGTCGGTGGAGATTTCAGAGGCGAAGTAACGGCGGGATTGAAGTCTGGCAAGAAGCTTACCGCAGAGACGTAGAGTACGCAGAGAGTGCCCGAAATTATTGGACGGACTTTCTCAATGCACTCTGCGTCCCTGTGGTTAATTTTTTTGGCGATTAGGAAAGTTTGAACGTGGAGCGGATGGTCTCCGCTACGTGGGCTACTTGCTTCATTGCGGCGGCGGACATTTCTTTGCTGGTGCCGCGTTCACGCAGGACTAGCCAGATTCCGGGGCGATGCACGGATTTGTCGTGGCAAATCGCGCCGGTGAGCTGGGTGATTTCAAGATTGGCGGCGGGGAGTTCGCGGTCGAGGACGCTGCGAGTTTCGTCGAGCAGGTCTTTGAATCCTTGCGAGGCGAGCATGGGATCCACGTCGCGCGGGATGGGCGCTTCTACTTCCTCGAGATCGTAATCGGGCAGAGGGTGCGTGATCATGAATTCGATGGAAGCAGTTGGCGCGCCGGCGTCGTGCGTGATTTTGATAGTCATGATGTGATTATTCTCCCACAGTCTGGTGCGCGGACGATTCCTAAGTGTGCGCCATAAGCGCGCCGGGCGGGTCTCGCAGCTGCGGGACCCGCCCCTACGAAATACCCAGAACGGCGTGCCGTGGCATGCGATCAGCTAGCAACTCAATCGTGACGTCATTTTGGATACGGATGGCCGGCGAGGATGGCGAAGGCGCGATAGATTTGCTCGGCCAGGAGCACGCGGGCGAATTCGTGCGGCATGGTGAGCGTGGAGAGTGAGATTTTTTGTTTTGCGCTGACGCGCAGTTCCGCGGGAAAGCCTTCGGCGTCGCCACATAGGAAGACGAGTTCGCGCGCCCCGCGGTCGCGCAGATCGCCTAGCCAGCGCGCGAACTGCCGCGAAGTGAATTGCTTTCCGGCTGCGTCGAGCAGGACAACCGTGGTGGATGGGTCGAGCTTCAGTTTGCGCAGCGCCGCTGGACCGGCGTCGCGCAGTTCACTGATTTCGATTTCGGCATAGTGCCGGATCCGCTGGACGTAGTCGTTCACCATGGCGCGCGCTTCTTCGCGACGAGTCTTGCCGAGCATGATCAGTCGGATTTTCATTTCTCAGCGGTGGGCCACACTACAACAGCCCGAACTTCTTGCGTTTCTCGAGCAGCGTCTTGCGGCTGATGCCGAGGACTTCGGCGGCGCGGCCAATTTTGTAGTGCGTGGCATCGAGAGTGGCCTTGATGGCGTCGCGTTCGAGATCTTCGAGCGAGCGCAGGGGCGCGCCGGGACCATGCCCGCTGCTTCCGGCACGCACAATTTCCGGAAAATCCTCGGCGCGCAGTTGCGGCTGTTTTGCGAATACCAGGGCGTGCTCCACCGCGTTCTTCAGCTCGCGAATATTTCCGGGCCATTCGTAGGATTCCAGCAGGCGAAGCGTGGAAGGATCGAATGTGGCGTCGGGACGGCCGTGCACCGGGCCGAGGCGCGCCAGGAAATGCGCGGCGAGTTCGGGAATGTCGGCTCGGCGTTCGCGCAGCGGCGGCACGACGATGGAAAGCACGTTGAGACGAAAGAAAAGATCCTCGCGGAAACGTCCCGCGGCGACGGCCTTGGTTAAATCTGTGTTGGTTAGCGCTATCAGGCGCGCTTCCATGTGCAGAGTTTCCGTGCCGCCCAAGCGTTCGAAGGTGCGCTCTTCGAGCACGCGCAGGAGTTTTGCTTGCATGGCAGGGGCGAGCGCGGCGACTTCGTCGAGGACGATGGTTCCAGTCTGCGCCATTTCCAGGCGGCCGGGTTTGCGCGTGACGGCGCCGGTAAACGCGCCGCGTTCGTGGCCGAACAGCTCGGATTCGACGAGCTCCGAAGGCAGGCTGGCGCAATCAATTTTCAACAGCGGAGCGTCGTGGCGCGGGCTGCGCTGATGGATCCAGCGGGCTAGCTGATCTTTACCCGTGCCGCTCTCGCCGGTGATGAGCACCGTGGTGGAGGCGCCAGCGACTTTTTCCGCAAGCTCGAGCACGCGCCGGGAAGCGGGGTCCGCCGCAATCCAAGGAATGGTTGCCGCAGCGCTCACCGCGGCGCCCTCATAGCGGAATACTCATTGCTGGGTGGCGTTGCCTTCGGATTCGTTGCGGCGCTCATCGTGGGATTTTGGGCGCGCTGGCGCAGGGCCGGCGGGCTCGTGAAACTCGATGCGCTCGGCATTGCGCCACAGGCGCTCGAGATCGTAATACTGGCGGGCGCGTTCGCTGAAAATATGCACGACGAAAAATCCATAATCCAGCAGCACCCACTCCGCGCTGGATTTTCCTTCGCGATGCGCGACGCGGCGCCCGGCTCGATGCAGCCGCTCTTCGACGGCCTCGCCGATGGCTTGTATCTGCGGCTGGCTGGAGCCGGAGCAAAGCAGAAAATAATCCGCGAACGCGCCGGAGCCGGAAAGGTTCAAGACGGAAACGTCCAGAGCCTGTTTTTCTTGAGCGGCTTCCACGGCCAGCAGGATTTCGGGATCGAGAGCGTTAAGGGTCACCGGT
>Ga0210407_10000757_pt1 | contig 33788 bp, 33 predicted proteins | sample IncBWC27MmetaG_FD_150860 | JGI IMG/M metagenome (GOLD analysis project Ga0210407, IMG submission 150860) | Forest soil microbial communities from Barre Woods Harvard Forest LTER site, Petersham, Massachusetts, United States - Inc-BW-C-27-M | ecosystem: Environmental > Terrestrial > Soil >...
CAATTTGACTCCACCGATGCCCGCCATCCACGGTTCAGGCATCCTCAAACTCCAGTCCGGTTCGAATTTCGCCGCCGCGAATTTCAGCGGCAACTACGCCTTCTCATTCACCGGCCGCGATTTTAGTGGCACACCTTCCGCTCTCGTCGGCTTCATTCACGCCGACGGCAATCAGACCCTGTCGCCGGGCCTGGTGGACGTCAACGACGCGGCCGCCTACAGTCCCGGGGTTCCGCTCTCCGGCAATTTTTCTATCTCCGGCACAACCGGCCGCGGTCAAGCCAATCTGGTCTTTGCCGTCCCTGGCAGCGCCCAATCCACGCTGGGGTATGTCTTCTACTTCGTTTCGCCGACGGATCTATTCTTCATCACCTCGGACATCACCGATTCCACTCATCCGCTTCTTGCCGGCGAATTGGTGGCTCAAAATCCCGCAACAAAATTCAATCAAACGGCGCTTTCCGGCCCCAGCATTGCCAGTGGCACGGGCCTGAACGCAAATGCCAGCGCCTTTGTCGGCCGCCTATTGACCGCCGACCCAGCTTGCGCCGGCGCTTTCAGCATTTCTCTGAACATGAACCAGAACGACGGCGGCGCCATCACCGCACCGGCCGCCTCCTGCGGCAGCTATTCGGTCGATTCGAATGGCCGCGTGACATTCACGAATCTTGGCTCGCGCTTCTCCGCCGCTTATCTGACCGACCAGAACACCGCCTTCCTGATTGGCGGCGACCCTGCCGCGACCACCGGCCTTATCGAGCCGCAAACCGGCGCTCCCTTTGCGCTTAACTCCGTTCAGGGCGGCTACACTCTTAGCGCCCCGTTTGCCTCAGAAATCAATGTGAAGAGCCTGCTTGGCCAACTTTCTTGTTTGACCGGCAACGGCCTCTTGCCCGGGACTGTTGACGAAGTGGACGGCAACGGCACTCCACACACTACTTCCACCGCCAATCTGACCTTTACGCTCACCGACGCGCCTCGCGGCCGTGGCATTCTAAGCACCAACACGGCACTGCTTCCTGCTACTCTCGCTTTCTACATCGTCTCGGCGTCAAAAGTCCGCCTCATCTCCACCGATCCGGCCGATCAACACCCTGAAGTCATTTTCCTCGACCACTAAACTTCATCGGCGCAAATCTAGCTCACTGCGCCCGACACTCCGTGGTAGAGTACGCTCACGCCAAGCTAGTTCTGCGGTCCCTCAGACTCACTTCCGGCGATGGAGGACGACATGCTGTCCGATTCCCAATTTGCTTCCTGGATGGTGTCCCGCCGCGCCAAAGCTGTGGCCATCTTTGCTGCTCTGCTCTTCACCGTGCACGTCGGTTTGGTTGAGGCTCTCCATTCCATGAAAATCAGCGAGACCACCACGCTGCTGGACGATTTCGTGTTTGCCGCTTTCGGCGCCGCCGCGCTGTGGTTCTTCCTCAAATTGCAGGCCGAGCGCCAGGAATTCGCCCATGCCCGCGAACGGCTCATCGCCGCCGCCCAGGTGAATCACCGCATCCGCCGCGCTCTCTCCGTCGTCGTCAGTTCCGTCGTGATCCAGAATGAAGACGACCGGCTCCGCCTGGTGGACGAAGCCATCGAGCACATTGATGAAGTTTTATTGGATATGGCTCCGTCGCCTGGTGACCGCGACGCCTTGCGTGGGTTTGTCGAACGGACGCGCTAGCTTCTCTTTTCCGCGTCCTTCTCTTTCAAGTCCAGCGCCGCGGAATTGATGCAGAACCGCAGCCCGGTCGGTTGCGGTCCGTCCTCGAACACGTGCCCCAGGTGCGCGTCGCACCGGCTGCACATCACTTCCGTCCGCCTCATCCCGTGCGACGTGTCGTGTTCCATCTCCACATTCTCCGCCGCAATCGGTTGATAAAAACTCGGCCATCCCGACCCGGAATGATATTTCGCCTCCGAGCCGAACAGCGGCTGCCCGCAGCACACGCACACGTAGGTCCCGGGCGTTTCCGTTTCCTCATACTCCCCGCTGAAGGGCGGCTCCGTCCCCTTTTTCCGCGTCACGTAGTACTGCTCTTCGGTCAGCTTCTGCCGCCACTCCCCATCCGCCTTCTTAATTTTTTCGCTCATTTTCCTCGCGCCTCCCAGTCTATTGGATGCACAAGAAACGAAAAGATACCAATCCTCCCGCCGCGAAATTATCCGCGGGCCTCACTGCCCCTGGAACGGCACCGACGCCAGCAACGCGCTCGCCCCATTCCATAGAATCTGCACCCCGATGCACACCAGCAGAAACGACGAAAGCTTCAAAATCACGTTCATGCCCGTCGGCCCCACCAGTCGCGCCAGCTTTTCCGCATACCCGTAGCAAAGAAACACGCTCAACGCCAGCAGCAGTGATCCGATCAGCGCCGGAATCACCGCCAGCAAATCTAAGCCGTGGTGCCGGTGCGCATTGGCCCCCAGTGTTATAGCCACGGAGATGGAGCCCGGCCCAACCGTCAGCGGCATGGTCAGCGGATAGAACGCCATCTCCAGAACTTCCCGCCCCTGCATGTTGCTCTGCGGCGCCTCCTTCGGTTCATCCTCCTGCTTGCGGTTGAGCATCACCCATCCCGTCGAAATCACCACCAGCCCGCCGCCCACTTGCACCACCGGCAGCGAGATCCCGAAAAACCCCAGGATGTGCGTGCCCACCAGAAACGACACAGCCAGCAGCATGAAACTGTTCACCGTCACTTTCCAGGCCAGCAGCCTTCTGGTGTCCGACGTCGCCTCCGGTGTTAGCGCCAGGAACAGCGGCGTGCTCCCCAGCGGATTCACAATCGGCAGCAGCGCCGTAATGAACAATATGGTGTTTTTCACCGCCTCCAGCATGCCCACCTCCCGCGCCGCGAGTATATCCATTCAGCCCTTATCAGGGTTAGTCAGGCGATTCAAAAACTATACTTCCGTACTCTTGAACCCGACGCTTGTATGTGCCACGGTAGGAGTGGGAAAAATTCTGATGACCGAACTCGAACCAACTTCCGCTCTGCAGGCCCTTCGGACGCCATACCCGAGGCGCCCATTCTGACGGCAGGGCGCCCCCCTAGCCGCCAAGCCTCCCTCCTCCCCAATTTCTACTCGCAACATCCCGAAATTAGAATTCCCGCCAAGTTCAGGAAAATAAATGGCTTAATTTTTTCTACTCGTCACACATTGGCATGTTTGCGCTCCGCAGCCGCTCAGCTCTTCAGCGCCCCCACATCCTCCGCTTTCCGCAGCTCCGGAAACATCCAAGCCCACAACCCCGCTACTGCGATCGCTCCCGCTCCACCCAGGACCACGGCTGGCACGGTCCCAAGCCACGCTGCAGTCACCCCCGACTCAAATCCACCCAACTGGTTCGAAGCGCCGATGAAAATCATGTCCACGGCGTTCACTCGCCCGCGCATTTCATCCGGCGTGCCCAGTTGCACAAACGTCGCGCGAATGATGATGCTCACCGTGTCGGCCGCCCCCACCAGCATCAGCGCCGCTAACGACAGCCACAGACTTCGCGACACTCCAAATAGGATGGTGAACGCCCCGAAGGCCGCCACGCACCACAGCAGCGTCGCTCCCATGCTGCCCTTCAACGGGCGGTGCGCCAGTGACAAGGCCATAATGGTCGCCCCCACCCCGGGTGCGCACCGCAGCAGACCCAATCCCCATGGCCCGGTTCTCAGGATGTCTTGCGCATACGCCGGCAGCAGAAACACCGCCCCTCCCAACAACACCGCGAACAAATCCAGCGAGATGGATCCCAGCACGAGTTTTTGCCGCCAGATGTACCGCAATCCCGCCAGGACGGTTTGCAAATTGGTTTCCTCGCGCCGCCGGCCCTGCTCTTCGGTATGGATGCGCAAAGAAACCGCCACCGCCAGCAGCGCCGAAGCTATGGCAAACGCGTACACTGCCACCGGCCCTTGCGCCACCGTGTACACCACCCCGCCCAGCGCCGGCCCCAGAATCGTCGCCGATTGGAACACGGTCGTGTTCCAAGCCACTGCATTTGGAAAATGTTCGTTGGGTACTAACTGCGGCAGGATGGCCCGTGTCACCGGACCCGAAAACGAGCGCACCACGCCAATCAGCACCAGCACCGCGTATATGGGATACACCGAGTGCAAGCCACGCATCTCCTGCAACAACAGCAGCGCAAAACACGTCGCAAAACCAGCATTACAGGCAATCAGCAGCTTCCGCCGGTCCAGCCGGTCCGCCGCGTGCCCGGACACCAGGAATAGCAAAATTCCTGGCAAAAATTGCGCCAGCCCCACCAAACCGAGATCGAGGGGCCGCTTTGTGATTTCAAAGATGCGCCAGCCCACGGCCACCGACTGCATTTCGCTTGCGATGACCACCGAGAACCGCGCCAATTGCAGCAGCACAAAATTCGGATGCGTGAACGCGACTCGTCCCGCGAGTTTCGAATTCCCAGCGTCGGCCATGGCGCACTACTCTGCCACATCTTTTCCGTTTCACGCGAACCGCCGCGTCGTGCGCATCTTTAAAATCACCCGCTCGGTCTTGCCGGCCACACTGCTCCGCAAGGTTTCGCCGCCGCCACTCCGGTTTTCAGCTATCTTTCAGGTGGGCAATCCACACTTTCGAGGGGCCTGCATGCGAATTCTCATCGTTGAAGACGACCGCAACATGGCCGGACTCCTGCAAAAGGGGCTCGAAGAAGAGAATCACATGGTCAGCGTCGCTGCAGAAGGCCGCGCCGGTCTCGAGCTCGCCGAATCCTACCAGTTCGACGTCATCGTCCTCGACTGGATGCTTCCCGGGATGGACGGCCTGGAAGTCGCGCGCCGCCTGCGCAAGGCCGGCAAAGCCACTCCCATTCTCATGCTCACCGCGCGCGATGCCGTTCCCGACATCGTCAAGGGTCTCGACGCCGGCGCGGACGACTACCTCACCAAACCCTTCTCCTTCGCTGAATTTCTTGCCCGCCTCCGCGCCCTGGGCCGGCGCCCGGCTCCCGCGTCTCCGGGAACCCGCCTCGAAGTCGCCGACCTTACCCTCGATCCCTCCACTCGCCAGGTCTTTCGCGACCGCGATGAAATTCATCTCACCCCAACCGAATATCGCCTGCTCGAATTTCTGATGCGCCGCTCCGGCCGCGTGGCTTCCCGCCGCGCCATCGTCGAAGCCGTCTGGGGCCTGGAAGCCGATGTCGAAGAAAACACTCTCGACGCTTTCGTCCGCCTCCTTCGCGCCAAAGTGGACGATGGCCGCAAACAAAAGCTTCTGCACACGGCGCGTGGGTTCGGTTATTCCGTGAAACAGGAAGCGGAGAAATGAAGCCGCTCCCGATCCGCGTCCGCCTCACTCTGTGGTTTTCGCTGATCCTCGCTCTCTCGCTCTCCCTCTTCGGCGCCGGCGCCTACTTCGCCATGCGTCACAGCATCTACTCCACTCTTGACTCCGAGCTTCGCCAGCGCATCGAAGGCGTCCGTGGCATCATCTGGGAAGACGCACCGAACGGATTCACCGCCCTTCAGGACGAATTCCGCGAATTTTCCGCCGGCCAGGGTGAACGCAGCCGTCTGCGCGTCGTCAGCGCCTCCGGCGAAGTTCTATTTTCTTCGCTCTCGATGGATTCCCTCGCATCGCGCAGGTCCGAAGAAAAAAAATCATCTGCGTTCAATGCCAAAATTTCCGGTGAGCGTTTCCGTGTTCTTCATGGAGTCATTGACGCTGCCGGCGCTCGCTACGACGTTACCGTAGCCACCTCCACCAAAGAACTTGGAGACGCACTTGAAGAGTTCCGCCAGGTCCTCTACGTCGCTGTCCCCGCGTTCCTACTTCTCGCCGCTGCAGGGGGCTACCTGATGAGCCGCCGCGCTCTTGCTCCCGTGGACGAAATCACACAGACGGCCCGCAGCATTGGCGCCCAGAATCTCGCCCTGCGTCTGCAAGTCCCTCGTACCGGCGACGAGTTGGAACGCCTCGCCACCACGCTCAACGAGATGCTCGCCCGCCTCGACGCCGGGTTCCAGCGTGTCACCCAATTCACCGCCGACGCCTCTCACGAGCTCCGTACTCCCGTCTCGGTCATGCGCACTGCAGCCGAGTTGGCCCTTCGCAAGCCGCGCTCGGAATCCGAGTACCGTGAAACCCTTGCGCAAATTCAGCGCGAAACAGAAACGGTGTCGCGGCTGATCGATCAGCTTCTTTTGCTCGCCCGCGCCGACTCTGGTGCATCCACTCTGCCAATGTCGCGCACCAACCTCAGTCAAGTCCTGGAAAAATCCTGGCAACAGGCTGCCGTTCTCGCCGAAGCAAGACATTTGAACTCCACTTATGAGCTACCGTCCGCCCCTCTATGGGTCCGCGGTGATCCCGCTTCACTTGAGCGCCTCTTCCTCATCCTTCTGGACAACGCCGTCAAATACACTCCCGAGGATGGCCATATTGAGCTCCGCGTCACAACCGACAATGGAGCCGCCATCGCCGAAGTCCGCGACACGGGCATTGGCATCGCACAAGAAGACATCCCCCATGTCTTCGAGCGCTTCTATCGTGCCGATCGCGCGCGCTCGCGCGATACCGGCGGCGCCGGCCTCGGCCTGGCTATTGGTCGCTGGATTGCCCAGGCCCATGGCGCCGAAATTCACGTGTCAAGTGAACCGGCTAAAGGCTCGACCTTCGCCGTCCGCCTCCCTCTTTCAAATGACTAAACATGCGGCCAATGAAGGGCGCTTGTTGCGAGAGAAAGTTGTTCTCTCTCGAAAATTTTCATTTGATTTTCAGCTTGGTCTCCTACGCTTCTAATTCCGCCCCAAGGAGGAAAGCAACGTGAACCGGCGGCTCGCCACCTTCATCATTTTCGCCGCTCTCGCAGGCCCGCACTCGGCGCGCGCGCAGCAGCCGCAGCCTCTCACTCTCGCCCAGGCACTCGACCGCGCCGAAAAACAGAATCTCGACCTCCAGGCCGCCCGCGCTCAACGAGCCGTCGCCGCCGCGGGCATCCGCGTCGCCGGCCAGCATCCCAACCCCACCGCTTTTGTCAGCGTCCTTCGTGACACGCCGCACGAGAGCCTCTTCTTCGACCAGCCTCTCGAAGTCGGCGGCCGTCGTGGCAAGCGCATCGAGCTCGCCAAAGAGGAAGCTGCGCTCACCGAAGCGGACATTACTTCCGCCGCGCGCCAGCTTCGCCGCTCGGTTCGCGCCGCCTACTTCAATCTCGCATTTGCACGGCGTGTCACCGCCGAGAAATCCGGCAGCGCCAAGCTGGCTTCCCGCCTCCGCGATATCGCCCAGGCGCGTTTCGACTCCGGCGACATTCCCCAACTCGAAGTCACACAGGCCGAGCTTGAACTCGCGCGCGCCAATGCTGACTCGCAAGTCGCCCGCCGCCAGGAGGACATCGCCCAAAGCCAGTTGAATGTCTTGCTCAACGCTCCTCCGGCCACGGCTTGGGAGCTCCTCACAGGCCTCGACGCCGTTCCCCAGCAGCTCAGCCTCGAGCAGTTGGCCGAAGAAGCGGCCAGGTCAAATTCTGAAATCGCGCGCCTGCTCGAGGAACAAAAAGTGGAAATGAGCCGCACCGGTCTCTTCAAAGCCGAACGCATCCCGAATCTCGGGTTGGAGTTCGGCGCGGACTTCAACTCCCCCGGCCCAGGTGGATTCAAGGCTGGCGGCCGCGGACAGCTCTCCGTCGAGCTACCTCTTTGGAACAGAAATCAGGGAGAGATTGCGCAATCTACCGCCACTCTTCGGGCGCTTGAGCAGGAAACGCAAGCCAAACGCCGCGCTATCGCCGGGCAGATTGAAAGCGCCTATTACGAGCTCAACGCCCGCCAGGCCGAAGTCGCTCTCTACAGCCAGACCCTCGTGCCCTCCACGCGCCAGCTTGAGTCTCTGGCGGAGGAAAGTTACAAATCCGGAAAAGCCAACATCCTGACGGTGCTGGGCGTCCAGCGCGATGTCACCCTAGTCGAATCCGAATACCTCAATAGCCTGCTCGCCATGCAGACTTCGCTGGCCGAGCTGGAAGAAATCGTGGGGGCGCCGCTGGATTGACCGGCTACCGAGACTATGAACAGGAAACTCGCTCTACTCGCGAATGCGCTGGCACTGGCTGCCGTTCTCGCCGGCTGCTCGCACCAATCTGGATCGGATGAGGGCGAAAGTGGGACAACCGCGGCAAACGCAGAAGTCACTCTCACCAAAGTCACACGCGCCGACATTCGTGAAACCGTCGCCATTAGCGGCATCGTGGCCGCGCCCCCGAACCAGGATGTCCGCGTCGGCGCTCTTGTCTCCGGGCGCATCGCCGAAATGAAAGTCGCCGAAGGCGACGCCGTTCAAACCGGCCAGCTCATCGCCCGCCTCGACTCGCACCCCTATCACGACCAGCTTCTCCAGGCCGAAGCGGCCCGGCAACAAGCCAAAGCTACGCTGGAAAACGCGCAACTGGCCCGCAAACGCAATGAAGATCTCTTTCTGCGCGGCATCGCCGCTCGCAAGGATTTCGAAGACGCCCGCACCCAGGAAAGTGTCGCCGCCGCCACGCTTGGCCAGGCCGAAGCCGCAGTCCAGGTCGCTCATCTTCAGCTCGCCAGAACGGAAATACATTCCCCGCTGACCGGTCGTGTCGCCAAACGCTTCGTGAGCGTTGGCGAACAGGTGGACGGCAACGCTGCGCAGCCCATCACCGAAGTCGCAAATCTCTCCGAGGCCGAATTGCTCGGCAATCTGCCGGCCGCCTACCTCTCGAAATTGCACGTGGGAGAAACGCTCGAGATCGCGAGCGACGCTCTGCCGGAAAAATCACTTAGCGGCAAAATAGTCGCCATCTCCCCGGCCGTCGATCCCGCCACCAATCTCGGCCTGGTCCGCATCCGCATCGCAAATTCAGCCGGCGCTTTGCGCCTGGGCATGTACCTCACCGCGCAGATCGCCGTCGCCGATCACAAAAACGCGCTGACGACTCCGCCGGAGGCCATCTACCGCGATGAAAAAGGCCAGGCCCACGTATATCGCGTGGAAAAAGACAAAGCCACTGCCACTGACGTCACCCTCGGGATCCAGAACAAGGACCGCGTGGAGATTCTGTCCGGCGTGGCTGAAAGCGACACCATCATTCTTGCCGGCGGTTACGGCCTGCCGGACACGGCGAAGGTTCACATCCAAAAATGAACATCGTCGCCTTCTGCCGCCGCAATAGCTACGCGCTCTATCTCCTCACCGCGTTTCTCACCGTCGCCGGTTTGGTCGCCGTCTTCACGCTTCCCAGTAACATTTATCCCGAGCTGAATTTTCCGCGCATCGTCGTCCTCGCTCATTCGGGCGAGCTCGCTCCGGAGGCTATGCTCCTTACCGTTACGCGCCCGCTCGAGGAATCCGCCAGCACCGTTCAGGGGTTCCGCCGCGTCCGCTCGAAAACCATTCGCGGCAACTCTGAAATTTCCGTCCTCTTCACACCCGATATGGATATGCAGTACGCGCTGCAGCTGGTTCAGGCGCGTGTCAACGAAGCGCGCGGCTCGCTCCCGCCCGATACGGAAACACAAGTCGAGCGAATCTCCCCCGCCGTCTTTCCGGTTTTGAGCCTGATCCTCAACGGCAATGTCCCGGATGCCGATCTCCGCGACGACGCCTTCTATATTCTTCGTCCGCTCTTCAGCCGGGTCCCCGGCGTCGGCCTCATTCAGGTCCAGGCCACTGATACGCGCGAAGTGTCCGTCATCGTGGACCCGCAAAAAATGCTCGCCCACCGCCTATCTCTTGTAGATATTTCGGTGGAGCTTAAGGCCACCAATCAGGTCAATTCCGTCGGCCGCCTCTCGAAGGATTACTCACAATATCTGGTCCTCACCACCAGCCAGTTCCTGACGCTCGACGATGTCCGCAACGCCGTTGTTGCCGTCGAAGGCGGCACGCCGATTCGCGTCCGCGATCTCGCGGAGGTGCGCGACGGAGTCGAGGACCGCCGCACCCTCATCACCGGAAACGGCCGCCCCGCCGCGCTCATCAACATCTCCCGCCAGATTGGAGGCAACATCCTCCAGCTCGGCGCCGATATCAAATCTCAAATGCGTGATCTCGGCTCTGCCATTCCCAAGACACTGCGCATTTCCGTGGTGTACGACCTGGCCGAATTTGTGAGCGAATCCATTGGCAGCGTTCGCGATGCTATTCTCATCGGCGCCATTCTCGCTGTACTCATTCTTTTCGCATTCCTTCGCGACGTGCCCACAACGCTCGTCGCCGCTGTTTCTCTGCCTCTCTCCATAATCGGTACATTCTTTTTTGTCAGAATTTTCGGCGGCACACTCAATCTGATGTCCCTCGGCGGCCTGGCCATCGCCGTTGGTCTCATCATTGACGACGCCGTTGTGATCATCGAAAACATCTACCGCCACCTCGGCCTTGGCGAGCCACCTCAACAAGCCGCTGATGCCGGCACGCGGGAATTGCTCGGCGCCGTGGTTGGCTCTACGGCCACCACCCTCGTTGTGTTTCTCCCGCTCAGCCTGCTGAAAGGCTTCGTCGGCGACTTCTTCACCGCCCTCTGCCAGACACTCAGCATCTCCATCCTTCTTTCCCTCATTTACGCCATCACCATCATTCCGCTGCTGTCTCAGCGGTTTCTCTCTTCCGGCACTCACCGTGCGGAATCTGCCCACTTCATCGAGCCGGTCAACCGCGTCTATGAAAAGGCTGTGCGCTGGGCTCTCCGTCACCGCGGCATTGTCGCCACCGCCACCGTCGCTTCGCTGGCGTTCGCTGTCTTTTTCTTCGCCATGCTCGGCACCAACTTTCTTCCGGAAATGGACGAGGGAGGATTCGTGCTGGATTACCGCACTCCTCCCGGCACCTCGCTCGATGAAACCGATCGCATCCTCGCCGGCGTCGAGAAGCGCATCGCCGCCTTTCCTGAAACCGCTTCCTTCTCCCGCCGCACCGGTGCGGAAATGGGCCTATTCGCCACAGAGCAGAACCGTGGCGACTTCCTTGTGAAGATGAAGCCCATGTGCCGTTGGCCGCGCACCTGGATTGGCTGCCCCGCCTCCGAGCGACGCCGCGCGACCGACGTGGTCATCGACGATCTTCGCGCCCAGATCAAGGAAAACGTCCCGGCGCTCGACGTTGAGTTCGTGCAGATACTTCAGGACATGCTGGGCGATCTGCAGGGCTCGCCCCAACCGGTTGAAATCAAGATTTTTGGCAACAACATGACGGTTCTTGGGCAGCTTGCCGGCGATATTCAGCCGCGCCTCGAGAAAATCAAAGGCCTTGTAGATTTTGTGGGAATCTCAAAGGGCAACCCTGAAATCGTTTTTCACGTCAACCCCGCGCTCGCTGGTCGCGCCGGTCTCACTGTCGACCAGGTCACACAGCAGGTCAGCGCCGGCTTGCTTGGCATTTCTGAAACGCAACTCCGCCAGGCCGACCGCACCATCGGCATCCGCCTGCGCTTTCCCGATTCCTTCCGTGGAAATTTTGCGTCCGTCCAGCAATTCCCCGTGCTCACCCCGGCCAAGCAGATCGTGCCGCTCTCCGCCATCGCGCAGGTGGAAGGAGTCCAGGGCGAAAATCAGCTGCAGCGCGAAAATCAGCGCCTCATGGTCACTCTCACCGCCCGGCTCCAGGGACTCGATCTCGGGGGCGCCATTCGGCAGGTCCGTCAGGTCATCCGCCAAACAAAATTCCCGCTCAACACTTCCTATGAAATCGGAGGCCAGTACGAAAGTGAGCAGGCTTTTTTTCGGAACCTCATTTCTGTTCTGGCTCTCGCTCTCGCGGCCGTCTTCGTCGTCCTTGTTGTCCAGTTCCGCTCCTTCGGCCCGGCGCTCATCATTCTCTCCGCCGCGCCGCTCTCCATGCTCGGAGTCTTCGGCATGCTTCTCGCCACCGGAACATCGCTCAACGCCTCGTCCGGCATGGGCATCATCCTCATGATTGGCCTGGTGGTGAAAAACGGAATCATTCTCTTCGAATACGTTCAGAAATTGTGGGAGGACGATAAGCTTCCCCTCGATGAAGCTCTCATCGCCGCCGGCAAAATCCGCATTCGTCCCATCCTGATGACCACGCTGGCCACGCTCTTCGGCCTTCTCCCTCTTGCGCTCGGCCTTGGCGCCGGCGCGGAGCTGCAAAAGCCGCTGGCTCTCGCCGTCATCGGCGGCCTGCTCCTCTCCACTTTCATTACCCTCCTGGTGATGCCGGTCCTCTATTCCCTGCTTTCCCGCAACGCCGCCACTGTGGACGTTGAATGAGGGATCAAGGCCTGCTCGCCGGCGGCACTACTCCATTCATCCGCAAATATTCCACCATCTGCCCGTAGTGATCGTAAGCATGCAACAAGGACTCGACCACCAGCCCCAACCGCGTTGCCGTCCCATGTTGCAGGGGTGAAATCGGATCCGACGGCACCACTTCGTTTTGACCGTCTATCGCCTGCATTGCTTTCCGCAAATAGGCGAACGAGCCCTTCGCGTACTCCAGGATCTCCGGCTTCGTTCGCACATTCTCCGGACCCATCTCGTCCCCCGCATCGGCTGGCGGCTTTTCTCCCAACGCCGCCGCGCCCAGGATGTAATTCGTTGCCGCCAGGTGTTTTAACTGCTGTGCAAACGTACGCACGCCCTTGAATTCACCGTCCACCGGAGCAAACTGGTACTTCACCGCCGGCATAGCCTCGCCCGTCGTAACAATGTGCTTCTCCACAATGTTAAACAGAATTTCCAGTGCCTGCACCGGCGTGCGATGCTCCGCTGGTTTCGGCGTCTGCCCCCACGTAGCGCTCCCACACATGGTCAGAACGGCTACTCCAATAGCCCATCTCAAAATCTTCATCCTTCTTCTCCTTTTATCCAGATCTTTCGTTTTGCCATGTGCACGCGCTACTGAATATGAAGCTCATGGCGCATGAAATCCTTCACTCCTTCTGCTCCCCGCAATTTCAACCACAGCGGCCCGCCTTCCCGCCCCAGCGAAATCTCGAAGTCGAAAAATGGGCAGCACTTTCTTTCCGCCGCCACCCACTCCGCCAGATTCGTTATGCTCACTTTTTCCGACTGCAACCGGAATGCATAGCCGTCCGTCAGTTCCTTTGTCTCCAGCTTCGAGCCGGCAATCGCTTGTGCCAGTTCGTGCTGCCTGACCCTCTCCTCCGGAGTCAAAGACTTCAAATTGCAGTAGAAGCCCGATGGTTGCTGTGTCACCTGATTTCCCGCCACCACTCTCGGTGCCTGACCTTCTTGCCGCGGCTTCATAGCCGCCACGTTCAATAACCCAATCAGCATCATTCCTGCCAAAAGCATCGGGCCCGTCGTCCGTGCAAAATGCGCCGCCAGTACATTCATCGACTTTCTCCTTTTTTCACTTGGTTCAACCACGCAAAAATGCTACAAGTTGAAGTTAACTTTAAGTCAAGGACTATTTGGAGGGATTATGACCATCGGGGAATTGGCCGGCCGCGCCTCCCTGGCGCCTTCGGCTGTTCGTTTCTATGAGAAGGCCGGGGTGCTGAAAGCGCCTCCGCGCCTGAATGGCCGCCGAAGCTACGACGAAAGCGCCGCACACCAGCTCACCATCATCTGTTTCGCCAAGGCCACGGGCTTCTCCCTGCCGGAAATCCGTGTGCTCCTCCACGGTTTCCCGCCCAAGACCACCGCCTCCGCCCGCTGGAAGAAAATGGCGCGCACGAAAATCGCGGAATTGGACGTCACGCTCGCCCGCGCTCAAGCTATGAAATCGATTCTCGAATCCATGACCTCCTGCCGTTGCCGCACCCTCGAGCAGTGCGCCTCGGGCCTGGCCCGCTCGCAGAGAAACTGGCGCTCGAACACGTCTATTTGACACCGCCAGGATTCGCCCATAAGGTTGCTGCGATTTTTTGCCATCAACCCGATTGTGAGGCGCGGACACCGTGAAACAGGCTTCGCTCATTTCCCTGGCGCTCCTTGTTCTGGGCGGAGCTATCGGCGCCTGCATGTTCTGGTCCAACCGTTAAGTAGAATCCTGGGAATCCTCGATTCGTAGGTTCGAGGAAAGCGATCGCATCCATCCGCCGGATTCTGGGGCCATCGTCTTTACCGGCAGCTCCAGCATCGCGCTGTGGAGTTCTCTCACCAACGACTTGAAGCCCCTCGTAGTCCTCAATCGCGGCTTTGGCGGCGCTCAAATCTCTGACGTGAATCGATACGCCAGGAGAATTGTAATTCCCTACCGCCCACGCGCCGTGGTCCTGTATGCAGGTGACAATGATCATGCGCCGCCCGGATTCAAATCCCCTGAAACCGTCGCGGAGGATTTCCGCAGGTTTGTCACGCTCATTCACTCTCAGATTCCCGACACGTGGATCTACTTCATTTCCATCAAGCCTTCTCCCTCGCGCTGGACCATTTCGCCATCCATACAGCGGGCCAATGAACTGATCGCCGCCTATGCGCGCACACAAGAGCGCGTCGAGTTCATTGATGTGAGCGCCGCAATGCTCACCGAACACGGCAGCCTCCGCCGCGAGTTATTTCTGCCGGATGACTTGCACCTCAACGCGGAGGGCTACGCACTGTGGACTTCGATCATCCGCCCAATTCTCCTCAAGAGGTTCGGTTAGCTAATAGCGAGCCGTCGTGGCGCTCAAAAAAATAAAAAAACGGCCGGCAGTGCGAGTGCCGGCCGTTCGACGTGCCACAGCTGGAGGGGAATCTTACCTGTGTCCACCGTGGAAGCCGTTGCCGCGCGACTCGCCTCCACCATGGAAATTGTTTCCGCTGCGGGATCCGCGTCCGTCATGGAAGTCGCGCCCGCCGCGAAAATCACGGCCGCCGCGGAAATCGCGGTCGCCACGGAAGCCGCGGTTGTCGCGGAAATCGCGCCGGCCGTGGAAATCATCCCAATCGCGGAAGCCGTGTCCGACAAACACCGGCCCGCCGCGGTAGCCATGGAACCACGGACCCGCGCCAATAAAAGCTCCGTTCAGAAAATACGCGGGACCATAGTAGCCATACGGCGCGCACGCATACGGCTCATATGGATAATATCCATACGCGCAGGCAGGCGGCCCGAATCCGACTCCGATTCCCACTCTCACCTGCGCATTTGCGGTTCCGGCCGTCGCTGCGGCCATCGCAACCAGAACACCTAATAGAGCGGCGTACTTTAGATATCGCATCTTGGACCTCCCTGCCGGCCTCGCGCTTCCAATCCACCACCGCGCTTCCGGCATCGCCCTGGATATTGCAATGGTCCTGCCAAACGCCGCGTTCCAAGCCATCCACATAAGCCATTTACAATCATGGGCTTATGAGGCGGTCTTACGGCGCGGTGAATTCGAACCCCGCGAATTCTGGCCGCAGTCCACCACCACTGCTGCTTTTCAACCACCCGCCCCGCCGGCCACATTCCAGTAGCGACACCTCACGCGCAACCAACCCGTGTGCTGCGGATTTCGCCATCCAAGCGCCCTATTTGTGGTGATGGTTCGCGTATTCCGCCGCCGACTTCAATTCCCTGCTGGCCAGGCTGAGAAACTCCTTGGCTTTTGTCGCATGGCCGCCCAACTCGTCTCCGTTGGCGCGCTGCGCTTCCTCGATATGCTCGTGGGCGCGGACCATCTCGTGCTGGGACTTGGCCAGCTCGGGATGCCGATCGGGATCGATGTCCGCATCTGGCCGCTGCGCAAATGTGACTCCCATCAACACCAGAGAAATCGCCACCACTCCGGCGACATAGGCAAGCCTCTGTTTCATGAGGACTCTCCTCAGTGGTTTGAGAAAAACTCCAGCCGTCATACAATTCCCGCCTTAGCAAAATCCAATCACTGCACTGTTGTCAAATAAATTCCTCGCGCTTCCGTCCGGCATCCTCACACATTGTCGCATCGCTCCGTGCGAGTGATACCATCGGCTCGTCTCACCCACGAAAGGAGCCTTCCCATGATTCCCGTCTCGTCCCCCGCGGCGACGGCCGCATTGGCCACCATCCTTGCGGCCACGATCTTCACGCCCGCGCGTCCCGCGGCATCCAGTCCGAGAAATTCTGCCGGCGCCACGGCAAAACCACTGCTGCTCGAAAAGGATGAAGGCGAGCGGCGCATCGTGCGCCCGTATCCGGGATACCCGGATGCGAAAGAAACTTTCATTCTGAAGATCGACCCGAAAAATGGCGGCTCTTCGCACCTGGTTTTCTTCACCGCCAGCATTGCCGCGGGAGGAGAAATTGAAGCTCACCGCCATCCAGCGGCCGACGAAATCCTCTACATGCAGAGCGGAACGGCGCGGGTGCACTTGGGAGAGGCCGTGAAAGATATGCACTCCGGCGCCACCATCTTTATTCCCGCGAACACGTGGATTTCGGTCAACAACATTGGCAGCGATGCCGTCAATCTTGCGTGCATTTTCTCGGCGCCGGGGTTCGAAGACCTGATGCGCGCGGTGAGCGTTCGGGAAGGAGAGAAGAACGTGCCGATGAGCGAGGCCGAGAATGCCGACGTCCTTAAAAAAAACACACGCGCGGTGATCTACAAAACGCCGTGATCCGAAATGGCTAAGGGAAGTGGCGCGCCCGAAGGGACTTGAACCCCTGACCTTGTGCTCCGGAGGCACACGCTCTAATCCAACTGAGCTACGGGCGCGTAGACTAAGTCCCGCACTTGGTCGCGGGGCTTTTTTTCTTGCGCAAACCAATCTTACCTTGCTTCCCCGCGGCTGCAAAATCATTCCCTGCGCCCTGCGGTTCCGCCCGCTTCCCTCCCCGCGCGAATGGTATAATCCCGCGCCATTTACTCCATGAATGAAATCATCGCACGATGGGGAAAGATTGCTGCCGCGCCCGGCTTGCGCGTGGTGGCCATCCTTATCCTCGCATTCATTCTTGCCCGCATCCTTAAATCGCTCACCAACAAACTGATCGCGCTGGCCAAGTCGCCGTCGCGCTCCGCGCAGATCCGCGAGCAACAGACGCGCACCATGGCCGGCCTGGTTTACAGCACCGGCATTTTCCTCATCATCGTCGTGGCCTTGCTCATGGTCATGCGCGAATTTGGCTTCGACATATCTCCCGTCGCGGCCGCCGCGGCCGTTGGCAGCGTGGCCCTGGGATTCGGGGCGCAAAGCCTGATCAAGGATCTAATCAACGGTTTCTTCATCGTCTTCGAAGATCAGTACGTCGTCGGTGACCTGATTCAAGTGAATAGTGAACTCGGCCGCGTCGAATACCTCACATTGCGGCGCACCGTGCTGCGCAACACTGCCGGGGCCATGGTGACCATTCCCAATAGCCTGGTCGGCCAAGTCGCCAATCTGAGCCGCGATTGGTCCCAGGTTTTCGTGGACGTTACCGTGCCGGCGGACGAGTTGGTTGGCCGAGCGCTGGCTACGCTTGAAAAACTGTGCGGCGATTTTCGCAACGATCCCGACTGGTCTCCGGCGCTCGTGGACGGCCCGCGCGTGCTGGGTGTAGAATCGCTTTCGCTCGATGGCACGGTCCTGCGCCTGCAAGTCCGCACCGTCCTCAATCGCAAGGATGACGTGGCCCGCGAACTCCGTCGGAGGATCAAGCTGAGCTTCGAGCAGTCGCGCATCCCCCTCAGCCATACTCACAAAGTGCAGCTGCACGGCGAATTGCCGCCACAGAACCAGTAAATTCGGAATTTTCAACCGGAGGAATCCATGGGACAGGTAACACACGAACAGGTGAATTTGATGCTGCGTTTGTACGACATTCGCCGCGAGCCGCGATTGCGGGAAGCGCGCGAATGGTTTCTGAGTCACTTCAACGCCACCAACGCCGAGGAAATGATGAAGCTGGTTCCCCCGGGGAGCCAGGAAAACGCGTTCATGCGCATGGTCATCAGCTACTGGGAAATGGTGGCCAGCATCGTGAACCGCGGCTTGATTGACGAAGAACTGTTCTTCGAAAGCACCGGCGAGCAGTGGGCGGTGTGGGAACGCATGAAGCCGATTATGCCGGCATGGCGCCAGATGTTCAAAAACCCGCTTGTCTTCGCGCAGTTGGAGGAACACATTAAGCGTCTGGAAGCCTGGCGCGAACGCAGGGCCCCAGGATCGACCGAAGCCATGCGCCAGTTGATGGCGCAAATGGCTCAGGCCACGAAGTCGCGGACGGCCACCAACTAACGACGATTCTTGAGGTCCGCCCGAGTGTGCTTTGCGCGTCACACCTGGGCGTTTTCTTTCATTTTTGCTAGGCGCTTCGCCTTCCTTTATGGTAGTTTTTCGCGAGTCCCCCAATCTGATTTTCCCGATGGATTTCCTGGCGCTCGGGATTCTCCGCAACGCGCTCAAGAGAACCGGCCAGCGCCTCCGGGGAGGAACGAAGCCATGACCGTCCGCCGTCCCGTTATTCTGGCAATCGCAATCATTCTCTGCGTCCTTGTGGCCATGCCTGCCGCCGTGCCAGCCCAGACCTCCGAGCCGGCCGGAAAAATCACTCTGGTGCAGCCCATCGTCAACGTCATCCACGGCCCGCAGACAGTTCCTGCCAATTCCAGCCAGCAGGTATTCTGGGGCGACGTGGTCAATACCGGCCACCTGGCTCGCGCCCGTATCGCGCTGACCGACGGCTCGATTCTCAACGTTGGTTCCGACACAAACATGACTGTCGCCAAGCACGACCCCGCCTCGCAGCAAACCGATCTGGATCTGAACTACGGTGCTGTGCGCGCCCGCGCGGTCAAGCTGGTGAAGCCCGACGCGCACTTCCGCGTTCGCACTCCCGTGGGCGTTGCCGGTGTTGTTGGCACGGAAATGATTGTGCTGTTCGAAATCGGCGGCCAGATGCATGTGTTCTGCCTGGAGGGTGCCTGCCAGGTCTGCGACGCGCTGCTGAATTGCGTGATTCTGAAAGGCGGCGAGGTCAGCACGATGCGGAGCAATCAGCCGCCCAGCCAGCCTTCTCCGCCCACGCCCGCGAATTTGACTACGGCCGTGAACGCGGCTGGTGGCGGCACGGGTGCCGCCGGTGGTGCGGCGGGTGGTGCGGCCGGCGGAGCGGCCAGCGGAGGTGCGGCCGGCGCGGGCGCTGGAATTGGCGTAGGAGTGGGCGCCGCCGTAGCCGCCACGGTGGCCACGGTGGTCGTGCGCAGCGTGGCCAAAACCAAGACTTGCCCCACGCCCCCGCCGACGGGTGGCGTAGCGCCTCGTGCCGCCTGCGCCAGCAGGGCCGGCGCCCCGCGGCTCCCGGGGCAAAAACCCTAAGAGAATTCGAAATTTGCAGCAGCCACGCCGAAGAAGCACGTAGGAAGCTGTTCGTCCTGCGCCGCGTTTTCTGACACCGCGCGATTGTGACAATCCTGAAACTGTCACAACCTCGCGGCTTCTCCTTTCTCGCATCCCTTAATCTCCCGTTCCACACCCAAGGAGGTGCGCCATGAAACGATTCACCTCACTCTGTCTGCTCCTCGTCCTTGCATTGCCCGCAGTAGCCGTCGAAAACGAAGAAGTCATGTACGTCGGCGGCACCGTTGCCGCCGTCAAGGAAGGCACTATCGGGCGCCTCGACACTACCTCTCCCACCGCGCTGAAGTTCTATTCTCCCGGTGGCTCGTTCGAGATTCCCTTCGCGCGATTCGATTCCTACACCTACTCGGAAGAAACCGCCCGTCACCTGGGAGTCCTTCCCGCTGTCGGCGTTGCCATCCTTCGTAAGCGCCAGCACCGCCATTTCTTTCGCATCTCGTTTCACGATGAAAACAGCACGCCCCAGGTTGCGGTATTTGAAGTCTCCAAGCACATGCCGAAAACCGTGATGGCCATTCTTCAGACGCGTGCTCCGAATGCGTGCCGCTCGTCCGTTTACAATGGCTGTGGCCAGCAATGGGCGCTCCGCTAGCGACAGCGCCGGATTGCGCAGGAACGTTCGGCTCATGGCGCCGCCTTCGGCCACGGCGGCTGAACGAGCGCCGGAATCGCCGCGAGCGCTTTTGCATCTGGTGGCGTAAACGAGAGTTGCTGCGCCAGAAACGCGATACGTTCGCGCGTGGCCTCGGCATTCAGTGCGTGCGGCGCTTCATAAATCTTCAGCTTCTTTGGCTCGCTCACCAGCGCCAAATACCCCTTGACGATCTTCCCGCTGATAAACGGCTCATCCGTGGCGTATTGCAAGAACATGGCCGCCGGAGCGGCGTGCGGCACATACTTCCCGGGGTCCAGCCAGGAATATTTCGCCTGGAACGCGTCAAATTTTTCCGCCCCCACCTTCTGCCGGTACTCCTGAAACATTTTCGATTTCATGTTCACTTCGTCTGAGAGATTTCCGGCCATGACCACGAAGGCCTTGAAGCGCTTGTCGATTCCGCTGAGGAATGCTCCCGCGTTCGCACCGCAACTGTGGCCCACGTAGGCCACGCGTTTGGGGTCCACGTACTTGCTGGCCAGCAACCAATCCATGCCGCGACGCAGGTTGATATCCTGTTGGACTTCCACGGCCACCTGCTGCTCGTTCATCGGCGAGTGGTCGGCCACAAATCCCGGATGCACGCTCACGTGATCCGGCAGCAGGGATATGACTCCGGACTGCGCCAGCACGATGGCCTCCTCGAGGAACTCCTTGCGGTTCATCATCTCCGAGCCGGGCATGCACCAGTGCCCGTAAATCACCGCGGGAAACGGGCCTATGCCATTGGGCATCACCGCGTAGGCGGTCACTTCCCCGCCGTTCGGCCCCACGAACTTGGCGCGGTCGCCGACCGGACTGGAGTACACCATTTCGTTGATATGGATTCCCCCCTCCCGCACTTGCAGGCGGTCCAGGCGGACGTTTAACGGCGTGCTCGGGTCATACGTCCAGTGGCTGAGGAGTTGGTCGTAGGAGTCTTGGGCAAATGCAGGAGCGGCCAGGAGCAGGACGAGCATTGCGATTCGTTTCATCGGTTTGCCTCGAAAGGTGCGTGGAGAATCCTTCGTCGAGGGGGCCATTTTACACGCGCGGCCCAAATCGGGAATGGTGGGGGGAATTGGCGTCGGTATTCTCCTGAGTTTCGCCTGGGTAACTGGAATGCCATGCCCCGGGGGGTGTCTTTTTGTTGCGATTAGAAAGTACCGCCGTCGTTTGTTTTCTATGGATTAGGGGGAATCCGGTTTCCGCTCCGTTGCGATTAGAAATGCGGAGCGTCGGGGGATGGAACCAGAACGCCACTCCCCCGGGGGGGTAGCTTTTTGTATCGATTAGAAAGTACCACCGTCGTTTGTTTTGAGTGGGTTACGGGTAGTTCTATTCGCGGGGTGTGTCGATTAGAAATGACCGGGGCGACGCGCGAGGGACGCGGGGTGCGGGTGACAGAGCGAATGAGAATTTCGGCGGGGAGCGGGGTAGAAGGCGGGTTGGGACGATCTTTCATGGGTTATATTAGCATAGTAGTTATAATATGTCAACGGTAAAAGCGGTGGGTGGGGCGAATTTCAACTGGGGAACGGGGCGTGGCGGTGTCGGTGAGCGCCGAAGTTAGAACGCGTAAGGTCGTGCAAGTCCGTACGGAGCGAAAAAGTACTACGTAGTAGCCGCGGGGACGGGAGCGAGAGAAGGATTGCACGTGGCGGAGCGCAGAGTACGGAGGCAGCGGTAGTGAGAATCGAAGTACGCGAGCGGAAGATGGGCTTCAGGGGCTAAAGCCCTTGTTCGTCAGGCCGTTTACGGCGGGGCTGAAGCCCCGCCCTTCCGTACCTCGAGAGCAGCCGAGGGAAGCGCGCGACGGCCCAAATAACTTCGGGGCTGAATTTGGAGGCGCGGGTGGGAATCGAACCCACGTATAAAGGTTTTGCAGACCTCTCCCTTACCACTTGGGTACCGCGCCCCGAAACCACAGTATAGCGAAAGTTTGCCGCGAGGTTCTGCGGTTTTTTGCTTCCCGATGACATTTACCGGGAAGCCCGGAGGACAAGTGCTTCCTAGCGGATGCGCAACTCGAACGGCATGCGGGCCTCCAGTTGGTCCACCGCATCGGTGAACTTCTGCATCATGCGCTCGAGGGTGCGCACGCTGGCCGTATGATTCACTGACGGAGCGACCTCCGCCACGCGGCCCTCGGTCACTTGATCCTTTTCGCGTTCGAACAATATCTGGAAGAAATTTTTCTCCTCGGGAAATCGCACGATGTGGACCTCCGCGCTGGGCGATATGTGCGCCAGCTCTTTGGCCACGCTCACGGCGCGGTCGATGCCCCCCAGTTCGTCCACCAGGCCGATGGCCTTGGCCTGCGTTCCGGTCCAGACGCGCCCCTTGCCGATTTTATCCACCGCTTCCGCGGGCATTTTTCTTCCCGCGGCCACGCCTTCGATGAACTCCTTGTACGTTCTCTGGATCGACTTCTCGATGTAGACGCGCTGGGCCGGCGTGAAATTCTGCTGCGGCCAGAACAGCGTGGCGTTTTCTCCCGTCGCGGCGTAATCCGTGCTCAGGCCCAGCAGCCCGAACAGCCCGGACACGTTCATTTTGCCGATTAGCACTCCGATGGAACCGGTGATGGTGTTGGGGTCGGCGACAATTTTGTTGGCGTTCACGGAAATCCAGTAGCCGCCTGAGGCGGCCACGTCGGACATGGACACCACCACGGGTTTTGCCTGGCGGGCCAGTTCCACTTCCCGGCGAATCACTTCGCTGGCCACCACCGAGCCGCCGCCAGAATCCACGCGCAGAACGATGGCCTTGATGCTGCCGTCCTTTCGCGCGCGGCGGATATCCGCGGAGACGGAATCGCCGCCCATGGTGTTGTCGCCTCCCGGCGAATTTTCCGAACCGCCTGAAACGATCATTCCGGTGGCCTGCACTACGGCAATGCGTTCGCCGGTCAATCCCAGCGTCTTCAGATAAGTGCGGTAGCGGTTCAGCGAAACCGGGTTCCAGGCTCCGCTGCGCTTTTCGAAATAACCCTGGATCTGGTCCCAGTATCCCAGTTGATCCACAACTTTGCTTTCGAGCGCATCATTGCCATCCAGGGGGCCGCGCTTCACCAGGGTTTCAAATTTCGCGCGGTCCAATTCGCGCGCCTTGGACGTCTCGGTCAGATATTGTTCGTAAATGCCCTTCAACAGGTTTTCCACCTCTTCGCGGTGGGCGGGAGTGAATTTCTTCTCCGTGAACATGTTTCCGGCGGTCTTGTATTCGGCGATGTGGTAGTACTCCGGGACGATTTTCAATTTGTCGAGCGTGCCGCGGACAAACAGGGCCTCAGCCATCATGCCGCGAATATTGAGCGGGGCGCTGGGCACCAGCCAGATTTGCTGGCAGGCGCTGGCCAAGTAATATTCGGGATTTCCGTTGCCGTCGTAACCCAGGTAACAGATGCTGGGCTTGCCGCTCTTCTTGAATTCCAGCAGGCGTGCGCGAATTTCCTCGAGCTTGCCCCAGCCGGTCGCGAGCGGCCCGATTCGCACCACCAGGCCCACGATGCGCCGGTCCGTGCGCGCTGCGTCAATGCCGTCGAGATAGTCGTGCAGCACGGGTACCGAACCGGCAAACGGATTGAAGAGATCCGGGGCACGCTGCTCGGCAATCGCACCCTCGGCGTCAATGACCAGCACGGAATTGTCCGGCAGCCGCAGTTTTCCCGGCCGTAAGGCCATCCAGATGATCATCACGAAAAATAAAACCACCAGCCCGATGATGATTGCTCGCCGCTTTGCCCAGGTCATTGCCGTTCTCCTCGTCGTGGTATTCCGCTGAAAGATTGCGTCCGAACATCCCACCTGTTGATGCGAATTTCGTGCAGAAGTGACATCGAGGTCATTCTCAATCGCCCGCGGTTCGAATCCGCCGGCGCGCAATCACGCTAACACAATTCCCGCGCGTTTGTCCGGCCGGCTCGCCGCACAGCCTTTCCTCCGCCTGCTTTCATTCCTTTGCCCCCGCTGGCTGCGCAGTTCCCCTATTTCCATTCTTCCCCCTTGCCGCCAGCCAGTGGATTAGAAGACAATGTGGCGCTTTCGAATTCTCTCAGGGGGGATCATTTATGGCAGAGAATCCTTCACAGGACCAGAAAAGCGTTCTGGTAATTCGCGCGCCGCTGTCCGAAGACGGCTACGCCTCCATTTATTTTTGGAGCAACGACGGCCGGCTGATGACCGAGCGCGAATGGTGGAACCTGAAACAGCTGGTGGAGATGGCCAGCAAGGCTTGCGCCAAGACCGAAGTCAAGGCCCAGGCCGCCGGCGCCGGCGGTTAGCCGCACCGTATTCCGGTTCGCACTTGAGAGGCCGCCCAGCCCCTCCCCAATAAACACGCCTGTCCGCCTCGGCCCAATCCGACTCGCGCCCAATTTCACGTTTCCGCCTGCCGCACCCGCGCAACTTATGTTCTGCCTGTGGGTTTCATCTTGATTCGCTCCGCAGGGCGGTACCCAGGCGAACGTCCATACACTTCCCCTCGATTTTGCTGCAACCAAGGGCTTGCGCCGCGAATCATAAGGAGTAATATGATGGCAGTTGTCAACGAACCCTCGAGGATGCCTTCCCGGCTCCCCGTCTTCGTTGGATGGAGGGTTAATATGAAAATTCCTGCCTTATTGAAAGTCTTGCTTTCATTTTTTGCAATCCTAGCTGTGGCAAGCACACCCAAAGCTGCCTTCGGTCAGCGCGGGGGAGGAGGCGGTGGCGGCTCTCACGGTGGTGGAGGTGGAGGTGGCTTTCACGGTGGTGGAGGTGGAGGTGGCTTTCACGGCGGTGGAGGTGGAGGCGGTGGTCATTACAGTGGGCCAAGTGGCGGACACTACAGCGCCCCCGGCGGTGGCCATTACAGCGCACCGAACGCTGGGCGCTACGGCGGCAGCTCCGTCTATCGCGGCGGCGCTCCGTCTTCTCGCATGGGCTCGCCCACTGCGCGCGGCTACAACTCCGGCTCAGCTGGCGCACGCACGGGCCGCGCTCCCGGGATGCCTGCCTTCAACAGCCGGGGATTTGCGGGGAATTCCGGCGCCAACCGCGGTGCCGTGAATCGCAGCCCCAACAACAATTCCGCAGCTAACCGCGCCGGTTCTAATTCGGCCGCGCGCGCCGGTTCCACGGCTCGAAATTCCGGACCCGCTGCCCGAGCCGACGGCCAGTGGCACTCCTTCGCCGGCGCTTCTGGCGCGCACGGCGGCGCAAACGCAACGCATAATTCCGGAGCCACGAACTTCGCGTGGGCGCACGGCGGCCCGGCGGGGGCCGGCATGGGTAACGCTCATACGCCAAGCCTGACCGCCGGAGCAAACCGCAATTCGTCAGCGGGAAGCGCTGGTGCGTCTCAGGCGCATAGCTGGTCCGGGCAAGGCCACGAAGTATGGGCCAACGGTGGCCATTCGAGCGGCGCGGCGATGTCCTCGAATCGCGCATCCTCAAACATCGCGCATCACAGCTTCGCTTCCAACACTCTCGGCGCACACGCGGCGCCGGGCGCTCATTCTGCTCTCGGCACCCATTCCTCGATGAGCTTCAGCAACACGGCTACGTCGCGGACGAATTTCAACCACACCACCTTTGGCGGCTCGGGATTCTCCCATACGGGAATCCGCAATTCGGCGTTTACCGGATCCACGTTCGGCCATTCGTTCAACCGTGGCTTCGACCGCGGGTTTGATCGCGGGTTCCACCGTGGTTTCGGTCGCGACTTCGACCGCGGCTTTGGCTGCTGCGGCTTCGGCTTTGGATTCGGCTTCTGGGATCCTTGGTTCTGGGGCCCCAGTTTCTGGTGGGGTCCTGGCTGGGGATGGGGCTTCGGTCTGGGATGGGGAGGTTGGTGGGGACCGCCGGCCTATTATTATCCGCCTCCAGTTTACGACTATCCGCCTCCGCCGGTCTTTCAGCCGCCGCTTGATTTCCCTGGGCCCGGCAACGACGTGAATTACAGCGCGCCGGATCCGTACACCGGCCAGCTGGATACGTCAGGGTCGCTCTATCCGGACATGACAACACCCTACGGCGCTTCGTCTGCTCCGCAGTCGATCGCACCGGACAGCAACGCCGTTCCGGCAGCTTCACCTGCTCCGGCTCCGGCGCCAGCTCCGAAACCGGAACTCGAGACGACTTCGGAGTCCGTGTCCACCGACTAACCGCAATCTGAAAGCGTGATGTGATCATTCGCGGCGGGGTGAAAGCCCCGCCGCTTTTTTTTCTGGAGAATTAACGGTGCGTTCACGAATAAGGTTGGACTCAGGGCATCTGTGTGGGAGCTGCAAAAAGAGGAACTTCAGCGGCTGAAGCCGGGTCTATTTCGCTGCCTTTATGTCGCGGTTGAAACCGCGACCTACAAAGATTTTCGAGACATCACGCGGACCCTTTAGTCCTGGAAGTTTTTCGCAACCGGTTCTGGCGCGCGTTCGTCAGACACGCCAGTCAGGAATGGGCGACTCGATGTCGCCAATAATCTTAGCCTTTCCCTTTAGGCAGCCGAGCAGGTTTCCGTTCGACACTTGCATCGGCTCTATCCTCACGAGGGGCTTTCCGCGTCTCGTGATGAGTACGGGCTCACCACTCTGATGAACCCTCTCAATGATCTCCAGGCAATGTGATTTGAAGGCTTGAGCGGACATTTTCTTCATAGGTGTCACCTGATTAAAGATTCACTCAAAAAGTAGTTGCCCCTTCACCGGGGGACAGACCTGAGGGCTTTAGGAATTGGCAGCTCTCAAATTTTTACTTCGCGGATGAACCTGGCTGCTTCTTCTGGCGGCGTTGGATTGATGTAAAATCCCGTGCCCCACTCGAATCCCGCGACCTTCGTGAGCTTGGGCATCATCTCGATGTGCCAGTGGTAATGATCGTTGATCTCTTCGCCGATCGGCGAGGTGTGAATGACGTAGTTGTACGAGGGGCACGACAGCACCGCGTCCAGCCGCCCGAGAAATTCGCGCAGGACGCGAGCCAGATTGCCGTAATACGGCGTGGGCATGTTTTCGAACGCGGAGCTGTGCTGCTTCGGCAAGATCCACGTCTCAAAGGGGAATCGCGGGGCGTACGGAGCCAGAGCGATGAAATAGTCGTTCTCCAGGATCATGCGCGTTTCCGTCTCGCGCTCCTGACGGATCATGTCGCAGAAAATACAGCGCTCCTTCTCGTCGTAATAGCGCTTGGAGCTGTCCACTTCCTCGCGCACGCGCTTGGGAACGATGGGTAGGGCAATCAATTGTGAATGGGTGTGCTCCAGCGACGCGCCCGCCGGCTCCCCATGATTTTTGAAAAGAAGAATGTAGCGGAAGCGGCGGTCGTTCTTCAGGTCCAGCATGCGGTCGCGATAGGCCCACAGCACTTCCTCGACGGCCTTCTCTTGCAGGCTGGCCATGGTCAGGTTGTGGTCCGGCGTCTCTATAATCACTTCATGCGCGCCCACGCCGTTCATGCGGTCAAACAAGCCCTCGCCCTCGCGGTCGAGGCCCCCTTCAATCCCCAGCGCGGGAAACTTGTTGGGGACCACGCGCAACGACCAACCCTGGGTGTCTCTGCCGCTGCCGTTGCGGCCATAGGCCAGAATTTCGGGCGGGGTCTTCCCTTCGTTTCCGGGACAGAACGGGCAATTCGCGCTGCCCTTGATGGTTACGCTCTCGCGCACGAAATCCACCGGCCGCTTTCCGCGTTCCGTGGAAATAATCACCCAACGTCCGGTGATGGGATCCTTACGAAGTTCCGGCAATCCATCCTCCTCGGCCCCGGATCAATCCGCGCGGGCCGGCCCCCTATTTCAATCCTGTTATTGTACTACGCGGAGCAGTTGCAGGCAGGCCTTCGATTGTCGCGGTGTCCCCTGCTCAATCCCGTGCTGTTGTCTCAGGTCTTCTCTGAGTTCTCTGCGTCTCTGCGGTGAATGCTTCGACTTTCTCCGCCCCTCATTCCGATCCCATTCCAAAAGCGTTTTTGTGCAATCGCACTACCGGCTTCTGCCCCGGCCGGGCCTCGATGGCCACCATATCGAATCGACAGACGGCCTGCTCAATCCTGCGCGCGCGCAAAAATTGCCGCGCCATCCGGGAAAGATTTCGCCGCTTTTCGTGGTTCACCGCGTCTTCAGGTCTCGAGGGAACCGGTCCCGCTTCCGACCGGGTCTTCACTTCCACAAACGCCAGCACCGGCCCGTCGTAGGCGATGATGTCAATCTCGCCCTTGATTCCCGACACAGTGTAGTTCCGCGCGATGGGCGTGTACCCATTTCGCCGCAAATACCAGTAGGCGTACGTCTCGCCCTTCACGCCGGTCTGCCGCGCGGCCTGCTTTGACGCGGATCCGAGGCGCGCCGGCCGCAGGCCCTTCTTTGCGGCGTAATTCAAAAACGAAAGCATCAGGCTCGCCAGCATCTTGTCTCTTCGCAAATTAAAAAGGGCAGGGCCGCTGCTCTGGCCCTGCCCAAATGCAATTACATCGTCTGCTCTACCTCACCGATAATTTCATCGAGCGTGCGCACCGCAAATTCCGCCTGCTCCTCATCAATCATCAGCGGCGGACACAGCCGGATGGTGGTGTCTCCCGACCCGAGAATCAGGAGGCCCTTGTGGAAGGCCATCTCGACGATGCGATTGCGCAGGTCCGGCGCTTTTTCCTTGGTCTTCTGGTCGCGCACGAACTCGATACCAATCATCAGGCCCTTTCCGCGCACTTCCCCGACAATCTTATGCCGCTCGGTCCAATCTGCTGTCCGCCGCATGATCCATTCGCCCATGCTGGCGGCATTGGCCATGTAGCTGCGTTCCAGCAGATCCAGGGTCGCTAGCGACGCGGCGATGCAAACGGGGTTTCCGCCGAACGTGGAAGCGTGCGCCCCCGGGGTCCAGTCCATGACGCTGGCCCGCGCAATCATGGCGCTGAGCGGCATGCCCGAGGCGATTCCCTTCGCGGTGCAAATGATGTCCGGCTCCACACCGGCATGGTCCACCGCCCACCACTTTCCGGTGCGGCCCATTCCGGATTGCACTTCGTCCGCCACCAGCAGGATTCCGTGCTTGCGGCAGATTTTCTCGAGTCCCTGCAAGAATTCCGCCGGCGCCGGCAGGTACCCGCCTTCGCCCTGGATCGGCTCGATGAATATTCCGGCCACTTCATCAGGGTCTACGCGGCGGCGGAAAAGTTCATTCTGCAAATAGCTCAAACAATCGGCCGACGCGCTTTCCGGCCGCACTCCGTACGTGCCGCGATAGGTATCCGGATACGGCATGTGAAACACGCCGGAAAGCAAGGTCCCGAATCCCTTGCGCTGCACGGAGCGGCTTGCCGTGAGTGAAAGCGACCCCATGGTGCGGCCGTGGAAGGCACCGTGGAAGGCGATCAGTTTGTCGCGCTTGGTGTAATACTTGGCCAGCTTGATGGCCGCTTCCACCGCTTCCGTTCCAGAGTTTCCGAAATAAACGCGTTTCGCTTCCTGTCCCGGGGTGATCGAGGCTAACTTTTCCGCCAACTCGACCATGTTGGGATAATAAAAATCCGTCCCGGACATGTGAATCAGTTCCGCCGCTTGTTTCTGAATCGCCGCCACCACTTCGGGATGGCAATGCCCCGTGGCCACCACGGCGATCCCCGCCGCGAAATCGAGAAACCTGTTTCCATCCACGTCCTCCACCGTGGCGCCATGGCCCTTCTTGGCCACCAGCGGATAGCTACGGGTATAGGAGGGCGAGAGAATCTCGCGATCCAGCTCCACCACTCTCTTGGCCTTTGGCCCGGGGAGCGCAGTCACCAGATGCGGGAGCTTCGCGCTGGTCTTCTTGCTGCTTTTCGTGTCGATCGCTTGCATGTCTTCCTCCGAATTCGAATTTTATGAAATCTTTATGTCCGCGTGCGCGCACCGGTTTCCGCCGGACTGAGCCGGGAACAGCTTTTGGAGGAAGCGCTACTTAGTCAACACCGAAGAGATTCGGCCGTTCTTGCGAGGGCTGATGATGCAGCAGGATCGAATTCGATTTCATGAAGCTCATTTCCGTTTCCACCGCACGGATCCGTCTTTTGTGTCTTCAACTATGATACCAGACTCCGCCAGTTGCTGGCGAATGGCATCGGCGCGCTTGAAGTCGCGCCGCTTCTTGGCCGCGTTTCGCTCTTCCACCAGCGTCTCGATTTCCTGGTCGGTGATCCCCGCTTGCGCCGCGCCCATTCCCAATTCGCGGAGCTGCTCGGCGTCGTCGTCTACCAACACTGCCAGCACGGCATCGAATTTTTCCATCGCCGCGACCATGCGCGGCGCGTCCTGCTGGCGGAACTCCCCGCGGTCCATCGCCGTGTTGGCCTCGCGCACCATGTCAAACACCGCCGCCAGCGCCACCGCCGTATTCAAATCGTCCGCCAGTCCGGCATCGAATTCCTTCTCCGCCTTTTCCGCGCGCTTGGCCATGCCTGGGTTTGCACCCGCCGGAAATTTTTCGCTCCTCAGGCGCGCCAGAAAATTCCGCAGCCGCTCGACCGAGCTTTCCGCCTGCTTCAGGCTGTCCCCGGTAAAATTCAGTTGCCGCCGGTACGGCACGGACATCAGCAGAAACCGGATCGAAGAAGGCTTGGTGCCCTTGGCGAACAAATCGCGGAGGGTGAAAAAGTTGCCCAGCGACTTGGACATCTTCTCGCCGTCAATGATCAAGTGCTCGGCGTGCAGCCACACCTTCACAAACGTGTGCCCCGTCGCTCCTTCACTCTGGGCGATTTCGTTTTCGTGGTGCGGAAACGCCAGATCCACTCCGCCGGTGTGAATATCAATTGTCTCGCCCAGATATTTCATGGCCATGGCCGAACACTCGATGTGCCATCCCGGCCGGCCCGGGCCGATTTCCGTCTGCCAGAAATGCTCGCCGGGCTTGGGCGCCTTCCACAGGGCAAAATCGCGCACGTCGTCTTTCTCGTAGCGGTCGGTGTCCACGCGCGCGCCGGATTTCATCCCGCTTACGTCGATCTTTGACAGCTTCCCGTACTGCGGAAACATTGCGATGCGGTAATACACGGACCCGTCACTTTTGTAGGTGAACCCCTTTTTCTCCAAGCGCTCGATCAGTTGCACCATGTCATCCACGTGATCGGTGGCGCGGACCACCTCTTCCGGAGTTTCCAGGTGCAGCGCTTTCATGTCCGCCAAAAACGCAGCCACGTATTTTTCGGTGTATTCGCGGATGGTCATTCCGGCTGCCGCGGCATTAGCGATGATGCGGTCGTCCACGTCGGTCAGGTTCATCACCTGCAGGACGCGATACCCGCGCATGCGCAGAAATCGCCGCAGCACGTCCTGAAATACGAAGGTGCGGAAATTGCCGATGTGCGCGAAGTCGTAGACCGTGGGTCCGCAGGTGTAAATTCGCACTTCGCCCGGGTGCAGCGGCTGGAGCGGCTCCAGCCGGTTGGTCAGCGTGTTGTGCAGTCGAATCTCGTTCATTCGCGTCGCGGTAGCAAGCTGGTCATTCTATCCGACGCTCCCCACCCCGGCAAATTTAGTCCGTCTGCATGTGATGAAAGTTCTTGTAGAATTCCCCGCATGAAGAAGCCGAGATCAGAACGGTCGCGACCCACTGCTAAGCGGTGGGGCGATCCAAAAAATATTGACGAATACCTCGCTGGCATCCCCGAACCCGCCCGCACGACGCTTAAAAAAGTTCGCGCCGCAGTCCGCTCCGCCGCGCCTCGCGAGGCCACGGAAACCATCAGCTACCGCATCCCTGCGTTCAAATACAAAGGCGTGCTCGTGTGGTTCGCGGCGTTTGCGGATCATTGCAGCCTGTTCCCCACTGCCGCGGTTATTGCTGCATTCAAACACGAGCTGAAGCGCTACTCCACCACCAAGGGCACCATTCATTTCCCCACCGACAAGCCCCTCCCCGCCGCACTCGTCAAGAAACTCGTCAAGGCCCGCGTCGCTCAGCTCGATTCCAAATATCGCCGCTAGCTGCCTTCCCCCGTTTCCATTTTCTATTTTCCGCTCCTCCGTGTTCCTGTCCGCCTCCGAAAGGAGCGCCGATGACTCCCTTCGTCTCGATTTTGACGCCCGTGCACGTGGCCATCAGCCTCGTTGGCATTCTCACCGGCTTTGTCGTTGTCTTCGACATGCTCAGTTCCAGCTCCCTCGACGGCTGGACCAAAATTTTTCTTCACTCGACCCTGCTCACCAGCCTCACCGGATTCCTCTACCCCATTCATGGCATCACGCTGGGAATAATCCTCGGCATCCTCTCGCTGATCGTGCTGGCTATCGCATATCCCGCGCGCTACAAATTCGCCATGGCCGGACACTGGCGCGCCACCTATGTCATCACCGCCATCATCGCCCTGTATTTCAACTGCTTCGTCCTGGTCGCCCAGCTGTACGAGAAAGTTCCCGCTCTCCATGCCCTTGCGCCCATGAATTCCGAGCCGCCATTCAAATTCACCCAGCTAGCCGTCCTGCTACTGTTCTTCATTCTGGGGATCCTGAGCTCCATCAAATTCCACCCCGCCAAGTCCTAGTGGCGCAATTGCCCAAGGCCCGCCTTCAGGCGGGCCTCCACGGCGAATCACAGAATTTGTCATTAATTGCGCATTTTTTGCCAAAAAGTGCTGTGAAAAGCGGGCCATTGGATAAACAAATATGATCCCGCGGTAACAAAAACCACACTCGGTTTTCCCCGCTTCGCCCTCGAAAATCATTCGCTCACAGGCATGAAATTCGGTCGCACCCAGTTCTAGTCCTCGTTTAGTAGTACCAATAGCGCGCCTGTACCATTTTCAATTTTCTGTGCTGAGTTAGTCTACAGCCAGTTTTGCAGCGCATTTTCACCGCGCGCATCTGGCGCGGTGAGCGCGGAAGGAATCACATGAAGAAATTTCTGTTTCTCGCAGCTGCTTTGCTTGTGGCCGGCACGGCTCACGCGCAAGCGAGCGTCGGCCTGGGCGGTGGCATGTCCGGAGTTTCTTTCCCTACGGTCTCACACATCGGCTCGATCCTCACCCTCGGCACGGGCGTGGATCAGCGCGCCAGTTGCGTGACCAGCGCGAAGAACGACGGCCCATTCATGCCCAGCTCGTTTCAGTCTTACGACGAAGCCATCGCAGCCGGGCAAAAACTGGTCAACGCCAAACCCGCAAGCCTTGGCGAGATCGCCCGCCAGGCGCGCGAGGAGAAGAAAGCAGCGCCGCAGGTGGCCGTCCTGGTCATCTCCCAGGATGACCGTGGCAGGATGATCGCGTCCGCCCGGCTGCCCTAGAGGCTATTGAAGCGCCAGGATTTGCGCGCGCTGCCACGCCGCCAGCGAGCCGCAGGTTTGGGCCTTACCTTGCGCCTACGCATCCTCGGCGCCGCCACTCCAAGCATCCGCGGGCATGCCAAGACCCTGAAATTCTTCTGCTAGCCAGTCCCTACCTCGCTGCGTCTATCACACTGAATTTCAAGGAGTAAACCACCATGAAAACTCTTGCTGTCGTGCTCGGGCTGTGCCTGGCGGCTTCCGCACAGGCGCAAACAGAAAAGAAACCGGCCACCCTCCGCAGCGTTCTGTTGGATCAGCTTCACAGCACGCACGATAAGAAAAACTGGTTTGTGGATGCCGACGCCGCCGTTGCCGATCTAACCGCCGACCAAGCCGACTGGACCGACGGCAAAGGAAACCACTCTGTCGGCCAGCTTGTTAACCATCTTGTTTTCTGGAATCGCCAGTCGCTCGCGAATTTCAAGGGCGAGACTCCGGAAAAATTTGGCGGCAACAACGATGAGACTTTCACCAAATTCGACAGCAAGCAGTGGAAGGCGACGGTCCAGGCGCTTGACGAAGTTTTGACTCAATTGGAAAAGCTCGTGGAATTAGCGGACGACAAGTCACTCGAAAAATCGGCTCCCACCCTGGCAAATATCGGTGCCCACAACGCCTATCACATTGGTCAGATCGTTTTCGTCCGCAGGGAGCAGGGCTCCTGGGACGCGGAGAAGGG
>Ga0210407_10000760_pt1 | contig 33691 bp, 27 predicted proteins | sample IncBWC27MmetaG_FD_150860 | JGI IMG/M metagenome (GOLD analysis project Ga0210407, IMG submission 150860) | Forest soil microbial communities from Barre Woods Harvard Forest LTER site, Petersham, Massachusetts, United States - Inc-BW-C-27-M | ecosystem: Environmental > Terrestrial > Soil >...
CTCACGCAGCGTGAGCGCGAGGAGCGCACGCCGCCGTACTGCCGGAGCAATCCCACCGTGACGCGACACCAGACAACGGATGGAGGAATGTTCTTTGCCAAAAGCGCGCCCGATCTCATGCAGCGTCTGCCCTGCCTTCCAACGACGCCACACGTCGCTCTTCTGCTCCGCTGAAAGCCCAAACCGTTTCCCTTGTTTCATAAACACCACCTTTGAAAACAGCCTTATACCAGATGGTGTTGCATCGACCGTTTGAACCGACAGCGTTTACCAGGCACTGAGAAATGTCCACCCATTGGTGGCCCGGTCCGTTGACTAGAGTCTTCTGTGCTCCTAACATAACACTCCAGAGTTTCGCCCCGCCAAATGATCGACCAGAATATCTCGCATTACCGGGTCATCGAGAAGCTCGGTGGCGGCGGGATGGGTATCGTCTACAAAGCTGAGGATACTCGTCTCCACCGTTTCGTCGCGCTCAAGTTTCTGCCTGATCATGTAGCCCGAGATCCGCATGCCCTCGCCCGGTTCCGGCGTGAAGCGCAGGCCGCCTCTGCCCTTAATCACCAAAACATCTGCGCAATCTACGACCTCGGGGAACACGACGGGCGGCAATTCCTCGTCATGGAGCTGCTTGATGGCGTGACACTGAAGCAATACATGGAAGGCCAGGCCTTGGCAATAGAGCAAGTGCTCAAGCTGGGAATGCAGATAGCCGACGCGCTGCAAACCGCGCACAACAAAGGTGTCATCCATCGGGACGTCAAGCCGGCTAATGTCTTTGTCACAAAGGGCGGCGAGGTGAAGGTGCTCGACTTTGGGCTGGCAAAATTACTCCCGGCAAGCGATCAGGATGCGACTCTCTCGTTGACGCTGACCGAACCGCAGGCCGTCCTCGGCACGCTTCCTTATATGGCGCCCGAGCAGTTGCGCGGTGAGAAAACCGATGCCCGTACCGACATCTGGGGAGTTGGAGCCGTGCTGTATGAAATGGCGACCGGGCACCAGCCTTTTCGCGAAGAGTTGGCAACGCGCCTCATAGATTCCATCCTGCACGTGCCCCCTGCGCCCCCGCACGTCCTGAATAGGGCGATACCTACGGAAATGGAACGAATTATCTGCAAGTGCCTGGAGAAGAATCCTGAGAACCGCTATCAATCGGCGACGGAACTGGCTATTGATCTGCGGCGGCTAGCGAAACCCGAAGCCCCTGGTGTTGTTGAACCGCGAGTCTGGCTCAGTTGGCAGATGCGTGTGCTCGTATCCGGGCTGCTTGTGGTCGTTCTCGGTGGAACAGGCTACTTTGTACGGCAGCTCTTCTGGCCAGGACCTAACCCGCCCCCGGGGAAAATCATGCTGGCGGTGCTGCCCTTCGAAAACCTCAGCGGTGACCCACAGCAAGAATTCTTCAGCGATGGCTTGACCGAGGAGATGATTGCCCAACTGGGAACCTTGCAACCGCAGCGGTTGGGAGTCATCGCCCGCACCTCGGCCATGCTTTACAAGGGCTCCAAGAAGCCCATTTCCCAAATCGGTCGCGAGCTCGGTGTGGGCTACATCCTGGAAGGCAGCGTGCGACGCCAGACGGGTCGCGTTCGCGTCACCGCACAGCTCATCCAAGTCCGTGACCAGACGGACCTGTGGGCGGAAAGCTATGAGCGAGACTTGGGATCCGTTTTCGCCCTTCAGAGCGGTGTGGCCCACCATGTGGCCAGTTCGTTGGCTGTCGAACTGCTCCCGGCCGAGCAGGCCCGTCTGGCGAGCGCCCGTCCCGTGAATCCTGAAGCGCACGAGGCCTATCTCAAGGGCCGCTACTTCTGGAACAAAAGAACAGAAGCCGATCTTCGTAAGGCGATTTCCTATTTCCAGCAGGCGGTCGCGGAAGACCCGGGGTACGCGCTCGCTTACACTGGACTAGCAGACTCGTATCATGTGCTGTGGGTGTATAGCAATATCTCACCCAATGACGCTCACGACCAGGCTAAGGCTGCCGCGCTCCGAGCAGTTCAGATCGACGATACTCTTGCTGAAAGCCACACCTCACTGGCAGCAATTGCGGCGGATGATGATTGGGACTTCTCCGCCGCCGAGCACGAATACCGAAGAGCGCTCTCGCTTAATCCGAATTATGCCACCGCTCACCAGTGGTACGCGGAATCTCTTAGCTATATCGGCAGGTTTGACGACGCCCTAAACGAGATCCAGAAATCGCAGGAACTCGATCCGCTGTCGCTTACCATCAACATGACCGCAGGTGAAATACTGGTACGCGCGGGAAAATATGACCAAGCGATCGCACAACTCGGCAAGGGTCTCGACATGGATAAGCAGTTCCCCCTAACGCATAGCGCGCTTCGCGATGCATATGAGTACAAGCACATGTTCCTGGAAGCCATAGCCGAAAATGAGGCGGCTGCGGTGGGCCAGGGCACACCCGCAGATCAGGCCAAACGGGTCGCGGCAATCTTGCGGGAAGCCTATACCAGCCGCGGTGAGGAGGGCTACTGGCATGCGCGCGTGCAACAGGCGGCCCAGAACACACGAGGAGGCAAGAGTACTAACTATGATGAGTCGCCGCCCAGGATAGCAAGTTTCTACGCCCGTCTCGGGGACGCTGATTCCGCAGTGCAGTGGTTACAGAAAGCTCTTGAACAACGCAATATCGGACTAGCTTATGTTCGCACAGCTCCGGAATTTCAGGCACTCCGCTCCGATCCCCGTGTCGTGAAGATATTGCGGCAAATGGGGTTGCCAGAATAAACGGCATTTCAGCCTGAAATCATTGACAATCCGATCTTGCTTGTCATATAAACGCCCGGGACACCGCCCCAACATCTTTCCGCATGATTGGAGGCAGCCTATGGTGGTTTCACTTAGCTTGCAAAAAAAGCTGATAGAAGAGCTCACGAGGGAAGTTGCCAGGAAACTAAAAGGGGCTCCCGCCAGGAAGAAACCCGCCATGAGGAAAAGCAAGTAAGACGCAGTCGAACGGCCCGGCAGTTCCCCAGGAGGGGCTATCACGTTTGTCTACGTCAATTGGAATAGCCTTTCTGCGAGCCAGCGAAAACGCTGAGCCGTGACACCGGCGGGCAATTTCGTGAGGCTGCGGAGGGAACTGCTCAAATATCGGCTTGCGATCCTCTGACTTGCCCTCAATGCACCACAGTCCCGGATGACGGCTGCCACTTGCTCAACGCGCAACTGGCGCGTGGTGTTCTTGCGCAGGAAGCAATGGAGCAATTCCCTTTGACTTCGGTTCGCTAGCCGCAGCGCCAGTATGAGTGGTAAGCGCATTCTCCGTCCCTTCAGATCGCTTGCATAGGTCTTTCGCGTTTGCTTGGCCGGCAAAATATCAATGATGTCATCGATAATGAACAGCGCCATGCCATACGCGTAGCCAAACCTGCTCAGAATCCGAACTTCCTTTTCAGGCTTGCCGGCCAGCAGCGCGCCACAGCGAGCAACGTTTTGAAAGATGCGTCCGGCGCCTAGGGCAATTGTGTGGTAATACTGCCTGAGGGTTACTGTGAGTCGGGCGCTGTTGACGATGTCGAGATACTGCCCGACATAGCCGTCCAGCAGCATTTGATTGAAAAGCTTGAATACGATCGCAGTGTTGCGATATCCATTTCCGGCGAGTTCTTCGCTGACAGAGCGAAGCGCAATTCCCTGGAGCAGTTCGGCAGCGATTACGGCGTGGTTGACGTCATACTCTAGGTAAACGGGACGATCCCCGTATCGCAGCTCACCACAGTCGAAGATGTCGTCGGTGATAAATGATGATTGCTGCAACAGGTGGACGGCCGCCGCGATCTTGAAGATTTTTCTTCCGTCGCTCTCCCGGCGGCAGAACGCGTATCTCAGCACAAACGGGTATTCTGATGGCGTCTGGTTATGTAGCGCGAAAGCCATTAGCTTGCACAGGCCAGCATCGGCCTTTGCCACGCTTTTCATGACCAGGTGCTTGGCGCTAGATAGCGTCTCCCGGAAAGTCACGCGAAATGCCGATTCATTCCTATCCATGGCGGATTATGATACTCCCGCCTACCGGAATGCGCCGACCAGTTGGCAACGCCAGCGCGGCCGATCGAGGGCAAATATCCCGATTCTATGAACGGGCGGGTTGCCTCACTTCTGGCGGTTCCTCGTCCGAAAATTGAATCTTCTGAATGAGTCTGCACGGTTCCACCGGTATGACGACAGTACCCGGTTTTGACGGGCGGGGTCACTAAAGTCGGTTTTCCATGAAGCCAGCTTAGACTGGGATTACCGCTGGCGGCGAGTGGCTCCGCTGACACCGCAAAGCTGTGTCCATGCGGTGCGCACTGGTGACGTCGCATACGCGACGGCAAAGGTGTCTCTCACCCGATTCGTGTAGTTCTGTAGCCAACTGGGGTCGCGCCTGTGGGTAAGAAAGTTCGCGACCGCAGTGCCGGCGGCCCAGCCGCTCGCCAATGCTGCTGTTAAGCCCTCCCCCGTGATCGGATCCGCCAGACCGGCGGCATCGCCGCACGCCACCACCCCAGCGTCATGATGCCAGCGCGTGCCGCGTCCGCTCCAAAGGGCTCCAGCTCCTCCGCGCCATCGCACACCATCAGCGAGGTGGTATGCGTCAAGCAGATGGTCTCCTCGTCTTCTGAGCTCGGAACCTTTGGCACCTATCAACGAGCAAACGCCAACATTTGCCTCGTCGCCCGCTGTGGGAAATAACCAACGATAGCCGGGGCGGCACGCGCTCAAGAATTCTAACGAAGGGGTCTCGAAACCAGGGTTGCGAACGTATGCCGACAAAGAAGGCGCGATGATTGGAACTCCCGCGATGCCCCATTGAGCAGGGAGAGCACTCTGCGCGCCCGTGGCAAGCACAACAGCCTCACATCTGAGGTGGATCACGCGACCGGTAGCCGCCCTTGCGCATACCTGCAAGCGAGTATTCGCCGGCTTGATTATTCCGTTGACAAGAATATTGTAGAGCACGGATACATCTGCTGGTAGACAGTCGCGAAGCGCCTGATCAATTAATCGTCGGGGTAATATCCAGACAGGATCGGTCGGAAACATTACCTCCCGAAGAAGACCTCCCGAGCCCAGCAGATCGACTCCTTTAAATGAGGCCCCAATCGAAAGCAGACTCTGACGACTGAGCCCAAGCCGTTTGATCATCGCGACTGCCCCAGGCATGAACATGTCTCCACAGGACTTGTCACGATTGGCGCCGTCGCGCTCGACAAGAGTCACTGGTATTCCTGCCTGACCCAGCGCCTTAGCCGCAGCACATCCGGCCGGACCACCACCGATTACAACGACGCGGTTGGTGTCGATACTCTCATCACATCCAGAGTCAGCCCAAATAGTCATACGTCAAGTCCGCGATCAGCGTTCGACCACATAGACCAGCGGCAAGATGACGCCAGGTTCCGTTACAGTCGGATGTGCCGGGTCGGCTTGCGCCGTAAAGCCACATGACTCACTTGCGTGTTGCTGCGGTCGAGCCACGCCGAGAGTGAACATCAGCATTGGAAAACTCAGGAGGATAGGCACGATTTTCATTTCTCAACCCTTCGGCCAGGCAATCCTACACGAAGGTACTGAGGGAGCAACACGTGATTTTCTTGGGTCAACTCCTGATAAGTTGGATGGCCACAATGGGTCGACGCAACACTAAGCTCGTAGTCTATTTGCTGGAGTCTCAAAGCGTAAAATCGTTCGTGAGCTTTGAATCAGACGGAACACTATCCTGGCTGGGTTCTGATTGAGTACAGCACCGCAGATCGGTTCTCTAGGGGAAGTATTGTTGGATCAACCTGTTAGATGTGTTGCGCCGACCCATTGAACCGGCACGACTTACCAGGTGCAGTCCGAACTAGGAGATGATGCGGGATGCATGGCGGAAGGAATGGACCGAGTCTCGTCTATTGAGAGGCGATGATACCCGCCGGGAAACTACCGGCTGGAAATGGTGACCCGGCAACCGGCGCGAGAGTGCCGGTGGACGCGTCCATCTTGTAGCCGGAGATGTTGTTGGACCGAACGTTGGTCACATAAAGAAAGGCGCCCGTCGAGTCCAGCGTAATGTAAGTGGGGAAAGTGCCCGCGTTCACTTCTCCCACCCAGGCGAGTGTTCCTGCCACGGGATCAATTCTCCAAGTCGCAACGGTGCCTCGTGTGGTGTTGGGAGTGAACGCAAATTTGCCGCTCGGTTCGATCACAATGTTCCAGGGATCCACTTGAGGCTGAAAGGTTGGGGAACCTTGCGCTTCGTGCAAAACACCGCTGACCGGGTCGACGGCGTACGTGTGCAGGTTCATGTAGCCGTCTTCCACACCGTACAGGAACTTGCCCGAAGGGTGCAAGGTCACGCCGGTCATGTTGTTAAAGGTGAAAGGGAAAGGAGACCCCTGAATGGCGCTGATTTTCCCGGTGTTGGGATCTACCGAGTTGATGCTGATGGACTGAAACCCGGTGGTGTAGAAGTACTTGCCCGCTGCGTCGAGCAGCGGATTGGAGTTCATGTTTTGACCGAAAGGCGAACCCGGGATGGGGTTCAGCGCCCCCGTTGAGGGGTTGATTTGGAGCCCGATTACTCCGAACGGCATGGCGGTAATGTAGATGAACTTGCCCGAGGGATGAAGGGCGATTCCCATGTGCATGCCGCCGGAATCGGAGAAAGGCGACCCGCTCACTTGAGTGAGACTGCCGGCGCTGCTGTCGAACTTGAAGACGGAAGTGTTGTTGCTGCCTTGATTCGCCACGACAAGGAAGGAGTTGCTTACCAGTGCAAGAGCTCCGGGATTGTGCGCGGGAGAAATGGGGATGGGCGCACCGGCGGACGTGAGAGCCCCGGTCTTGGTATCAATGACGAAATTCGAGATTGTGTCGTCGGCGGAGTTGGTTACGAAAAGGTGGGGAAGGACGGGTGCAGGCATGTTTACGGACGTGCTTCCTGAGTTGCAGCCGGCGCACAGAAGCGCGAGCAGCAGGCATCCAGGAATCGCAAAGCAGCTTGTTCTCATGAGGGGTCACCTCTTAGTTTGCGATGACAGGGCCTGGCGATGAATTCTTGGCCCGCGGCAAGACGCTATCGTGTGGCCCGGCTGCCTGCAAGCGACATCCTGCGGCACGGCCAAGGATGTCGCCACATGTCGTGTCCGGGGGATTGGATGGGCGTTCAGGCCCGGCGTGAAGTTCTACGCGAAATCCGCGATGGCGGCGGGAAATGCGCTACGGAGATTCGCGACCAACTCGCGTCCCGTGTATTCAGGGCCTAACATGAAAAGGAGCAAAAAGACGCCGATTTCGGCACCGATGCGGGTGAAGCCGGCGCTGAGGTTTAGTGGCGCCAGGCCTCCGCTGCCAAATAGGACACAGTTCTTCTTGAATGAAAAGCCAGATGCGGCTAACTCATTGAAAAGACTTGGTGAACCGGGGAGGACTCGAACCTCCAACCCGCTGATTAAGAGTCAGCTGCTCTACCATTGAGCTACCGGTCCACAGGTTGATTTTAGAATTTTACACGGGACCGCGAATTTTGTCGAACAACCGAAATCAGGCCGAACTTCTCTCAATCGCCTTATTTTCCTCGCAACGTGGCCGCCAGGCCGCGCGCCACTTCGCGCGCCCGCGGCAAATCACCGGGATCGAAAGAAATCGCGGAGACTCGCGGATGGCCGCCGCCCCCAAATTTTTCCGCCAGCGAAGCAAGGTTCTGATTCGCGGTCGTTTGATTCCACGGGTTCGTGCCCAGCGAAACCTTCGCCCGCACCGCGGAAGCGCTCACGCTCACGGAATACACACATTCCGGGTGCAGCAGGTACGGAATGAATTTGTTGTAGCCCTCGAGGTCCAAATCGCTGACGTCAAAGAAAATAACGCCGTCGCGAGCTTCGATTCGCTGGCGCAAGATTTCGATCGATTTGCGGTGCCGTTCGAGAAGCGGTCCCAGATGCTTGGCCACCAGCGGTAACTTTACCATCTCACTCAGCGGGCGATACGCCAGCTCCGGAATGATTTGCGCCGGCAAGCCATTTTCCGGCGCCGCCTCGATCACCAGGGCGAGTTGCGTCGCGGGCTCCGCAAGTTCGACGGCGGCTTGCGGCGTTGGATACTGTGCTCCGTCAATGATATCGCCCCAATGAATCAAGTCGGCGAGCGGCCCGGTGTCGAAGCCAAATTTTTCCTTGGCGATGGTGGCAATAAGCTTGGTGCATGATTTGTAATCCGGCTCGTAGAACATGTGCGGGCCGGGCTGCTGGCGGAATTGTTCGGCGTCGGCGGGCGTCAGAAACGCGCTCTGGTGATGGTCGAACCACCAGGTTACTTTCGGCGAATTCGAAAATTTGAAATCCACGATCGCGTTTTCGTCGCCATCGAACAGGCCCGCTTCCCAAGGCTGCGCCGCGCGGTGCGTCATCCCGGTGAAGCCGAACTCCGCGGCGTGGTCGAATTGTTCGCGATAAAATCGATAAAAGAGAGCGGCGGAAGCAGTGCCATCAAAGCAGCGATCGTGAAAGCAAAGCCGGACCTTGGTCATAGTTGAGCGAGCTTGCCTCTTTGCCTCCCTACTGTTCCTAAGGAAGCGCGAGGAAGTCATCCAAGATGTACGCGGGCGGCAGGATTGTCAAGGCGAAAAGGCTGGCAGCAACGCATCTTGAGTTTGCATTCCTCGCAACAGATCTATGATTAGTACGATGCGGCAGATTCACTTCGCTTGACTTCTGGCGCACAATAGCTTTACTAAATCTATTGCCCAGCGATCATATCGAATTGTGCGCTCAGGAGGCCACATGGCCGATGAAAAGAACTTCTTTGCGGGCCTTTTCGACTTCTCGTTCCAGCAGCAGCTCACTCGCCGCATCGTGAAGCTGTTGTACATTCTCGGCATCCTCTTCGGTGGAATCGCGGTTGTGGCTAAGGTCGTGCTCGGCTATCAGCAATCTCCAGCGGACGGAATCATCAACTTGGTCGTGGGAATTGTGTCTCTCTTCGTCGGGATTCTTGTCGCGCGAGTCTTGCTCGAGCTGGCACTCGTGATCCTGCGCATTTCGGAAGGCATCGATCGCGCAACGCATCCCGGAAACTAACAACGAAACGGCATTCGCCGGTGGCGCTCGTTGACTTGCTCAGAGGCTGGCAACTCGCGCCTGCATCCGTGTGCCTCCAGCTCGTAACGTGAATTTCTGCCCAAAGTAGGACGCTTGCGCCAGCGTTCGCTGAAGGTCGAGATCATCCGCATAGCGGCGCTTCGGAATTCGCCGCGCCAGAATGCTGATCTCCAGTGGGTCGCGGCGGAACGGATACGGCTCCAGCGTGGCTCCGTCGTTTTCCTCCGGTTGGAGATCCCAATCCACTTCCTTGCCCTTGTAATCGGCCGGCACGGCGTCGATCGTGGCCGGCTCGAGTGGACCGAGGCAAAAATAAAGAGAAAGGCGGTCTAGCGCTTCGAGGCGCTGCGCGTTGGCCTGCACCCACTTTTCCTCTGCAAAATTTTTTGTCGCGGGATCCCCCCGCAAGTCTACTTTTAGCCGCAATTGCTGCAGACGCAGCCTTTGCAGAAAATCATTGACGACGGCGGCTTCGTGCGCCTTCACATACTTGGCGGAAAAACCCGGCATGGTGGCGCGCGTCTTATCGTAGAGGCCGGCGCAGTGCATGCTGACGAGGAGCCCGGCGTAGCGGTCCACTTTTACCACGCGTTCAATTCCCCGCTGGTAAAGATCGATATGCTCCACAGTGGGCAGCGACATGAAGCTGTATGGCAAAAAAGTGACGGGGTCGATGCGCGGCAGTACTTCCCACTCGTTCCAACCATTGTCGTGTTCCGTGGCGGCGAGCTGGAACGATTCCAGAGGCTCGGGGCGTGCAAAGTTTTCATTGCCCGCTTCGCGCGCAAAATACCCCGACAGAACCGCGTGGTCCGTCTGGCGAATCACGATCAGATGATCGCCGTGCTCTTGAATGATCATTCCGCTGCCCCCGTTCGCAGCGACGGCTGGAGCACGCCCCTCTTGGGTTGGGCGCATCGGCCTGGCGGGAGACTGGGCCAAGCGATTCTGTTTATCGACAACGGTATTATGCCCTCATTCCCGTCTCTAATCCACCGCCATCGCCCGCCCTTTCACCTGGATAGCGAGCACTTTTTGTAGGGGCGGCGTTTGCCCCACTCGTATCTATCAGATTCGTAAGGTATTGAAGTGCAGGCCTTTGCGTAGGGCTGTCGCCCCGACGAAAGTGTCTCGGGATTGAATGCAGTCTTTGACTTCCCCAAAATTGAGGTATTCACCTGTACCTGATTTCAGGAACTCGCTGGATTCAATTCTTTTCCTTGCTTACGTAGGCTCTCGCATCGAGATGATTAGCACGCTCCCCCCGTTGCGCTCTCGGCGTGAGGTTCATCTGCCTTGGAAGCATCGCTCGACAGATTTCTCGGACGGAGAAGAAAACATGACGCAAGAGGCTGCACTTGAGTTCCCGCGGGTCGTGGCAAGAGAACACTACCTTGGAGAGTGCTCATCTTCCCAATCAGCCTCAGGACTACTAGTGGGCGCATCCCGAAGCATTGAAAGGTCGGAGGCTCGCGACCGTCTGAGCGCCTCGCTGTGGGTAACCAGCCTTCAGAGGCCGGGAGTCTTTGAAGTCGTTCCTACGGAGAATATCAGCAGATCTGGCGTGCAGATGGTCACGCAGGAACTCTGGGAACCAGCCGAGGTCGTACTGGTTTCATGCCCGCCAGGGTTTTGCGTCCAAGGCTCGGTCGTATATTGCAAAAAGCTCCCGAGCGACGACTATGTCCTGGGGATCTCGCTCGATGCACCAATCCAGGATTGGATCGAGACACTCGGATGCATGGAATCCTGACGAACCTTATCCTAGAGCAGGGGGTGAAGAATGCCCGGCTTTCCTGTCCCCCAGGGCCGCCGCTCAAGGCGGGCAGTAGCGAAGACTCCCGCCAGCTTGGTCGTCCATCTGGACCGCACTCCGAAGAGACTTCCCTGCCTGGTCATCGACTCTTCAAAGGAAGGTTTCCGGCTGCGAGGAAGTTTCGATCTTAGGCGCGGCCAGGTGGTCGAACTCATCCTCGAAGAAGATATGCCCACCCCCGAGCGCTGTAAGGTAGTCTGGGTCGGCAAAGCCGGCTCCAAGAGAGAAGGAGAGCTCGGCCTGGAGACCCTCTAAGCAATCGAGGGTTCCCAGCTTCTGTGCTCATAAACGCTAAAAATCGCAGTGGAGCAGCGCGTTTCAAGCTTGTAGAATAGAGCCACCACTGCGGGAGTGGCGGAACTGGCAGACGCGCAAGACTTAGGATCTTGTGGCCGAAAGGCCGTGGGGGTTCAAATCCCTCCTTCCGCACCAGCCTTTCCGATGAGGAAGGTTTTTCCCGAGCGAACGTGAGCCGAGGGACTCTTTTGATCGATCTCCGGATGCATTTTTGTCCATTGTCCATCTGGATGGTGAAGGTCCGGCTCTTCAGGGCACCTGGTCCAAGCTTGTCCAATCACTCGCCGGTGAACTCGCAGTGCATCCCCCGCTCACTTTGCACACATAAAACTGCGTCACCGGATGCACTTCCCATATAGTCGAACGCCAGCAGCCAGGCCCGGCGCTTGCAAAGCCGCAATCATCCTTCGCGTTCCAGTGCACGTTATCCATCATCAATTGCCCGACAACTTTCACCTGCTGGCCCTGCAGGGAATTCACTCGCTCAAATGTCCATTTTGCCCCGCGCGTGTGCGGAGTCATCTCGGCCACCACGCTGGTCTTGTCCATCGCCGTGGGCTTACCGAAAATCGGCTGTGTTTTTGTCTTCAAGATCTGGTCAGCAAGCGTCTTGTCAAAGCCCAGACCGATATGGAAGTCGTAGCTGTCCGGAAGCTGTAGTTTGCAATTTGTGGTCTCGCCAACCGAAGGGTTTCCGCCTGATCCCTTGCCGGTGTTTTCGACAAAATAAAGGTATGCAATCACCGTGACGATATTCCCCTCGCTTAAATTTGCAAGAGTGGGTGCGAGCTTGGCGTGGTTCTTGCTGGTCGTCCCGCTTGGCACTTTGCTTTCCAGCGTCTTGAAATCCGTATCGCCAAGCTCCGCCGTGGAAGCCATACTTGCTCCCGGCGCCTGATTTTTCAAAAAGTTGAGATAGGCGTCATACTTGCTGCGGGAATCCGTGCAGCCGGTGGGAAACTGCGCGTGGCAGCTCTGGGTTGTCAAACTCCCCGGATTGCACCCCGTCACTGCCTTCTGCTTCGTGGCCACTTTTGCCAGGTCATGCGCGCGGTCGGCCAACAGCGACGCGGGAATCGCGAGCGACAGACACAATAAAATGATCGGCTGGGCAAGCTTCCTCATGGTTCCTCCTTTGATTTCATGCAGACTTCCGTGGATTTTGGGAGAGGTCCGCCCCGAGGGAGCGTTCACGGAGCGATTTGCTATGCTATGTATCACCGAGCTGGTCACGTGTCAAAATAAATTTGCGGTCGTCACGACGCGAGCCTTGCTTGGTCATGAACCTCGGTTGAATGTGGCTTGCGCTCACCGCTACCTTTTCTCTTTTCTCAGCTCACTTTTCGCTGTATGAAGTGTGCATGCCTTGGGATCGGTCCCGGGAAGGAAAAACGAGGGAGAAATTGATGGAGCGAAACGTACGAGACCTGCTTAATCTCTACAATCCGAATGATCCGCTGGATCATGCCTGGACGATCCCTTCTCCGTGGTACTTCGATCAAGGCATCAACGAGCTCGAACAGCAGGGCGTGTTCGCGAAAACCTGGCAGATTGTGGGCCGTGCCGATCAGGTGCGAGATAAAGGGAGCTTCTTTACGGCTGACGTTGCCGACGAGCCCATCTTGGTCGCGCGCGGCGATGACGGCCAATTGCGGGCCTTCTACAACGTTTGCCGGCATCACGCGGCCGCGGTGGTCACCGAAGCGCAAGGTTGCGCGAAGCAGTTCCGCTGCCCCTATCACGGCTGGACTTATGGCATCGATGGCGCGCTGAAAGGCATGGTGGAGTTCGAGGGCGTGTGCAATTTCGATCGCTCGAAAAATGGGCTCGTGCCGGTGAAGGTGGACACCTGGGAGAATTTCGTTTTTGTAAATCTGGACGGCCGCGCTGCTCCGCTCCTGGAGTTTCTCGGGAAGGTTCCGGAGCTGGTCGCGCCGCTGCAGTTGAAAAAGAAATTGAAATACTTCGATCGTCGCATTTACACCTTGCACTGCAACTGGAAAGTGTACGTGGACAATTATCTGGACGGCGGCTACCACGTTCCTCACGCGCACAAAGGGCTCAGCAGCGTGATTGAATACACCAAATACACCATCGAGAATTTCGAGCGTGCGTGCTTGCAATCCAGCCCGCTATCTTCGGGCTCGAAGAAGGAATCGGGAGTAGCGGCCACGCGGCAGGGCCGCGCGTTTTATCTGTGGATTTATCCGAACTTCATGATCAACGCTTACGAAGGCGTGATGGATACAAATCTCGTTCTGCCTCTGGGTGTGGACAAGTGCGCCGTCGTGTTCGACTACTACTTCGCAGACACCAGCAAGAAAGCACAGAAGAACAATCAAGCGAGCATCAAGGTCAGCGAAAAAGTGCAGGAGGAAGATGAGGCCATCTGCGACGCGGTGCAGCGCGGACTCGGCTCACGCGCTTATGTGGCAGGCCGTCTCTCCGTTCGCCGCGAGGCCGGCGAGCATCTCTTCCATCGCTTGCTTCACGCTGATTTGACGAGCGCGCTGAACCGGCCTACTGCGGCCGATTAACTGACAACGGATACCATCGGAGCGACAGTTGCGGACCGCGTATAGTTGATCCAAATCTCTGCGGCGATCATTTGTAGCGTGAATCCGACCCAGAACGCGGTGCCAAAAAACTCTTTCGGTTCCGGCGCATGCCCTCGCAGCAGCGCGGCTGCAAAGAACGTTCCCATGATGGGCCGGATGGTCGCGACGGCAAGTCCGATGGCGTAGCCGCGGATCATCCACTCGCGGTGCTGCGCGAACTCGCGGCGAAGCGCATGCCACAGCGCCTTCGCGAGGGCGATCAGGAAAAAAGTTCCAAATAGAGTAATCGCCGCCTTCTCATCCACGCCGCCGATGGTTTTTCCGAATGCCATAGTGAGCCCGGTAACTCCAACAACGGCGCTGGCGGCCAGAAAGATCCTTCCCGACCACCGGTGAATCCACGGATACTTCGAGCGTAGCCTGCGGACGAATTGCAGCGGTCCCAGCACCATGAAGAGCATGGCCGGCAGAATGTGCGCGAGCATCAGAGTGGCGTGGTTCGCGAAATGAGCGTCCAACTGCACTGCCGGGTTCTTCGCGGAGCTCGTCGCTCCCGGCCTCAAGAGCACAATCGTCCGCCGCGTAGCGACCGCGAGCCCTATGAAGGCGAGAAAAATCACCGCCGTCCACAGAAATCGTACCAACGCGCGATTCGGATTCAAGGCCTGCTCGCCTCCTCTTTTTTCATACGCAGGCGCCTGCCGATTTGTAACCGCTTGAGTTGCGCCGCCACGATTGTGAGCGAATTGACGGTGCGGGAAGGGTCGCCTATACTGAGAATTCGAGTTGCAGGGTGGATTCTCGCCTGATTGGCCTCTCTAGACAATGAACGCCTGGCTTGGACGTACCCACAGACCAGGCGCATGCCGCCGAGACCCGCAACCGTTTCATCACGAATCTGAGTTTTGTCCCGGGAAAGGACTGCTGTATGGCTGAAGCAACGTGCCGCCGCGAGCTGGAGCTGGAAATCCCTGCGGAAGAAGTGACGAAAAAGATTGAAAGTGTGGCGAAGGAATTCGCGCGCCTTGCGAACGTGCCGGGATTCCGCCGCGGCAAAGCCCCAGTTTCGCTGATCCGGCGAAAGTTTGCCGAAGACATCAAGGGAGAGGTGCTGCAATCCCTGGTGCCGGAGCGCGTGGAAAAAGCGGTAGCGGAGCAGAAACTGACGCCGGTGTCGCAGCCGCAAGTGGACAAGCTGGATTTCAACGAAGGGCAACCGCTGAAGTTTCGCGCCGTATTTGAAGTGTTGCCGGAGTTCGAACTGGGCGATTACAAGAACCTGGCATTCGAGATGCCCACGATGGACATCACCGAGGAGGACGTGACCAAGACGCTCGAGGAAATGCGGGAGCGGGCGGCCACGTTCGCGCCAGTGGAGGGGCGAACGATTCAAGACGGCGACTTTGCGCAAGTGAAATTGCTGGGCACGCCGGAAGGCGGCGGCGATCCGCTGCAGGCAGAGAGCGTGTTGTGCCACATCGGCGCGGAAGAAACGATGGAGCCGTTCAACACGAACTTGAAAGGCGCCAACGCGGGCGATCACAAGAATTTTGACGTGGACTATCCGGCGGACTACCCGGATCCCAAGCTAGCCGGCAAGAAATATCACTACGCCGTCGAAGTGCTGGGCATCAAGACGAAGAAGCTGCCGGAAATAAATGACGAATTTGCGAAGGACGTGAGCGACGCCACTTCCCTGGACGAGCTGAAGAAGAAAGTTCGCGAAGGACTGGAGCATCAGCGCGACCACAAGCACAAGGAATTGCTGCACGAGAAGGTTTTGGCGGAAATCGTAAAGCAGCACGACTTCCCCGTACCGGAAGCGCTGGTGGAGCATCAAATGGATGTGCGGCTGGAGCGTGTGGTGCGGTCGCTGGCGGCGCAGGGAGTGGATCCGCGGGCGGTGAACGTGGACTGGGTGACGCTGCGCAAGCGGCAGGAAGAGCGCGCGAAGGATGACGTGAAGGCGGAACTGATCATTGACCGCATCGCGACGGCGGAAAGCATCGACGTGACGGACGAAGAGGTCACGCACGAACTCGAGCACATGGCCGGGCACAGTGGCGAATCGGCGGAAGCAATTCGCGCGCGTTTGACAAAGCAAGGCACGCTCGATAGGATAAAAGCTAAGCTGCGCAGTGACAAAACTCTCGACTGGCTTGCGCAGAACGCCAAGATCAAAACCGTTGCGGCAGCGAATGCAGCAACGGATGCAAAGTGAAACACTCCGGTCAAGTACCAGTAGCATTTACCCAAATGAAAAATTCCGACGAACCAGACTATCGCGGCACAACGCTCGTACCCATGGTGGTGGAACAGACCAGCCGTGGCGAACGCGCATACGACATTTACTCCCGGCTCTTGAAGGAGCACATCATTTTTATCGGGACGCCAATTGACGATCATGTTGCCAACCTTGCGACGGCGCAGATGCTCTTCCTGCAGGCGGAAGATCCGGAGAAAGACATTCAGTTGTACATCAATTCGCCGGGCGGATCGATCACCGCGGGATTCGCGATTTACGACACCATGCAGTTCGTGAAGCCGGACGTGGTTACGACTTGCGTTGGGCAGGCCGCTTCGATTGCGGCGGTTCTGCTGGCGGGTGGCGCACCGAAAAAGCGTTTTGCGCTGCCGAACGCGCGCATCCTGATTCACCAGCCGTGGATGTCCGGTCTGGGCGGGCAGGCAACGGACATTGACCTGCATGCGAAAGAAATTCTGCGGATGCGCACGACAATCAACACGCTGCTGTCAAAGCACAGCGGCCAGCCGGTGGAACGGATCGAAAAGGACGTCGAGCGCGACTACATCATGAATCCCGAGCAAGCCAAGGAATACGGGATGATCGACGAGATTATTTACAAGCATCGATAGATTTCGCGGCGCGGAGTGCTTTGCGGTTTGAAGCGGGGAAATTCACAGGGGTTCTAATAAGTTAGCAACTCATCGACTTTCTCTTTTGTTCCGGGGAATAATCGGCCTAGAATAGTGGCTAGGGACTCCGTCAAAGCCCAGCGGAGACGAGGCCTTCATACCAGTGAAAAAATTCAACCCAGACGAGCCGCTACGCTGCTCCTTTTGCCATAAGACGCAGGAGCAGGTTGAGAAGCTGATCAGTTCGCCTTCGGACTATCCCCGCGCGTACATCTGCAATGAGTGCGTGGGAGTTTGCCAGACGATTCTGGAAGATGAGAAGCGCGAGCAAGCGGCCGCGCCGACGAAGCGGCTTCCGCGCCCGCCGGAGATCAAGCAATTCCTGGATGGCTACGTCATCGGGCAGGACCGCACGAAAAAGAAACTCGCGGTGGCGGTGTACAACCACTATAAGAGGATTTTCCTGAACAAGCAGCCGGGCGATATCGAACTGAGCAAGTCGAATATTTTGCTGATTGGCCCGACCGGTACGGGGAAGACTTTGCTGGCACAAACGCTCTCGCGCATGCTCGATGTGCCATTCGCCATCGTCGACGCTACAACACTCACCGAAGCTGGCTACGTGGGCGAAGACGTCGAGAATATCATTCTGAAGCTGCTGCAAGCGGCGGACGGCGACGTGCAGAAGGCCCAGCAAGGCATCATTTATATCGATGAGATCGACAAGATCGCCAAGAAAGATGAGAACCCTTCGATTACCCGCGACGTCTCCGGCGAAGGCGTGCAGCAGGCGCTGTTGAAGATCCTCGAAGGCACCGTGGCCAATGTCCCTCCGCAGGGCGGGCGCAAACATCCGCACCAGGAATTCACGCCCGTGGATACGACGAACATTCTTTTTATCTGCGGCGGAGCGTTTGTCGGACTGGAAAAAATTATTGAGAAGCGGGCGGGGCGGCGTTCGCTGGGATTCCACACGGATTCCGCGCCAACCACGCCGCAGCGGCGCAACACGGAATTGCTGGAGCAGGTGCAGCCGGGCGATTTGATTCGCTACGGACTGATCCCGGAGTTTGTGGGCCGTTTGCCGGTCGCGGGCGTGATGAACGATCTGGACAAAGGCGCGCTGATGAAGATTCTGACGGAGCCGAAGAACGCGCTGCTCAAGCAATACCAGCGGCTGTTCGAATTTGAAAACGTGCGTTTGCGGTTTACGGACGAAGCGCTCGATACCGTGGCGGAGTTAGCACTTCAGCGCAAAGTCGGGGCGCGCGGCTTGCGTATGATCCTCGAAGACCTCATGCTGGAATTGATGTACCACTTGCCGATGCAGAGAAAAGTGCGCGACTTCGTGGTCACCGCGGACATGGTCCGCACGCGCGAAATCAATTGGAGTTTGCTCGAGAAGGCCGGATAAGGCGCCCGGGCTCGAATTTAGAGATGCGGCCATGCCCATAGCCGCACGAACAGAATCCAGGGGACTGCATGTTTACTCGCGAAAAACAGGAAATGAAGCGCGTGCCCATGATGCCGGTGCGCGATATGGTCATCTTTCCACAGCAGATGACGCCATTTATCGTCGGGCGTGAAGCGAGCGTCCGTGCGCTCGAAGAAGCGCTGGCCGGCGACAAGAAGATTTTTCTTTCCACGCAGCACGACGCGTCGGTCGATGACCCAAAGCCGGAAGAAATCTACGCCGTCGGAACCCTTGCGAACATCGTGCAGAGCGTCAAGCTTCCCGACGGCAATATCAAAGTTCTGGTGGAAGGCGTGGAGCGCGCGCGGGCGCTTTCGATCGCCACAGAAGAAGGATTCTTCCGCGCCACGGTTCGCCTGCTGGGTGCGCGCGTTGAGCCATCGCCGCAAGTCGATCAGACCGTTCAGAAGATTACCGGCCTCTATGAGCAGTTCATCAAGCTTTCGCAGAGCCTGAACTACGACACGATGATCGCCGCCGCTCGCGTGGATGATCCGGCGCGGCTTTCGGATACGATTGCGGCAAACCTGCAACTTCCGGTGGACGAAAAGCAGGATTTGCTGGAAACGGTTGATCCTGTCGAGCGATTGAACCGCATCGGCGACATCCTGGAGATCGAGCTCGAAAAGCTCAACGTCGACCGCAACATTAATACACGCGTGAAGCGCCAGATGGAGCGCGCGCAAAAAGAGTACTACCTGAACGAAAAACTCAAAGCGATCCAGAAAGAACTGGGGCGCGGCGAGAAGAGCGAAATCGACGAGCTGAAAAAGAAGATCGATACGGCGGGAATGTCCAAGGAAGTTCATGAAAAAGCCATTCAAGAGCTGAAGCGCCTGGAACTGATGCCACCGATGTCCGCGGAATCCACCGTCAGCCGCAATTATTTGGATTGGCTGCTTGCTGTGCCATGGAAGAAAAAATCAAAAGAAATTCGTGATATCAAGGCCGCAGAAAAAATTCTGAATGAAGAGCACTATGGGCTGGAGAAAGTCAAGGAGCGCATCCTCGAATTCCTGGCCGTCCGCCAGTTGGTAAAGAATCCGAAGGGCTCGATTCTCTGCTTCGTCGGGCCTCCGGGCGTGGGCAAGACTTCGTTGGCGATGTCCATCGGCCATGCGACGGGACGCAAGTTTGTCCGCGTATCGCTCGGCGGGGTGCGCGATGAAGCGGAGATTCGCGGGCATCGCCGCACTTATATCGGCGCCCTGCCCGGCCAGATCATCCAGATGATGAAAAAGGCCGGCACAGTAAACCCGATTTTCGTGCTGGACGAAGTCGACAAGATGTCCACCGATTTCCGCGGCGATCCATCAGCCGCGCTGATGGAAGTGCTCGATCCGGAATTGAATCATTCCTTTACGGACCATTATCTGGACGTGGAGTACGACCTTTCGAAAGTCATGTTCGTGTGCACAGCCAACGTGCTGCACACGATTCCGCAGCCGCTTCAGGACCGCATGGAAATCCTGCGCCTCCCCGGCTACACAGAACAGGAAAAACTGGAGATTGCCAAGCGGTTCCTGGTAAAGCGCGCGCGCGAAGCGACGGGACTGACCGACAAGAACCTCAAATTCACGGACGAAGGCATTCTGCACATCATCCGGCACTACACGCACGAAGCGGGAGTTCGCAGCCTGGAGCGGGAAATTCAAAATATCGCGCGCAAGATGGCGCGCAAAGTCGTGACCGACGGTGCGAGCTCAAATGTGGAAATCACGCCCGTCAATGCCAACGACTTCCTGGGCGTGCTGAAATACCGCGAATTCTGGCTCGAGAAACAGAACGAAATTGGCCTGACCACTGGCCTGGCGTGGACCGAAGTCGGAGGCTCCGTGCTAGCCACGGAAGCCACGCTGATGGAAGGCAAGGGCCGCCTCACACTGACCGGCAAACTGGGCGACGTGATGCAAGAGTCCGCGCAAGCGGCGATGAGCTACGTCCGTTCGCGCTCGAACCTGCTTGGCTTGCCCAGGGATTTTTACCGGACGATCGACATTCACGTGCACGTGCCCGAAGGCGCCATCCCCAAGGACGGCCCTTCTGCCGGCATCACCATCTGCACGTCCATCGTGAGCGCGCTGACGAAGAATCCCGTGCGCCGCGATGTGACCATGACCGGCGAAATCACCCTGCGCGGCAAGGTGCTGCCCATTGGCGGCGTCAAGGAGAAGCTCCTGGCCGCCCATCGAATGGGCTTGCGTACGGTACTGCTTCCGAAGGACAATGAGAAGGACTTGGCGGAAATCCCGCAGGAGATCCTCTCCAGTCTCACTTTACATTTTGTCGAGACCATGGACGAAGTGCTGCAGATTGCGCTGGAGCGGCCGACAGTCCCGCTCGAGCATGCCGCGGTTGCTCCCGTAGCGGAACCTTTCGTGGCCGGCGCCGAGAAAGACAAGAGTTTGACCAACTAAGCAGCGTTGCTCTGGGCACGGCCCTTCCCGCGAGTTGACCCCGGCCTGGCCGGTGTTACACTTGAGGAACTCTCAGGTTTGCCGCGGTCCGGCGCTGCCACCGGTTGTAGAAAGTCTGGTTTGCCCCATCCTGGCAGGTTTTCGCTTGTCCGCCAGTGCGGTGCACCACCTCAAATCAATCCGGATTCCCAGGGTCAATTTTCACAATCAAAGCTAAGGATATATGCCAAAAGAAACAAACGTTGAAGGAAGTAATCAGATGAGTATCAGCCTTGCCGAGCTGAAGGAAAAGAACATCACCGACCTCGCCAAGATCGCCAAGGAGTTGAACATTCCCGGGGCGAGCGGGATGCGCAAGCAGGAGCTGATCTTCCAGATCCTCCGGGCGCAAACCGAAAAGAACGGTTTGATCTTCTCCGAAGGCGTCCTCGAATGTCTCCCCGATGGATTCGGATTTCTGCGCGCGCCGGAATACAACTATCTCCCCGGGCCGGACGATATCTACGTCTCGCCGTCGCAAATCCGCAAGTTCGACCTGCGCACCGGCGACACCGTTTCCGGCCAGGTGCGTCCGCCGAAAGACGGCGAACGCTATTTCGCGCTGATCAAAGTCGAGGCCGTCAACTTTGAAGATCCGGAAGTTGCGCGCAACAAAATCTTTTTCGACAACCTGACGCCGCTTTATCCCCAGGGCCGTTTAAAGATGGAAACGACCAAAGAAAACATGACCGGCCGCGTTCTCGATCTGCTCTGCCCCGTCGGCAAGGGGCAGCGCGGACTAATCAATGCCCCGCCGCGCACCGGCAAGACCATGATGCTGCAAGCCATGGCCAACGCCGTCGCCATCAATCATCCGGAAGTCGCGTTGATCGTGCTACTGATTGATGAGCGCCCGGAAGAAGTCACCGACATGCAGCGCACCGTGAAGGGCGAAGTCATCAGCTCGACCTTTGACGAAGCGCCCCAGCGCCACATCCAGGTTGCGGAAATGGTTTTGGAGAAGGCCAAGCGCCTCGTCGAACACAAGCGCGATGTCGTCGTGTTGCTGGATTCGATTACACGATTGGCCCGCGCCTATAACGCTGTCACACCGCCCTCCGGCAAGGTTCTCTCCGGCGGTATCGATGCCAATGCCTTGCAGCGCCCGCGCCGATTCTTCGCCGCTGCGCGCAATGTGGAAGAAGGCGGCTCACTCACGATCATCGCCACGGCGCTGATCGATACTGGCAGCCGCATGGACGACGTCATCTTCGAAGAGTTCAAGGGCACCGGCAACATGGAAATCTACCTCGACCGCCGCCTCGCCGATAAGCGCGTCTTCCCGGCCATCGACATCCAGCGCTCGGGCACGCGCAAGGACGAACTGCTGCTGCCGCCGGATGAGTTGAGCCGCGTCTGGGTGCTGCGCAAGGTTCTGAGCCCCCTCTCGACCGTCGAGGCCATGGAGCTGTTGATCAGCCGGCTGTCGAAATCGAAGGCCAACATGGAATTTCTGAGCTCGATGTCCGCACCGGCCTGAGCAATCCGTAGTCCCCTTCTATCTCAATCAGAATGAAAAAGGCGCAGCGGGTTTCCCCACTGCGCCGGTTGAATTGTTTGGTTGGAGGACGGCTCGTCAGGCCGCGGCTTCTGCCTCCGCCGCGGCAATGTAATCGACGATCCGCTCGGACCAGCCGTCGATGTGCGTCCAGCCGTTGCCATGGCTGACACCGTGCTTGTACGGAGCAACGTTCACCACGTACGCGCGCGGGGCCCAGGCACGGAGGATGCCATCGTGGGACTGTTCGTCAGTAATGACGATCAGCCGCTCGAGTTCTCGCCACTCCTGCTTTTCGTGAAGCTGCGTCAGCGCGCGCTTGAGGTACGTCCCCGAGTGCGCCTGCGAGCCCACGATGGCGTCGCGCAGCGCGAAACCGCGCCGGGGAGCCAGTTCGACGCAAGCGTCGGAGAAGGTCGCGATGGAAAAATCCCCGGCCTTCTCGCGAAGCAGAATCGCCAGTCCTGCCGCCGCGTCCATGCGCGTGGTTTCGCCCTTCTTCGCGAGCTTGTAGTTCATTGAGCCGGACACGTCAACAACGAGTCCGGTCGAGCCTGCAAGCTTGTCGAGTCCGGCGATGCCCTTGAGCATAGCCGTTTCGAGCGCGTCCTCGAGCTTCGGAGCGTGACGCGCCGCCGTGACGAAACGGAACGGCAGCGCTCGCGCGACACCCTTGTCCAGCCGTTCACGGATGAGCTTCGGATCGACGCCCGATGCCAGCATCAGGCGGAGGTTTCGCAGGACGGCCATGCCGCCCAGCTTGCCCTCGCGCAGAAGTCTCTCGAAGTTCTCGCGCTTGTCCTTCCCTGCGGACAAGGCAACCTCCCAGGTATCGGGAGGCTCGAGCGTGTTCTCAACGAGCTTCTTCCAGAGCGCGGCCTGCGCTTCGTCCTTGGGCTTCGCGTGGCAGAGGAACAGCACGTCGCGGAGCTTGACCACCGATTCGCGGTCGTACTTCGCAAGCTGGTAGGCGTCAAACTTCGTGAACGCCCGGGCCAGCCCGCGCTTTACGCCCGCGGAAAGCGGCTGCTTCTTCTCCTTCCAGTAGAGAGCAACGAACTCGCCCAGTTCGTCGGCGCGCTGGATCACGTCCTCAAGCGTTTCCGCCACGAGCGGGCCCGCGCCCTTGCGGCGCGCGAGTTCGCGCGTGAGGAAGAGCGGCGCGTGACGAAGCTGCATCTTACCGCGTGCTTCCCGCGCGAGAGCGGCCACGACTTCTGGCTTGTTCTCGGCGGCGAGCGCGGCGATGCGCTTGGCGATGTCACTGCCCTTCTCGTAGAAGGTGTCTTCCCAGAGCAGGCACGTGAGCACCGTGCGCCGGAGTTCGCTCTTCGCGTCCACCTTCTGCGCCACCGCCCCTTCGTGCGTCCGCACCGGGAACATCCGCTTCCATACGTTCATCTTTGCCATTGCTGCCGCTCCTCCTTTCCGTAAGCCCAATCTTTAAAGAACGGCTCGCCTTTTCAAAAAACACTGGATGGCACACGGACTCCCCGCTGCTTTCCAGGTCGAATCAATGCACCGGCCGCGCGTTCGACGGGCTCATGTGAAACTTGCCGTCGGTATTGTGGATGCACACCAGATCCCCTTCCTCGACGCGGAGCATCCCCGCCAGCCATTCTGGAATGACGATCTTGAGAAAATCTCCTTGTACCTCGGAGATCCCTCGTGAGCATTCCATCAAGGCATCGCCTCCGGCCGAGAGCGGGATTATCAAGACCAACTCACCGTTGACCTTTAAAACTGGCCCTTCCAACGACATCGCTTCTTCCATAACGTGGGACCTCCTTTCTTTATTCCTGCAAAACTGCTGGACGGGAACGTCCGGCCAGGGAACATTAGGCGCTCTATCCATTGAGCTACTGGGCCCGCATTTGCCAGGTGGGGATCGAACCCACAACCTCCCGCTCTTCACGCGAAACTTTTTGGATCGCGCAAGATGCATTAGCGCGAACAAATTCTTTGTAGCGCCGCCATCCCTGGCGGCTCTTTCTCCAGCCCCGGCGCGAACCGCCGACTGGTCCGCGATTCGCGCCGGCCAACATCAAGCCGGGAGGAATAATCGATCAGAGTAGCGGGGCCACAGCCCCACGTCGTTTGACAGACGAAGTAACTCTTCTCCGCGCCATCCCGGCATCTCAGTAGCACAGCCACTCCTGGCTGTGCTCTTTCCTCTTCCGGCGGGAACGATCGGTCCGAGAGTAGCTAACGTCGTAAGCGACGTGTGGGACTCGAACCCACCCCTCTCCGAAAACTTCGGAGCGCTCTACCGATGAATCTCGCACCTTCACCACACCGGAATATTTCTGCGGCGGGAATTATCGGCCCGAGACTGACCAATGCTCTGCCACTGAGCTACGATGGCTTTCGCCGCCGGTGGGGATCGAACCCACGACCGTTGGTGCCGATGTAACTCGTTCCTGCGCCACGCCGCAAACTCTCAAATTTCTTACTTACTGTTCGGCCTCCTTAGTTCCTCGTTTCCTTCAGACACGCACACGCATAGCGTCCATTCGCCAGCGTCGTATCGCCTCGTCGATTCACTCTCGAGAAAAATTCCGGGAGGAATTGGCGTTCACGGAATCGGGATTCGCACCCGAGCCTTGCGGCTTCGTGTCAAGAAGTAGCCGTGAACTTCACCATCCCGGGATAGAAATCCCGCAGTGGATCGCTTTGGATTGAAACGACTTAGGCGGATTTAATAGAGTCGCGTGAACAAGCAGTCCACGAGACTCTGGCGCCTTGGCATCGATCCGACTTGGCTTTTGTCTTCGTGTATCACATCTGCCTCTTCACGCTCAGTGAGGACCTGCACCAAAATGCAGCAGGCGTACGACTGAGGTATCCCGAAAGTAAACGGAGATCGATTTTCTGTCAAGCACTATTTTTGAAAAAGTGCAATTTTGGCCCATTTTTCGCGTAACTTGTTAATTCTCAAGTACCTAGCACCGAACTGGACGAACGGCGCGCGACTAGCGCAACACGCCAACGCTTACGAGAGTTTGCGTCACGGCTTTTGCCCCGCGACGCCCGCCAATTCTTTTTCGCGTTCCTGCGCGAGCATGACGATCAATCGCGCGGTTTCTTCGATGCCCATCGCGGTGTTATCCACGAGCACGGCATCGGCTGCGCGCACGAGCGGCGAAACTTTGCGCTCGCGGTCGCGCTTGTCCCTCTCGATCACCTCGTCGAAAACTTCCGGGAGCGTGAGCCGCTCGCCTTTTTCCTGGTGCTCTTTCCAGCGGCGCTCCGCGCGCACTTCCGGTGAAGCATCCAGAAAAATCTTCAGTTCGGCCTTTGGAAAGACAATTGTCCCGATGTCGCGTCCCTCCATCACGATGCCGCCGCCCGCCCCGGCCCGTTGTTGCTCCGCAACGAGCACGTGGCGGACGCCCGCAATCGTTGCCAGCCGTGACGCTGCCTGCGCCACTTCGGACGTGCGAATCTCTTGCGTCACATCGACACCGTCAAGGAAAACGCAGTTCTTCGCGCCCGCCGCTTCCTGCTCGGGCTTGGGCGGCTTCAGTTCGATGTGGGTTTCTTTCGCAAGCGCTTCGAGGCCGCGTTCGTCACTTAGCGATGTGCCGCGCCGCACCGCTTTCAGCGCCAGCGCGCGGTACATGGCTCCGCTGTCGAGATATAAGTATCCAATCATCGCCGCGACGCGGCGCGCCACGCTGCTTTTGCCGGAGCCGGCAGGACCGTCGATGGCGATCGTGAGTTTGGGCATTCTAGTGACACCGCCAAATCTCGGCTGTGCGGATTTCTCTTGGGTGCATTGAAAAACGCACAGGCAGGATTGCCTGAGCCACTCAAAAACCCATGATGTTGTAGCCGCAATCGACGTAAATCGTTTCGCCGGTGATGCCGGAACCGGCGTCGGAAAGCAGAAATGCGGCGGTTCCTCCGACTTCGCCGGGATCCACGTTGCGTTTCAGCGGCGCGCGCTCGGCGTGCGCCTTGAGCATGTCGCCCAGCCCTGCGACGGCACGCGCGGCAAGCGTCTTGATAGGCCCCGCGGAAATGGCATTGACGCGAATGCCCTTCGGCCCCAGGTCGTATGCCAAATAGCGCACGCTCGCTTCCAGCGCCGCCTTGGCCACGCCCATTACGTTGTACTTCGGCACAACTTTTTCCGCACCGTAGTACGTCATCGTGACGATGCCTCCGCCGGAGGTCATTAGCGGAGCGGCAGCGCGTGCCACGGCGACGAGCGAATACACGCTGATGTCGTGCGCGATGCGAAATCCTTCGCGCGTGGTGCTGAGAAACTCGCCTTTCAATTCCTCCGTGGGCGCGAACGCCACGCTGTGCACGATGCCGTGCAACACGCCGTACCGTGATTTCAGTTCTTCGAAGACTTTTGTGATTTGCTCGTCCGACGAAACATCGCACATGAATCCCGCGGCGCCGGGCAAATCCGTGATCAGGTCTTTCGCTTCCTGCTCGAGCCGTTCGTTCTGGTAGGTGATGGCAAGGCGCCAGCCGGCTTCGTGCAGTTTCTGCGCGATGGCCCAGGCGATGCTGCGCTTGTTCGCCAGTCCAAAAATCACTGCCGTTTTCTGCGTCTCGCTCATTTCGGTGAGTCTCCCGATGGCCGGGCTAAGGCCCGGCGCCTACGAAGTCAAATTCTGTGAAACGCCTTTTCGATTTCTTTCAGGGAATACCGCAGTACGACTGGCCGTCCGTGCGGGCAACTCATCGGACAATCCGTTTTCGCCAGCGCGTCCAGCAGCCATTCCATCTTTGACTGTTCGAGCGGCATGTTCACTTTGATTGCAGCATGGCACGCTGTCGACGCCGCGATTTTTGCCTGCAGCGTGTCAATCGAGATGGCCGCGTTTTCGCGCTCGATGCCGTCGAGAATCTCGCGGAGCAGCTTTTCCGCGTCCGGCGCAATCACTCCTGCGGGAACGGCCTGGATGGCCACGCTTTTTGGGCCCATCGGCTCGACTTCGAAACCGTTGGCGGCGAGTTCTTCCGCGATTTTTTCGAATGTGACGATCTGGCGCGGCGAAAGCTCGAGCACCAGGGGCATGAGCATGCGTTGCGCTTCGATTTTTCCGGCGCGGCGCGCTTCGAGGTGCTGCTCGAAAAGCACGCGTTCGTGGGCCACGTGCTGGTCCACGATCCACAGCCCTTCGGCATTCACGGCGATGATGAAGCTCGCGCTTACTTGACCAAGCGGTTTGAGGTCGGCGATTTGTTCGGGGCGTGGAAGGCTTGCGGGAGCGTCCGCGTTCGGAGCGGCGAGATTCGCGGCCCAATTTCCCTCCGAAGAAAGTTGCGCAGGGGCGGAAGCAGCGCCAAATGCAGTTCCCGATGTGAACGGAATGCGCTGCTCGACAGGCTGCATTGGCGCCCCGGTGAGATCGAATGCCCCTCCTGAAGCGTAATCCGAGCCGACGCCGGAGCCCACGCCGATTTCTTCCATCGGCGGAATGATCGCGCGCGGCACTCCTGATTCCACGGGAGCAGGCGTGATTCCGCCAGAAAAAGCCCCATTCCCGGAACCTGCCGCTTGCGGTGCGGCCGCGGCGGCGGCAAAACTGGCAATCGGCCGCGCGCCCATTAGCGCCTGACGAATCGCATCGCGCGTGAAATCGTGGACGAAATTCGAGCGCCGGAAGCGCACTTCGATTTTTGCGGGATGCACGTTCACGTCGACTTCGTCGTACGGCATCTCCAGGAAAAGCAGCGTCGCGGGAAAAACAGCAGGCGGCAGAATGTTGCGATAGGCCTCGTGAATGGCGTGCAGAATCAGGCGGTCGCGGACCAGGCGGCGGTTCACGAAAATGTAGATGCCATTGCGATTCATGCGCTGAATGTCAGGCCGCGACGTGAATCCGCTCACCGTCAGCGATGATTTTTCTTCCCCTTCTTCGAGTTCCGGCTCGGTAATCGCCGCGCGGAAGGGCGAGGAGACCGCAGGGATTTCCACCAGCTCTTCGAGGGCTTGCCGTCCGAAGAGTTGATAGACGCGGTCGGCCAGTTTTTCTGCTGGCGGACAATTGATAATTTCCTGCGTCGGCGTCGTGAGAAGGAACTGCTTTGCCGGATTCGCCAGCGCGTAGTGCGTGACCAGCGAAGCGATGTGGCCGAGTTCCGTCGTATCCGACTTGAGAAATTTTCGGCGCGCGGGAACACAGTAAAAAATGTCGGCCACGCTGATCGTCGTTCCTGCTGGGAGGCCCGCAGGTTTTACTCCCATGAGTTTTCCGCCGGCAAACTCGATGCGCGTGCCTTCGGCTTCGGATTCGTCGCGCGTCTCAAGAAGCAATCGCGAAACCGCGGCAATCGTCGGCAGCGCTTCGCCGCGAAAACCCAGCGTGGCAATCGAAAGCAGATCGTCGGCGGACTTGAGCTTGCTTGTGGCGTGGCGCTCGAACGCCAGCAGCGCGTCGTCATGCGACATGCCGTGGCCGTCGTCAATCACGCGAATCATGCGCTTGCCGCCGACTTCCACTTCGACGCGAATGGTCTTCGCGCCCGCATCGATGGCGTTCTCTAGCAGCTCTTTCACCACCGACGCCGGCCGCTCGACAACTTCGCCCGCCGCGATTTTATTCGCCACCGCCTCCGGCAATATGCGTATCCGGCTCATTTTGCCTGACTAAGTTCCTTGATAGCGATTCCGAGTTGGTCGAGCTGTTCTTTGTCCACTGACGATGGCGACTCGGCCATCAAATCCTGGGCGGCAGTCGTTTTCGCGAAGGCGATGACTTCGCGGATGGATTTTTCGCCAGCGAGGAGCATCACGACGCGGTCGATGCCGAGGGCGATGCCGCCGTGCGGTGGCGTGCCATAGGTCAGCGCGTCAAGGAAGAAGCCGAAGCGGCGACGAAGCTGCTCTTCGGTAAGGCCGAGCGCTTTGAAGAGTCGCTCCTGAATATCCTGGCGGTGGATTCGGATGCTGCCGGAGCCGAGTTCGTAGCCGTTGAGAACGAGGTCGTAGCCTTTCGAGCGCACTTCCCAGGGCGCGGATTCGAGTTTTTCCAGGTCTTCGTCGACGATGCCGGTGAACGGGTGCTGCGCACTCACCCACGTCTTGTCCGATTCGCTCCACTCGAACAGCGGGAAGCCGGTGAGCCACAGGAATTTCCATTGAGACTTGTCGATGACGCCAAGCGCCTCGCCAAGCTGCAGGCGCAATTGCCCGGCCATCAAAGCGGCGGCTTCGGTGCCTTTGATTTGTTCTTTCGCGGAAACGGCGACGACGAGATCGCCGGGCCTCGCGCCGCAAGCTTCGGCGAGCTTCTTCACGTTCTCCGTACCAATTAACTTTTCAACCGTGGAAGTCAAGCCTTCAGGCGCAACCTTCACGAAATAAGCGCCGCGCGCCTTGAGTGCCTTAGCTTTTTCGGTCAGTTCGTCCAGTTGCTTGCGCGAATAGCTCGCTGCACCGGGGGCGGCGAGCGCGAACACATTACCTTCGATTTGCAGCTTTTGCCGGGCTTCCTCCGGAAAGCAGTGCGTCACTTCGTGAAGCTCCATGCCAAAACGCAGGTCCGGCTTGTCACTGCCGTATTTTCGAATCACGTCCTTATACTGCATGTGCGGAAACGGCTCTTCCGCCTTGATTCCCGCGACCGCGCACGCCCGCACCATCACTTGTTCGATCACATGAAAAATGTCTTCCTGGCGTGGAAACGACATTTCCAGGTCGAGTTGCGTGAATTCAAGTTGACGGTCGGCGCGCTGATCTTCATCACGGAAACATTTCACGATCTGGAAGTATTTGTCCATGCCGGCGATCATCAGGATCTGCTTGAAAATCTGCGGCGATTGCGGCAACGCATAGAACTGTCCGTGATGAACGCGACTGGGCACCAGGAAATCGCGCGCGCCTTCCGGTGTCGAGCGCGTGAGCATGGGCGTTTCCACTTCAAGGAAGCCCATCTCATCCATCACTTTGCGAATTTCGAGAATGATTTTGTGGCGCAGCGCGAGATTGTGGTGCGGCTTCGGCCGGCGCAGGTCGAGATAGCGGAAGCGCAGGCGGGTCTCTTCCGCGGCGTTGATTTCGTCTTCGATGGGAAACGGCGGCGTCTTGGCGTTGTTCAGAATGTGCAGCTTCGACGCGACTATCTCGACTTCCCCGCTGGCCAATTCCGGATTGGCTTTCTGGCGCTTGAGGACTTTGCCTTCCACGGCGACGACGAATTCGCTGCGCGCCTGCTCGGCTTTGGCGTGCGCGGCTGGCTGCGTCTCCTTGTTGAACACCACTTGCACGATTCCGGTGCGGTCGCGCACATCGAGAAAAAGCAAATTGCCGAGGTCGCGCCGCCGCGCGACCCAGCCCATGACGATCGCATCGCGGCCTTCGTCCTTGGCGCGCAATTCGCCGCAGTAGTGTGTGCGCTTCATATTGCCCAGAAAATCCAACAAGTCGTTCCCCCCTGACAAAGCTCAAACTTCAGTTTGCCGTGGGACAGGCATTCTTGCCTGTCCTCTTCGCGCTCATTCAGAGACAGACAGGAATGTCTGTCCCACATCCGAGTTACCGCGCTTTTTGCTTATGCAAATATTCCAGCAAATCCGGTTCGGTGTACTTTGCCTGCGAGCCATCCGCTAGCGTTTTCAGCGTCCACAAGCCTTCGGACACCTCATTGTCGCCGAGAATGAGCGCGTATTTTGCGCCAAGTTTATCCGCCTGGCCGAGGGCTTTGCCGAATTTTTGCTCGACGGGCGGAAGCTCAACGCTGAATCCTGCCTTGCGCAAGTCTTTCGCGGCGCGGATGGCGGTGGCGTGCGCTCGTTCTCCCATCCAGGCGATGTACACGTCGCGGCCTGTTGCCACTTCACCTTTGCCGCTTTCCTGCAGCGACAAGATCAAGCGGTCTTCGCCGATGGCAAAGCCGATGCCCTTGGTTGGCGGCCCGCCCAGCAATTCTACCAGCCCGTCGTAGCGCCCGCCGCCACACACGGCATTTTGCGAGCCGAGTCCTTTCGCTGTAATTTCAAACGTCGTGCGCATGTAATAGTCCAGACCGCGCACCAGCCGCCAATTCTCGCGGTAGATCACTCCGCGCATTTCGAGCTGGTGCTTTACGGCCGCGTAGTGCGCGGCGCACTCTTCGCAGAGGTGATCCGCAATGCGCGGCAGCTTGGCGATAATGCCCTGCTCGCTTTCGAGTTTGGAATCGAGCACGCGCAGCGGATTCGTTTCGATGCGCCGCTGGCTGTCCGGCCCGAGCTTGTCCTTCACCTTGAGAAGTTCGGCGCGCAGCAGCTCGACGTATTTCGGACGGCAGTTTTTGTCTCCGATGGAGTTGATGTCCAGTTGCACGCCCTGCAATTCCAGCCGGTCGAAAACCGTCATAACCATTTCTATCACTTCGGCGTCAATCGCCGGAGCGTCGCTGCCGCCCAGCACTTCCGCGCCAATCTGATAAAACTGGCGGTAGCGCCCCTTCTGCGGCCGTTCCCGCCGGAACATCGGCCCCATGTAGTACAGCTTCACCGGTTGCGGTAGTTGTTGCATTCCGTGCTCGATGTACGCCCGGCAGACGGAGGCGGTTGCTTCAGGGCGGAGGGTGAGCACGTTGCCTCGGCTTATCCGACTCGCCAACACAGTCGCCTCATTCCACTCCTTCTGATATTTGTCGAAAGCCTCTTCACTCTCTACGACAAAAGCTCCGAGAGGCATCTTCATGCTCGCCTGGCGAAATTCCTCGAACTTTGCCTTTAGCTGGTCGATCGCTAACCTATTTGCGCTGGTGTTGGGGATTTCGCCCTTGCCGAATTCTTCATCGGCTGCACGCAAATACTCACCGAGCGCGTGTGGATCTGGCTTTTCCGGGATGCTCGATGGCCCATCGGTGAACGTGTACATTTCCTTGGAGACGATGTCAGTTTCGCCGCCGACGGCGCGTGCGAAGAGTTCTGTTGGCTCGAAGATAGGAAGGCGGATTTCGCCGAAGCCGAAGGTCCCAAACACTTGATGCGCAGTCTGCTCAACGTGATTCCATAGCGCTGTCTCGGGAGGCAGGAGGTCACGTGTGCCGCGAATGGCCTGAAACTTCCGCGGCTTCTCTTCTTTTTTGGCGGCGCCTTCGCTCACGCGGTGGGTTCCTCGCGATAAATGTTTTTGTAGCCGACGTAGCGCTTAGCATAGGCATCGATCGACGCCTGATCGATCCCCGTGAGCATGCGTTTCACTTTTCCCGGCGAGCCCATGACTAGGCTGCCCGCAGGAATCACGGTCCGCTCGGTAATCAGCGTCCCCGCCGCGACAATGCTGCCCGCGCCAATCGTCACGCCGTTCAAAATGACCGCGCCCATGCCGATCAGGCAGCGCGACTCAATAGTGCAGCCGTGCAGCGTCACGGAATGGCCGACGGTGACGTCATCGCCAAGAATCAGCGGCCATTCGTCGCGCATGACGTGCAACACCGAGCCGTCCTGAATGTTGGTCCGCGCGCCGATGCGGATGTAGTGTACGTCGCCGCGAACCACCGAGCACGGCCAGACGCTCGAATCCTCGCCGATGACCACGTCCCCGATAATGACGGCCGCAGGGTCAATATAAGCCGAGGCCGCAATTTGCGGCCGCTTCCCTTTGTGAGGTCGAATGTCGGGTTGTCGGGCCAATCAAGTCCTTTTTCCAGGAGCTAAAATCACCGTGGCCGGTGCGGGCGCTATCTCATTGCAGGCGCACGTTATATCGTCGTAGCGGAGGGGCTTGCCCCTCCCGCCAGCGCAAAATCTGACGCACAGCGAATCACGTCAAGATATCACCCGCCTCGCCCGACTGACAAGGAAACGCGCCGGCCGTTTCTTGTTTGGGAGTGCGGCAGCTTGCTGCCGCTTTTCCGTCTGCTACCCCTAAAACGAGCAACGCTGGACGCCACCGCACAACTGCGCCATCATCGTCAGATGGAAAAACGCTGTGCACAGTGCGGCGCCGCGATGACCTGCGAGCAGGAAGCAGGCTGCTGGTGCGAGGAACTGCCGCACATCCCGATGCCGGCCGACGAAGGGTGCCTGTGCCGAAACTGCCTGCTTGCCAAGATCGAAGCCCTGCAGAATTCCGCCAAAAGAAAAGAAGCGTAAATTTTCAATCGATCTGAACCGCGGGGCCGCCAGTAGTCCCGGCTACTTCCGCCAGTCGCGCGACGACGGCGCGCGCAACACTATATAAGCTCTTCGCGCCCTCGCCGGTCTCCCCAAGCGAAGCGACAGGCTTTCCCGTATCGCCACCGACGCGAATGCGCGGATCAATTTCAATTTCGCCGAGCACCGGCACCCCGTAGGCGATGGCTGTTTTCGCGCCTTCGCCATGGCCAAAGATGTCAATCGCTTTGCCGCAGTGCGGGCATGCAAACGTGCTCATGTTTTCGACCACGCCGAGCACTTCCACGTTTACCTGGCGGAACATTTCGATCGCTTTGCGCACGTCGGCGAGCGCAACCGTGGACGGCGTAGTGACTACGACCGCACCCGTGACAGCGACGGTCTGGATCAGCGTCAACTGTACGTCGCCCGTACCCGGCGGCAGGTCGATGATCAAGTAATCCAGTTCGCCCCACTCCACGCTGCGCAGGAATTGCGTAATCACGCTGTGCAGCATCGGCCCGCGCCAGATCATCGGCTTGTCGCCGGGATTCAGCAGCCC
>Ga0210407_10000761_pt1 | contig 33644 bp, 26 predicted proteins | sample IncBWC27MmetaG_FD_150860 | JGI IMG/M metagenome (GOLD analysis project Ga0210407, IMG submission 150860) | Forest soil microbial communities from Barre Woods Harvard Forest LTER site, Petersham, Massachusetts, United States - Inc-BW-C-27-M | ecosystem: Environmental > Terrestrial > Soil >...
GAGAAGCGGGGAATTACTCCCGAGATGGCCGCCCGGCTGGCCAAGTATTTCGGGACTTCCGAGCAGTTCTGGCTCAATTTGCAGGATGCTTTTGCGGTTCATCAGGTCAAGGAGAAGCTTCACAAGGAGCTCAGGGCCATCAAGCCCTTTGCCGCAGCTGCGGCGCGATAGCAGGTCCCTATCGCCGACACGGTTAAGAAGGTGAACGGTACCGGGGAGTTACCAGGAGGGTGTCCAGTCTGGCATCCCTCGCAACCAGAATCCGGTAGAATAGAAAGGCATTCTTCCCGGAGGAGCAATGGCAGTTCCCGTATCCCAGATGTGGACAGTGGCCTCGTACGTCCTTCGCCAGAAACTGGCCGGACGCAAGCGCTATCCGCTCGTGCTGATGCTGGAGCCGCTGTTTCGCTGCAACCTGGCTTGCGCCGGATGCGGCAAGATTCAGTATCCGGCCCACATTCTGAAAACCGATCTCTCCCCGGAAGACTGCTTCAAAGCGGTCGATGAGTGCGGAGCGCCGATGGTTTCGATCCCCGGCGGCGAACCGCTGATGCATCCGCAGATCGCCGAAATTGTTGAAGGACTGGTCGCGCGCAAGAAATATATCTATCTCTGCACTAACGCGCTGCTGCTCAAAGAAAAATTGCACCTGTTCAAGCCCAGCAAGTATCTGAGCTTCTCCGTTCACGTGGACGGACAGAAAGAGCACCACGATTTTTCCGTTTGCCGCGAAGGTGGATACGACCTCGCCCTCGACGGAATCCGCGCAGCCATCGAAGCTGGTTTCCGCGTCACCACCAACACGACTCTGTTCGATGGCGCCGATCCCAACAGTGTGCGCAACTTCTTCGACGAGATGATGGAGGTCGGCGTCGAGAGCATGATGGTCTCGCCCGGATATTCTTACGACAAGGCGCCCGACCAGAAACACTTCATGGGACGCGCCCGCACCCGGCGCCTGTTCCGCACCATGCTTTCGAATCGCAAGAAGACGTGGCGCTTCAACCAGTCGCCGCTTTTCCTCGAATATCTGATGGGCAAACGCCACTACAAGTGCACGCCCTGGGGCATGCCGACCTATAACATTTTCGGATGGCAAAAGCCTTGCTACCTGCTGCAGGACGGCTACGCCGAGTCCTACAAAGAATTGATGGAAACGACGGAGTGGGCGAGCTACGGCACCGAGTCGGGCAATCCGCAGTGCGCGAATTGCATGGTGCATTGCGGCTACGAACCCACGTCGGTGGACGATACATTCGGATCGCTGCGCGGATTCGCCGACACGGTGAAGGCGACCTTCTCGCTCTATCCTGATAAAGACGCGCTCGCCGATCTCGATCGCGAGGTGCGGCCAGTGCACTCCTACAATCCACTGGTGCAGATTGAAGCGCCTGCTCCGGCAGCGGAAGAAAGCCGGGCATGAGCGGCCGCGAACACGGGCACGATCCTTTGCTGCCGCACGGCGCGCAAGTGGTTGCTGCGCCGCCACGCATCAACGACAAACTCAGCGACGACCTCGAAGTTGTCCCCGGATTTGAGCACGAAAATCTTCAGGGATGGATTCCACAACTCGCCACCGAAGCCGACATCCGGGCAGTCATCGAAAAGGCGTTCGACTATCGCGGCGACGTGACCGTGATTCGTAAAGATAGCTCCCAAATCACCGGATATCTTTTCGATCGCCGCATCGGCCCGAGTCTGGAGAATTCCATCATCCGTCTGATTCTTGCAACCAGCAATGAACGTCCCGTCATTCCCTATTCTGAAATCGCCGCCATAAGCTTCACCGGACGCGACACCGCAGCCGGCAAAAGCTACGAAGCCTGGGTAAAAAAATACTGGGAAAAGCGCGCTAAGGGCGAGAAGAACATTTCGATCGAGCCCGAAGCGCTGGAGTAAGGGAAATACCTCAATCAGATTTGTCATCCCGAACGAAGTGAGGGATCTGCAGTTTCCTTGTCAGGGCAAACTGCAGATCCCCCACTTCGTTCGGGATGACAATCCAGAATTACTGCACAGTCTAGAATGTCGCCATGCTAGTGCTCGCCTCTGCCTCTCCGCGACGCCAGGAATTGCTGCGCAACGCTGGAATCGCATTTGAAGTGCAGCCTGCCCATATCCCAGAAGATCCGCTGCCCAGAGAAGCCGCGAAAGACTGCGCTGAACGGCTGGCGCGCGAGAAGGCGCTCGCGGTTGCGCGTCAACGTCCGCATGATTGCGTGCTTGGCGCCGACACCGTGGTCGTCGTTGATGGCCAACTTCTTGGCAAGCCCTCCGATCGCGCTGACGCCGCGCGCATGCTGCGCGTGCTTTCCGGACGCGAGCATCAGGTGATTACAGGAGTGTGCTTAGTGGTGAATGGACAGTCGTCGGCGGCCAGTGAAGCTACGCTCGTTACCGTGAGTGAAATCACCGACCAAGAAATCGCCGACTATGTCGCCAGCGGCGAGCCTATGGACAAAGCGGGAGCCTACGCGATTCAGGGCGTCGCTTCCCGTTGGATTCCTCGGATAGAGGGGGATTACAGCAATGTGGTGGGATTGCCAATCGCGCTGGTTTGGCGGATGCTTCAGCAGGCAGCAGTTATGTAACGCAGATTCGTGATTGTGCCAGCACGCGGACAGGAGTGTCCGCGCCACACGATCGACTACGACTTCTTCTCGCCGGGTTCTTCGCCTTCTTTTATCGATGACTTGAAGTTCTTGATGCCTTCGCCCAAACCCTTACCCAGATCGGCTAGTTTGCTTGGTCCGAAGATGAGGAGCGCAACGGCAAGAATCAGCAGAATCTCAGGCAGTCCCAGTTTTCCCGGCATAGAAACCTCCAGCGGGGATTGCCCGGTGCGGACGAAGCAGCACTCCAAGGTCCCCAGTTGAATTCTAGGTTAGTTGGACCCACAGGTCAAAGACTCTCGACTGCCCGTATTCAGCTCCCAGAGCGAGTGCTTCGATCACACGGCCTCGATCAGCCCCGCAATCAACGCGGCGCGACGCGGCAACTCCGAGATGAGGATGTGCTCGTGCGTGGCGTGCGCTCCATCGCCCACGCCGCCGAGACCGTCCAGCGTCGGAATCCCCAGGCTCGCGGTGAAGTTTCCATCGGAGCCGCCACCCACCGCCGCTTCTCCCAGCTTCCATCCCAACTCGCGCGCGATGGCTGCAGCCTGCGCATATAGCGCCGCTACTCCGGCAGTGCGTTCCATGGGCGGACGATTGATTCCTCCGGTGATTTCGATATTGCATTTGCGGTTGAAGGGACGCAGGCTGCGCATCTTCTTGTCGATTCCCGCCGCGTCTTTTATGCGCGCGATGCGAACATCGATCTGCGCCGCCGCTTCGGCCGGAACCACGTTGGTTCGTGATCCGCCGGTTACGATCCCGACATTTACGGTCAAGCCCTTCTTCAGATCGGTGAAGCTGGAGATTTTCTCGATCTGGCGCGCCAGCTCAAGAATTGCGTTCACGCCTTTCTGGAAATCGAGTCCGGCGTGAGAAGCCTTACCTGTAACTTTAATGAGGTACTCGCCAACTCCTTTGCGCGCAGTTTTCACGGAGCCGTGCCGTCCGTAGGATGGCTCAAGTACCAACACGGCTGCGGCTCTTTTCGCCAACGCCTCGGTGATCGGTTGCGACGAGGTGCTGCCGACCTCCTCGTCGGATACCAGGAGCACGGTCACGGGACGCAACAATTCGCCGTCTTCATGCCACTCTTGAAGAGCCGCGAGCGCGTGCACCATCAGGGCAATCCCGGACTTCATATCAAGCACGCCGGGACCAGTCAGCTTGTTGTGGTGGTCGACGCGGCAGGGCATGGTGGCGAGCGTGCCCAGGGGATAGACGGTATCGTAATGGCCAAGCAGCAGCACGGGCTTGGCTGATTTGCCGGCGAAGTTTACTTGCAGGTGACTGCCAAACTTGTCCGCCCGATGAAACCGCACTTCGCCGCCAAGCCGCGAGAACTTCTCCGCGATGGCCTCCGCAACGCGGTTCACGGCGGCTTTGTTGTCGCTGGGAGATTCGATTTCGACCAGCTCGCGGATGGTCGAGACGATCTCGTCGCGGCGCTCGCCGAAATAGGCAAGACGACGCTGCGCTTCGACGCTTGGATGCGTGGGTGCTCTTGAATCCGAATTCACGAACGACTGTCCCCTCGGAGCGGTGACGTCCCTTCCTCAACTAGAAGGTATCGCATAGGTGGTCATACGGGATAGTTGGTGTAAAGGCTGCTTACAACCACAGGCTGCTCCCGTTCAAAATGATTAGTGACACCCAGCCGCTTGCCTAGCGTCCGGGGCGGCAATATACTTTGCGAGGCTTGCCCCTGACTTGGGCGGCGATCGTTATGGCAATCATGCGGAGACTTTTATGACGACAGCATTGGACCTAGAGCAGGAAACTAATCCCTGGCAGGCGCAAGCCGCCCGCTTTGACTTGGCCGCGAAAAAGCTGAATCTTGATGAGGGCCTGTGGAAGGTTCTACGGAGTCCGAGTCGCGAAATTATCGTTCATATCCCGGTGATGATGGACGACGGGCACCTCGAAGTCTTCACTGGCTTCCGCGTGCAGCACTCCATTGCGCGCGGCCCGGCCAAGGGCGGACTGCGCTACTCGCCGGATGTGAACCTCGACGAAGTCCGGGCGCTGGCGAGCTGGATGACGTGGAAGTGCGCGGTGGTCAACATTCCATTCGGAGGCGCGAAGGGCGGCATCATCTGCGATCCGCACAAGATGTCGCAGGGCGAGTTGGAGCGTATGACCCGCCGCTACACCGCTGAGCTTTTCGAATTTATCGGCCCGGAAAAAGACGTCCCTGCTCCCGACGTAAATACCAACGAGCAGACCATGGCCTGGATTATGGATACCTACTCCATGCACATGCGGCAGACCTGCACCGCGGTCGTCACCGGCAAGCCGATCAACATCGGCGGATCGCGCGGGCGTCGCGAGGCTACTGGACGCGGCGTTCTCATGGTCTGCGAAAAGGCGATCCAAAAACTGCGCCTGAATCGCGAGACCACCCGCGTCGTTGTGCAGGGCTTCGGCAATGTCGGTTCGAACGCGGCCCGCCTTATGGCGGAGGCAGGATACAAGGTGATCGGCATCATTGAGGTGGGCGGCGGCCTGTACAAAAAGGACGGTATCGACGTGGAGGCGTTGTGGGAATTTCGCCAGCGCAATGGCGTCATTCACGGTTTCCCGGGCGCCGAGAAATATGATCCGGCGGAACTTTTGCTGGTCGATTGCGACATCCTGATTCCGGCAGCGACGGAAAACCAGATCACGAGCCAGAATGCGGACCGGGTGAAATGCAAGATCCTGGCCGAGGGCGCAAATGGTCCGACCACCGCGACCGCCGACGATATTCTCTCCGAGAAGAAAGTCTTCGTGATTCCCGACATCCTGGCGAACGCCGGCGGCGTCACTACTTCCTACTTCGAGTGGGTGCAGGACCGCCAGGGCTACTTCTGGAAGGAATCGGTGGTCAACGAGCATCTGGAGGACATCATGGATACCGCGTTCGATGATGTTGTCCGGTACGCTGAAACTCACGGCGTTAACAACCGGATCGCTGCCTATATGCTGGCGATCGACCGCGTGGCATATACCATCCGCCAGCGCGGAATCTATGCCTAGAGAGGGACTTGCATTTTCCTGGAAACAGCAGGTCCTTCCCCTTCGACAAGCTCAGGGTCAGGATGACAAGTCGTGAAAGTGTGAGGATAACAATCCATGAAAGGTGCGAGGAAAAATGAATCGCTTCCAAAATAAACTCACTCTGTGGATATTCGCTTTCTGTCTGATGCTCACGCTCGCCATTTCGCCCGCATTGGCAAAGGCGCAAGCGAGCTCGACCGACACCACCTCGGACACCACTACTAAGAAGTCGAAGAAGAAAGCAAAGAAGGAAAAAGCTGCCGCTGCCGCAGACAAGGCCGCCGCTGCGGACAAGGCTGCTGCCAATGATACGACGGCCGCGACCACGAAGAAGTCGCGGAAGAGCAAGAAAGCAGCAGCGGATAGCGCTTCGAAAACGGCCGCAGCGGACACGGCTGCGCCCGCCGCGTCGACTGGGAAGAAGAGCAGCAAGAAATCCAAAGCAGCCGCAGCAGATGCAACTCCCGCCAGTGCACCCGAGGCGGCAACGCCCGCAGCTCCGGCTGGTTCCAGCACAGCTCCGGCTAGTGCAACTCCGGCTGCGGCTCCGGCCTCATCCGGCAACCTGACGGCAACTAAGAAGACGGCGAGCAAGTCAACTGCCGCCAAGGCTTCCACTCCAGAGATTGCCGCCGCTCAAGCCAGCGGCAAGGTCTGGGTCAATACTGAGAGCGGCGTCTACCACAAGAGCGGCCGCTGGTATGGCAAGACCAAGGCCGGAAAGTTCATGACCGAATCCGAAGCGAAGGCCGCCGGCTACAAAGCAGCCCAGAAGGAATAAGGAGAGACGACTATGACCAAGAAGTTTGTAGCCAGAATTCTTGTCGCGCTTTTCGCCTTGAGCCTGATCAGCACAATGGCTGGGGCGCAAGCGACCAAGAACCCCGCCAAGACCACCGCGGCTGCGGCTGCCAACGCGGATCTGCTTGACGTCAATTCGGCGAGCAAAGAGCAGCTGGAAGCTCTGCCGGGTATCGGAGCCGCCTACTCCCAGAAAATCATCGACGGCCGTCCGTACGCGAAGAAGACCGACCTGGTGAGAAAAAAAGTCGTTCCCCAAGCCACCTACAACAAGATCAAAGACAAGATCATCGCGAAACAGAAGTAAGAATTTTTGCCACAGTGGCGCGCGGTTTTTCTGAACGCGACGCCACTTTTTATCATCGCGCGGGTCCAAAATTGTGGCCGTTATGGCACTTCCCTGTGACTTTTTTGGACCATGGCCTCCTGTCCGTTGCCTTGGCCTGTGATGTAGAGGATAATCACATTGACCGCCTCCGAGGCCCCGGTTAAGTCATCGCGTGAATCTTCCTAACTACATCACGCTCACCCGCATCGCCGCGATTCCGCTTCTCATATGGATTCTGTGCACGCCCCGTTTCTCGAGCGAGCAGACCGGGGAAAGGGAGATCCTGGCGTCGGCCGTGTTCATCCTGGCTTCGATCACCGACGGCATTGACGGCTATCTCGCGCGCAAACGTGGCCAGATCACGACTATGGGCATGCTGCTCGATCCGCTGGCCGACAAGTTGCTGATCGCCGCCGCCTTCATCACCCTGGTTCAGTTCAATCCCGCGCTGGTGCCGGCCTGGATGGCTGTGGTCATCATCGGTCGCGAGTTTCTGGTAAGCGGGCTGCGCTCGATTGCCGCTTCCGAAGGTTTTACGATTCAAGCGAGCGAGCTCGGCAAGTTCAAGATGCTGGTGCAGATTATTTCCGTGGTGGCCGTGATTCTCGCTCGCCGCTGGCACGAGTGGCCGCTGTTCCGCACTTACTTTCTCCCGGTTTACTGGATTGCATGGGTCGCCATCTGGTTCATGGTTCTGCTTTCCCTGGTTTCCGCGCTCGATTACTTCGTTGCCTTCTGGGCGCGAATCGACCACAAGTCGGAAAAGCGGCGGCGCCGGGCCTTCGTCCTCGCCCGGCGGAGAAAACGCGATGTCCAGGCTGTTTGAAACACCATCTGAAAAGCCGTCCGAGACTCTGACTGCGCGCGAAGTGGCTGGCGACCCCGCCACGCCGGTCCCAGAATTCTCTCTCGAGCAACGCCGGACTCTGCTCCGCATTGCGCACGAGGCAATTTTTTCTGTGCTTGAGCATCGGCCTCTTCCGGAAGTGCCGCCTTTACCACCCGGGCTGTCGGATCTGCGAGGCGTCTTCACAACCCTTTATCTGCGCGGCGGTCTTCCCGGTGAACTTCCCGGTGATCTCGGCCGCCAACTTCGGGGATGTGTCGGGTATGCCTTGCCCGTCGCGCCTCTATATCGTGCCGTGGCCGAAACGGCCCGCGCCGCCGCTTTCGAAGATTCCCGTTTCTTACCGGTGACGAAGGAAGAGGCTCTTAAGCTGGAAGTTTCTCTGAGCGTTCTCTCCCGCCTGTTCCCGATTCATCCGGAAGCGGTGGAAGTCGGGCGCCACGGCTTGGTCATCTCGCTGGGCGCTCGCCGCGGCCTGCTGCTGCCCCAGGTCACCGTCGAACACGGTTGGGACCGGGAAACTTTTCTGGAGCAAACCTGCCGCAAAGCTGGTCTGCCGCTGGATGCCTGGCGCAAGATCGCTACCGTCGAGGCTTTCACCGCCGAGGTGTTTTCCGACTCTGATGCCGAAGTTCCCTGTTGAATCTGCTTCCGAAAATCTCTTCGCGGATTCCGTATTCCTCTCCGTAATCGCCCGCCTACACTTGCGTAACTTGCCTTCTCTGCAATAGGACGTAAGCTGAGCGCTGGCTGTTTGGCGTTTAGGGCAGCATTCTGAGGGAAAGATGGAACTAGCTATCATGATCGTCGTAGTGGTCGTCGCTGGCGCGATGATTCCCGGGAATCCAAAAATCCGCTTCTTCCGCTGATTAGCGCAGGTATCAGGTGTCAGGTCTCTGGTGTCGGGACAAACGTGGACTTTGATCTTCCCTGTGACCTGACACCTGTGACCCGACTCCTTCCTGCCAACAGCAAAAGAAAAAGGGGAGATTCGCTCTCCCCTTCCGATCAAAAACTCTGATTAAATGTTGCGGTTTCTTACTGCTGTTCGTCCATTTCCACTGTGTCGCCCGCGTATACATCTTCCAGGGCGAAGACGACCATGGCGGACGATGAGGTCGGGGTTACGTTGAGAACCACAACTTCTCCCACGGCGCGCCGCGGCAGATCGCCTACGTGAATGTTCGCTCCTTTTGTCTTTGTGAAGCGATTGGCCTCAAAAGCTGGCGGGCGCATCTGCGTGTCTTCTGAAGTCTGGGCTTTGAAGGAGAGCGAGTCCACGGGATCGCGCAGGGTCGATGTGTAGGAACGCACAACGCGGAAATAGTCCCCCACTTTTACGCCCTGGTTCGAACCCATGTTCATATAAAGTTTCATGCCTGTGCCGAGCACGGTGTCGAAGTCTTTACCGAGCACGATCCGTCCGCTCAGCTTTCCATTCGCCGGCGCGAAGCGGTCGAAATGCCCTGGCACATGGAACGTAACCGGCGGCTTTTCCACGAAAGGCACGGCAACATCTCCCGGATTGATGGGATCACAACTGAATTCCACCTGCGCGATCGCGCTGTGACTGCGTGTATCGACTACGCGCACCCTCCCAATTTCCCCATAAGGGTGTCCCGCGGCAGCGAGGACTTTTCGCTCCCCTGGATAAACTTCGTACTCGTTGGCGTCCCGCATTTCGCGGACGATTGAATACAGTTGTCCTGCCTGATAGCCGGTACCCGCCAGGTAGACCAGCTCCCCGGTCTCGAACTTGGTTGAGGTCGGTGTCTGCAGTCCTCCGTTGACGTAGTTTGCGTCGGGAACCCGGTCCTTGGTCAGAAATCCTGCGCAGTAGATATCTGCCGCAGTAGGCGTCTGGAAACGCACGAATGGCACGTTGACCGACGTGTTAACGATACCGGACGCATCCGGCGTGATCGCCGTCGTCGACGACTGGGCCACCGCGAGGGTCGCCGTCACCATAAGTAGCAATAACATTCCTGTTTTCTTCATGTTACCTCCGACTCCGATCCGCCTTGGGGCAGTTCCAGCTATCTCTCTAGGAAGACAAGGGTTACAGCCGAAAAGTAACAAGCGCTAGAGGAGGGGTCAAGGTTACGAGGGTGTTTAGCCCTATTGCTCCCAAAGTGCTTCCTGAGGCGTTCGGCAACCTTAATGTTGCATCTGCGCTTACACCCCTGTAATATCGCGCCGTCATTGAAAACAAATGGCCTTGGCTTCTTCTTCCACTCTCGCGCCCCGTTTCCTACCAATGCGCCTGCCTAAAGTCTGCCTGGCGCTGAGCGGCGAGACCATCGACGACATGCTTGCTATCGCCGAGTCCATGGCGCGGGATAACCCCTTCCTTGAGTTCCGCTTGGACTATCTGAAGCAACCCCTGGCCGCGCTTCCCAAGATCCATCGTTTTCTTGAAACCCATCAGTATGTCACCGCCATTGGTACCTGCCGCCGTGCCGAGAATGGCGGCAAGTTCAAGGGATCGCAGGCATCTCAGTTGAAGGTACTCACCAAGGCTCACGCCGCGGGCTGTCAGATTGTCGACCTGGAAATTGAGAGCGCACTGAAAGCGAAGCGCGAGGCGATTGCGCGCCTGCGCAGTCGCGCTGGGCTCATCGTGTCGTTCCATGATTTCCGCGCGACGCGCAACCTTGATGAGACGCTGGAGAAAATGCTGAAAGTCCCGGCCGATTTTTACAAGGTGGTCAGCACAGCCACTACGCTCTCCGACAATGTGACCATGATGAAGTTTCTACAGACGCAGAGCGACAAGCATGCGTTGATCGGGTTGTGCATGGGAGAGCAAGGGATCATCAGCCGGGTGCTCAGCGTGCGCGCCGGAAGCGTTTTCACCTTTGGCGCGGTCAGCGCCGATCTTAAAACCGCACCCGGTCAGATCAGTGCTGGAGAACTGCGCAGCATCTACCGCATCGATCAAGTCGACGCTGCCACTCGCGTCTATGGAGTCGCCGGCGATCCCATCGAGCATTCGCTCTCGCCCGTCATCATGAACACGGCGTTGCGCCGTGAGAACGTGAACGGTGTTTATCTTCCTCTCCACGCCAAGACGCTTAAGGATCTGATGCGCTGCGTGCGCGAGATTCCTCTCCACGGTCTCAGCGTCACCATGCCGTACAAGCAGTCGATCCTGGCGCATCTCGATAACACCGACGCGCACACGACCAAGATCGGAGCCTGCAATACCGTCGTCCGCGGACAGGATGGCAAGCTTTACGGTTTCAATACCGATGCCGCTGGCGTGGTTCGTCCCCTTGAGCAACGCCTCACCATCGAGAACGCGAAGGTTCTCGTGCTCGGCGCGGGGGGCGCGGCCCGTGCCGCCGTCTTCGGCCTCAAGGAGCGCGGCGCTGAAATCTGGATACTGAATCGCACTGCGGTCAAGGCTCAGAAGCTCGCTCGCCAGGCCAAAGCGCGGACTATCAAGCGAGCGGATCTCCGCAAGATCGCCTTCGACGTCATCATTAACGCCACTCCAGTTGGCATGGGGAACATGCGCGACTGTCCGCTCAAAGACGAGGAGATACAGGCCCGCATCGTCTTCGACATGGTGTACGACCCAGTCGAGACGCACCTGCTGCAGGTCGCGCGCGCCAAGGGAATCGCCGTCATCCCAGGAGTTGAAATGTTTGTGCAACAGGCCGCCCGGCAGTTTGAAATCTGGACCGGCAAGCCGGCGCCTGCCGGCGATATGTTGCGTGCGGTTACGATCGCGCTGCAAGACCGCGCCGTCGCCCAAAAGCAGCAGAAATCCTGAACCATTCAACGAATTGACGCGCCGGCAGCGTGGCTCCTAATATGGTCGAACTCGGAGCGAGTTTCCTTCATTGATCTCCAGACGATGATCGGCAAAATTAATGATCGGCCAAACCATCTCGCACTACCGCATCGTCGAGAAGCTGGGCGGCGGCGGCATGGGCGTTGTGTACAAGGCAGAGGATCTGAAGCTGGGCCGGTTTGTTGCGCTTAAGTTCCTGCCCGACGAGGTAGCCAAAGACCCGCAAGCCCTCACTCGTTTTCAGCGCGAAGCCAAGGCTGCCTCGGCATTAAATCATCCGAACATCTGCACCATCTACGAAATTGACGACCAGCATGGCGAAGCGTTCATCGCCATGGAGTTCCTGGACGGTGTGACGCTGAAGCACCGCATCGACGCGAGACCGGTCGAGACCGAAGTGTTACTTGGTCTGGCAATTGAGATTGCCGATGCACTGGACGCCGCGCATTCCGAAGGCATCGTCCATCGTGACGTCAAACCCGCCAACATCTTCGTCACGAAGCGCGGGCACGCGAAGATTTTGGATTTCGGGCTGGCGAAGGTCGCACCCACGGGCTCGCCCAGGCAGATTGCATCGGCAAATACCGTGACCGCCACGATCGACGAATCGCACCTGACTAGTCCGGGCTCTGCGCTCGGAACCGTCGCTTATATGTCGCCGGAACAGGCGCGCGCGAAAGAACTCGATGCGCGGAGCGATCTATTCTCCTTCGGCGTTGTCCTGTACGAGATGGCGACGGGCATGCTGCCGTTCCGCGGAGAGAGTTCGGCGGTCATCTTCAAAGCAATTCTCGATGCCGCGCCCACGTCGGCGGTGCGCTTGAATCCCGATCTACCCGCCGAACTGGAACGGATTATCAATAAGGCTCTGGAGAAAGACCGCAATTTGCGCTACCAACACGCCTCCGAGATGGGAGCGGACCTGCAAAGGCTGAAGCGTGATAGCAGTTCAGCCAGGATGAGGTTTGAAAGCGGGTCGTCACTACACCCCGATCTAACAGGTTCCTCTACTGATACCGCCGCAGCGGAATTGAAAGTCTCTAGTTCCGACACCGTAACCCCTGTCGGCCGACATAGAATGGGCATCGGGCTGAAAGCCGCAATTGCTATCTTGACAACTAGTGCCGCGGCATACGGAATTTATTCCTTTATTCAGCGCGACCGGATTGTTCCATTCCAGAACTTCTCCCTGACCAAGATTACGGAAAGCGGCAAGGCGACTCAGGTGTCGATGTCTCCCGATGGCAGGTACATACTCAATGTCATGAGTGATGGCACCCAGGAAAGCTTGTGGCTTCGCAACATCCCCAGCAACAGCAATGCTGAGGTCATACCGCCCTCTGCGAAGGGACAGTATTCCAGACTGCGGTTTTCTCCTGATGGCAATTATTTTTATTTCTTGCGCAGCGAAGCGGGAAGCTATACGGTCCGAGATCTCTTCCGTGTCCCGGTACTCGGCGGCACGCCCGAGAGAGTGCTAGCCGACATCGATTCCAACATCACGTTCTCCCCGGACAGCGGAAACTTCGCTTATCTCGTGAATAACGATCCTGATATCGGCAGGTATAGGCTTATTGTGCGTTCGGTAGAAACCGGAGAAGAGAGGACGTTGACGGAGGGGCCGGTGGACGAATTTCTCGGCTCCCCGGTGTGGTCTCCGGATGGAAAGACAATTCTATGCGTAAGACAACACCCGCCAGATGCGCTGAGTGGTCTGATGATGGTGGACGCGAACAACGGGAAGCAAAAATTATTCTTCGCAAGTCGGACGAAAGTTCTCTCCGAGGCGGCTTGGCTGCCCGACGGACGCGGATTGCTGGTGTCCTACAATGACCAGGACTCGGGCTTCACGCGGTCGCAAATTGGACATATTTCATATCCGGAAGGAAAGTTCAGCCTCATTACACGAGACTTATATAACTACAGCGACATCGCATTAGCGGCGGATGGCCGTACCTTGGCCACCGTGTTGAACGACGAGCACTTCAACCTCTCCGTGATGCCGGACAGAAACGGTGGCGCCCAAGTACGTAACATCACCTCCGATGCTCCGGCCTACACCTTTAGCTGGACTCGTGGCGGTCAGCTCATACTCGGAGGGGCTATCAGCCTGAGCTTGCTCGACCCTGAGTCCGGCGCGAAGAGCGAATTCAAAATGGAGGGCACAATCGCTCCCAAAGAACCCTCCGCTTGCCGAGATGGCCGCTTCATCCTGTTTGCTGCCTTGCGAGGGCCAAAGAGCGCAAGCAACATCTGGCGTATGGATGCGAGTAGCGGGAAGTTTAAGCAACTAACCGACGGGAAATCTGACAGGAATCCGATCTGTTCCCTAGACAGCCAATGGGTCTTCTATTCCCAAGGAGGGGATTTTGGAGGAACGTTAATGAAGGTATCTCTCGAGGGTGGCAAAGCCATAAAACTTTCCGATAACGTTGTGGCGAGCAGTCTAGACGTCTCGCCCGACGGGAAGGTCGCCGCTTTCGTCACCTTGCCGAGCGCCGAGATCAGTAATGACAACGAAGATAAGCTGGCGCTGGTTGCGACGGACTCCGTGGGGAGGCCGAAACTAGTCGCCTTTCAGAAATCACCGACGCCAATCGGCCTTCGCTTCTCTGGCGATGGGAAAGCCATAACCTATGCATTTCGCGAAAAAGGCATTGACAATCTATGGTCCCAGCCCCTGGATGGTTCTCCCGGGAAGCAGATTACCGACTTCAATTCCGAACACATCCGTGATTTCCACTGGTCTTTCGACGACAACAAACTGGGTCTCATCCGTGGTCACATCGATTCCAATGTGATCCTGATCCGCGAGCGCCAGCCGTGACTGCGCCAAAATCGTGTTTGTAGCAAATTGAGACATTCGGCGATGCAATCATCATAAGAAAGGTTGCAAATAACCGGGACTGGAAGTACTATCACTTTGGACGCCGCATTTCGCGTTCACCTTAACCCAAAAAACTAAAACTTCCAGGTAGAAACGCAGCCCTAGCTCTAAAAGCAAATCTAAAGGGGTGCCCAGCGCCCCGGTGCAATTCGGAGAGAATGCATGTCGTGGTACGCGTACTGCCTCACAGAACACCAGACCCTAGCCAACGGTGTTCGCGCCCGTCGCCCCTTCCTTCTAGATGGAATTCAAGGTGTAAATGGTGCTCCGGTCATGAGCTATCCGAGCGGAGAATTCGCGGTAATCGTGAGCGAATATGACCGCGCGACATCCAAGCTCGATGAAAAGTCTGTTCTCGAGCATGCTCGCGTGGTAAGCCAGAGCTTCCGAACCGCCACCGTCCTACCCTTCCGCTTCGGCACGATTTTCGACACCGAAGATGCTATCCGCCAGGCCGTTCGATCGAACCGCCGCACTTTCTGTGAGAGTGTCGCCCGGCTTCGTGGCAAGTCCGAAATGCGCATCAAGCTGACGGTTCGCGACGGTTCTCTTCGCGGCTCCATGGAGGAGATTGTCCTGCCCGATACGGTCGGCCGCGAGTACCTCACCAAGCTTCGCGAGAAGGCTTGCCGGGAGCGCGAACGCCAGACCAAAGCCCGCGCGCTATCGGTCCAGGTGCACAAGCTCTTCAATCCTCTCGAGGAAGAAGTCAGCTGCAAGAAGGTCGATGCCGACGGCATGTTGCTCGATATCGCCCACCTCATCGACACCAAGTCGATCGAAAAATATCAGAACCGCTACAGCACGGCCGCCAAGCAACTCAAGAATTGCCAGATGGTCGTGACCGGTCCGTGGCCGCCTTATCATTTCCTGCCGGGGAAGGTGCGCACGGTCGCGGGCGACAGCTAGAGACCCTTTTCCGATCCCGATGGCCCCCTTTCGAGGGGGTTTTTCCTTGTGTCGCGACAGTGCTTTTCCTCTCTCCGAAACCGACGAGGAGCGGGAAAGGTGGACAGGAAAACATCCCGTCTGGCCCAGGGTTTTCGTCGTCGTCGAGCCTATTGCACCACCTGGTCGAATACGGAGGATGTGCTCGTGGCATTGGCAGAATCCCCAAGGTACCGAGCGGTGATCGGGTGCGTCCCTACGGCCAGCTTCTTCGTCGTAAAGGTGGCTACGCCATCGCTCAGAGTCACCGTTCCCAGTATGATTGCTCCGTCCTCGAACCGTACCTTGCCGGTTGGCGCCGGTCCGGCCGATGTAACCGTCGCCGTGAACGTCACCAGCTGACCATGGGCTGCGGGGTTCAGGTTCGAGACCAGTGTCGTCGTTGTCGGGTACCTATTTACCGTTTGCGGAATTGCTGCCGAGCTTGCACCGAAGACTCCATCTCCCAGATAGTGGGCCGAAATCTTGCCGGTTCCCACCGGCAAACTGGAAGTCGCAAAGGAAGCTGCTCCCTGCACGATCACCCCCGTCCCTAGAAATACGGTTCCACGTTTAAACGTAATGGACTCGCCGTCTGGAGGCCGGACGCTCCCGAAGGTGGCTGTAAAGGTCACCGCTTGCCCCACATACGAAGGATTGAGCGACGAATCCAGGCCCAAGGTAGTCTTGAATTTCGAACCGATGATTTCGTTGAGCGTAGCGGATGTGCTGCCCAGGTAATTACCATCGCCTGAGTAGCTCGCGGTGATGTTGTAATTCCCGTTCGTTGCAAATGACGTTGTCAGCGATGCGGCATTCCCCGCGAGCGGAACACTGCCTAGAGTCGTCCCATTGGCATAGAACACGACCGGCCCTGTCATCGAACCGCCGGCCGGAGAGGAAGTCGTGGCCGTAAACGTGACGGCCTTACCCACGGCTTGAGGATTGGCCGAAGAGGTCAGTAGCACTGCGGTGCTGGCCTGATTCACAACCAGCACAACGCTCGCCATTGCGGTGCTGTAGTCATCCATGTCCGTCGGCGTGAAGAGAACGGAGAGGGTTTGGCTGCCCGCACCAAGAATGGTTCCGGCCGCAGGTGTGTAGACAAATGTTCCGGGCACGTTGGCGGAAGCGTCGAGCTGCGTTCCAGACAAGGGTGTTCCGTAGGTGATAGGAGCTGGCGTTGGCCAGCTGATTGTCGGCGCGACCTTCTGTTTTGCAATGGCCGGCTTGTCCGTAACATGGATGCTCTCGTTAACGGCAACCAGCGCGGAAGGCAGCACAATGGGGCTGTCAGTCACGTGAATGGTTTCGGTGACATTGATGATCGCGGGAGGGTGGACCACCTGGTCCAGTACTGGAGACGTGCTCGCGCTGAATTTTGCGTCTCCGCTGTAAAAGGCGCCTATGGGGTGTGTCCCAGCACTCAGGTTCGAAACCGTCAGAGCCGCAGTTCTGTTGGAGAGCGGTGCTGTTCCCAGAACGGTAGCGCCGTCGTTGAAAACAACTGTGCCGGAAGGATTTCCCTGGTCTGCGCTGGCGACAGTGGCGGTAAACGTCACATCCTGGCCGAACTCCGAAGGATTCAGCGAGGAAGTTAGAGCGGTTGTCGTGGGGAACGTTTGGCCGGCGATGTTCAGCAGAACAGTGACCCCGCCAATCGCCAGATCGGCCTTGCCATCTCCATTGAGATCGCCCACCGCAATGCCGGGCCCCGGCGGGATGAGACCGGTGGTAGCCGCAAATGTTCCGTCGCCGTTGCCGAGCAGCAGCGAGCCATCACTCGAAGCGATGTCGAGCTTGCCATCCCCGTTAAAGTCGGACGCCACAATCTGACCTTGATAGCCATAGGCTGCGGCTGAAATCAGTGCAGGCTGGAAAGTGCCATCGCCGTTGCCTAGAAGGATCCCCACCGAATCTACATTGGCCACCACCACGTCGAGTTTGCCGTCTCCGTTTACGTCGGCCAGGAGAATAGAATGAGCCGTGGTGGATCCAGAGTCGTAGGTTTGCGCGGCCTGAAGCGTGCCGTCTCCATTACCGAACAGAACGGCGACTTGGCCGTTGTTGGTGCAGGTTCCATCAAGGCATGAATCCGCCACCAGCACATCGGGGACGCCGTCTCCGTTCACGTCCGCCGCCAGGACGGAATTCGCGGAGTAGCCTCCGGAACTGAAAGCCTGAGCGTCCTGGAACGTGCCGTCGCTCTTGCCCAGCAGCACCGTCACGGCGCCGGAAGAACAGTCCGCGCTGCTCATACACTGGTTGCCGACCACCAGGTCGCGTATGCCATCCCCGTTCACGTCCGCAACCGCGACCGAATTTGCGAAGCGTCCGCCAGAATCGTAGGTCTGCACCGGCTGGAAACTTCCGTCAGCGTTTCCCAATAGCACACCAACCGAGCCATTGGCAGCGGTGTTGCTGCAGTCGCTGTTCCCGAGACATTGATTCGCCACGATCAGGTCGATCTGGCCGTCCCTGTTGACGTCAGCGATCGTGACCGCCTGAATAAACATTCCCCCGGAAGCGTAGGTCTGTGGCGTCTGAAATGTGCCGTCGCCGTTGCCCAACAGCACGTCAACCGACCCGACGCAATTCAGTAGGGTCAAGCATTCGCTTGTGACCACCAGGTCGGTCTTGCCATCGCCGTTCAGGTCTGCCATCGCCGCGGAATTATTTTGCAAGGCTCCGCCCGGGCTATAAGTGGGCGCTGCGTGAAAGCTGCCGTCGCCACGGCCCAACATCACGGCTACTGCATCACTCGACCCATCCAAGCTACTCAAAGTCCAGTTCGACACCAGCACGTCGGGCTTGCCATCACCGTTCACGTCTGCGACCGCTACCGATTGGGCCGTGTTACCCATCGAGTTGTAGGTGTGGGCAGTGTGGAAGGTGCCATCTCCGTTCCCCAGCAGCACGGCCACCGAGCCATTGACGGAGCCGTCGCCACCCGCCTGGTAACGGTTGGCCACAATCAGATCGGGATACGAATCTCCATTTACGTCAGCGATCGTCATCGCAACTGGCAAAATCCCACCCGAGTCGTAAACCTGGGCAGTCTGGAACGTTCCGTTACCGTTGCCCAGTAATATGCCAACGGAGCTATCGGACGCGTCATTGCATCCGGCGTTGGTTGTGCATTGATTCAGCACGACCACGTCGGGGTGTCCATCTTTGTTCACGTCCGCCACTGTAACGTTGCCGGCGAAGACGCCACCTGAGTTATAAGTCTGGGCATTCTGGAGGGTGCCATCGCCGTTGCCGTGCAGCACGCTCACCGATCCCGAATTATTGTTGATATCTACACCCCGATTGGCGATCACAACATCGGGCTTCCCGTCGCCATCTATGTCTGCCACCGCGACCGAGACCGCCGCGTAACCACCCGTCAGGCAGTATTGCGGCGGCTGAAAATTGCCCCCACCGCTGCCCAGGAAGACGGCGACAACTCCCACGCAGTTGTCGGTGGACGCGCACTCGTCCGTTACGACGATGTCCGGATTGCCGTCTCCGTTGAGGTCCGCTACCGCCACCGAGGTTGCGTAGTATGCGGCCGTCTGCAAAACCTGAGCCGACTGGAAAGTGCCATCCCCGTTGCCCAACAGGATCCCAACCACGCCATTTCCCGCACAAACTCCACCGCTTCCGCCCGCGCAGGTGTTCGCGACCACCACGTCCAGGTTCCCATCGCCATTCACATCGGCCACGGCCAAGCTGTCCGGGACATATCCGCCTGATGCGAATGTCCCTGTTGACTGGAAAGTGCCATCGCCCTTGCCCATCAGCACCACTACTGATCCGTTACCGTTCACGTCATAATGTGCGACCAACATGTCGGGGATGCCGTCGCGATTCACGTCGGCTCCGACCATGGCTTGGGGAAACGGTCCTCCAGTCTGGAAGGTAGGCGCCTGGAGGAAGATCGAACTTACGTCCACACTAGACTGGCCGAACAACCGCGATTTCTTTCCGATCCTGCTTCGCTTATCGTGGTCCGCGCGCCCCGGAAGCTGCTGTGGCTGCAGGCGGAGTCCCAGGATTTCGGCTGGCGAGTGCCGCGGCGTTTGCCCGGGTGTGGGCGATGCGGCCAAGCGAATCAGTTCAGCTGAACCGACCAAAGCCAGTATCGTAATAATGGCGATCGCGCGTCGACGAAGCATAGGGGCCTCTTCAGTTCTTAGCCATCAACTCACAAACTCAACGGTTCGGTGTAATGCGTCAGATCCGCTCCGGCCATGCTGGCCGATTGCGGCTCATGAGAAACTGATGGTGACGGTCACCTGAATAATCTGGCCCGTAGCCACAGGAATGGGAGACACACTCGTAGAAGTGAAAGGCTGACCGGTGCCATCGGTGCACGGATTTGCAGGCGCCGCGGTGTTCGGACAGGGTGCTATTTGAGTCCCTACGCCGACAACTGAGTTTGTAGCTGGAGCTGTGGCAGAACCCATTAGCGTGAGGCCCGTACCCGTTACTGATACCGATAACTGGGGCTCAGTAAGGAAAATTATGTTACCGAGCCCACCCGACTCGATCAGCGCCACAGTCCAGAGGCCCGTTGAAACCTGCCGGGCAAGAATCATGGGCAGGACGTTGCTGTTGGAGTATGAATTTTCGAACTCCCGATGCGTAATAAGGTTTCCATCGGGATTACGGACGTCAATCACCCAGCAGCCGTGAACCTTGATGCCTTCGTGTGGACCGCCCGCGCGTTCTTTCTGCGCCGGCGCGCTTTCGTTTTCAGCTACCTTGCCGCCTTCGCTCGGCCGTTGCGCCTGGGATGAGCCGGGCGGTACGCCGCTTACCGCGGCGGAAATCGTTGTGTAGCTTGGCAGGCTGGGCTTGCAGGTTCCTACCGCGTAGGTGGCAGCAAGCGTGGGAGATACTCCGAGAAGCAGTTCTATAGCAAGCAAGAACGGAATCCTGAGATACGACATTTTGGTCTCCTTTTCTTTCTTTATGAGGTGCTCTTGCAAGATCACGCCCCGTGATAACGACCTTAACTCGCAATTCTTCGGCATAGCGCAGCTGACAAACGGTCCCCGCTCGTTCCGTTCCGCCGAGCACAACTTTTAAAGCTACGGAGTGCAAATCCGGCCCTGGTAATCGACTGAGAGCACACCCGTCCCCAAGTTGACCGTGCCTTGGTCGTAACTGAAACCGACGGCGTCCTCGTACACGCCGGTCCCTCCGGTAATGGTGGCGTGGTTTTCGACTTGGTAGAGCGGTGGATTGATAGGATGGGCGACGATGTTGTCGGAAGTGGTGAAGGTATCGCCGCTGGTGGTGGTGTAGGTGTGCACCAGCTTGAAGACCAGGACTCCGCCGCCGTGGTCTTTCATGCTGGTTACACAAGCGACGAACGTGCCTTGGGGATTGCCTGTGAAAGACCCTACCTCTGTCAGTGCCCCGCCACAAGCCGGGGTGGGCCCGATAATCTGCCCAGAGATGTGACCGCTAATTTTCCTGCATGAGTTGTCGGCCAGAACCTGCGCCGAACACGAGAGCACAGCGGACAGTGCCACAACCGTAGCTAACTTCATTCTCAACATACAGTTCTCCTCAAAATGAATTGAGGGTGCTCGACGAAGCGTGACCAAGTCAAATTCCAGAATGCGTATTGCAGTGTCCGAATCTGCCTCGGCAGCCTTCAGCGCCCTCCCTCATCGATCTAAAGCGCGAAATGGGCGGAGAACCTGCAAATCGCGGATCAAAGGAGCCGATAATTTGAAATTGGTGAGCCTATGGCGCTGTGCTACCCTTCCGAGTCGCCGACCTTCAGACGAAGCGCGGCAGAGGTTTGGTGCGATGGACCGCCCAGAGCACAACGTTACCGACTTGCTTACAGCCTGGAGCGGGGGAGACGAAGGCGCCCTGGAGAACCTCGTTCCTTTGGTCTATCAGGAATTGCACCGAACGGCACACCGCTACATGGCCCGCGAACGATCCAGCCACATCCTCCAAACAACCGCCCTGATCAACGAAGTCTATATGCGCCTGGTTGACTTTCAGGCCATGAATTGGCAGAACCGGAACCACTTTTTTGGTATCTGCGCAAATTTAATGCGTCGCGTGTTGACAGATTTTGCCCGCTCTCGGCGCTTTCTCAAGCGAGGGGGGAATGCGATCCACGTTACGTTTGACGAAGGACTGTTTGGCGGCCAGGAGCGCGGTGCCGGGATTGTGGCCCTGGACGATGCCTTGAATGCATTAGCGGTCTTGGACGAACGCAAGAGCCGGGTTGTGGAATTGCGGTTTTTTGGCGGGCTGAGCGTGGAGGAAACGGCGAAGGTTCTGGATGTGTCTGTCGAGACGGTGATGCGCGATTGGAAATTGGCGAAAGTATGGCTCCTGCGCGAGATGAGCAAAGGTGAGACCCATGGAGCGTGATCGTTGGCTACTTGTCGAGCGGCTCTACCATGCCGCACTCGACCGCACAAAGGGTGATCAGGAGATCTTTCTGAAGGAAGCCTGCAAGAATGACGAAGAGCTTCGTCACGAAGTGGAATCGCTTCTCGGTTATCAGCAAAAGGCCGCGGCCTTCATCGAGTCGCCAGCGCTCGAAGTCGCGGCTCAGCTTCTCACCAAGGAGGAAATCGAAAAGGACAGCTCGACGACCCTTTCGCCGGGAACCACCATTTCCCACTATCGAATCATCGAGAAGATCGGGGCGGGTGGGATGGGGGAAGTCTATCGCGCCCACGACCCGCGACTGGGTCGCGACGTAGCGATCAAGGTTCTTCCTCAGGGGGTTGTGACGGATCCAGACCGGCTGCGGCGCTTCGAGCAGGAAGCACGCGCCTCAGCCGCTCTGAATCACCCGAACATTGTCGCCATCTATGACGTGGGCACATGGGAGTACGGAACTCCCTATGTGGTCTCCGAACTCCTGGAAGGCGAGACCCTCCGTGATTGTTTGCGGAAGGGGCCATTACCGGTTCGTAAAGCCATCGAAATTTCTTCCCACATTGCTCTCGGGTTGGGCGCAGCTCATGACAAGGGAATCGTCCATCGCGATTTGAAGCCAGAAAACCTGTTCCTTACGAAAGCCGGCCAAACCAAGATATTGGACTTCGGCTTGGCCAAGCTGCTGCCAGACAACGTACTGTTCGCAGACCTGACGACAGTGACTGAGACAGCATCGTCGAAGGTAATGGGGACAATTGGCTACATGTCTCCAGAACAGGTGCGCGGCCAAGCCCTGGACCAACGGTCCGATATTTTTTCCTTCGGTGCAGTCATTTACGAGATGCTATCCGGGCACCGGGCATTCCAGGGTGAAACTGCGGCCGATACTATCAGCGCCATCTTGAACCAAGACCCACCCGAGTTGTCCATCAATAATCAGAACATTCCACCAGGTCTGAGCGGGGTTGTTCGACGGTCGCTGGAAAAAAATCCAAATGATCGATTCCATTCCGCCAGGGATCTGGCGTTTGCGCTCGCCGCCGTTTCCGAAGCACGAGGGGACACTGGAACAATCAGCGCTGCCCGAACGGCGGGCGTCGCGTGGAAGATCGCATTGCTGGCAGGCGTATTAGTTTTGGGGCTGAGTCTTCTCTGGATTTGGAACCCAGGCGACATCCGTCATGGCCTGAGGGGTGGCCCTGCGACAGGTCAAATCAAATCTTTGGCCGTGTTACCCCTGGAAAATGTTTCGGGCAACGCCGAACAGGAGTACTTTGCCGACGGCATGACCGACGAACTGATCACAGAACTGGCACGCCTCGGTGAAGTGCGTGTAATCTCGCGCACTTCGGTGATGCCATTCAAGGCAACGCGTAAATCCTTGCCGGAAATTGCGAGCGCACTCCATGTCGACGCGGTATTGGAAGGATCTGTCCTGCGGGATGGAAACCGGGTGCGCATCACGGCGCAACTGGTCGATACTTCGACGGACCGCCACCTCTGGGCTCAGAGTTACGAAGGCAATGTCGCCGATGTAATCCGTCTTCAGAATGATGTAGCCCGCTCTGTGGCCAATGAAATCAAGGCCCAGTTGCGACCGGACGAGAAAGCCCGGCTCAACGCCCCGCAACGGGACGTGACGCCCGAAGCGTATGACGCGTACCTGAAGGGGCTCTACTTCTCTGCCAAACTAACCCCCGACACTCTGCAGAAGGCGGTCGCGTACTTCAATCTTGCGATTGAGAAGGATCCAACTTTTGCCCCCGCTTATGCGGGGCTGGCAGAAACCTACGACTGGGCGGCGGGCTTATCTCTCCTTTCTTACCAAGACGCTTTGCCGAAATCTGAGGTTGCAGCGGTTAAGGCTTTGGAGATTGATCCGAATCTGGGGATGGCTCATCACGCTCTGGCCTGGGTGAAATATGCCCGCGACTGGGACTTCCCCAGCGCGGATCGGGAATTCCAGCGCGGCATCGAGCTTAGCCCTAACAATGCAACCGCCCATCTCTGGTACGGAATGTATTTGGCACAGCGGGGGCACCCCGACGAGTCTTTTGCTGAGATGCGCCGGGCAAAAGAGCTCGATCCTTTTTCTTCCATCATGAACCTGACCATGACGCCTCTCCTAACCTCTCACCAGTACGACAGGCTGATTGAGGAGATAACCCCGATGTTAAAGACCGATCCGAGTGATGGACTCCTGAATTGGTTTCTGACCTCGGCTTATGAGCGAAAAGGGGACCTCGTCCGGACAATTGACGCACAGGAGAAGGAGGCGATCGCGTTCGGGGCAGACCCCCAGATTGCTAAGCGGGAGTCCGAGGCTTTGCGGCTAGAATTTTCTAACCAGGGCGCGCGCGGTTATTGGCTGAGTCGCCAGAAGGCCCTCTCGTCAAGTTCCTCGACCGATCCCTACGACATGGCGGTCGTCCAAGCTCGGCTCGGCGAAACCGATGCCATGTTTGGCAGCTTGGAAAAGGCTTACCAGCAGCGCTCTGTCGCCTTGCTCTATTGGTTAAGAGGAGAGCCTGCCTTTGACCGTTCCCGTTTGGATCCCCGATTTCAGGATCTCGTGCGACGAATTGATCGATCGCCTTGAGGTTGCAGATATTTGGGGAGCCTTTCCTCGCGCTCATGGGGCGGCAGCCCCGCCTCCACAAGGGTCCCTCTGCCACGAGTTTCTGCCAATGTGCAGCTTTGTGCATTCGGCCGCGTGTCCAGAGATGGTCCGTCGCCTTACTGCGCCTAAGGAATTCGCCCTAACAGCTTGCTTTTGAATAGGTTCCCAAAATAGCACTAGCTCAGGCCACAGTTACCGTTTTGGTTCGGCAAATGCTCATTTACATAACAACAGAAGAGGCCGCACCCGTTTGAAAAACTTCACTTTCGATGTTCTCGACATCTCACTCTGTCCGTTCCTGTCCCCCAGAGCGGCGTCAAACTAGTTTCCTCTGATTCCCGCCACTAGCCTCTTTGAAAAAGGGTGGCCCCGAAAGGGGCCGCTTTTTTTGTTTCTTCCAGTCCTGTACACTCGCCATTCGCGATGAAATCCGAAAAGTCCGCTTCTCTCTGCATTTCCCGCATTCTCCTCTTCTTACTGGTTGCCTTCCTTAGTGAGAAAACGCTTGGAGCCCAAAAGACTGTCGACGCCGCTGTGCCCGACGATCTCCTGCTCGCCACCATGGAAAAGGAGCTGCATCGCGGCAAGTCCGAGCTCGCCAGGCAGGATCCCGCCCCTTATTTCGCCAGCTACAACGTGACCGACGGCGAATCGCTGGTCATCCTCAGCGCCCAGGGAGGCATCCTCACCTCAACTCGGAGCCGCCACCGTGCCGCCGACGTCAGCATGCGGATCGGCGCTCCCGCGCTTGATAACACCCATGACCAGGAACGCTTCTCGGGCATTACCTCCGGCCAGCTTCCGCAGCGGGACGACCCCGACGCCATCGCCCGCGTGCTTTGGAAACTGACCTACGAGGAGTACCGTAAGGCGCGCCAAGCCTATACCAACGTTAAGACCAAGACGGCGGTGCGGGCCAAGGATGAAGACGACTCGCCCGACTTCTCCGAGGAGAAGCCATCTACTTACACGGATAAGACTCCGTCGGTTGCGTTTCCCGAGCAGCAGGCTTGGGAAGAATTGGCCCGGCGCTATTCCGCTTCCTTCCGCCGCTACCCCGAGGTCGAAGAGTCGCTGGTTTTTCTTTATGCCGAGAAGAGCCACAATTATCTGGTTTCGACCGAAGGCACAAAGATCGTGACCGCCGACGCCATCTTCCGCATCATGATTGAGGCTGAAACCCGTGCCGACGATGGCATGCAACTGATGCGTGTCGAGACCTTCCAGTTTTCGGACCCCGCCAAGTTTCCCTCGGAAGCCGAAGTGGCAGCGACCGCGAAGAGAATGGCCAAGGACTTGAGCGCGTTGCGCGCCGCTCCGCTTGCCGAACCTTATAGTGGTCCTGCGTTGCTGTCCGGCCGCGCGGCGGCTGTTTTCTTTCATGAAGTGCTGGGCCATCGGGTCGAAGGACAGCGCCAGAGGGGACGCGACGAAGGCCAGACTTTTACTAAAAAGGTGAATGAAAAAATCTTGCCCGACTTCCTCAGCGTCACCGACGACCCCACTTTGCATACTCTCGGCGGCACCGAGCTGTCGGGCTTTTATCGCTTTGACGACGAAGGCAGTCCCGCTTCGCGGGTCGAGGTGGTAAAGGACGGTATTCTGAAGAATTTTCTGATGGGACGATTGCCGGTGAAAAATTTCAGCAGTTCGAATGGGCATGGCCGAGCCCAGTCCGGACTGATGCCCGTCGGCCGCCAGGGCAATCTGATTGTTACTTCATCGAAGACGATTCCCGACATCCAACTGCGCTCGCGCTTCATCGAGGAAATCAAGAAGCAGGGCAAGCCCTACGGGCTCTTCTTCGAAGACATCCAGGGCGGATTCACATTGACGTCGCGCGATCTTCCGCAGGCGTTCCAGGTTTTGCCCGTGATGGTTTGGCGTGTTTATGCGGATGGGCGTCCGGATGAACTGGTTCGCGGTGTCGACATCGTCGGTACTCCGCTCACCGTGTTGTCGCAGATTGCCGCCACCGGAGACACTACCAGCGTCTTCAACGGCATTTGCGGAGCTGAATCCGGCAGCGTTCCTGTATCCGCAGCCGCGCCTGCGATGCTGTTTACCGACATGGAAGTCCAGAAACGAAAGTACGGTGACGCGCGTCCTCCGATTCTTCCGCCGCCACCGGGCGCGGACGACAGGGGAGGCAAACAATGACGCGGCGCAGAAAAACCCGGCACAGCGTTGAGACTACGGCGAAGGTAGAGTTTCGACGCCGAGCCCCTGAAGGGGCGTCTGATTTCGAAGGACGTACGGCATCGCTGAAGCGATGCCCTGATACGACCCAGGAGTTTTTCCGAAGCCTGCTATTTGGACTATTGTTTTCAGTGATCTCTTCCGCGATCGTTTGCGGCCTTTCCATTTCCGCGCGCGCCGCTAATTCCGCTTCCGGCGATGTTGTGCTCCGGGCGCTTCGCGAAGAAATGGAGCGCTCTAAAGCAAATTTGAAATTGGAGAACGTTCCGGCGCCGTATGACATCGAATACCGCGTCACCGAGATCGACCAGTTTGAGGCCAGCGCCGTTTTCGGCGCGCTGCGCAACCAGCAACATAATCACGGCCGCCTCTTCCGCGCCGTAGTCCGCGTCGGCGACTACAAGCAGGACAGCTTCTTCGGTACCGGAGAAGGCAGCATCGATCTGGTTCCATCCGATGACGACGTCTTCGCCATCCGCCACCGGATCTGGCTCGCCACCGACCGCGCTTATAAGGCGGCCAGCGAAGCGCTGTCCGCCAAGCAGGCTGCCTTGAAGCAGTTGAAAGTCGATGAGCCCGTCGACGATTTCGCCAAAGCCTCGCCGGTCGAAGCCGTCGAGCCTCTCGCCCGTTTTTCTTCTACCGACTTCAGTTCGTGGCTGCATCTCCTGGAAGAGGCTTCGGCTCAATATCGCACCGACAAAGAACTGGAGACCTTCGAATCCTCGCTGCGTTTCACCGTCGAGAACCGCTACTTCCTGAACTCCGAGGGCACGGTTGCCCGCTCCGGTCACGCGCACTACGTGGTCTCCATCGCGGGGTCGACTCAGGCTTCTGACGGGATGTTGCTGCAACGGTCGCATGCGGACCAGGGGAACGATCTCAAGGATCTCCCCACCCGCGAAAAATTTCTGAAGACCACTGCCCGGATTCTAGAGACTCTGAAGTTGCTGCGTGACGCCTCTGTTGTCGACGAGGAATACCGCGGCCCGGTCCTGTTCTCGAACGACGCTGCCGCCACCGTCATCACCGAACTGGTCGAGCCGAATGTTCTGGGCAAAAAGCCGCAATTAGGCGAGAACGCCCGCACTGCGGGGAAATGGTCCAGCAGCTACAAGTCACGCGTGCTGCCCGATTTCATCAACGTGTTCGACGACCCGACGATTTCCACGATTTCCGGCCAGCCTCTGTTCGGCAACTACACGCTCGATGACGAAGGCGTCAAAGCGCAGCGCGTATCTCTGATCGAAAAGGGGCAACTCGTCTCCTACCTCATCGGACGCCAGCCCATTCGTGACTTCCCCGCATCGAACGGACATGGTCGCGCTGCCGCAACAGCTGCGCCGACGCCTCGCCCCGGCAATCTTGTTTTGCAATCGACTGACCCCCAGCCTGATGCCGGGCTCAAAGCGAAGTTGATCGACCTCTGCCGGAAGCGCGATTTGCCCTACGGACTGTATGTGGAAACCATGGGGCCGAGCCTTGAGCCCCGGCTCCTCTATCGGATCTGGACGAACGATGCGCATGAAGAACTGGTTCGCGGCGGCGTCTTCGGAGATCTCGACATCCGATCTCTGCGCGGCGATCTCATCGCCGCTGGAACTGCGCCTGCGGTTGAGGATCGCTCTGAGCCTGTGTGGTTCAGCGTAGTCAGCCCGGCGCTTCTGTTCGACGAGCTTCAGGTTAAGCGGACGCAAGCCGCCAAGCAGAAACTTCCGGAGTACCCCGCGCCGGCGCTCGGTCAGGCCGCGAACAGGCCTTAATTTTTTTAGAAATATTAAGTCGCACACGTCCGACCTCTGCCATCGCCCTCCAGTTGACGCCCGATCTCTCTCGCGCTTACGATATTCGTTCGACTTCGCGCGGGGCAGAGTTCTGTGGGGTGCGACTTTTTCCTGGCGGCCCGCATCAAATGGCAGCGATCATAGTTAGCAATCGTGGTTAGCAATCGTAGTTTTGCAATTCATAGGTAGCAATCATGGATAAGAAGAAACTAGAGACGTTCAGAAAAAAACTGGAAACCCGGCGCCAGGAACTGCGCCACATGGTTGTCCGCAATCAGCAGGACGGCCGTACTGTCGACGATGAGGCCACGCAGGACGTTGCCGACCGCGCCGCCAGTTCCTACAACAAGGAATTCCTCTTCAGCCAGAGCAATAACGACCGCCAATTGCTCAACATGGTCGATGGCGCTCTCGCACGCATCCGCGAAGGCAGCTTTGGAGAGTGCGTCTCCTGCGGCAAAGAGATCAACGCCAAGCGTCTGGAAGCGGTGCCCTGGACTCGCCATTGCATCGAGTGTCAGGAAAAAGCCGAGCAGGGCTTGCTGGAAGCCGCTCAATAGTAATTTCGGGTGGCGCGGACAATCCCTTCGAGTGCGCTTAGGGCAGGCCTGTTCGCGGCGGATTTAGGGATCAGCGCGTTTGAGGCGTTTGCCCTTCCAGCCCACACTTCTAGACCATGATTCCGCCGGGCCGACTCCACGGTCCGTGACAAGAATTTTACAAATTGCTGACTTCTTCCTGACAAATCCGCCCTACTGCCGGGATAGCATCCCTCTCGCCGTAAAGGTGCGGAGATCTTCCCCTCCCAGCCCTGCGCGGGATAGGCATGGCGCACTTCCCCAGCCGCCATTAAGTCTCACTTCAAAGGAGAGTTTCAGCTATGTCTCGAGCGTTCCGCCACAACTTCTTAGTCGCCGCACTCCTGGTGCTGGCGTTGTCTCTTGGCTCCTCCACCGCCTTCGCACAGCACTATGTCAAAGCCACGTTGGTGAAGAATTTGGCCCCGGCAAAACATGTCGATTCGCAGCTAGTCAATCCCTGGGGACTTGTCTATGGCCCCGGCACCCCGTTCTGGGTCAGCGATGCGGGCTCGGGTTTCTCCACGCTGTACGACGGGACAGGCGTGAAGTATTCTCCGATTGTCACCGTCCCGCCCGCCTCGGGCACGGGAAAAGGCTCGCCCACTGGCATCGTCTACAACGTCTCGGGAACGGATTTCCAAATCAGCCACTGGACATCGGCGTTCCTCTTCTGCACTCTTGACGGCACCATCAGCGGCTGGTCCCATTTCTCTCCGAACAACGCACTGATCGGCGTGAATAACTCCGGCTCCGGCTCCTCGTACACAGGCCTCGCGATTACGAACAAGGCGTCGGGCAATTTTCTCTACGCCGCTGATTTCGCCAACAATAAGGTCGACGTTTACAACAGCACCTTCGGTCTCGTCACCTCTTTCACGGATAAGAGTCTTCCCGCTGGTTTCGCCCCCTTCGGCATTCAAGACATCGGCGGCATGGTCTATGTTGCTTTCGCCGCTACCAACGGCGGTGCCGGTGGATACATCGACATCTTCCAGGAAAATGGTTCTTTCGTGAAGACTCTCATCTCTGGCGCGCCGCTCAACCAGCCGTGGGGATTCGCCGTTGCTCCTGCGAACTTCGGCCCGCTCAGCAACACTCTGCTGATCAGCAACAACACCAACACGGGCACCATCAATGGCTTTAACCTGACGACGGGCGCCTTCGTTGGAACTATAGTCAATTCATTGGGCAAGCCCTTTGTAATTAATCAGATCTGGGGAATCGAATTCGGTGGCGGCACTGCGGCCAACGGCAACACCAACCAGCTCTTCTTCACCGCTGGACCCAAAAACAACCTCAACGGCGTGTTCGGTGTGATCAGCTTCAAATAACTTCCAGGCCCGCTACCCTCCGCGTGCTGCGCGGAGGGTGGCGGGAATCTAGAATCGGCATAGGGACCTCGTCTAAACCTATGATTTCAATGGATCAGAGGGTGCGCCACGAGCTGAATGCGAAATGGCCTCTTCGGGCCATGCTGTTGCCCACTTTCCCGGCCGGATGCAACCAAAGCAATGCTATGATTCTCTAATCCCCCAAGACGCCGCGCCTCGGGCTCGGCGAGGGGAATCTCTACCCTAAGGGTGAAAGTTATGACTTGGACCAGTCCCGTTTTCGAAGAAGTTGTTCTGTGCTGCGAGATCAATTCCTACGTGAGCGCACAACTCTAAACCTGCAGACCTAAAGATGCGCATTCAGATCCTCGGTTCTGCGGCCGGGGGTGGGTTTCCGCAGTGGAATTGCGGCTGCGGAAACTGCGCTGGCATCCGCAAGAAAAAAGCGCGCGAGAACAAATTTTCAGGCAAGGCGCGCACCCAAGCTCAACTCGCGCTGAGCGCCGATGGCTCCACTTGGTTTCTAGCCGGAGCCTCTCCCGACTTGGCCTTTCAAATCGAAAATTCACCTGCGCTTCATCCGCGGGCTTTTCACAATACTCCGCGCGACTCGCCGGTCGCTGGCCTGGTGTTGGGAAGTGCTGATCTCGACCACGTTGTGGGACTGCTCCTGCTGCGCGAATTTCAGCCCTTGCGCGTGTATGCCGCTCCCTCAATCTTGCGAATTCTGCGGGAAGAGAACAGCATGTTCGGTGTGTTGAACCGCGTCGAGCCGCAAGTGGTTTGGACGCCCATGAAATCGGGCGCACCGTTTCCGTTGCTGTCGGCCGATGGAAAGGAGTCCGGGCTGCGGTGTGAGGCCTATTATCTTTCTGGGCGCTATCCGAAGTATGTTAAGAGTGCGAACCTGGCACGCGACGAAGCGACGGCTGCATTGTTCTTTGAATCCGCGGCGGGACAGCGGGTGGCTTACATCCCCGCCGTTGGTACTCTTAGTGACACGCTGCTCGAAAAGATCCGTCATGTGGATGTGCTTCTTTTCGATGGCACCTTCTGGAGCGACGACGAACTGGTCCGCATTCAGGGCAGCGGCGAGACCGCGCACCAGATGGGACACATTCCGGTGGAAGAGAGTCTGCGTCTGCTGAAGGGTATTGAGGTTGGGCGCAAAATGTTCATTCATCTCAACAACACGAATCCGATTCTGAACGAGGCGAGTGCCGAACATCAGGCCGTGCGCCAAGCCGGTTGGGAAGTGGCGGAGGACAATTGGCAACTGGAACTGTAGCCGGGGGAAAGAGCGCAAACGCTCCGAAGCTGACGTTTGAGGAGTTGCGTGCGGCACTGCGTCAGGTGGGCGAAGAGCGCTATCACCACAAACATCCCTTCCACCTGCTCATGCACGAAGGCAAGCTTAGCCGCGGACAACTACAGGCCTGGGCGCTGAATCGTTATTACTATCAGTCGATTATTCCGATCAAGGACGCGGTCATTCTTTCGCGCGCGACCGATCCTGCGTTCCGCCGCGTCTGGAGGAAACGCATTGTAGATCACGATGGTGACGAGCAGTGCGAGGGCGGAATCCTGCGCTGGATCAGGCTGGCGGAGGCGACGGGGCTTGATCGCGAGCGGGTGATGAGCGGGGCTGACGTTCTGCCCGCTGCGCGGTTTATCGGAAATGAATATGTCAACCTGGCGCGGACGCGGCCTTTTCTCGAGTGCGTTGCTTCGTCGCTGACTGAGCTTTTTTCGCGCGACCTGATCACGCTGCGGATGGAGAAATTGCGTCAGCATTATCCGTGGCTTGCTTCCGGGCTCGATTATTTTGAGGCGCGGTTGACGGAGGCTCCGGAAGATGCGGCCTTCGCGCTTCAGTACGTGTTCGATCACGCGGCTACGCGAGCAGAGCAGGAGAGCGCGATCCAGGCATTGCGCGACAAGTGCGACATTCTCTGGGCGCAGCTCGACGCGCTCTATTTCGCTTATGTCGAGCCGGGTTGGCCCCCGCCCGGCGCGTTTCGGATTGAAGCCGATACGAAACATGACGGGAAGCAGATTGCGGGGAAGCGTGGCTGAGTTGCTTAATGAGAGTGTTCCGAAGTTGGCGGCGGGATGCCGCTGGGGCGGGACCACCGAAGCTCCGGTTGTGCTCTTTCCGGAAGGCGCGATTCGCGTGGAGGGAACGGGTCGCATCATCCTCGAACTCTGCGACGGCCATTTCTCGCTGGCTGAAATTGTGCAGAAACTGGAAGCGCAATTCATGCTGGCGCCGAAGGGCAAGATTCGCGCCGAGGTCCAGGTATTTCTGGAGCAACTGCACGCCAAGCGGATTATTGATTACTAGAGAACGAGGACAAGAAATAAAGCTGTCATCCTGAGTGAAGCGAAGGACCCGCTGTCTTTTGTAGTGAGGAAAAGCAGGTCCTTCCCTTCGGCAAGCTCAGGGTCAGGATGACAAAGTACTCTTGAATTGAATTACCCGATGGCTTCCAACCCGCTGGCCCTGATTGCCGAGATCACGCATCGCTGCCCGCTGCACTGCGTGTACTGCTCGAATCCGCTGGAGCTGACATCGCGCAATGAGGAGCTCGCCACCGCCGACTGGCTGCGCGTTTTCGGCGAGGCGGCCGCGCTTGGTGTTCTGCATCTGCATCTCACCGGAGGCGAGCCGCTGGCGCGCCCGGATCTGGCCGAGCTGATCGAGGGTGCGCGCCAATCGCGTCTGTACACGAACCTCATCACTTCTGGAATTGGGCTTTCGCGCGAGCGTCTGGGCCAGCTGGTGGAGGCGGGCCTTGACCATATCCAACTCAGCTTTCAGGATTCGAGCGAAGGGCCGGCGAACTGGATTGCCGGAGCACGCGCCCCCGCGCACAAGCTCGAACTGGCCGGGTGGATCCGCGAAAGTCAGATCGGCGAGCGTCGCATCGCATTCACCGTAAACCTGGTCGTCCACCGGCAGAACATCGGGCATCTCGAGAAAATGGTGGCCGCGCTCGAAGCGCTCAATCCCGATCGCATGGAGATCGCGCACGCGCAGTACTACGGCTGGGCGCTACAGAACCGGTCTGCACTGCTGCCCACGCGCGCGCAACTCGACCGCGCGGTGGCAGTGGTGGCGGCGGCCGAGGAGCGTCTGCGCGGCAAGGTCCGCATCGACTCTGTCATTCCCGACTACCACGCCCGCTTCCCCAAAGCCTGCATGGGCGGCTGGGGACGCCAGTTGATGCTGATCGATCCTGCGGGCCGCGCGCTGCCGTGTCATGCGGCGGGAGTGATTCCGGGGATGCGCTTTGACAACGTGCGCGAACATCAACTTGATTGGATCTGGCAGAGTTCGGAAGCATTTCAGAAATTTCGCGGCGAGGACTGGATGCCCGAGCCCTGCCGCTCCTGCGATCGGCGCACAGTAGATTTTGGCGGATGCCGTTGCCAGGCATATCTCTTGACGGGCGATGCTGGCGCGACAGATCCGGTC